>Ga0105248_10000011_pt1 | contig 339183 bp, 241 predicted proteins | sample KBSS34metaG_FD_81524 | JGI IMG/M metagenome (GOLD analysis project Ga0105248, IMG submission 81524) | Switchgrass rhizosphere microbial communities from Kellogg Biological Station, Michigan, USA - KBS S3-4 metaG | ecosystem: Host-associated > Plants > Roots > Rhizosphere > Soil | place... | reverse complement strand
ATGTAATACATATCCTCTCTGAGGAGCCTCCGAGATAGTTCTCTGAATCAGCCTCATGGCTGAGTTCAGCTTTTGCAACACCTCGTGCTCCTCCCTGACTTAGCATTTAAACAATGCACTCAGATTATGGCGCTGCCAAACTGTGTGTAGGATCGACGAGACGAAGTTTTCCATAGGAATTCGAATCCGCTGCCCACGCAGTAGCTGCTTTATGAAGGGCACTTCTGGACAAACATTGAAGCTATCTGTAATGGGGTGCCCGCAATTCATTTCAATGACAAAGTTGAGTTTTTTAATTCGGAGCCTTTGAAATAATCAACGGATCTCGAACGCTTAGTGTCATCATGAGACTATGCTTCCGGCACTTGAGTCTCAACTGGATAACATGCATTATCGTCAAGATCGGTCTGGAGGATCACCGGTCCCTAGAGGCGATGTGAGCAAATAAGAATCAAAACGGTCATTGCTCGCTTCTCTGAAACCCTGGCGCACCCTATGTACGGTTCAGCTGTTTGCACAGGTGCCAAGACCTCATGAAGCGGCATACGACCAAGTATCGTAGCCCACACGGAAGAGCAGGTCTTTTGACAGGAGGATGCAATGTCGGGTGAAGATGAAATCAATTTTCAGTTCTTCGCGGAAAACAGCGCGGATATCGTGTGCCGTGTTGGTTTAGACAAGGTGATGCGTTATGTCTCTCCCTCCTGCTTCTATCTACTTGGCTGGAGACCAGAGGAGATGACAGGCAAGGGACCTGAGGCATTTGTTCTTGCTGAGGATCTTCCCACTCTTGATGCCGCCGCCGCGAAGATTGTTTCCCCTGATGTCCAAAACTCTCCCGCAACGATTCGGATGCGGAAGAAGGACGGCTCCGCCGCATGGATGGAGATCAATGCCCGGCTCGTGCGTGATTCTGCGACGGGGGAAGCGCGAGAGGTCGTTCTCATCATGCGCGACGTTACCGAGCGCAAAGTGTTGGAAGAACGGCTTGCAGGATTGGCGCTCACGGACGGCCTGACCGGATTATGGAATCGCCGTGCCTTTGACGATGCTCTTGAGCGAGAATGGAAACGCACTACACGAGAGGGTCCGCAGATCTCCCTGTTACTCCTCGATCTCGATCATTTCAAAGAATTCAACGATCAATACGGACATCAGGTGGGAGATGACTGTCTACGAGCAGTAGCCGTGGCTATCAAAGGAGCAGTGCGCGCTACGGATACCGTCGCGCGTTATGGAGGAGAAGAGATTGCAATCATTCTTCCTTCCACTGATACTGCTGGTGCCAGCGAGGTCGCTGAAAAGGTGCGGTCTGCGGTGGAGTCTCTCCGGCTTACCCATCTGGGAAATCCGGAAGGCAATGGCTGGATGACCGCGAGTATTGGAGCTGCCACTGCCCTTGCTCGGTACGGTGGAACGACGAGTAAGCCGGAAGGCTTGCTTCAGGCAGCGGACAATGCGTTGTACAAAGCAAAGCATGGAGGCCGGAATCGTGTTGAGACAGCCCTGCTCGTTGCAGCCATGGACTGTTGAATATATCCATGAGTTCCAATTCACAATCTTCATTTAAAAACGAAAGGTGCATCAGGTCTTTTTCGACGGATACATTGCAGCAGGGCTTGATAATATGACTCGCTTTCAATTTTCTTCCAAATATCTCTGAGAAAAAGCCTGAAGCATCCACAAGACCAGTCCGACACTGCAAACACCGCCATTCTTTAGGCATCAGTGGACGTAAAGAAATTTGATCGAGAGTGATTTTTGCAGAGTTGTCGTCCGAGCTAAGCAGCCTCGTTTAAGGTACCGTGGACGCGGGGATAGGCCAAGTTGCAATCGCGGATTTGGCCTGGCGGCGAATACCCGGATCGGGATCAGTGATTGCGACCTGCGCCAGAGCATCCCCGATCTTTGGAGACGCCGTGAGGTTGCGGGCGAGTACGGCGATCGCATCACTGCGGACAAAGCTGGCGTTGTCGGAGTTGACGGCTTGCAGAAGGGCATCGGTCAGCGAGGAAGGCAGGGGGCGGCGAAACTGAGTGGCAAAGATGGCATCCGCACGCACAGTGGGGGCGATGTCGTTTACGAGGACAGAGGCGAGCGCGTGATCGGCATCGGAGTCTGTTGATAGACGAAGGGCGCGGGCTGCGGCGGAACGAATAACAACCGCCGGATCATGCAGAGCCTGTTCGATCACTGGAAGAGTTGCGGGTCCAGCGCTATTGCCAAGAGCAGCCAGCAATTCAACTCGCTCGCGCGCCTCTGCAGCATTCTGATATAAGGCCAGCAAAGAAGTGTCGACGGAGTCTGCTTCCGCCGGATGATCCGCTCGCCCCGCACGCGAGAGAGCTCCGGCGATCATCCGCGCAGCCGATTGGATGGCAGCGTTGGGATCCTGCAGCATAGCTACGGGGATCTGCATTGCTTCGCGGGTCGGATGCTTCATCTGCACAAAGGCTACCAGGGCATCGACGCGCAGTTCCTGCGGCAGACTGGCATTGCGCGCGAGTTCTCCGAGTACGGTCACGGCGGATGGCCCGCCTGCTGCTCCGAGTGCATTGGTCACCGTCTTTCGCGCCCCGTTTCTGATAAGGAGGATCTCCGCTTGCGCGGCGGCTTCGGGGCGGCGGCGGAACAAGGCTGACAAACGATCGAGTGGCGCGGACCTGGTGGATGAGAAGGCTTGCTCGAGCACAGCATCCGTGGTGTAGTCCTTTAGAAGACGGTCGTCTGCCTGCGCGCGGGCTATATCGGCATTGGATCGCTGGGTCACAATCGCGGAGTCGACTACCTCTTTGGCTGCGCGCTCGAGGCTTCCAACGAGTTCGCGAGCTTGACCGATGTGCAGATGATTGACATGGAACTCGGTGATGGCTGCAAGTTGCTGGGATTTGCCCTTAGACAAATTGATGGCAACTCGATTGCTGCCGTCGATGGCCTCTACGCGTTGATCGCTGGCAAGGGTGAAGGTTACCTCCGATCGGTCAACAGAGATACGCGTGGCCCCGGCGGGTGCGCCGGCTATGCCATCCGTGTACAGGTAGGCCAGCTTGCGTTTGAGGATGCGACCGGGCTGGGCAAGATAAAGTGCAGCGTACTCTCCCGCGCCATCGCGCTCCTGGGCAGTCCAGCTTTCTGGCAGGGTTTGATCGGCTGTGACGCTCTCCGGCTTAGGCCGCACGAGCTGCAGGTCCGTGGCGATCGTCTGCAAGATATTCCGGTCCGCAATGGACACGTCGCGCAGAAAATGCATTTGGAGCAGGCCGCCGTCCTGGCGGCAGGTTGCCCAGAATGGCTGCGACAAGCGGGCTTGTAGCGCGCTCAAAGCTGCGGGCGATGCATCCTTGACCGCATCGCCTTTGAAGCGAGGATCGATCAGCTGCAATTGCACGTCGTACTCGCCATCACGGACCGCGACGATGGTGGACTTCCAGGTTGCAACGATGTGAATGCCGGTCAAAGGTGTGGAGGCTTGCTCCATACCGGCGCGAAAGTCCAGGGACCATCGGGACTGATCGCCGAGCAGCGCAGGGGAAGTTGCACTCGCCGCCCCCGCCACTAGTGTGGTGGCGGCGGCGAGTGAGAAGGATGCAATGAGCGTGCGAAACATGGTCTTCTCCTTGAGCTACTGAGTTACCCGATGGCCGAGCCGAAGATCACAACCGTCGTGGTGCCGACGGTGTTGGTGCCGGATTTCGTCGTCATGGTGACCTTGTAGTAACCGCCTACAAAGCCATCCCATGTGGCCACAGGCGCGGTCGTGGTTGCGCCCGACACGGGAAGGGTGACCGGCGCGCCGGGATTACTGCACGCCGGCGTGCCCTCGTTGCAGAAGACCGCGGTGAATGCGGAGTTCAATGAACCTGTTCCGCCAACGACGCCCCCCTTGATCGAGACCGTTCCTGGGAAGTTGCCCACCTGAAGAGCTCCCGTGGTGGGGTCAGGGATCGCAACTCCGTTGGTGGAGCTGACAACCTGAGCGATGTGGACACCCGGCTGAATGTTCGTGACGTTTACGGTGACCGGTGTAGCGGTTGCGGTCTGCGTTAGGATCGTTCCTCCCGCGCTAGAGACGGTGGTGGTTGCGGTCAAGCCGATGGTCCACGTGGAGGTCGATCCGGAGGTGGGTGGTCCGAAGGTAACGGTAGGATTGGCACTGTGCGCACCGGTTGGGCTTACCGTGACCGTGCTGGCGTGGGCACCCGGCGTATAGGTCCAGGTATAGGTAGTGGTGTACTGAAGGCTGGAATCGTTGGGCGCACCAGAGCCGGCCAGAGTAACCGGCAGGCCGGAGGACAGAGTCGAGCCCGAGGTTGGGGATAGGATCTTCACCGTGATCGGATACCTGCACAAGGGCGCGGGTAAGCTAAAGAGCTTGGTATCGATCTTGTTGTTGAGCAGGCTCCACGACTTGCTGGCCAGGGGACCCCATTTAAACAAGGTGTAGGAGTCGGTGTAGCACAAGGGGCAGGCGCCAAATGTAGCGTCGAGATCTACCTGGCCTCCGCCGGATGAGAGGTTAAGGTCGCTTTTCAGAGCTCCATTCAGAGTGGCAGAGCAGACGGCCGGCCGATTGTCGATCACCCACTTGGCCTGTGCCTCCGTGGGCGTTGAAAGGGTGACGAGGTTGACCTTGGCATCCACGCTTCCTTCGGCGATTCCCAGGTTGATGCCGCCGCTGATGTGGCCGCCCAGAGAAGCGGTGGGAACAACACTCAGGTCCGCACCCGCGAGGGCCGCCGAGCCGCTGACTTTGAGGTCGGCGTCTACAGAGGCGCCTAAAGTGATGTCGAAAATCCAGATTTGGATCGAGGGCAGGTCGTATTCCTGCGTCCACGTGGGATCGACGCTGAAGCCGGTGCTGGGATTGAAGCTCAGGCCGCCCGAGGGAATCTCTTCGCCAAAGACGTAAAAGCCCAACGTTCCTGAGGACTTGGCCGGCTTGTAGGTTGGTATCGTTTCGCCGCTGTCGGTGTCTGCAGTGACTTTGGCGTCTACAACATCAACGTCGTCGCCGAAAAGCACGCCGTGGGCGGTGAAGGCAGCGTCGAAGTGGGTCAGATTTTCGTCAGTGCCTGCGACTGCGGTTGGGTTGAGGTTGCCCGAGAGCTGCCAGTAGGCGTCAAACGTCCCCTCGGGGTTCAAATCGCCACCCGTGTTGAAGGGAACGTTGTTGCCGGTGTCCAGCGGTTCTAGGCTAGCAAGCACAGGCGGCGCGCCATTGCCGGAGCGCAACGCCGAGGCAGGCACGGGTGCCACGATCCAGCCAGCGGTAGGGTGCGCGTTTTTCACCGAGTTGAAGTAGTTGCTCAGTATCTGGTTGGCCTTGGCTCTCTGATTTGCGCAACTAGTCGAAAGCGTGACCACCTTGCCGTGAACCGGCGCTGGAGTGCAGCTATGCGCCTCACCCCAGTAGGTTGGCATCGGCGGAATGAGGCCGGAGCCACTGAGATCGCCCAGAGGACTCAGCGCCAGTTGGGCGTGCAAAACCTGGGAAGACCCCCCCTTGAGGATTCCAAGGCTAACCCAGTTGGATTTCACCAGGTCGCCGACGCGATATCCACCGTTGCAGGATTTCCACGTGTAGGACAGGTTGGTGGAGGCTGTGCTTTGCGGAGTGTAGAGGCAGGTGAGTTCCGGGCTGGAATCCAGTCCTAGCTGAAGCTGCACGGTGGTCGCGCCGGTAGTTCCCGACTTCAACCGGAAGCTCGCGGGAATCTGTGTGGGGCTAAGCGTAAACGTCCGGCTGAATGCTTTGCTGCCCTGGGTTACCAGGTCGAGCGAACTGCCGTATCCCGCGGGAGGTGCGATACCGTTCGGGGACTGCACCAGATTGACAGAATGGACTCGCAGATTGTCGAACAGATATGCACCATCGATTGTTTCGGCGGAGCGGACTTCGAATTGAAAGACAAGGTCGGTAAATCTGACTCCATTGAGAGCGGACCGAACTGAATCCGGGATGGAGAAAGCGATGGTGTTGTAGATGCCCGCGCGGAGCTTCTGAAAGCTCACAGTGCCGAGAGATACCCTGTTCAGCCCCCGCGACTTGGAGGTTACAAAAGCTTCAATGGAGTTGGCGTTCGGCGTTCTGGTTGCCTCCAAGGCATCGGCATCCAGCTGTTCGAGGTTGGCCCCGGCACGACTCGGCGTCGGCTGGACCCGCATGTCGAGTTGGAGAAGCGCACCCTCCTTTCCGATGCCGGCCAGCGAACGGGCGGTCGATGCGATCTGGACACTGGTCAACAAAATCTCCTTCGGTGGATCGATCACCGACAACGCAGCATGGCCCTGCGTTCGCACCGTAGTCGAGGCCACCTTGGGATACGGCACGAACCGGTTGACAGTGACTTCCCAGAAACGCGGAGTCTCAAAACCGGTAACGAGATCTTCATTGGGATTGGAAAGGATGCTGCTCTGTGGAGAGCTTTCTGTCTCAATACTGCCCGCATCGGGAGCGGACTCCGCTTCTTGGGCCATGACGTAGTGGCAGGAAATCATCGCGATTCCTGCAGCCAGTATCCCGGCCCGGATAAAGGTGGGATTGTTTTTGGCGTGACTTGGACTCTTGACGACCCGGGCCAGTATCTGGCAGGCCCGAGCGGACATAGGCCACAAGGGTGCCATCAAGGCTACGACGCAGGCAATCAACGATTGCATAGAACTCATAACGTTACCTCCGGTGACTTTAAATCGCCTGATCGTTGGCTGCAGGCAGGGCGTGTTGAGGCATGTACGGCGTCAGATCTCTCGGATGGCCATTTCGACATTCCGCGTGAAGTGGTACGCTTTCCAAGCCTCTGCTGATCAAGGCGCAGGCTGTTCAACGGAACTATCATTTGCGGAAAATTTTTTTGATATGCAAATGCGCCAGGGCCGTCCATTGTGTAAAGGCGGTCTATAATCTGCCTAACTTCGCTACCCAAGGCCTTCATCCTATGGATTCGGTTGTGAGCTCTTCCTCGGAAATCGAAGTAAGCGGCCTCTTGCAGGCCTGGAGCGACGGAGATCCCGATGCGCTCGAAAAGCTGACGCCGATCGTCTACAGCGAATTGCATCGCCTGGCTCGACATTTCCTCAGAAACGAGCGCGCCAACATCACGCTCCAAACAACGGCCCTCGTCAACGAGGCGTACCTGCGGCTGGTGAACGTCAAGCAAATGCGGTTCAAGGATCGCGCTCACTTCTTGGCGGTCTCGGCGCAGTTGATGAGGCGCATCCTAGTCGATCACGCGCGCCGGCGAAACTTAAAACGCGGGGGAGGCATTCAGCACTTATCTTTGGACGACGTCAACACCATCGGGCCTGGACCCGATGCCGACCTTGTCATGCTCGACGATGCCATGACCGCGTTGGCGCGCTTCGACGCGCGCAAAGCCCGAGTGATCGAGCTGCGCTTTTTCGGCGGCTTGAGTGTGGAAGAAACCGGCGAGGTGCTGCAGGTCTCCCCGATCACCGTGATGCGGGATTGGAATACGGCGCGCGCATGGCTTTATCGCGAATTGTGCCGGGTGGCAGACCCGCCCGCTGTCAGCGCAGAGCCAGGCGCTGAACAACCCTTCTGATTGGTTGTTAAAGCAGATCTATGGAAGCCGAACGCTGGACACAGATTGAAGATTTACTGCAATCGGCGCTGGAACTTGCTCCTGACAGCCGCGATGAGTTCCTACGCGTTTCCTGTCGCGAAGATCCAACCCTTGCCGAAGAAGTCAGATCGTTAATGACGTCGTTTCGGAGAGCCGGCGGCTTTCTGGAGACACCTGCCGTCGAAATCGCCGCCCGCGCGATCGCGACGGAGTCAGCACCATCGTTCGGTGCGTCGCGCGCCGGCCAGATCGTCTCCCAGTACCGGCTCTTGAGCATGATCGGCAGCGGAGGCATGGGCAGCGTGTGGGTCGCCGAGCGATGTGACGGCCGATTCGATCGCAAGGTCGCCATCAAATTCATCCATTTCACTCTACTGGACACCGTTGGAACTGATCAGTTCAAGCGTGAGGGTGCGATCCTCGGCAAACTGGCCCATCCGCAAATCGCCGAACTGATCGACGCCGGACTCACGAAAGGCGGCGAGCCTTATCTGGCGCTGGAGTATGTCGAAGGCCAGTCTATTGATGGGTACTGCGACCAGAACAAGCTGAATATCGAAGCGCGTATCCGCTTGTTTCTTGACGTGCTGAGAGGCGTGGCGCATGCGCACAGCAATTTGATCGTTCATCGCGACATTAAGCCTACCAATGTCTTTGTCCGCCGCGACGGTGTGGTGAAGCTGCTGGACTTTGGCATTGCCAGGGTGCTCTCGCAGGACGCGGGCATGACATCCGCCGCGTGGGTTACACGCACCGGCGGCACTGCTCTCACGCCCATGTTTTCTGCACCAGAGCAACTCACCCAGAGCCAGATCACGACAGCAACCGACATCTACAGCCTCGGCGTCCTGCTCTATCTTCTCTTGACGGGAAGGCACCCGGCTGGTGCCGGCCCTCACTCCATCGCACAGTTGATTCGAGCGGTCGTCGAATCCGAATCCCCCCGGGCTTCGACCATGATTACCGAGGGGAGCGAAGAAGCGGCAGTGCTGCGCGGCACGACTCCAGAACAACTGCGCCGGCAACTGCGCGGAGACCTGGAGCGGATCCTGGCCAAGTCCTTACGAAAGGATCCCGCGGAGCGTTATCCAACCGCGTTGGCGTTTGCCGAGGATTTGCGGCGGTACCTCGAGCATAGGCCCGTACTGGCCAGGCCCGATTCACCTGGCTACCGCATGGCAAAATTTGTTCGCCGGCATCGCGTGGGAGTAGCCCTTGCCACAACTGCATTGATTGGCGCGACCTGCACCGTGGCCTGGATTGCGACGCAAAACCGCCGCGTGCGCGCGGAAAGGGACTTTGCATATAGTCAGTTGGCGAACCTCTACCAGCACGACGACTTCCTCGAATTCCTGCTCTCGAACGCAGCGCCCTCAGGCCAGCCCTTCACCGTGAACAAGCTGCTGGACCGTGCCACACAAATCGTGGAAAGGCAGAAGTCTTCACCGGCACAGGTAGCATTGCTGGACTGGATAGGATCCGATTATGCAGGACAGGATGAGCACGCCAAAGCTCGAGAAATTCTCGAGAAGGCATACAAACTTTCTCGGCAGGCAATCGATCCAGCCATCCGGGCTTCTGCTTCTTGCTCATTAGGCGCCGAGTTGTCTCGAGATGAAGACCTGACAAGGGGCGAAGCGTTGATCGAAGAGGGTTTACGCACTCTGCCAAACGACCCACGATACGCTGTGGGCCGCGTGAACTGCCTTCGCTTTGGAGGCGAAATCTCGAGGGAAAAGGGCGAGGGCAATGAAGCAGTGCACCGCATGGAGTTGGCGAAAAGCATTCTTCGCGCATCCCCATTCGATTCCAACCAAGAAGAAATGACCGTATCTCTCGACCTGGCTGCGGTCTATAGCGAAGCGGGAAGAGACTACGAGGCGCTCGCCGAGTTTCAGCGTGCTGCGACGCTGATGTCTTCCCTTGGCCGGGACGAGACGGCCACAGCAGTCGTCCTTTACAACGACTGGGCGCTTGAGCTGGATCAGGTTGGACAACCGCTTGAGGCAGAAAGAAACTACCGGAAAGTGATTGACATCAGTCGCGACAGTTCGAGCGAGGATTCAGTATCGGCCATGGTACTGAACAACTACGCGAGGGTTCAAAGAGAGTTGCACCATTTATCTCAGGCGGCAGACTATGCAGAGCGAGCTTATAGCAAGGCCAAGAAGACAGGAGATGAATTGGTGATTAGCCAGTCGCTGCTGGAGCGAGTCCGCATCTACCGGGAGCAGCATGACCTTCCGCGCGCCGAAGCCATGCTCGACGAGGTCGAACCAAGATTGCACAAACAATTGCCTCCGGGCCACTATGCGTTCTCGGTCGTCTCTACGGAGCGTGGAATGATCGCCTTTGAGAAGCGCGATTTGAATACGGCTTTGCGGCTGATCGATCAGTCGATCGCAATGGTTCGCGCCACCGTAAAGTCGGGAGGCTCGGGCGTCTACACCCTCCCTGGTTTGTACATTGACCGCTCCGAAATTGATCTCGCCCTGGGCCATGCCGGCCAGGCGGAAGAAGACGCTCAACAGGCCCTGGCTGCGTTGGAGCTGCACGGACCTCCAAGCGGGGTTTCCAGCAAGCTCGGCCATGCCTTTCTGGCCCAGACCCGTGCCTTGACGTCAGAAGACAAGAAGGCTCAGGCTCAAGCCATTGCAGTAAAGGCCTTCGATCAGCTCCAGGGCTCTTTAGGACCTGATCACCCCGACACGCGGGCCGCGCAGCATTTCATGGAGTGACACGTTGATCATCGCCCAGGGTTTACGTCTCTTCCCCAAAATGACCCCGCGGGTGCGATTGTTTTTCGGGTGCGAATGAATGGATTTGGGCCCGGAAGAATGGCAAAATCCCGAATATCCTGCAGGGCGATTGATCCCAAACGGCAGCTTACGCAAATCTCATCCAACTGGACTCAAATCTGCTAGACGAGACAAGTGGACATTGTAGAGTCACAGATGATCAACAATCCATAGCGGTCAAAATTGATCCCACATCATTTAGAAGATAACTTCGCTTTGCGTCGGGGCATCTCATTGCCAGGAGGATCTTATGGTTAAAGCAGGAGATGATGTGATCCGCAAATCAGACGATGCCAAAGGTGAGAACACAGCTCACACTCACGTTGAGAAAGAGGCTGACGAAGCGGCCAAGAAAGCTCAAAAGACTGAGCAAAAGTACGATAGAGCCAATAGCATTTTCACCAAGTAACGCTGCAAACGAAGGGCTGCCCATAGCGGGTAGCCCTTTCCTTTTTTGCGCCTGCGGAATTGGTCCCAAGATCATCCCAGCGACGTATAGGAAGTGAACATAATCATCAACCGGTCTGCCCGATGTTTTGACGACGATGGCGACGGCCACCTCGCTTGAATCTGAACCTGGTCGCGCCGATAATGCGTAAACTCCGGCTGCAAATCGAAAACACCTGTCGTAAGCAACGACCCAGGATCCTATTTGATAGTTTGATCGGCAGCTATGCCGGCTTTAAGGCGAATCGCGAGGTCCAGGGAAGTCCGTGCTTTATCGTAATCAGGTTTGAGCTTGAGCGAAGTTTGAAAGGAGGCAATGGAAGCGTCGATGTCTCCCGCTTCGGCGAGTGCGGTTCCAAGATTGTAGTTGTCGACTGGGTCAAGATTGTTCGCTGCGAGGACTGAGCGAAACTCGGCTACTGCTTCGTTCCATCTGGCCAGCCGCATGAATTCAAGACCCAGAGCGCGGTGCGCTTGCGTGTAGGCGGGATTGATTTGCAAGGCGAGACGCAAATGAGTCGATATCTCATCGCTGCTGCCCATCTGTTGCAGGGCAAGGCCCAGCGCATAGTGGGCATGGGCTGAATCTGGAGCGATCGAAATGGCCCTCTTGAACATCTCGGCGGCTCCATTGAGATCTCCCTTCGCGGCGTGTTGCGCGCCGGCTGAAATCAGCTCCTCGGCACCGCGTTGTCGGACTTCATTTTGCAGAAGTTCGAACCGCTTGAACTCAACAGCGGCGGCTTCTTGGTCGCCTTGGCGCTGCATCGTGAGCGCCAGGTCGTAGTGTGCCTCAGGGTCGTCAGGGCTCATAGCGACGACTGTATTGAGCTCTGTGGCAGCAGCCGTGAGGTCGCCGCTGTCTCGGAGTGTTGCAGCGAGCGAAAGCCGCGTCTCTCGATTGGCAGGATCGCATGCCAGGCCCAGACGCAATTCCTTGAGGGCTTCTGAAACCTGCTTCCGCTTCTGGAGGGCAATACCGAGGTTGCTGTGAGCCTTGCACATACTGCCGTCGAGGGTCAGCGCTCTTTGGAATTCGACGATGGCGAGGCTCTCTCTATCCGACGTGGCAAGGGCGACCCCGAGATCGTTGTGGCACTGTGCCGAGGCGGGACTAAGACGCACTGCCATGCGCATCTGCTTGACCGCCTCTGCGAAGTCACCCTGCTCTTCGAGGACGGCACCCAGGCCGCGGTGCGCCTCGACATCAGCGCTGCGCAAGGCGAGCGTGGCACGGTATTCGCGACTGGCGCCGGGCAGATCCTGAACACGGCGCAGCGCGCTTGCCAGCCAAAGATGTGCGTCGGCCAGTCTTGGCTGAAGTTTAAGTGCTGTTTGCAGTTCGCCGATGCCGCCTGGCGAGTCTCCGCTTTTGAGTAGCGCGAGCCCTAGATGAGAATGCGCATTGCCGGAGTCGGGATGATCCTGGACGGCGGCGCGAAACTCGGCAACAGCTCCAGCAAAATCTCCGTTCTGCAGTGCGGACAGCCCCACTGTAATATGCCGATCCCGATTAGCCGCAGACTTGGCGGTTGGGTCGATAACGGGCGCGGCACCCGCACTCGCGACAAATAGAGCAGGCATAGCCAAGAACAGGAGAGCCCCGATGCATCTCGAACCTTTGTTTTTCCAGACTTTCATAGGCATGTTCGTCTGACCACGTCAGTTGACGATCTGCCGGGTGACCAAACCACCCGCAAATTCCTACGCTACATATTACTCTTTTCGGGTTTCTTAAAGGGCATTATGATGCACTATAATCACTCTCGGCAAATTGACGCCAACTGGAGAGATTGCTGTGGATCGACGCACATTCCTGCAGGCGAGTTTAATGTCGATCGCAAGCGAAAAGATTCTCCCGCATCCTCTCTCGACCTCGCTTACATTCAGAAACGGCATGGCATCGAGCGGAGTTGGCTTTCGGCACAGGGCCAGCCGGACCTCCCAGAAATACTTACCCGAGTCGATGTCCGCAGGTGTGGCCATGTTGGACTACGACGGAGACGGCAGGCTCGACCTGTTCTTCGTGAACGGCGCAGCATTGAAGGATCCAATGACTGTGACCGATCGCCCCGATAAGACCAATCCGATTTATTGGAATAGGCTGTACCACAACAACGGGGATGGCACATTTACAGACGTCACCATCAAGGCCGGCCTTCAGGGCCACTCTTATGGAATGGGAGTGGCTGTGGCCGATTACGATAACGATGGATTGCCAGATATCTACGTCACCAATCTGGGCGAAAACATTCTGTATCACAACAATGGGGACGGTACTTTCACCGACGTGACCAGACAAGCCGGCGTAGCGGCAGGCGGCTGGTCAACCGGCGCCTGCTTTGTCGATTACAACCGCGATGGCCTACTCGATTTGATGGTTAGTCGTTATGTCGAATGGAATTTCTCGAGGAACGTGATCTGTGGAGGCGAACGGCCGCAATACCGTTCTTATTGTCATCCCGATTTGTTCCCCGCAACTACCCATCTGCTTTACCGCAACAATGGCGACAGTACCTTTACAGATGTAACTTCAGAGTCAGGTATTGCTAAATATCCAGGGAAGGGCTTGGGTGTGGCAATCAACGATTTCAACCAAGACGGATGGCCGGACATCGCCGTCGCTAACGACTCCCATCCGCAGCAGCTATTTCGCAACAACGGCGATGGAACGTTCACAGAATCTGCGCTAGAACTGGGACTTGCCTACGATGATGGCGGAAATGTATTCGCCGGAATGGGCATCGATTTTGCCGACTACAACGACGATGGCTGGCCCGACATTTTTATCAATGCGCTCGCGCGACAACGCTATGCGCTCTTCCGAAACGATCATGGCACTTCATGTGAGTACGTCACCAATTCGAGCGGGCTTGGCAGAATTTCCTTGCTCCATTCTGGCTGGGGTGCGCACTTCCTGGACTATGACAATGACGGCGTCAAGGACTTGTTCATTGCGCAGGGTCACGTAATGGACAATATCGCCATGTTGCAGCCCTGGATTCACCACACCGAACCGCCGATGCTGTTGCATTACGATCATGGATCGTTTTCAGACGCCTCGGCGAAGTCGGGCAGACCGTTCGCCACAGCGCTCGCTGCTCGAGGCGCAGCTTTTGGTGACCTGAACAATGACGGCTTCATCGATGTGGTGATCAATTGCAATGACAGCCCGCCGGTCATCCTGATGAACAACGGGAATGCAAACCATTGGCTCATCGTGCAACTCATCGGACACAAGAGCAATCGTGACGGTATCGGGTCGCGTGTCAAACTGATCTCCCGGTCGGGTAAAGCTCAATATGGATACGTGTCCACTGCCGGCAGCTATCTGTCGGCGAGCGACAAGCGGGTTCATTTCGGACTGGGTGAGGAAACCCAGGCGCGGCTCATCGAGATCACTTGGCCTGACGGCCATATACAGATTTTAGAAGCGATAAATGCGGATCAAATTTTGACGGTTCATGAGGCAGGAAAGAGATAAATCCTTGTTGTAGCGGGTTCTGCGCCCGCTTCAGAACGCTGCAAGAAGACTGGAATACAGGATGCATCACACGAAAATATTGTCTCTTATTATTCATTTTTATTCTTGACAGGCATCTTTGGATTCGACTACAACTTACCCCGAAGTCCAGCAGCAGTTTTTTCGCATTTCTGGCGTGACATAGAAATGCCGCTCATGTGAGTCGACATTATGAATGTTCGGATCAACGTCCAGGCATGATCTGGCGACGGGCGATGATGCGTTCGCGCATCTCCGTCCAATGAATGCAGCGCGTGTCACCGGACAGGTTTGATTTATCGGGAGGTCGAGATGAGGCTTTTTAGAAATCGCAGTTGCTCCTATGCGGTCGCACTTCTTGCACAGGTGCTCTGGGTAATGGCGGCTCATGCCCAGCTGACACTTGGAGGCATCGCGGTTAAGGTTGCCGACAGCAACCAGGCCATCGTGCCCGGCAGTCAAGTCAAGGTCGAAAGCATAGATACAGGGGCTGTTCGCGAAGCTCAGAGTGACGATTCTGGTATCTCAACGTTTGCTGCGCTGCCAATCGGCTTGTACAGGGTGAGCGTAAGCAAGGCCGGCTTCAGTACTGTCGTGACGCAGGCTAACGTCGGCGTGGGTGAGACGACCACGGTGAACATTCAGCTGACGGTCGGCGCAGTCTCGCAGACTGTTGAGGTCAATTCGAGCTCAAGCGAGTTGGCGTTACAGAAAGAGGATCACGTCATCTCGCAGTTTGTGAGCGAGCAGCAGATTGCTTCTCTGCCTATGAATGGTAGGAACCTGCTTAGCCTCGCCGTCATTGGACCTGGAGCACAGGCCGGCGGCGACGTCATCAACGGATCAGGCAATGGCGGCTCTGCGCAGTACTTTCAGGCAACGCCTGGTCTCATTATTCTTAGCGGACAGTCCGTAGGCCACACGACATTCCTGCAGGATGGAGTATCGAATGTCAGTCTGTTCACGCAGGCGATCAATATACTCCCAAGCCCCGACGCTGTGCAGGAATTCAATGTCCAGACGAACGGCATGTCTGCAAAATTCGATCAGCCCTCGGTAGTGAATATTGTTACCAAGGGCGGAAGCAACCGCTTTCATGGCAGCTTGTATGACTACTTCAAGAACCGGGTCCTGGATGCAAACAGCTTCTTTGGCAACTTCAACGACTTGCCCAAGGGAGTATTCCAGTACAACCAGTTCGGTGGAGCGCTTGGTGGTCCAATCAAGCGGGATCGAGCGTTCTTCTTCTTCAACTATGAAGGGCTTAGAAACAGAAGCAGCTCAGCATCTAGTTCGCGCATTCCCACAGCCAAAGAGCAGCAGGGAGACTTTTCGGAAGACCTCGCAGGCGTTCCTGTAGGCGGTGGTGTCATCGATAGCTTCATCATTTACGATCCACAGACCTACAACCCCGATACCCACACCATCAGTCCCTTCCCCGGTAACATTATTCCGCCATCACGTCTGGCTGGATTTTCGCAGACATTCAACAAGTTCTGGCCCACCCCCGAGAACACGATTCGCCCAGACGGAACGAACTTCCGTTCTACCCTCCGAAGCACTCACAACAGCAATCTCTACACTGGTAAGGTTGACGTCAACCTTACCGAAAAAGACGGGCTCCACGCTCTTTACGAAAACTACACATCTCCATCGATTGCCGATTCATTTGTTCCTGGATTGTTCGGAAATACCTACGATCAGCGTGGACAGAATGCCGCTGTCGAAGAGACGCATGTCTTCTCGCCAAGCCTCCTTAATGTGGGCCGCGTAGGCTTCAACCGCAGTGTTTTCTTTAATTCGGAATTGGGCGTAGGCGCACAGGATTGGGTCAAAGAGTTCGGCTTGAACAATCTCAACCCTACAATCGAACAGAACGACCCACCCTATGTCAGCATCAGCGGCTGCTGCGGGTTGGGAAATCCCTTTGCGCCGCAAGGCGCAATTCAGAACCGCTATCAATTTGCCGACGAGCTAGACATCACCATTGGCAAGCACCGCGTGTCCGTCGGTGCCGAAGTTGATCGCGTACAGTTCCAGGGCAACTGGGAATTAGTTAACTCTGGTTTCTTCACGTTCAACGGGCAATTTACGTCGAGCCACGACAATCCGGACCCGGCGGGATACATGTCCGGCTTAGGAAGTGCGGATTTTATGCTAGGTCTTCCAAACTTCGCCTGGGGGAGCAACGGCCACACCTTCGCAGAATTCCGAGAGACCGACTTCTCGGCCTATGCTCAGGATGACTGGAAGATATCCCCGAAGCTGACGGTCAATCTCGGTGTTCGTTATCAGTATTATTCGCCGCCTGGAGATAAGCTCGGTCATGCGGCAACATTCAATCTCGCCGAGGCCAAGGCAATCCCTGGATCGTGGAATCCGAATACAAAGGACTTCAGTCCGCGGATCGGCTTTGCCTATGCGGTAACGCCGAATACGGTAGTTCGTGGAGGATTTGGCATCTACTACACGACGACGCCTTACAATGTGCTCCAATTCCTGATGGCCAATCCGCCGAATTTCCTGTCACAGCAATTCTCCTTCGGTATTACGCAGCCGGTGTCGATAGCTGATCTTTTTCCACCCTTCGACGGCACTTCCGTGTTTGCTCCGTTTGCCATGGACAAGCACAATCCCGATGCGTACCTCGACCAGTGGAATCTCGACGTTCAGCGTACCTTGCCGGGCAACTTCGTATTAAGTGCCGCATATGTCGGTAACAGCGGCCACCACCTTTCGATTCGTCTCAACCCTAACCAGGCAACGCCGGATGCCGACCCGCTCAATCCCACGCCGATCCAGTCCCGCAGGCCATATCCTGCGCTGGGCGACGTCAATGCTCAATACCCAATCGGTATTTCTAACTACCATGCTCTTCAGGCGAAAGTGGAGAAGCAATTTACCAAGGGCGCATCCTTCCTCGCCAGCTACACGTGGGCTAAGTCGCTTGATCTGTTATCCACCGACGGTGGCGATCTGGCGAACGGCTTAGATCCCCGGCGCAACTATGGGCCGTCGGATTTCGACCGGCTACAGAAGTTGACTTTGAGTTATACCTACCTGCTGCCTTTCGGCCAGGGGGCACAGTTTTACAACCATGACAACCCTTTTGCTAAGTACGTTGTGAAAGGGTGGCAGATTAACGGAATCACAACATTTGCAAGTGGTCAGCCATTCGGAGTGCTCGCAGTGGATGAGTCGAACACGGGCGGCAATCATGAGTTCTATGCTGATCGCGTATGCAATGGGAATCTGCCTGTCGACAAGAGAACTCAGGCTAAGTGGTTCGACACCGCCTGTTTCACGCAGCCGCCGCTTGGGCGATTGGGAGATGCAGGCAGGAACATACTTCGCATGGGTGGAATTAAGAATTGGGACTTCTCGCTCTTCAAGAACATTCAGCTCGAGGGTTCGAAGAATATAGAGTTCCGCTCAGAGCTCTTCAACGCGTTCAACCAGCATTCGTTCACCGTGAGCGAAGTGGCAGTCAACGACCCAAAGTATGGACAAGCCACCGGCACTACGACAGACCCTCGTATTATTCAGTTCGCGGTGAAGTTCCTGTTCTAGGAATCTGGCAGCGCGGCGCGAATTAAAGCCTGGAATAGTTTATCCGTTCGATTGGATAAGCTGTTCCAGGTGCTGGCATTTGGAAGATAGCTGCGTGTTCCCATAGTCTGCGGTCCAACCGCAGCGTCAGAAAGGTTGGCAGGTGAAAGCTAACCGGCGCAAATGCAGTTCAATTTACAAAGAGGGCCGAATGGATAGAAGACAGTTCATGAAGACGGGCAGCGCATTGGCAATCGCAAGCGCTGCTGTCAAGCACCCTGCCGTAGCATCTGTTACCGGCCAAATCGTTTTACAAAATGCAGCACTCCGTTGGCAGCTTCAACGTACGGAGAAGGGCATTCGAAGTACTCGTTTTGACAATCGATTGTCGGGTCGCCAGTACGCTCTGGATGTCGAGGATGAGTTCAGTCTGCTCTTCAAAAGTGGGGAGAGAATAGAAATCTCAGGTTGGGAATCCTGCATTACAGACGACGATCACGTCGCTCCTGAGGCAGAGCGCGGCATGACGCAGTTGTATCACCTGGGCAAATCCGGCAAGGACTCGTGGTCCGCCGTAAGAAATCTCGCAGGCGGTAGGATGGGCGTTCAGTTCGGTGGCTACGGATGGTTCCGCCATGAGTTTCAACTGCCTGAGTCTGCTAAAGGGCAGGACATCGTCTTTGTGCTTGGAGGATACGATCAACAAGAATGGAACGAGTATTGGGTTCATGTGAATGGCAACCAGATTGGTCATCGCACCGCTCAGGGACGATGGAGGACTCCCGGTCAGTACACGATGCGTCCAGGCGACCCGATGTATGACTCCCTCCACTTCGGTTCTCAGGGATCCAATCTCCTGGCTGTCCGCACCCGGGGCTATGACTTCGCATTCGATGGAATCCCTACCTTGGTCCTGCGCAAGGTTGTCTTCCATCCATGGCTGTTTGATCAGTTCATCTCGATTGGCAATCCATACGTGCGGATCTCTTCATTTGACCTACGCGAGACCCATCAGGAAAGTCCGGAGAAGGTTCAGTTCGCACTGCATAATGCAGAGCACAAAGTCTCGGTCAATGCTCACTACGAACTTGACGGCTTTACGCGCCGCAAATGGTTGGAAGTTATCAATGACGATGATCGTGCACACGTACTGCTGGACATCGAAGTAGAGAATTTTCGAGTAGGATGTGAGCGGACCAGCGGTGGACATGGCGAGCCCATTTTTCTCGAGGACGATGCCTTCCTGGGACTCGAACATCCGGCCGGCATCAATCAGAGTTCTCCTGAGATTGGTTCAACTGGGCAACGCGTCGCTGGAAGCATTCGGCTCTGGCATTGCCCCGGATCGAGCATCCCCTCAGGCCATTCCATGCGCAGCCAGGTCTCTCTACTCGGTGTTTCGCGTCCCGGAGAGTCTGTCGATCAGTTCCATCGCTATGTGATCTCTCGCAGCCCCCGAGTAAGATCCAAGCACATATCTCTCTACACCTGCTACGGAATCAACAATCAATGGGGCGGCTGCCCGGCGCTGACGGACGTCGAAGTGCTGGACAGCCAGGCAGTGGTTGGTAAATGGCAAGCTAAAGGAGTGAAGTTCGATTACTTCACTCTTGACCAGGGATGGCCAAGTAACGATGGTGACCTCACCGAGTTTGTGGACGGTTGTTATCCAGATGGACCCCAACGAATGGTCAAGGGGCTAGAAGCCCTCGGCATGAAGTTCGGTCTCTGGTTTTCGGTTAGTGGAGGTCCGTGGTCCGATGGCTCTTACCCAGCTGTACAGACAAGCGCTATTCCACTGCCAGGCGCCACAGGCGAGCCGCCAACTACACCCCCTGAGCCGGCTTATCGCAATGGATTTCCCACCGGCGGCGGAATTGGACGAGACCTCTGTATTGCGTCTGACACTTACTTCAACGTCTTCAGGAATGCCTTGCAGCATCATGTTCACGATAACGATCTGAAGCTCGTCAAGTTTGATATCGGCACCTACTACTGCAACAGCACAACCCACCAGCATCTGCCCGGCAAGTATTCCTCTGAAGCGATGTTTAATCGCTTGATTGCTCTTGCCGACATGACGCGAGCGATCTCACCTGAGATGTTTGTGATCTGGTATTGGGGCGTCGGCGCATCTCCGTTTTGGGGTTTTTATGGAGATGCCATTTTCGAGTCAGGGTTGTTTCTTGAGGGATCCGGCACTAGTTATGTTCCAAGTCTCTACTATCGCGATTCGGTAACCTTGGCCCTTGATCAAAGTACTCGATTTGCAAAATATATTCCGCCGTTGCTCAAAGACAGCCTCGGCGTATGGATATCACAAATTCGATGGGCGAACTTTATGGGCAAACATCGCTGGCGCGAGGCCCTCGTGATGGATATGGGTCGCGGAAATCTCATTTTCCCTCAGCTATGGGGCGACCCTAATCTATTGGATGGCGAGGACCAGGAATTCCTTGCAAAGATGATGGCACTTACACGCGAGAACGAAGCATTGCTCATGCGCCCGCGCCACGACCTTGGCGACATCTGGAAGAACGAAGTATATGCATATGCGTTTTTCGAAGGCAATCGTGGTTTTGTCTTCTGCAACAACGTTCACTTCACAGCGCGTAAGATCCAGCTGTCTCTCGGCAAAGACATAGGTCTGTTGGTCCCCAAGGGAACAGTCCTCCAAATTTCGTCTCATTTTCCAGAGCGTGCCGAGATTCAGTCTGAAGACGGCGCAGGTTTTAAAGCAGGCACAAAAGCAGACATTTGGCTGCGTCCTTTTGAAACACTGCTGCTCGAGGTCAGCGCTGCGGGCAGTGGACGATTACCCAACCGCCCGATTGATGCCAGAAATGCCGATCAATTTGGAACCGCATTGTTATTGAAGGAAGGGTCTTCGGACACCCAACTGAAGTTGAAGTTCGCTGATGCTCCGCGCCTAGAGAAGAATGGTTTGCGCCCGAACAGCCGCTTCTTCACCAGCGAGTTGCCACAGTTTCAACAGCGATCGGTGCTGGCCATTCACGTCGCGCTATCGAAAGGCGGAGACGAATATCGATACTCACCTTATGTTGCCGAACTGGTTCAGCTTCGCGTGCGGCTTGCAGGGCGGGAGCTGCAACTCGATCCCGTACCCGATGCGCGACAATATGGCAACACTCAAAACGCGGGTTGCTCCTGGGTGGTTTACCAGATTCCTTTGTCAGACCATCATGCAGGGGAAAACATCAAGTTCGCTGTCCATACCTATCTCCCCGAAGGCGTCATCGCCGCAACCCAAGCATGGTTGGTTAAACAGTGGTGGCGGCTCGATACCCGTCCCGAAGCGGACGGGTATTATGGGGACGCGCCGTCTTAAGGTGCTGACGATTAGGTCGAACTGAAGACCGCAAGGTAGCGAGCCTTTTGCGTCTTTGACAATTTGGGCCCATGAGCAGCGCGCGCATCGAAGTAGAGTGCATCCTCCGGGACAAGATGAAATGTTTTGTCTCCGACGATGTAATCCATCTCACCATCAAGAAGGAATATGAACTGTTCACCCGAATGATCCAGCAAGGAGAACTTGTAGTTCTTTCCATCGATTGAAACGATGGTTGGTTGCATGTCCCGATGACGTCGACCGGGGGCAAGAAGCTCGTAGGTGTAGTTTGAACTGGTCCGCCGCCCACGAACAGATTGACGGCTGCTCTTGGGGCAATAGACGAGGCGGTTGTCGTCTTCAGACCACTCGAAGAATTCTCCAAGATTTACGCCAAGCGCATTGGCGATCTTAGCAAGCGTCGCAATAGGAGGGGAGACTTTGCAGGTTTCAATCTTTGAGAGGAGCCCCTTGCTGAGGCCGGCTAACTCACTCACCTGTTGTAGCGTCATACTCTTGCCCTGGCGAAGCTCGCGAATCCTTGTAGCCAGTCTATGTTCTGCAATCTCGTGCAAGCTAGTTACCTCTCAAATCCGCCATCTAAAAAGAAGACGAAAGTCATGCTCATTAGGCCCACCGGCTAGGAGCGTGAATTGCTGTCCATCATCCTTACCGGCTTCCATCAAAAGCTCTTGTAAGAATAAAGATATTTTCGCATAAAGAAAATGAATTCTTCAGGTGCATGAAAACCTTAAGCGATACACGAGGATAAGTCGAATGAAATCGAGACTCGCTACAGCCGACTATAGCTTCCCGCTCCTTACGTGGGAACAATCTCTACGACTAGTCGGTGACCTTGGATTTGAGGGAGTGGACATATCCTTGTTTGAGGGCCGATCGCAACTCAAGCCTGATCAGGTCTTGCAAGCACCGTATAAAACGGGTCGCCAGGTTCGCAACACCGTGATCGATAAAGGCTTGTCTATTGCTGATGTCTTCGGAATTCCCGGCGTTACATTCGCGGACCTCTGTCTCAATCATCCCGATGTGGCCGTTCGCAATGCCTCAAAAGATTACTTCAGCAGGATTCTCGAGTTCGCGGTTGCATGCGAAACCCATCATCTCAGCTTGCTACCGGGTATTGCATTTGAGACGGAAGCTTTCGATTCATCTTTCGCTAGGTGCGCTGAGGAACTTGCCTGGCGTACACTGCAAGCGTCGGCAGCGGGATTGACTCTATCGGTGGAAGCACACATCGGCTCGATCATCCATTCTCCGGCCATGGCCTTCCGATTGCTTGAGGAGACGCCCGGGCTGACGTTGACCCTGGACCTCGGTCACTTTGTCGCGCAGGGATTTGAGCAATCAGAGGCCGACCCCTTGCTTTCTCGTGTGTCACATGTGCACGCTCGTGGCGGGCGCCACGAACGTCTGCAGGAATCGCTCAAGACCAATACCATCGACTTTCCACGGCTCATGAAACAACTCAACGCCCTTTCTTACGCGGGCTGGTATGCAGTCGAATATGTGTGGATCGACTGGCAGCACTGCAACGAAGTTGACAACCTAAGTGAGACAATCATGCTGCGCGATTTGCTGCGCTCCGTTGGGAAGTCACTAGGGTGAACATTGAAGGCCTCTTTACCTCATAGACCCGGAGCGACGATTCAATGAATGCCATTCAATCAGTGAAAGCATTTCCACTGCGATATCCAGAGCCAAACGACTATGGAAGAATGCGCTATGTCACGCTCGTTCGTATCGAAACGGCGAGCAACGCGGTCGGCTGGGGGGAATGCATTTCGCAGTTCCCCGAGTCGGCAAAGTCCGTAAAGACCATCGTTGAAGACGGATATGCACCATTGCTTATTGGCGAAGATCCAATCGATATCGAACGCCTGTGGCGAAAGATGCAGGCACATGTCTGGTGGTATGGTCCACAAGGCATCGCCGGATTTGCCATCAGCGCAGTCGATACCGCTCTATGGGATCTGTGCGGTAAATTACTCGACCTGCCGGTGTGCCGCCTGCTTGGGCAACTGCATGACAAGGTTCGGGTCATGGCGTCCATACATATGGACACAGAAGATACAGACAGCATGGTGGAGACGTTCTCGTCCTTCTGTACTCAAGGCTATGAAATGGTGAAGGGCGGTTGGGGCACATCTCCGGCAACTGCCTTCGGCACCAATCGGCAACGGGACTTGTCCCTCGCGCGCAAGATCCGTGAAGCGATCGGGCCAGATGTCGAGCTCATCTTCGACATACTCGGCGCCCGCGTAAAGTGGAACCTGCAAGAAGCTGTCTGGTGGCTTAAAGAGTTGGAAGAGTGCCGTCTCTACTGGATAGAAGAGCCGCTGCCTCCACAGGATTATGCGGCTCATGCCATGCTTCGCAAAACAGTTCACACGAGAGTCGGCACCGGAGAGCAGGAGTGGACACCGGATGCCTATCGAAGACTTATCTCAGCCGGTGCGGTGGATGTCGTGCAGATGGATCCTGGCCGCTGCCTGGGCATAACAGGCTGCAGGAAGGTGATAGGGATGATTGAACTGGAGAATCTGTCCTTCTCCATGCATAGCTGGAGCAGCGCGATCAACACAGCCGCTTCTCTGCATCTGATGGCCAGTTCCTCACATGTTGAATCGATGGACTTCAAACCTGTTGAATCTCCGATGCAGCACGAACTTGTTTTGGATCCCTTGATCCAGAAGGGCGGCTGGCTAGACGTTCGCAACAGACCGGGACTCGGTGTTGAGATCAATGAAGAAGTCGTCCAGAAATACCTGATGGTCTAGGAGTTTTATGACCTCATTTGTCTTGCAGGATAAAGTAGCAATCGTTACCGGAGGCGCTGGAGCAATAGGCTCCGCGACCGCGACTCTGTTGGTACAGCAAGGCGCCCGTGTCCTGGTTGCGGATAACAATTGGAACGCGGCACAAGCGATCGCTGAACTCTTAGGTGAGCGGGCGCGAGTCCACACGGTGGATCTGTCGAAGCCTGCTGAGTGTAGAGAAACTATAACGGCCTGTATAAGGCATTTCGGCCAGCTGGATCTGCTGATCAACAATGTCGGTATCTGCCCGAGGCGTTCCATCGCCGAGTCTTCAGAGCAGGATTGGGACAGCATAGTCGGTGTGAATCAAAAGAGCATGTTCTTCTGTTCGCAGGCGGCCATCCCTGAACTTAAGAAAACTAAAGGAAGCATCGTAAGTGTCGCCTCATACGCTGGGCGAGCAGGAGCCGCTTTGGACGCCTGTATCTACAGCGGCACAAAAGGCGCAATTATTGCCATGACAAAGTCAATGGCACGAGAACTTGCGCCTGACATACGGGTCAATGCGGTTGCACCGGGCGCAGTCGAAACTGAACTGGTCAAAAATCTTCCGCCAAAGAAGATCGAAGCAATCTGCGAGTCGATCCCGCTAAGACGCCTGGCTCAAGCAGCAGAAGTGGCAAAGGCGATTTGCTTTCTCGCATCTCCCGACTCCTCCTATATGACGGGCGTTACGCTCGACGTCAACGGTGGATGGTATATGGCCTGAATACCAGATATTAAGACGAGATGAAGCTAGCCTTGTGTCAATCGCTTCCTGTGCACAGCAGAGAGCTCGATAGTATATCGGGCTCTCTTGAGGATCGCCTCATCGACCATTTCACCCTTCCAAGAGAACGCGCCCTGTTGTCTGACGCTCGCCTGTTGCAACAGTTCTTCCGCCCGTTGAACTTCTTCCGCGGTCGGCGAAAAGACTCTGGCGATGAGAGGAATGTGCTTCGGATGAATTGCCAGTTTTCCGTGAAAGCCGGACTGAAACGATCGACAGACAGCTTGGTCAACAAGTTCAGTATCCTCAAGTGCCACGGCAGGCGAATCGATTGCAGCCACACCATGGGCGCGGCAGATAGTGACCAGCATGCTCCTCGGCATGAGCAGTTCGGGTTCTCCGGGCGAAGGCTTGATCCCGCTCGTTATGCAGAAGTCATAGGCGCCGAACAGCAGGCCTTTCACGTTGGCAGACGACCTGACAATAGCCTCGCCACGCAGTAGGCCAAGAGGGGATTCAATCATTGGATAGATATCGAACTCAGGCCGTCCACCAAAGGCTTCCACGACCCGCAGGGTATTTTGGACGTCGTCGGAGGATTCGCATTTGGGTAGGACGACACCATTAAAGGCACTCCTCGTAAACGCCTTCAGATCATCCTCATACCACTCGGATAAACGGCAATTGATCCTCACGAGGACGCGCATGCCAGCGCGCCGAAAGTCGTCCGCATCCCAGGGAACGCTACGCGCGACAGCTTTGTTCGCGGGTAGAACTCCATCCTCCCAGTCGAGAATTGCCACGTCGGCTTCGGAGCGCGCTCCATGCATGATCTTGCGACCATCATCGCCCGGAACAAAGAGCCAGGAACGGGCTAGGGTAGGCGACAACATAATTCCTCACATTCAACAAAGATCTTGCTAGGAAACACGCAGACTGATATTATCACTTCGATCTGAATAACATGCCGACACCAATTGTAGTGACCAAAACGACATTGTCCATGTCTCAGGCGACCATTCTCCAGTGGATGAAGAAGGTAGGCGATCGAGTGTTGATCGACGAAACTTTGCTTGAGCTTGAGACCGACAAGGCAGTCGTCGAAGTACCAGCCATGGCAGATGGTATTCTCCTGCAGATCCTTCGAGACACCGGTGAAGTGGACGTAGACGAAGTCATCGGTTGGATTGGGGCTGAGGGTGAAGAGATTGCAGTAGAGCCCCCCAAAACAGTTTCGACCGATGGCGACAGTCTTGTCGAAGATCCATCAAAGCCGGCCATGACTCTCGTTCCTTTGCCGCAGGCAGTTACGCCAGCTGCACGTCGCCGCGCGAAGGAGCTGGGACTGAGTCTCGCAGAGATCGCAGGCACGGGGCCGAAGGGTCGTGTGACCGAAGCAGATGTGGAGCGATCTGCTGTAACCATCGAAGCGCCACCTGTAAAAGTGCTCCAGGCCCGTGGCTCCCTTGTGAAACATCTGACTGAGGCTTGGCAGACCGTTCCGCATATTCACATCATGCGGATCATGGATATGGACTACGTGTCCAACTGGAAGAAGCAGTCATTTGTAGACGGCGCAAATTTTTCCATAACTGATGTTCTGCTGTGGACGACCGCAAAGACCCTGACAAAGTTCCCAGAGATGATTGCTTCGACTATCAATGTTCCCGCAGACGGCATTGCACTCGCCTTCGCTGTAAATACAGTTGCCGGGGTCGTAGCGCCCGTGATTCACGGCGCGGATCGTATGTCGCTCATCGCACTTGCCGAACAGCGGAGGCATCTTACGTCCCTAGCACAAACCCGTCGGCTCAAGCCTGAACATCTGACGGGAGGATGTTTCACCGTTACGAACCTTGGCATGTTTGATGTTGACGTGTTTGCGCCAATCATCAACACCCCACAGATTGCGATTCTTGCTATCGGAAAGAATCGAGATGTTCCGGTTGTTAGAGCAGGTGAGCTTGGAATCGGCAGGCGAATGTGGGTCAATTTAGCAGTCGATCATCGGTATGTCGATGGTGCGCGGGCAGCCGAGTTTCTGAGTGCATGGCAAAATGAGATGGACCAACTACCAGAAGCCAAATAAAGAAGCCACCCATGAATTCGACGATCATTGAAGTCAACGCCATCTCCATCGAGCGGAAACTCGACAAGTTCTTTCGCGGCGGCACCTACCGGATCGACTCCCGTTACACGCTGATCACGGAAATACGGCTTGCCAATGGCATCGTAGGGCAGGTGTTCGGCGGCGATGAAGAGCGCTATCAAAAAGACGTCTGCGACTTGATCAATGGTAGATTCCAGGAACTGCTTATTGGGGAAGACGCTTTGAATGTTGAGCGGCTATGGCACCGCATGTTCAATGATAAAAAGTTGGGGCAGGCCAACCGTGGAATTCACGTGCTTGACTTAGCCAATCATGCCATTCTGATGCAGGCTATTGCCGGTGTAGACATGGCACTATGGGATGCTATAGGTAAATCCATCGGTTCGCCAGTGAGCAAGCTATTGGGCGGCTTCCGCGAAAAAGTACCCGTTATCGCGATCGGTGGATACTACGTGGATGGCGGCACAGAAGCAGACTTGCGACGCGAAGTTATCGGTTACAAGAGAGCCGGAATGTATGGCATGAAATTGAAGGTTGGAGGTCTAACTCCAGCAGATGATGCCGATCGCGTAAAGCAGGTGAGGGATGCAGTCGGAAGCGAATTCATTATTGCGTGTGATGCGAATCAGGCATGGACTGTGGACCAGGCCGTTGAGTTCTGTTCCCGCGTCAAAGATTGCAATGTTCGATGGTTTGAAGAGCCGGTGCAGTGGTTCGACCAGTTGCAGGGCCTGAATGCAGTCCGGGTCCGCGGCGGAATTCCCGTAGTCGCCGGGCAGGGTGAGATATCTGCATTCGGATGCCGCGATCTGGTGTCGTCCGGTGCGGTTGATGCGTTGAATGTGGACGTGACCATTGCAGGCGGAGTTACTGAATGGCGGCGCGTAGCGGCGATGGCAGGCATGATGAATGTCGGCATGGCTCATCATGAAGAGCCGCAGGTGGCGCTTCACCTGCTGGCATCGATTCCTCATGGGCTTTACGTCGAAATCTTCCCTAACCCAGAACGCGATCCGCTGTGGTTCGAACTTCCCGAGCAGCATCCGCGCATCGCCGATGGATACATGTATGTGCCTGATGGGCCCGGATTTGGCATTCCGCTTCGATCGGAAGTGATCGAACGATATCGGTCGGGCGCCATACCGGCCTAAGAGGGTAAGGGCATGTCTTTCGGACGCTATTATGAAGAATTCGAAGAGGGGCAGCAATTCAGGCACTGGCCCGGACGTACCATCTCTGAGGTGGACAACACCTGGTTTTCTCTGCTCACTATGAACCAACATCCGTTGCACATCGACTCGTACTACGCCTCGCAAACCCAACACGGAAAGTGCCTCATAGTCGGCACACTCGTGTTTAGCATTGCGGTTGGTATGAGCGTAGCCGATATCAGCGGACGAGCAATTGCCAACCTCTCTTATGAAGATGTGAAGCACCTGGCCCCTGTCTTTGCGGGCGATACGATCTACGCGTCTAGCATGGTGCTTGGTAAAAGGGAATCAACCAGCAAGCCAGATAGAGGCGTAGTTTCGATAGAAACTATAGCCCGCAATCAGAACGAGCAAGCGGTACTTTCCTTCCGCCGTCAGGTCTTGATTCCCAGGCGTCCCGTGGAGCAGCCATGATGGATAAGTTGCCTCTCGCCGGAGTGCGAATACTTGCGATCGAGCAATTTGGCGCAGGACCCTTTGCTACGCTGAATCTCGCCGACCTTGGCGCTGAAGTAATCAAGGTTGAAGACCCGACAACCGGTGGAGAGGTGTCTCGTTTTGTTCCTCCCTACAGTAATGATGGCGATGGTCTTTACTTTCAATCCTGGAACCGCAACAAGAAAAGTGTGACGCTAAACCTACGTCAGAACGGTGCACACGAAGTTCTTCATGACCTCGTGAGGAACGTGGATGTTGTCTTCAACAATCTTCGTGGAGATCAGTCGCGAAGGCTCGGCCTGAACTTCGCTGCGCTATCGTTCGTAAATCCTAAAATCGTATGTTGTTCGCTGAACGCCTTTGGATCCACGGGGCCGAGAGCGAGCGAACCCGGCTACGACTACATCATCCAGGCGATGACTGGATTCATGAGTATGACCGGTCCCCCTACTGAAATGCCGGTAGCATGTGGCGTGTCGATCATCGATCACGCCGCGGGATTTGCAGCCGCCATGGCAATGGTGAGCGCTCTGTACGCAGCCGAGAAGAGCGGCATCGGCAGAGACATTGAAGTAAGTCTTCTCGATACCGCCTACTCAATGCTTACCTACCTTGGCATCTGGAATCTCAATCGTGATTTCACACCAATCCGGTACGTCGGTTCAGCACATCAGACCTTGGTGCCCGTACAGACTTTTGCCACGAGTGATGGATTCATCACGATCTTCTGTGGCAAGGAGCACTTCTGGCGCGAGTTATGCAAGGCCTTTGAGGATCCAGAATTGGCCACAGACCCCCGGTTTGGAAAGTTCAGCGCCCGCTTTCAAAATCGCGACGCGGTCATTGAGGCAATCCAGACTCACTTCCTTAGGAAGACAACTTCCGAGTGGGTTGCGTGTCTCCAGGGAAAGGTTCCTTGCGGACCGGTACGTTCCTTGAAGGATGCACTCTCTCAACCCGGACTTGCTGAGTCTGGAACCATAATTGAGGTGGACCACCCTGACTTTGGAACGATGCGCGAGGTAAACACGCCCGTAAGGTATGAGGGCCAGCGTAGCCAGCATCTCTGTGCGCCGCGTGTCGGTGAAAATACCGACTTCGTTTTGAGAGAGTATCTGCATTACCCAGAAGAGAAGATCGAACAGCTCCGCACAAATTGCGTGATCTGAAATCTCAAAAGAGCTGCAGGTGGAGAATGACAATGCGCACAATAAGTATGCGAGATGCAATCAACGAAACACTACGGCATGAGATGCGCAATCAACCAGAACTCATTCTTCTAGGACAGGACATTGGCCAGTACGGTGGAACATTCGGGGTGTATCGAGGCCTCTACGAGGAGTTTGGACCTGAGCGCGTACGGGACGGCCCGTTATGTGAATCTGCAACTGTCGGCTTTGGCATCGGCCTCGCCATCAGTGGTATGCATTGTGTCGTTGAACTGGAGTTCATGGACTTCACCACCGTGGCCATGGACCAGATTGTCAATCAGGCCGCTAAGCTTCATTACTTCATGGGAGGCCAACTCACGGTTCCCCTGGTGATTCGCACTCCTATCGTGAGCCGCATGGGTATGGGCCCGCAGCACTCGCAGAGTCTTGAGGCCTGGTTCATGCACGTGCCAGGCCTCAAGATCGCGATCCCTTCGAATGCCTATGACGCTCGCGGTTTGTTGGTAACCGCGCTACGTGGAAAAGATCCCGTCCTATTCATTGAGAACGTCAAATTATACGGGGCTTCATGTCCTGTGCCGGATGAGGATTACGCCATTCCATTCGGACAGGCCCGCATATTGCGTGAAGGACAGGACGTCACCATAGTCGCGCTGTCCGGTACGGTGCCTGAGGCGTTGGCAGCTGCAGAGTCGGCGGAAGCGTACGGGTTCAGCGTGGAAGTGATCGATCCTCGTACGCTCAACCCGTTTGATGATGAAGGCATAGCACGGTCCCTGCGCAAAACACGGCGCCTCATCATCGTTCACGACGCCTATCGCACCTGCGGTGTCGCTGCAGAAATTGGGCAACGCATGATGGAGTTGGCATTTGACTATCTCGATGCGCCCATTGTTCGCGTGACGGGTCTGGATGTCCCAGTTCCTTCCGGAGTTCTGCACCATGGGGTCGTGCCAGATCGGAAGCAAATCCTCGAGGCGATTGAGTTGATGGTGAGCGTATGACGATCAAAACGGGAACTACTAAGAGAACAATTTCTGGAATGGATGGCATTGCCGGTCATGATCTCTCTCAACAGGAGTTGACAGCGCTCTACAGCCAGATGTTGCTGATCCGTCTCTTCGAAGACAAGGCAATCGAACTTTTTGCCAAAGGATTCATCACTGGTACCACCCATCCCTACATAGGACAGGAAGCCGTGTCCGTCGGTATTTGTTCAGCGCTTGGAAAAGAAGACCAGGCACTCGCGACCTACCGCGGCCATGGCGCTGCCATAGCCAAGGGATGCGCGCTTCCATCGCTTATGGCAGAGTTGCTCACCCGAACCACTGGTTGCTGCAAGGGGCGAGGCGGGTCGATGCATTTGTGCGATGTAAGCCAAGGCTTCATGGGCACAAATGCCATAGTGGCCGCACATATTCCGATCGCCGGTGGAATTGCGCTCTCCAATAAACTTCGCGGGAATTCGCAGGTGACGGCATGCTTCTTTGGAGACGGTGCAAGCTGCGAAGGAGAGTTCTTTGAGACGCTCAATATGGCAGCTCTATGGAAAGTTCCGTTGATCCTCGTCTGCGAGAACAACGGGTACGCTATCTCCGTTCCCACGCGGATGTCGCAGGCCACCCCTGATATCGCAGATCGAGCGCGAGGCTTTGGCATCGAGTCCGTCATCGTAGATGGCAATGATGTGCTAGCTGTCCGTCAGGTGGCAGTCGATGCTGTATGCCGCGCGAGAGCCGGTGACGGGCCGATCTTCATCGAGGCGAAGACAACCCGCTGGGAAAGACACAGCGCGTTCTCCGCAGGGCGATATGAGAATGCCGACGAAGCACAGAAGTGGAAATCCGTGGATCCAATTCCCCGATTCCAGCACGCACTGCTTGATCGCGGAATCACGCAATCACATCTGGACGAATACCGGGTGCGATGTGCGTCCCAAGTGGCCGCAGCCGTGGAGTTCGCCCTACAGTCCCCCTCACCCGATGCAGCTAGCGTCTACGCCGGAATCTTTGCAGAGTGAGACGAGACTGCGGTTCGTCAACAATCAGCCGGTGAAGATATGGAACATGGGTTCTCGTGGCAACAGTTTCCCATCGCAGTTGCCGTGGAGGTATGGCACCTTCGAATTGGTGCACTGTCCATGAAGATATCTTCGGGTCCTGCTCGCTTCCATCGAACTGGGGCAAGGTTGGATGACTGCCGCGTTTTTGGTCAGACGCATACTTCTGGATGAAGGATACGAGCGAGGAAGAGCCAGGATACTCCTCTACGACCTGGCCTGTTTCTGTCACAAGAAGGTCTGCGTCTTTGAACAAGATTGTCGGGGCCAGTCCGTGCCGTAAAGACATCTTGTTGAACCGATCCAGAAAATCAAGCGCCGCTTCTTGATTGTGCAAAGAGTATTGATGAGGATTGTAGCTTTCGGTAAATGCGACCCGATCGCCATGTCCAAAGCGCTCATAGAACGTTTGTACCTCACGGTACGACTGATGTGTACCCTGAATCGGAAAGGAATCCAATGTCGCTGCTGCGACCATGAGCGCGCGGATACATCATAAGCAGCACGTCAGTGCCGGTGCCGCCAAACCATGATGACACGGATATATTCACCTTCAACCAAGATTTTGGCCATCTCTTCCGCAGTTACGAGCAGGAGGGAATTACAAGCAATCGCGAGATCCGCCTAAGGGGCCGTATTACTTTTTAAGGTTTGCGGTCTATAACTGTGGGGCCGGTGAGTTGTCGCCGGCCCATTTGCTTTGAGAAGTTAGTTATTGAGGGAAGATTCGATCGAAGGTTCATCGCTTGAACGCGTGCAATCAGAGGCTTAATTACTTACTTTTTGCTCACCAGTTCAAGCTGCCCAAAGCGCTCGGGTGTATGAAATGTCTCACGCATAGGAGCTTTCCAGGCGATGGAATGTTGACGCTCAGGCGGGCCCTGGCTGCGGAACAAATTTGCCCGAAATACCTGTCCGGCCTCCGGGGCGCGTCCGTCGAGTGCAGCAAAAGGAATGCGCATCGCTCCGTACCAGACTTTCGCCTGAGGATCGATCCGTGCGGAAACCTGAAATCCGGAATTCCACTTCCAGCCATCTTCATGATGGGGCAACGAGAGATCGATGTCGAGGTCGACCCACTCCCCCTGCGGTGACATCTCAAACTCTTTGTATCGACGGATATTCTGAAAATCTGTCCCGATAAAAAGCTCTGCCACATCCCAATTCCACAACTGATTGGTTTCGCCCACAGTATCACGTGAGGGCTTTAAATACAGCTCTTCATATGGGCATATATAGAGCAGATATAGATTGTCTTTGGTCCAGCGTGAACGCACTTCAGTGCGATGGCCAGGAACGGGTTTGCCTTGAACATCTCCTTCGGCGTAAACCGGGGATGCTCCACGCCAGAACTGTGAGTGCGGGTCCGTTTCGAGAGCGACATTCCGCTCCGCATACACACTCTTGAAGGTATCTGCTTTCGGACGATCCGCACCCATCATTATGCCTGTCATCGCAAGTAGACTAACTGCCGCGAGGTGATTCATACAGTAATGCCTAATTCACGCGCAGCGTTTCCGTTGTAGACCTTGTGCAGAATCTGTTCGGGCAAATGAATGCCGTAGATATGCCAGCGGCCCTGCGGCGGAGTTTTCGCTGGCGCGTAATCGAAATACTCGTCGTCGGTCTCAAGAAAGCGATAGTAGATTTCATAGAGCTTGTCGTTGAAGACCTGCTGCGGATACTCATCCCCATGGGGCGTGGCGTCGGTTCCAAACAGAATCTTGTCCTGATGCTTCTCAAAGAATGCGCGAGACGTTCGAGGCTGACGGCCAAGTTCTCCGATGCGCGCTGCGATGTCGATACTCATGTTATCGAAACGTCCCAGATTCTCTGACACATTGGCAAGGTTCTCGGCGAAGTTTCCAACATGCAGAACAATAAACCGAGTCTTGGGATGGCGAGCAATTACTCGATTGCGCGCTTCGAGCAACTCTTCGTTCCGTGGAAACTCCCTTCCGTGGAACGACCAATCGGGATGATTGCTGAGTTCTTCATAGCGTTCGTTGAAACGATCTGTCGGCATGAAGAAGGCAATTGGATCGGAAACATGAATCGCGACAGGCATGTTCAACTGCCCGCAGGTATCCCACATCGGATCGAACCTTGGATCGTCGACCTTCACCAATGTTCCTGTCGTAATTCCTTCTCGCAAATAGAGCCCGAGCGTCTTGAGGATCTTCAAGCCTCGCGCGCCATTGCGGTGAGCTTGCTCGATGGCCTGCGCCTGCAGCTTGGGGTAATCCGCATTCATAAAGAGGGAGTACGAGGGCTCAGTGTAGGTATAAAACCGATCCTGAAAAGCGCGATCGTATTTTGTTACCGCCTCAGCCAAGCCTGCGTCATAGCCGCCGGTGAGATTGACCATGGAGCGAATGTTCTTCCGATCCATAACCGCAAGCAGCTCCTGCGGCGTACCGTAATACTCACGCTCAGCAGCCAGTTCCACGCCAGCCTTGGACCTTACAGAGCCGGAGATGTGCGTGTGAATATCGATCACAGGAAACCGTGCCCGCTCAACATGCGTTTCCCGCACCTGCAGCATGCTTTTCGGCTCATACTCCGCGAGGCTCAGTGGCTTGGAATCACCCTCTGTTCTGGAAGTCGAAGCACTCAAGGCGGAGGCCGGTGATATTGCTCCGCCGACCAGGCCCAATCCGCTATTGAAGAGCAGTTCGCGCCGATTCATGGGCAATTCTCTCCTTATAGGACACATTCATCTCTGGTCGCAAAAAGACACAAAGCTGGTAGTCGAGGAACGGCTGTAAGTTCTACAACTCTCTGACCGTAACATTATTCAGTCATTGCAGTCAGGCTACGGGTTTGCTGCGCACTTTGGCCACAGTCTCCCATTGGGCGCGTTGGCAGCGTTGTGGAGGTAGTCCTTTCAGGATCAGTTCTAGATCATCAACAACCATCTGGCCCATCCACGGCCAAATCTCTGGGATGTTGCCGGCATGATGTGCCTTCAGCAGTGTATTTGGAGTCGTGCGCGCACGATGGTTGAGGGGAATTGGCTCGTCTGGCCAAACATCGATAGCTACGCGAATGCGTCCGGATGCGGCTGCATCCAGAAGATCGTTGAAGTTTACAATGCCCGCGCGGCTGACCAATACGACGATGCCTTGAGCAGGCATCAGGTTAAAGAAGGAGCTGTCAATCTGCCCGGCGTTTTCAGTGGTAGTTGCGGCAAGAAGAAAGACCACGGAAGAGCGAAGGAAACATTCCCTCAATGAGGCAGGGGTGACGCCAGACTCGCGCAAAATCGAGGGATGAATCCATGGGTCGCAGGCAAGGATCTCTCCACCGAATGCTTTGACCATAGGCAGAAGCGCGCCCGAGATTACCGAAGCCGATGAGACCGATTATCTTACCGGAAAGAAGAAAGGAGTCGTAATTATCTCCTTCGCCATATAAGGTCTCTTGTCCTGCTCGGACTGTTTGCATCTGCCTCGTGGATGCGGCGCGCTAACGACAGCGCCATTCCAAGAGCCATCTCTGCGACAGGCTTCGCAAAAAACGGGGGCCGTGGACAAAACGGCAATTCCGCGCCGGTGACACTCAAGGTAGTCGATATTGGGCAAAAAGTTGCTCTCGACGTTGAAGATGACTTTGAGGTTTGGTGCGCGATCCAACCGTTCTTTGTTCAACGCGGATTGACCGATCAATGCGACGGTCTCACACAGATGACGCTCGATGTATTCGTCCGTAGCCGGTGAACCATCGTGCCACACAACATTGCCCAGCGCCTCAAGCCGTTTTTTGGTGGCGGCATCAAAAATCAGATCGATCGGACGTGGATGTGGATCGAGCAGAATCATAGGGCGAGGGTTAGAGTTCATGTCGGGCTTTCCTGTTGTCTATCCGAGTCCATGATTCGAGCAGCCATTCTGGCAAGCGTTACTGTACATACTTAATACAGCCCGGACATTGGCGATCACTGATTCCTTAGGATCGTTGCTGAGCTTTCCGGCACGAACATCGTCATACTGTCGAGGGCAATACTGGCTGAGGAGGGTTTCAGAAATCTCCGTCTGCTGAAGGTTTGTTATCAACCGTGCGATGGCGACTATAACCTCAGGAAACCGTCGGTAGTAGCGAATACGATCACTGCAGCTGTAGACACGAAGCAGGCGTTGCTGTTCCTCGTCTCCACGATAATATTTCTGCCAATTCGCGGCATGCGACAGTATTTTCGATTCCATTGTTTCGATAAGATTCGAGCGCACAGCAGTAGGCAATAGCTCCCGCTCCATGGCAGTGAGCGCGTAGAGCGTCTCCTTCAGCGCAAACGTCGGCGCAGGCCCAACCTTAAGAATCAAGAATCCATCGCGTAAATAATCAGACAACAAACCACCTCGTATACTGCAGCGTCCAGTTCGACGCCTTAGGCGTAGATTGCAAACTGCTCTACCACTCGCGTGATCAGTCCGTCGGGGCTGGGGGAGTCCGGCTTCAGGCCCATTTCAATGGATGCAAACAGTCCGAGCAGTTGGCCGAAAATTACATCGACCACCGGACGGTAGGCATCATCCAGGCCGTCAAATGCTTTTGAGTACAGGATGGAATCGCTAGAAATGCAGGGCTGCCCTACTGCCACAATTGTGCGCACAACCTGCTTGGCACGAATCTCACTGAGCAGGTCCAGATCATACCTGCGCCGCCTGTCATCGGTAGAGACAAAGCTGATGAAGAGAGTCTCCTTATTCAACATTGACATGGGACCATGCCTTAAGCCCAGTGTGCTCTCGTGCATCGACTGTATATTGCCGCTGGTCAGCTCCGACACTTTCAAAGCAGATTCGCGAGCGATAGCACTGAGCGCTCCGGCGCCCACAAAGCAAGCTCTGTGGTATCCACGCTGAGCGAGACTGTGTGCCAGAATAGCGCCCTCATCGAGGACGTAGTTTGCGGCCACCGTCATCTTTTCCAGCGTCTCTTCGAAATTCACCTCATCCCAGAGGTGCGCCAGCTCCTGGCCAAACAAAACCATGTTTGTAAATGAGCTAGTCATGGCCAGGCTGCGATCGTTGACCGCATCATCGAGCAGTATTGGGAAGCAGTTTTTACTCTGCTGCGCCAACTCCACCATCCGGGCATTTTTGTTGCAGCTCACGATCAGATGCCTGACCTCGGGATATAAAGCAAGCGCCTGCTCAAGCACTGCCACGCCCTCGGGACTATCACCCGAACGGGAAAATGAGATCCAGAGGTAGTTGCGGTCGGCGATGACGAGGTCTTCACGATTGGTCAGCAGGTCAGTGCTGGCTATGGCTGATACCTCGCAGCCCCAGCGTCTTCGCAACAGATTTGCGATGGAATGCCCGATGTAATCTGAAGTGCCGGCGCCTACCAGATAGATCGTCCATCGTTCTGTGCGTACCTGCTTGAGAAATTTGCTCAGATTCTTTCGTGACTCCTCGAAGAGGCGATGCGTCGTTTTCCATGTTGCGGGCTGCTGCGCAATCTCGACCGGGATATAAACATAGCCTCCCTTCTGTTTTTCTGACTGCGATGAGGCAAGTAGGAGAAAAAGTGGATTCACAGAACGGGTTCCTCGATTATTGCCATAAAAGAAATAATAAGAAGATAAAGTAAACCATAATCAAGAGTGCACGGCAAATAAAAATATTGAAACGGAACTGATATTCAATAGGTGATCAGGAGAGGAGCGCTCGCTTAATCTCTGATAGATAATCCTTTAATACCATCTTGCGCTGCTGGATTTGTATGTGGGCAGCTTTTCTTATTGTCCGATGAAGCTTGCAAAACGAAGGTTAAAGTAATTTCGGATTTAGCCGCATGACAAGAATTAAGCAGGCATGACAAGAGCAGGCATGACAAGAAAGGACCTGTTGATCACATTTCGAGTCAAGGTGCATTCAACCGGGCTCTGCCAACTTTCCGCGTCCTTGTGACAGAGTTCACTTTTAACACCGGTCATGCTGCGAATCCAATCTTGCTTCCTGCCGGCATATGCTTGATTTCCGGTATTGAATTGCGTTTCGGCAGTTCTATCTCTCAGAGGTGAAGGGAGAGGCCGGAAGTCCTGCACGATTATAGAGATGACACTCTGGACTGTTAGACCAGCCATAGCGCGCTGCAATCGGTTCTGGAACGCCAGCACTGCTCAGAATGACGGTGTTGCCGTTGATTGAAGCCTGAGCCGAGACGAACTGTCCATCCGCCCCTGCAATTTCAAATCCGCTAAGAGCAGCTCCCTTAGCTTCCAAGCCGACGGCATGATCGAACCATACCCTGAGCTTGTTTCCTTCAGGCGTTACCTGGCGAAAAAGCGGTCCGGAGTACTCCAGTTGTTCTCCGTAGCTGATGGCCCGAGCGGCCAGTGCAAGCCTGTGTCCTACCGTCAGCTTGTCGGTTGGGTGGACATCGTCCGGATTGCCTATATCGATGGTGACGGCCATGCCCGTGTTCCGCAGCGCGAGCGTGTTGCGTTGCGCCTCGCGAATCGGAGCCCAGTCTTCTTTAGGAGTGGAGGTGAAATTGGCCAGCTGGACATACAAGAAAGGGAAGTCGCCGATCTTCCATTGCCGGCGCCAATCCTCGATGAGCGTTCTAAACAATCGCTCATATACCGGGTAACGTTCCAGTGCGCTGTTGCTTTCTCCCTGGTACCAGATCACGCCCCGAATGGGGAAGGGTGTCAAGGGAGCGATCATTCCGTTGTAGAGCATCCCCGGGCCCCACATATCGAAGATCGGATGCCAGGGAAACTTTGGCTCCGGTTTGCCTTGCGCCTTGGCTTCGGCTATCTGATGCTGGCGTACCGGCTCCTGCAAGAGTGCTGAAGCTTCGCGCTCAGCCATGTGGCCGCGTGCGGTGAATATCGGCGCGAGGCCGGGATCTTCACCTAATGCGGTCAGTCCAGTCCATGCCTCGGCCACCGTTCCGCCCCAGGTTGAATCGATCATGCCGACCGGAACATGCTCGCGTTCTTCGATTTCGCGGGCAAAGTACCAGGCCACTGCAGAAAAATTCTTCGCCGTCTCCGGCGTTGATGCAGCCCATGTCGTTCCATTGCCTGACGGGTCTTGATTCACATCAGTCTGTGGAAAATCGACCGCGTGCCGTGTCACGATCATGAGCCGGATATGCGCATTGGCAGCCTTCGGCAGATCAGCCGCAGCCGTCGAGGCCTTCCTCATCTGAAACTCCATATTCGACTGGCCGCTCGCCACCCAGACGTCGCCCACCAGCACGTCCTCAAGCGTGATCGTGTTCGTTCCTTTTACGGTAAGATCGAAAGGCCCTCCAGCGGCGCCAGGGGGTAGGTAGAGGCTCCACCGGCCAAGCTCATTGGCTTGTGTACTCCGCGTCTCGCCACGAAAGCTAACCATTACGATTTCGCCGGCCGATGCCCAGCCCCACAGATGCACCGGCAGATCGCGCTGAATCACCATGTGACTCGCAAGCACTTTGGGCAAGATGATCTCTGCGCTTGCAGGTTGGATAGTAAGCACCGCCAGAAATGCAATCCCCAAACCAAGGAAGGAAGTTGCTGCTTGCAAGAAACGACCAGTCACACGGACCTCATCAATGCTGCGCCGGGCTGCGGCTTATTTTCGAAGAATAAAGAAATCACGAAAAAGGGTAGCATGCTCCCGCGGTACCCCACCACCCTCTGTGTGAGGGATAAATCTCCCAGAAAAACAGGATGTTAGCCAGGAAATCCACATGCCAAGAGCAACTTTCATGCGCATTGTGTGTCTGACCACGTGTGTTGGTTTGTCTGCTGTGGGCAACTGAAGCTCTGGAATGAACATCGGGTTAAGGAGCGATATTTTTTGCCATGCGCTTACCAGAACTCGAGCAAACCGGGAGATCGTATGCAGTCTGTGTTACAAGCCGCCAGGAAAAAATGGTCTCTCCTCATGGGACTGTGTCTTATGGCTGCTGCTCAGCACCTGAGTGCGCAAGCTGCCTTGTTGCTGGAGCAGCCATATGGAGTCTTCGGCACTCTGAATCCGACCGGCCATGCGGCAGTCTATCTACAGCGCGTGTGCGCCGATTCGCCTGTGCGCGTGAGAGAGTGCGACCCCGGCGAGATCGGCATTGTCATCAGCCGTTATAAAGGCATGGGCGGATACGACTGGGTCGCAATGCCGTTGATCCCTTATCTCTACTCGGTCGAAGATCCCGCAAAGGTTCCGGATCATGTCGATGAGGAAACGGTGACCCGGCTGAGGGAACACTATCGCGAAACCTATCTCGGTGAATTTGGAGAAAAACTTCCCCCCGGCAACTTCATCAATGGCGGCTGGACGCAGCTCGTTGGCACAGCTTATGACCGCCGCACCTATGCCTTTCGATTCTCGACGACGATTGAGCAGGACAGAGAATTGATACGTCTGTTGAACTCCCGTCCCAATCGTTCGCACTTCAACATCCTCTACAACAACTGCGCGGACTTTGATCGCTTCATTTTGAAAAACTACTTTCCGCGCAGCTTCGGCCGGACCATTTTCCCCGACGCTGGAATCACCACGCCCAAGCACATCACCTACACCCTCGTGAAGTATGCCAAGCGCCATCCCGAGGTAGAACTCACTGTCCTGGAGATTCCTCAAATCCCCGGCTATCGTCGCCAGAGCCGTGCCATTCACGGGGTAGCCGAGTCACTCTTTGTGAACGGATACGTCATCCCTATTGTTGTTCTCAACCCGTATGTGGCGGGTGGCCTTCTGGTCGACTACCTGGTTCGTGGCCACTACCACCTGGTTCCAAAGAACCCCATCATGGTCGGTCCAGAAAACATGGATGCGCTCATTCAGCCTGTATTGCCACAGCCTGAACTGATACAACCAGTGCCTTTAATGACGACGGTGTCGACTCTGCCCTCTGTGAACCCTGTTCTGTCGACCCAAACCAACGGAGCGGTTTTGAACGCTGACCCGAAGGTGGCCGAGCCTTTTGCGCTCACCGCCGATCACGAATAGCCAACTGCGCACCGCGTTCGGTAAGATCGTGGCCTATGCCAACTACAAAACAGCAAAGCTTCAGGAACCACGCCAGCCTTGACCCTTCGTATCACTTTGTTGCGTCGGCGGCGCTACTGGTTAATCTAGTTATCGGGATCATCCTGGTTGTCGTAAGCCTGCGCACGCAATGGCTGCTCGCAGTCTGGATCGTAATTCTCTCGATCGTGCTTATCCTGATGTACATCAAGCTACGCGTATATCCGCTCAAGATTCAAGACCGTGTTATCCGCCTCGAAGAACGTCTGCGCCTGGATGCATTGCTCCCGGAGCTGCTGCGTAAGCGCATTCCAGAGCTCAGTGAAGATCAGTTGATTGGACTGCGCTTTGCGTCCGATGAAGAGATTCCCACGTTGGTGGAGCTTACGCTGGACAAGCAGCTTACCCGCAAGCAGATCAAGGAGCGTATCCAGAACTGGCGTCCCGATTACTGGCGCATTTGACAGGCACATTTCTTGCAAAACAAAAGCCCGAAGGACACATGATCCCTCGGGCTTTTATTTTAAGCCACGGTGCGTTTACTTCTTCTCCAGCCATTCCTCGTACGGCCCCTTGTGATCTTCGATCACGCCGTGTTCGAAATTCCATACCCGTGTGCCAACCTCTTCGAGCAGGTCCTGGTCATGCGTCACCAGAAATACTGTGCCTTCATACCGCTGCAGAGCGATATTCAGCGCATTGATCGATTCAAGGTCAAGATGATTGGTTGGCTCGTCCAGGACAAGAATATTTGGCTTGAGCAGCATCAACCGGCAGAAAAGCAGCCGCGCCGTCTCGCCGCCGGAAAGAGCCTTAGTCGGCTTCAATCCTTCTTCACCGCTGAAAAGCATCTGTCCCAGCAGTCCGCGAATCTCCTCGCGCGTCACCTTCGGATCGACCTCATGCAGCCAGTCTGATACCGTCAACCCAGGCTGAATCATCCCCGTCACGTCCTGCGGAAAGTAGCCAATCTGCGCCTCGTGACCCCACTTCACGACGCCCGCATCCAGCGTGAAGTCCTTATCCGCGACATCGCGCACCCCAGCTAGCAGCGCCTTTAGCATCGTCGTTTTGCCCACGCCGTTGCGTCCCATCAGGCAGACCTTTTCGCCGCGCATTACGGCGCCGCTAAAGCCTTTGATGACCACCTGATCGCCGTAAGCCTTGGCGATTCCCTCGAACTCCAGCGTATGCTTGCCGCTCGGCCGCAGTTGATCGAACTTGATAAAAGGCCGCTGAATATTCGAACGCGAAAGTTCGGCAGATTGCAGCCGCTCCACTTCCTTCTTGCGGCTCGTCACCTGCGTCGAACGCGTACCCGCGGCGAAGCGCGCAATGAACTCGTTCAGCTGCGCAACCTTCTTCTCACGCTGTTCGTTCTGCGCCTCAAGCTGTGAGCGAATCTGCGTCTTGGCCACCACCATATCGTCATATCCGCCGGTATAAGTGATGATCGTCTGGTAATCGATATCCGCCGTATGCGTGGTTACGCCGTTTAAAAAATGGCGGTCGTGCGAGATCGTGATGACCGTTCCCTGAAATCCATTCAGGAACTCCCGCAGCCAGTGAATCGACTCCAGGTCGAGATGGTTTGTCGGCTCGTCCAGCATCAGCGCTTCAGGCTTGCCAAAGAGGGCTTGCGCCAGTAGCACGCGCACCTTCTGTCCGCCCTGCAGCTCGCTCATCTTGCGCTCATGCAGCTCGTCTGGAATGTCGAGCCCCTGCAGCAACACCGCCGCATCGCTCTCTGCCGTGTAACCGTCCTCGTCGCCAACCACGCCCTCCAGTTCACCCAGCCTCATACCGTCTTCATCGGTCAGCTCGGCTTTCTCGTAGATGCGGTCGCGCTCTTCAAGCGCAGCCCAAAGCGGAGCATTGCCCATGATCACTGTGTCGATCACGCGATAGGCGTCGAATGCAAACTGGTCTTGACGCAAAATTCCGAGCTTGCGAGGCCGGACAACGGAGCCTTTCTGCGGCTCCAGTTCGCCCGTCAGAATCTTCATAAATGTCGATTTACCCGCACCGTTCGGCCCGGTAAGCCCGTAGCGACGCCCTGGCGTAAAGCTCACGCTCACGTCCTCAAACAGCACCTTGGAGCCGTAGCGCATTGTTACATTGCTGACACTGATCATTCGCTTCTATTTCCTGCCATGCCGCACGCGGCGAGTTGGACGGCAACGCAGCGGGGCTCGCCCACCGGCTCGTCTGTTCAAGGTTTTAAGATGGTTCGGGCCTGCCTGCCGGGCCGCCCAGCAAGAGCTTCTGCTCTTCTAGTTTCTCACAGATGGCGCTTCTCCGCTCCCGAAGAGACGTCGTGGCGAGGGCTGAAAGGCTTGCCCGCGCCCTCAATCGCCTGTTAGCGTCAGGGAGTGCTTACACGCAGGCGCTTTCTCCAAGCCAGCAGCGTAGCGGCGATCTCGGCAACGCTGCCAACTTTGGCCGATGAGCTCCCAGCGCCAGATCATGCGCTGGAGATCGCCCCCTACACGCTCGACCTGGCGCCAAAGCACAGCATCAAAACCATCGCCTACAACCAGCAGGTTCCCGGCCCGCTGTTTCGCCTGCAGGAAGGCAAGCCGGTCACCATCGATGTAACCAACCGGTCGCCCAACACCGAGATCGTTCATTGGCATGGCCTCTTTCTTCCCTCCGATGTCGATGGCGCAATGGAGGAAGGCACGCCGATGATCCCGGCTGGCGGCAAAGCCCGCTACACCGTTACGCCACGTCCCGCTGGCTTTCGCTGGTTCCACACGCATACCACCGCAGGCGACGATCTGAAGAAAGGCCAATACTCTGGGCAGCACGGCTTTCTCCTCATCGAACCCAGAGAAAACCCCGCCGCATACGATCAGGAAATCTTTCTCGCTCTGCATGACTGGGACGGCGAAATGTCCGGCGGCGGAGACGGCTCTATGAGCCCATCCTACCGCTTCTCCGCCATCAACGGTCGCGTCCTCGGCTTTAGTGAACCGTTGCGCGTGCGGCAGGGGCAGCGTGTGCTGCTACACATCCTCAATGCGAGCGCTACAGAGCAGCATTGGCTCGCTCTCCCCGGGCACACATTCCGCGTCATAGCGCTGGACGGCAACCCTGTGCCCACTTCCGTCGCAGTACCGATGCTGCGCCTCGCGCCCGCGGAGCGCATCTGCGCCAGTGTCGAGATGAACAATCCGGGCGTGTGGATCCTCGGCGAAGTGCGCAAACACATTCAGGCTGCCGGCATGGGGATTGTCGTTGAATACACCGGCCGCGCTGGTAAACCAAAGTGGCAACAGCCGCAATCCCTGCAATGGAGTTACGCCCAATTCGCCGCGACCGATACTCGACCAGCCTCGAAAAACGAAGCCATCGAAATACCGCTGATTTTCGAATCGAAGTTCGCCGGCCACGGCGCGCCCGATCACTGGACGATCAACGGCAAATCGTATCCTGACACCGAAATTATCGCTCTCACGCACGGTCAGCGCTACCGTTTGCGGTTTGACAACAAGAGCAAGGACGATCACCCGGTCCACCTGCATCGCCACACCTTCGAACTGTGCAGCCTGCCCACGCATCCCGATATCCGCGGCATCATGAAAGACGTCGTGCTGGTCGATGCAGGTACCGAGACACAGGTCGAGTTTGTCGCCAACAATCCGGGCCTGACGCTCTTTCACTGCCATCAGCAGGACCACATGGACAACGGATTCATGATGCTCTTCCGCTATGCTTGAGTTGTGATTGTTCCGTCGCATCGGACTCATCTTCGATTCATCTTCCTGGCGATGACGGCCGCGTGGCTCCTTGGCGCGCTAGAGGTCCACGCGCAGGGAAACTACGAGATTCAGGTGTATGGCGCAGCGACACAGGAACCGAAGAGCCTCATGGTCGAACTGCACTCGAACTTCACGCCCGTCGGCGAGCGTCGCACCATCGATCGCGTCTATCCAACGAATCATCAGCAACATGAAACGCTGGAGCTAACGCAGGGCATCAACAACTGGTCCGAGGTCGGCTTCTACGTTTTCACCAGCGTACAGGATGGCCACGGATGGCAATGGGTAGGCGATCACATCCGCCCGCGTGTCCGCGTTCCGGACTCATGGCACTGGCCGGTCGGCGTCAGCCTCTCTTCCGAGTTCGGCTATCAACGCGCCGTCTATTCGCCCGATACCTGGACATGGGAGATTCGTCCCATCGTCGACAAATCCATAGGCCGCTGGTACTTCGCTGTCAATCCGGCACTCGAACGAACAATCCACGGTCCGGACGTCTCACAGGGCTTTGGCTTTGCACCCGGTGCCAAGATCGGCTACGACTTCACCAAAGCCATCAGCGGCGGACTCGAATACTACGCGGATTACGGCAACATCATGGCGATCTCCGCGCTCCACGATCAGCAGCAGCAGATCTTCGCCGTCACCGACCTCAACGTCTCGCCCAAATGGGAGATCAATGTTGGCGTTGGCATCGGCGCCACCGCATCCACCGATCACTGGATCGTCAAGGGCATCCTCGGCCGCCATTTCTCATGGGCGAAGCAATCGCAGATCGACTGAAGTCAAGGAGAATTGCAACCTCCACGCCCCGTCGTGCGTCCGATAGGATAGGTATATGAAGCGCATGGGCAAGATTCTCGTGCTGTTGTTGGCGATCACTTCGCTGCTCGCGCCCATGTCGTCGTTCTGTGCATCCGTCTCGAACCACTCATCGAGCCACCAGTGCTGCAACGCACAAGCGCAGCTCACGGTACCCTCCTGCTGTCAGGAAGCCGCTCCCAGCATTCCGATGCCGCAGCAGACGACGAGTCAATCGCTGAACACTCAGTCGCTTACCGCGTCCATGCCGCTCTACGCCGCGCTTCCGAGCCCGCGTGACCAGCACGCCGCGGCAACGCCTTCCGCGGCTGTCCCGGCATCCATCCTGCGGCCGGCGACCATTCTTCGCACTTGATTCTCCTTGAAATACAGCATCCGTCCTGACCTGAACAGATACCGATCAGAGTCGTGAACTTTGCTTGGCAATATTGCCTGCGTGATTCCGTGCACACCCGCCATTCACGCAATCCAACAGGAGAATCTCATGCTGCGCAGTTCCATTTTTCTATCGATGGCCCTCCTGGCCGTCTCCCCGATCTATGCCCAATCCTCCATGGACTCATCGATGCATGATTCAAAGCAACAGTCCTCGATGAAGATGGACATGAACATGGGTGGCCCCGCGCAAACCCTCAGCGAAAACATCTTGCGCCACTCCACCTCCGGCACCGATGTTGAACCAGATTCGACCGCACCGCCCATGCTCATGCAGATGCACCGCAACTGGATGCTCATGCTCCACGGCCAGGCTTCCATCGTCGAGCAGCAGCAGACCGGCGCGCGCGGCCACGACAAAGTCTACTCGGCGAACTGGATCATGCCCATGGCGCAGCGCACTTTCGGCGCCAACCAAATCACGCTCCGCACCATGCTCAGCCTTGAGCCCGCCACCATCTCCGGCCGCTATTATCCAGAACTCTTTCAGCAGGGTGAAACCGCCTTTGGAAAGCCCATCGTCGACGGCCAGCACCCGCACAATCTCTTCATGGAAATCGCCGCGCTCTACGACCGCAAGCTCGGCGAATATTCCTTGCTTTCCCTCTACGCGGCCCCCGTGGGTGACCCCGCTCTCGGTCCGGTCGCCTTTCCGCATCGCGCCTCCGCGGCTGAAAACCCACTCGCTCCACTGGGCCATCACCTCGAAGACTCAACCCACATCGCCGACGAAGTTCTGACCGCCGGCATCACATTTCACAAGCTTCATCTTGAGGCCTCAGGCTTCCGCGGCCGCGAGCCGGATGAGAACCGCTGGCACATCGAAGTCGGAGGCCTCGATTCCTGGTCTGCGCGCATGACAGTGGCTCCAACGAAAGACTGGGTCGGTCAGTACTCCATCGGTCATCTACACTCCCCCGAGGCTCTACACTCCACAGAAGACGTTCTGCGCCAGACAGCTTCCATCACTTACCACCACAAATGGCAAGCAGCCGACCTCAATGCTCTTGCACTCTGGGGCCGCAACCACACCATCGCTTCCACCGAGAACGCCAATGGCTACCTCTTCGAAGCCACGGCTCACATCCATGACCGCCACTCGATCTGGACCCGCATTGAAAATGTAGACCGCACCACAGATCTCCTCGGTGCTTCGGCACCGCCTGAGGAGTCCGTCGTCGGCCGCGTGCAGGCCTACACCGGCGGCTACGCGCATCATCTCTATTCCAACGCGTGGGCCGTAGCGGAGCTGGGCGCGCAGGGCACGGCGTACGCGACGCCTTCACCCCTGAAGCCATTGTATGGAGACCATCCCGCGGGAGTCGCCATCGTCCTGAATCTCCACCTGGGACATTGAGGGCACTGAGCCCCCGAGCAGCTAGAGCAGCCAGCTATACTGGCGTGAACCGGATCAACCTGCCCGATTGCGTACGACATTTCCGGCCTAGAGCGCATCCCCATCTCCTGGAGATTTCATGACCTGTATCCGGCTCCGCGCCCGCGTCCTTGCGATTGCCTTGTTGCCTCTGCTCATCGCTCCACCTCCTTCGATCTTCGCTCAACAAACGGCAGAAGATGCCAAAGCCAATGCGCAGCTCGACGGCTACTCGCAAGCGGCCTCTGATACGGAGCGCCAGTGGGAAGAAAAGTTCCGCGCCACGCCGGTGCCTGACAACATCCGCGAGAACATGCGGCGCCTCTCGGCACACCCGCACCACGTCGGCTCGGCCTATGACAAAGACAATGCGGAGTGGATGCTTTCGAAGTTCAAGGAGTGGGGCTTCGATGCGCAAATTGAAAATTTCTACGTCCTCTTTCCCACGCCGAAGGAGCGGCTGGTCGAGCTGAAGGATGCCGGCGGCGCAACCAAATTCACCGCCACTCTCAAAGAGCCGATCGTCTCTGAAGACCCAACATCCAACCAGACCGCCGAGCAGCTTCCCACCTACAACGCCTACTCTGCCGACGGCGACGTCACGGGCCCGCTCGTCTATGTCAATTACGGCACGCGCGAAGATTATGAAGAGCTCGATCGCCTCGGCATCTCGGTCAAGGGCGCAGTGGTGATCGCTCGCTACGGCGGCGCATGGCGCGGAATCAAGCCCAAGGTTGCTGCGGAACACGGCGCCGTCGGCTGCATCATCTACTCCGACCCCGCCAACGACGGCTACGGCGTGGCCGATTCCTATCCCAAAGGCGCAGGCCGTCCTAAAGATGGAGTGCAGCGCGGCGGCGTCAACGACACCGACTTTCCCGGCGATCCGCTGACCCCCGGCGTCGGCGCGACAAAAGATGCAAAGCGCCTAGACCGCAAAGACACGCCCATCATCACCAAGATTCCCGTCCTGCCCATCTCCTACGCTGACGCAACGCCGCTGCTGCAGGCCATGACCGGCCGCGTTGCTCCTGCCAACTGGCGCGGCGGCCTGCCGCTCACCTATCACCTTGGCCAGGGAATGGGAACATCCGAGGCTCCTAGTGAAGCCAAGGTGCATCTGAAAGTCTTCTCCAACTGGGACACTAAAACCCTCTACGACGTCATCGCCAAAATCCCAGGCAGCACCACTCCCGACGAGTGGGTCATTCGCGGCAACCACCACGATGCCTGGGTCAATGGGGCAGACGATCCAATCTCCGGCATGTCCGCTGAGCTTGAAGAAGCCCGCGCACTCGGCGCGTTGCTCAAGCAGGGCTGGAAGCCGCGTCGCACTATCGTCTACTGCGCATGGGATGGCGAAGAGCCCGGCTTGCTCGGCTCAACCGAGTGGGTCGAAACTCACGTCGCCGAGCTGAAGCAGAAGGCCGTAATGTATCTCAACAGCGACAGCACCGGTCGCGGCTACATGTTCATGGAAGGCTCTCATGGCCTCGAGCATTTCATCAATGGAGTCGCGCGTGAGGTCACCGATCCTGAAAAGGGTGGAACCGTCCTCGAACGAACACGCAAATTGGAGATCGCCCGCGGCCGCGGCAATGATCGCGCAGAAGCCCGTAATCGTCCGGACCTGCGCATCGGCGCCCTCGGCGATGGCTCCGACTACACACCCTTCCTCGACTTCGCCGGTGTTCCCGCGCTCGACCTGGGCTTTGGCGGCGAAGATCGCGGCAGTCAGTATCACTCCATCTACGACGATTTCTACTGGTACTCGCACTTCGCCGATACGGAGTTCGTCTATGGTCGCGCCCTTGCGCAACTGGCCGGAAGCGCAGTCATGCGCATGGCGGATGCGGAGCTGCTTCCGTATAACTACGCCAACACCGCGGACACCGTCGGCACCTACGTTGACGAAGTGAAGAAGCTGCTCAAGAGCGAGCAAGATGAGATCGCCGAAAAGAACAAGGAGATCGACGAAGGCATCTTCATCGCTACCAGCGATCCCAAGAATCCCATCGCCGCTCCTAAGCGTGAAGAGATGCCGCCGTTTCTAAACTTCGCCCCGCTCGAGAATGGCGAGACCAAGCTGACCGAGAGCGCTCGCAAATACCAGGCAGCCGTAAAAGCCATCGAAGCCAACGGCGGCGCGGCATTGGATGCTGCCTCGGTAGACGGCGTGAATCAGATGCTCATCCAGATTGAGCGCGCATTCTTCAACGAAGCCGGTCTGCCGGGGCGTACCTGGTTTAAGCATCAGATCTACGCGCCTGGGGCCTACACCGGCTATGGCGTGAAGACACTGCCCGCCGTCCGTGAAGCCATCGAACAGCGCAAATGGGCCGTCGCCGATGAGTCCACGGTAAAAGTGGGCAAAATCCTCGAAGATGAGAGTGCAGCCATCCAGGCCGCCGCTGAAAAGCTGCATTCCCTCACGCCTGAAGGCAAGCCGGACGCCGGAGCAAAGTAGACTCAGGCAGCGCAATCCTCAAACAAGAAAAGGATTGCGCTGCTTCTCTTCTCCAATGCTCGTATGTGGGCCGTGCCCTGGCAGCACTCGCGTCTCTTCCGGCAAGACCAGCAGCCGGCTGTGAATCGAGTCGATAATCTGGCGTGAGTTTCCGCCCGGCAGGTCGGTCCGTCCGATACTTCCAGCAAAGAGTGTATCGCCCGCGACGAGCAAGCTCAACGGCGCAAAGTAGAGGCACACGCTGCCCTGCGTATGACCCGGCGTATGCAGCACCTGCGCCGGGTAGCTGTCCAGCCCAACCCGCAGACCATCTTGCAGGCTGGCATCCGGAGACTCCGTCTCTGGCGTCGCTACGCCCAGCCACCCTGCCTGTATTTCCATCATCTGCAACAGTGGCAAATCATTCTCATTCAGCAGAATCGGCGCGCCGGTCAACCGCTTCAGCCGCAGCGCTCCGCCAACATGGTCAATGTGTGCATGGGTGATCAGAATTTGTTTCAGCTTGAGCCCATGCTCGATCAGTCGCCTGTGTATGCGGCTAATCTCCTCGCCTGGATCGATGACAATGGCTTCTTTCGTAACCGCGTCGCCGAGAATGGTGCAGTTACATTGCAGCGGACCAACAGGAAAAGTCTCAAGGATGAGCGATTCGGCAACCATAGCTGAATTGTAGGGCAGGGAATTGAGGGTGGAGCGCTAACAGCAAAGGCAGACCGCAAGGGCCTGCCTCAAATCATGCTTGTTATCCCGATATTTGCTTTGTCATCTTGAGCGAAGCGAAGGATCTGCTTTTTCTCGTTTTACTTGCCCGGTTTTGCCGGGGCCGAGACCGGCGCCGTTCCCTTCATGCCGGAGAAGACCGACGAACCCGCGCCCGACGACCGCAAGTAGAGAATCGTCAGCGACAGCGAAGTAACCATAAACAACGCCGCCGCCCAGCCGGTCATCTTTGTAAGCAGGTTGGCTGCCGCGCGAGGGCCAAAGGCCGTCTGCGAGCCCTGCCCGCCGAAGGTTCCTGCGAGGTCGGCGCTCTTGCCCTGCTGCAGCAGAACAACCCCAATGAGGAACAGACATACGATGACGTGGAGGGCGATTACCGCGTAAAGCAAAGCATGCATTTGATGACTGCTTTCTGAGCCGCAATCCTAGCTTTCTGATTGCAGAAGCCAGGACGGGAAAATTGTTGGTGCGGAGGAGGGGACTTGAACCCCTATGCCTTGCGGCGCAAGCACCTCAAGCTTGTGCGTCTGCCAATTTCGCCACCTCCGCATGAGGCAACCTTACGAGTATATCAAAGGCCCGAGTGAGACGAAAAGCACAGTGGCGCAGAACGCATTGTGCTCATGCATTGGCTGGCGAAATTACCGCCAGGTGCAGTGTTCGCCGAACCCTAAAGCCAACCGATTCATACACGCGGATCGCATTCGCATTGTGTGCATAAGACGTCAGAAAGGGTACTTCTCCGCGCTCATGAATGGCACGGGCGACAGCAGCCACCAGAAGTTGAGCGTAGCCGCGGCCACGAAAGTCAGGGTGCGTGCACACCGCGCTCACCTCGGTAAGCCCCGGCGGCGAAACACGCTGCCCCGCCATCGCCGCCAGCCGGCGCTCATGACGAACTCCCAGGTAGCCGCCCAGTTCGAAGGTACGTTCTCGAAACGGCCCAGGCTCAGTCAGAGCCGTGAGCTCAAGCATCGCCGGAACGTCATCGAACCTCAGAGCTTCGAGAGGAACGCCTGCACATGTCGAATCAGGTGGAGGATCGGGACAGATCATCTGTACCAGCGAGTCATGCTTCAGCAGAGCCCACCCCTCTGGCAGTCTTGGTTCTTCCTCCAGAAAGAGAACCGCCGGCTCCCCTGGCTTGAAGAGTCTCCGCAGCGAGTGATACGCCTCCGCGCTTTGCTGGGGCAGGCCCGCCAGCGGCCCAATATCTGCTTGAAAGCGCCGGGCAAAACCATCGCCCTCGGCAAATTGAAGTTGGCGGGTCGAAAGAGCATTCCAGATTGGGTTGTCGAGCTGTGCGTAAGCCTCTGTCATAGTCGTAAAAGTTGGATGAAGCAGCTCTTTCAAAGGAGCAGAAATGCTGCGTCTGCCGAAAAAGCCATGTCAGCTCCGCATCAGATCAGGAGTCTTTCCATCCAGTCGGCAAGAGCCTGCTGATCTGCCGTTCCTATCGCATGAGCCGCCCGCACGCTGTTTCGGTCTTCTTCAGGACGATTCTGGCTCAGCTTGAACTTGCCCTCGATCTTGCTGATCGGAATGCGAAATCCGACAATCCCGCTGGTCATCGAGATGCGATAGCTGACCGGCAGCGCATTCCACTGATCGGCGTAGGCCGGCTCGTGCGCCTGGATCAGGTTCTTGAGCAGCGCGTCCTTTTTCGCATGTGTAGCGGCCGGATCGTTCGGATCGTCTTCAACAATCTGCAAAACTCCGGTCGCATGAATCGCAATGTAATTCCACGTGGGAACGGACCTGGGATTCTCATAGAGCGCAGGCGAAACATAGCTGTGCGGTCCCGGAAAGACCACCAGCGTCTCGCGCCCGGCCAGCGATTTCCAATGCGGATTGGCCAGCGCAAAATGCCCCTCCAGCACGCCGTGCTCGCCCTCGTCATGCACCACCAGCGGCAGATGTGTACCAGTCGGCGCCCCGTGGGTATCCGGCCCAAAAAGAATGGCGAAGGAGTACGCGCGCATCGCCTCCAGCAGAAGTGAGCGGTCATCAATCCGATTAAAAGCAGGTGTATACATTGCGTTCCTGAAGTAAGTGTCCTTAGGGTTCTGATTTCAGCCCGCCAGCGCCGCGATGCCGTGCGTCGCGGCTACTTCGTAGTGGCTGGCTTTCTCATCCCAGCGCAAAAGATGTTTGCGGCGCACATCCGGTATCACTGCTGTCTCGTAATCGGGACCGGCAACGGCGCGAATATTTTCGATCGAGTCGAAGAGCAGCACGGTGATGAACTCCACCTCCCCGCCAAGCGCACGGCGCATCAGGTAGCTGCCGCGATACCCAGGCACCTTGCTGATGCCCGGTAAAAGCTCAGGCTTGAGCATGTTCTCGTATGCGTCGGCGTGATCGGGTGCCGTATATCCATGCCAGATGCGTGCAATCATGATCGCCTCCGTAAGCAAATGCGGCTCCTTGCGCCGTCGACTCTACAATATCCGCTCGAACCGGAATCCCGCTTCGCCCAGCGCGTGGCTGATGGAAGTAATGTGTGTAGCCCCGCGCGTCTCAAGCGTCACATCGATCACCGTCTCCGCCAGGCTTACGCCGTAATACGAGCGATTGTGAATGGTCTCAACAATGTTGGCGCGTTCCCGGGCCAGAATCTCCGTCAGGTGCAGCAGCGCGCCCGGCCGGTCCAGCAGATAGACGCGAATCCGCAACTGGCGTCCATCCTTGACCAGACCGCGCTCGATAATCTTGGCCAACAATGTGACATCGATATTGCCGCCGCAGACCAGCACCGCGGTCTTACGATGCCGCAGATTCGTCTTGGCCTGCAGCAGTGCCGCCAGCGCCGCCGCGCCTGCGCCTTCCGCCAGCGTCTTCTCCTGCTCCAGCAGCATTAGAATCGCGCTCGCGATCTCCTCATCATCCACCGTCACAATCTCGTCCACGTAGCGCGACACCAGGGGCAGCGTCACATCCCCCGCCCGGCGCACTGCAATGCCATCGGCGATCGTCGCCTGCGGAGAGATGGTAATCGGGATACCAGCCTCCCGCGCCCGCAGCATCGAAGGCAGTTTCTCCGGCTCAACCCCCACCACCCGAATCTTCGGATTGCGCTCCTTGAGCGCGCACGCAATGCCACTGATCAGCCCTCCTCCGCCAATCGGCACTACTACTGCCTCCAGATCGGGCACCTGCTCCAGCAACTCCAGCCCAATCGTCCCCTGTCCCGAAATCACCACCGGATCATCGAAAGGATGAATGAACGTCAATCCCTGTTGCGTGCAGCGAGCCAGAGCCTCTTCGCAGGCTTCGTCGTAGTTCGCGCCGTGAAGAATGACTTCCGCTCCAAACCCGCGCGTCGAGACTACCTTGACCAGCGGCGTCGCCTGGGGCATCACGATCTGCGAACGGATGCCCAGCTTGGTCGCATGAAAAGCCACGCCCTGCGCATGGTTACCCGCCGAAGCGGCAATCACTCCGCGTTTGCGCTCCTCCGGCGTCAGCGTCAGCAGCTTGTTCAGCGCTCCCCGCTCCTTGAACGAGCCGGTGCGCTGCAGATTCTCCAGCTTCAGGTAAATCGGCAAGCCGATGCGCTCGGAAAGATGATGCGAAAGCTGGCAGGGTGAGAGATGAATCGCATCGCCAATACGTTCACGCGCGGCTTCAATGCTGGCGAGGGTTACGGATTCCAAAGGTTTTCTCCTGAATATATGGCCTTACGTACAAAAGCCACCTGCCGGCGGTGCGGGAGGTGGCCATCATGCTGCTTGTCGGTTTCTTTTGCAGAAATCTCAGGCGTCGCATCCCGCACACGCGCCCGATTCCGGATTGGAGCCGGTAATTCGAATGGCGGAAATAATGTGCGGAATCATCTGAACTGAGTGCATACGTTTGAAGGCAGTAGACCAGAGCCGCAGCGGGTGCGTCAAGCAACTTCCGGCCACGAGTGCCTTCATCCATCCTCTCCCACACTTTCATCCCGTGAAACTATCCCCCTGCGCGATACAAATTGTTGCGCGCGAATTAAGACTTTTAAGTTACGATTTGCCTTCTGCCGACACCTTCTCAAAGACATTGCTGCGAGGCTTTTTCCGAGAACTTACTTTCTCGGGGGAACTTTGACATTCTTTGCATACTTTTTGCGCTATTGTGTGCAGCAGGGAAAATTAAGATGCGGTTTGCGTCCGTATCTACTGGACTTTCTTCCTTGACTTGCTATAGGCGCTGGTGTAGTTTCTGGGTGTTCAGTCTGAACTCCCCCTAACACATAGGAAATGGATGAGGCGTATGACTGCGGTGCGTAGAGTAAGTGTATGTGGCGTTGCCTTGTTGGCAGCATTCAGTATGGGAGTGAAAGCGCAGGTCGGCGATCCGGCTACCTTGATTCAGGAAAAACTGGTCTCCCAGATCAAGTTAACCAAGACTGCGGCGGATAGGTCGGACATTGTCACTGCCGGCGATGTCGTCCTGCTGCACAAAGACGGCTTGATGATGTGCAGCACGGCATCCGACTACGGCTTTTCCAATACCTACGCCAATGGTGTACTGGTTCCGAATTTAAAAAATCGCGCCAAGAGCGCTCTTAAAGGCTGGGGCAAGGGAATTCTGACCGGCGGCGGCAGCGACGTAGCGGGTGCAGCCAACAACGGCTGCCCTTCCCGCAAATTCGTCGCGGGAGAGAAATTCTGGGTCACCGGCGTCTCCATTCAGAAAGATGGAATCGTCGTCAGCACTTACAGCGATCCTTATAATGACGCCCGGTACTACGGCGAGATCAAGTTCATGTACCCCAACAAGGGTGCCGTGCCGCCGGTAGATGCTTTTGTGAAGACTGTCCAGGAAGTCATCACCGTCGCTCCATCTGACGACAAGGGCGGCCAAACCGATCAGGCACAGTCTGAACAGCAGGCTCCCCCGGCCCAGCCCGCTGCTCCAGCCGCCGCACCGGTCGCGCCGCTGCAAGCTATCGCTCCTCCTCCGCCACCGGCTGACGCTCCGCCCCCGACCATCGCGATCGGCCAGACCAAAGACCAGGTGATCGCCGGCTTCGGTCAGCCGGTACGTCAGGCAAAACTTGCAGGCACCAAGGAGATTTATTTCTACAAAGACATGAAAGTGACCTTTACCGCCGGCAAAGTGAGCAATGTCGAATAGAAATCTACGCTGGCAGTGCAGAGGCGTAGGAACATTCAGGCTTCGAGTGTTACGAAGCCGTTGTAACGAACAAAGTTGAGCATGCACAAGATCAATGTCCGCTTATCTCGGTAGAGCGCGTGATGCGTTGATCTGAAACAGGGAGAGAAACCGATGAACACGCAGATTTTTCAAAGCACCAAACAACAAGGTCCGGCGATGATCGTCCTCGCGGCTTTACTCGGATCGGGCAGTTTGGCCTTCGCAGCCAGCAAGCCCTCCGCTCCTCATTCGGCCCCGGCTCCCCATGCTGCGCCGGCAGCCCATTCCGCTCCCGCTGCCAGGCCCGCCGGCGGCGCCGCGTCCCACGCTGCCGGTCCCTCTGCAAGTCACGGCCCGACGACTGCCGGCCACGCAACAACGACCACTGCCGGCCACGCAACAACGACCACTGCCGGCCACACGACAACCACAACGGCTAACCACGCCACTACGACAACAGCCGGTGCGCATGCAACGACTACCACTGCCGGCGGCGCTCATGCAACGACAGCTACGTCCGGTGGAGCGCACACGGCGACCACTGCCGGAGGCCCGCACGCAGCAAACACCGTTGGGGGAGCGCATACGGTAGGCGGCGGTGCTGCTGGTGGAGCGCACGGATCGACCGCAAATGTACCCCATGGCACAACTGCTTCGCACTCGGCCATCAGCCATCCAGTTCCAAAGGGATCCACGGAACACGTCGCCAAGAATGGCAGCGCGGTGCGCACGCGTCCCAACGGCAAGGTCAGTGACGTTCACGATGCCAAGCGCGGAATGGATGTGCACCACGGCCTCGACGGCAGCCGGCGTGTTTCAGTGGCACGCCATGACGGCAGCCACCTCTACGCCGAGCACGGCCGCCGTGGCTATGTCGAGCGTGGATACCACTATCACGGCCATGACTTCGGCCATCGCTCGTACTACTATCACGGACGGGCATACGACCGGTACTACCGCGGCTATGGCTATCGCGGCGTCTACCTCAATGTCTATGCTCCCGCGTATTACTACAACCCTGGCTTCTATGGGTGGGCCTACAACCCCTGGGCCGCGCCGATCGCCTACGGTTGGGGATGGGGCGGCTCGCCGTGGTTCGGCTTCTACGGTGGATACTTTACTCCCTACCCGGTCTATCCCTCGGCTGCCTTCTGGCTTACCGACTACCTGATTGCCGAGAACCTGCAGGCTGCTTATGCCGCACGCCAGGAAGCAGCCATCGCTGCCGGCGAAGCAGCCGCGGCCAGTGGGCCTCCCGTCCTGACCCCCGAGATCAAACAGCAGATCGCCGATGAGGTCAAAGCCCAGATCGCTCTTGAAAATCAGGAAGCCACGCAGACTGCGGCCAACCAGGATGTCGATGCCGGTTCCAGCGGCATTGCCCGTATGCTGGCCGATGGCCATCAACATGTCTTCGTGGTGGGCGGCGGCCTCGACCTTACCGATGCCACCGGCGCTGAGTGCGCGGTCACTGAAGGCGATGCCCTGGCGCTCAAGACGCCCCCGCCGGCCGATGCCACCACCGCCGATCTGGTTGTGCTGGCCAGCAAGGGTGGAAAAGAGTGCCAGTCTGGCGGTACGGTTGCTGTCAGCCTGACCGACCTGCAGGAGATGCAGAATCACCTCCGCGAGACCATCGACACCGGTCTCAAGGAACTGCAGTCCAAGCAAGGCAAAGGTGGTTTGCCGCAGGCTCCGGCCTCGGCTCAGGCGCCTCCAACCCAATCGCCCTACGCGGCCGTAGCGCCTCCGCCAGACCCAAAGGACGCGGCCGATATTCAACAGCAGGCGCAGCAGGCTGATGCCGCTGAGGCGGAGGTTGTCACTGCCGCCACCGCCGATGACCCCGGTACCGGTGGAACACCCATTGGCGCAACCACCACTGCCGCTCCCGTCACCGTGGCCCTCGGTCAAACTACGGACCAGGTCACCTCCATCCTCGGTAAGCCTATGAAGACCGCCAACCTGGGAGCCAAGGTCATCTATTACTACGACGGCATGAAGGTCGTCTTCAAAGACGGCAAAGTCTCTGACGTCGAGTAAGACCGCCCCGTAGCAAAACAAAGCGGCGCAACCCACTCGGGTAGTGCCGCTTCACTTTTGAGTAAGAACGTCTCATTCTCGCCACGCATCCTCTAAAAAATCTGCGCCAATTCGCGGAACGAGCCCACTTCCAACAGGGTTTGCCCCGCAGGAGCTGGAACAATCTCGGCGTGTTCTAGCACCCAGGTGTCTTTGTGAAAGATAAAGACAGCATGAAGCCCCGCCGCCAGCGCCGGATTGATATCCGACTTCGGGCTGTTCCCGATCATCCACGTGCTGTGTGGAGCACACTCGTGTCGCGCAACCACATCATGATAGGCAGCGGGATTTTTCTCCGCGGGAATCTCCACCGCGGTGAAGTACTGCGCCAGCCCGGAACGCGCCAGCTTGTCTGCCTGCTCCGCCTGGCTGCCCTTGGTCATCAGGATCAACCGATGCCGCAAGGCCAGCTGCGGCAACAACTCGCCCACTCCCGGCAACAGTTCGATCTCCCGCTCCGCGATGCTCTGCGCAAAGCTGCGAATCTGGGCGTGGTGATGGTCACCAACCGGGGTTTCGGTAAGCCGTTCAAAGCATGTGATCAGGGACTGAGTAAAACTAGTCAGTCCGTAACCGTGAGAGAGGATCGTCTCTCGTTCGGCCTGGTTGAGCGCCAGGCGTACCTGCTGCGGCGTGTGGGTCTCATGGTCAAGATACGTGATAAAAGCTGCAATTGCCTGCTCGAAGTAGATATTGTTTTCCCATAAAGTATCGTCGGCATCAAAAAGGAGAGTCTGGCCCGCAGGCACGGTCATTGGCATAGGACCATCATAATCAGAGGGACAGAAGATCATAGAGATAGAAGGTCTCTACAGCCTGCCTCGTCTCCACGCCTGCTACCTATGAGAGCCCTTCTCAGCCAGCCGTGCAGCCCAGCCGCTGACCTCTTCGGCAGAAAGCGGCTCATCCGGCCGTGTCTGGGAAGCCAGTTGAACCGCGAAGTTCCCCAACGTAGACCCTTCCACCTCTCCCGGATGCACCTTCAGCCCGGTACTCTCTTCCGTAAGGCGGCTTAGCAAGCCATTCCTGCTACCGCCACCCAGCGTTGTGATGCGCTTGAACGTGCGTCCTGTGTGAGACTCCAGATCACGAAGAACAGTGGCATAGCGGTTGGCCAGGCTGGCGAAGATCACGCGCGCAAATATCGGCTCATTCCCTGGCAAATCGGGAATTGGTTGCAGCCCAAGCAATTCCAGTTCGTGGTTGATACGCGCCGGCATCTCTCCAGCCAGCAGTAGCGGTGCTGCATCCACATTGATCAGGCCAGGAATCTTCGTGATCTCCGCCGCTTGCGCGATCAGCGCAGGCAAGTCGATCCAACGCCCCTGTCCGTTCCAATGATCGAGGCACTGCTTGAGCAGCCACATGCCGTTGACATTGCAGTGAAAGCAATATCCACCGGCCGCGGCGCCCTGGTTGGTAAACCCCGCCTTGCGCGCTTCATCGGAGTTCACCGGACGGTCAACCACTGTGCCCACCAGCGACCACGTGCCAGAAACGATATAAGCCGTCTCGGTCAGGTCATGAGCGATCGACGCAATAGCAGATGCGGTGTCATGGCATGCAGGTGCAATTAGGAGGGTGTCGGTATATGCCGGCAAATTCGCCAGATCGCCCGTGAGCTTGCCCAGAATCACGCCCGCCGGCACAATCTCCGGAGCCGCATCCATGTAAAGCCCAAGCCGCTTGAAAAGGGAAGGCGACCAGTTTCCCGTGTGGATGTCGACCAACCCTGTGTGCGTAGCATTGGTATATTCCGCGACACGCCGTCCGCCAAGCCAATGCAAAACATACTCAGGCAATAGCAGCCAAGGTGTCGCCGGATCGACTCCCGCCTGCCCGTCCGCAAACAACTGGTATACGGTGTTGATGCTGAGCGGCTGTGCGCCGCCCTCGGCAAAAAACTGCTCTGGCGAAACAATCGTGTCCGCGGCAGCTTTGGCCGCGGGGTTTCGCTCGTCGCGGTAGCAATACGGAGGGTAGAGCGGCTTTCCATTCTCTCCAAGGCGGACCATGTCGACAGCCCAGCCATCCACGGCAATTGACCGAATCCCTTCTGGCGCGTGCGCAGCAGCTTTTCGCAGCCCTTCCTCAAGACCGGCCAGGATGCGGTCCAGCGGCCAGCGCAGGTGCGGCCCTTCGTGCACCGGACCATTCGCGATCCGGTGCAGCATCTCGATCTTTGCCTTTGGTTGAGAGTCATTCGTCCAGCGAAGCAACGAAACGCGGCAACTCTCCGCACCAAGATCGATGGCCACAAGCGCTCGCCGATCATGAGGCTGCGCCAAAGGTGTCACCTCAGAAATGCCTCGGTCAGACCGCCGTCCACAGGAATCAGATGACCCGAAGTGCAGCGGGAACGATCTCCGGCGAGGAACAGAATCGCCTCGGCGCAGTCAACCGGATCGATCGGCGTATGCGTCAGCGTCCGCTTGGCATAGAAGTTCGCCAGCAAGGTCCGCAATTCATCATCGGTCAGCGATTCTTCGAAAGGAATGTTGTATTTCGAGAGGGATGCTCGAACCCGGTCACGCGGGAACATCGTCGATCCCTTGACCACAGTCGCAGGGCTGATGCCGTTGACTCGCACCTTGGGTGAAAGTCCGATGGCCAGTTCACGCACCAGGTGGCTCAATGCAGCCTTGCTCACGTCATACGCCTCGCTGCCGCGTTTCGAAACCACAGCGTTCGCGGAGCTGGTGAGCACGACTGACACGTCCAGATCCTGATCCTTGAAGAGCTTGGCAGCTTCGTCGGCAAGCAGGTAATTCGCCGTGACATTGATGTTCAGCGTGGTGGCCCACATCGCATCGGAGATGATGCCATCGGGCGAAGAGGGAAACATCGCAGCGGTGTTGATCAGAATATCCACGCCGCCGAAAGCATTCACGGCCGCATCGAGCAATTTGCGGATCGTCTCGCGATTGCTGATGTCGACTGGCGTCCACGTACTGAATTCAGGGGATGCAAGCTTCTTCAACTCGCCAACAACACGTTCCGCGCCGGTCGTATCACGATCAGCGACCACGACATGAGCGCCGCGTTCAATAGCCAAACGCGCCACCTCGCGTCCGATTCCGCTTCCACCGCCGACAACCAACACAACCTTGCGGCTGAGTTCTTTTTCTGGAGGCTGCCGGCGAATCTTGGCCTCTTCAAGAGCCCAGTATTCGATGCGGAAGGCTTCAGAAGGAGGCAACGCGACGTAGTTCGTGCAGATGGAGAACTGGTTGGAAGCAGCCGCCGGTCCCGCCTGCGGTACTTCCTCTCCGGAGCGAATCTCCGCCTCACCATGACCCAGAGCGCTGGCGCCTTCCATCACATGGATGGCGTTGGTATAAAACTCGCCCGTAATGCGAGCCTCGGTCTTGTTCTTGCCGAAGCTGAACATGCCCACGCCGGGAATAAGAACGACTGTCGGGCTGGCGTCGCGGAGAGCCGGTGAATCGGGCAGCGCGTGCTTGCGGTAATACGCGTCGTAGTCTTCGCGGTAGGTCTTCAACGAAGCGACAATTTGTTCCTTCAGCGCAGCGACATCGGCGCCCTCAGCCCAGGGCACAAACATGGGGCGGATTTTGGTACGGATAAAGTGATCCGGGCAGCTTGTTCCGAGAAAGGCAAGCTCGGCTGCATTGGCTGAATTGACAAAGCCAAGCACGTCTTCCGAGTCAGAAAAACTGGCAATGGCGCGTCTTTGTGCTCCCAGGCGTCCGCGCAGAAAAGGCAGGATCGCTGTCGCAATCTCGCGGCGATTTTCGCGAGCGGGCTGCACCTGGCCACCGAAGGTTTGTGCGCCGACTTTCTCCCCGTGGCGGCTGATGAACTGACCCAACTGATCGATGATCGTGATGGTGTTCAGATAAGACTCACGCTGCGTGTTGCCCCAGGTAAAGAGACCGTGGCCACCGAGAACGATGCCATCGCAATCGGGATTCTCCGCGACGATCCGCTTCATCATCATAGCCAGCTCAAAACCGGGCCGCTGCCAGGGAAGCCATACCAGCTTGTGGCCAAACTCCTTGTTGAACTCCGCCATTTTGGCACCGCCGTTGGCAGAGGCCGCCAGCGCAATACCCCAGTCCGGGTGCAAATGGTCTACGTGCGGATAGGGCAGGAAAGAGTGCAATGGTGTGTCGATCGAGGCTGCAACAGGATTCGCGCGGAATGCCGCCAGAGGGTACAAGCCGACGATTTCATCCTCGAATTCCACGCCCCGGTAGCTCTTTTCAAGAGCCAGCACCTTGTCTTGATAAAGTGTCGCAAAGCCTGAACGCTTGATGCTGCCCAGATCCCCGCCGCTGCCTTTAACCCACAGCACCTCAACTGGCTCTTCGGAAAGAGGATCGATTTCGGAAATCTTAGAGCTGGTATTGCCACCGCCGAAGTTGGTAATGCGCAGATCCGATCCCAGAAGGTTCGATCGGTAGCGGAGCAGCTCTGGCCCATCAAGCGTGCTGGCGACGCTGTCATCCCAGCGGTCTTCGAGGAATTTCAAGGTAGGAGAGAGTGTAGTGGTCATGGCAAATTTCCTTGCTGAGCTTCAGGAGACAAGTTGATATTTCAAGCGGCGAACCCCAACTACGATAACACGGCAAAAACAATAGGGGAAGTGTTTCTGATTCGAACTTCAAGAATAAATTTACTGCAGTCTCGCCACCGGGAATGGATTCGATACCACGCCAGATTTAGTCGTCGGTTTTGAGATCTTCCGGCGTCACCACCCTGTGACGGACGTAGTTGTAAGGCGGCACGGAATTGCCTCGGACCAAAGTAATGCCCAGTTGGATCAGGCGTGGTCCATAGGTCTGCGCTTCGTGCGACACAGAGCCAATGATTGCGCTTTTGCCGCTCTTCATTTCTGCGATGACCTCGGGAATGCAATCCTGGCCTGCAATGGCGAAGTCCTGTTCCCGGCCGGCTTTGCGTGCTGCGTCGAGAACGCCCAGGGCGCTGGAGTCGGTCGCGGTCGCAACCAGGATGCGCTCACCGCGGCGCTGCGCGCTCAGAAACGAGGCAATTGCCACGCTGCTTGGCTGCCGCATGCCCCGGCCTTCCAGCCGCAGATAGCGGTCAGCAGGAATCGAGTCCAGGCGCGTGCGAATGCCTTCAAAAGCGCCTGCGATGCGACTCTGAACGAAGCTTCCTGCCTCAGCAAGCCCGATGCCGAGAACCCAATCCGCTTTGCCCTTCCACCGGCGCGCGGCGTGCTGGGCGAGGAGGACCCCCGCTTCATAGCCCACTTCAAAATTGTCCACGCCAAAATAAGTCGCATTGGGGTGGGGAACGTCGATGGCGATCAGCGGGACACCGGCATTCTTAAAGATGTAAGCGACGTGCGGAGCGACATGTTCCTCCGCTTGAAATTCAAGTACCAGATCGACTCGCTTGCTTACAAACTCTTCGGCATTGCGAATTGCGGTTTCAGCGTCGAAGTGGTTGTCCAGGATCAGCAACTCCACCCCGGAACTGGCCGCGGCGGCCGTGACGCTGGCAGCAACCTGCTGCGAAAAAGGCAACTCAGCGCTCTGGACCGCGAGGCCGAAACGCAGCCGCTTGGGGCGGGAGACGAGGCGATATTCGCCGCTCTCGCCGTGTGCAACGTAACCGCGATGCACCAGCGTCTTGAGTATGCGATAGACACTGGTCTTGGATATCTGCGTGCGCTGGTAAACGTCTTCAAGTGTCATGGAGGCGTTCTGTTCCTCCAACATTTCAAGTACATCAAGCGCCTTGGAGAGAATTGGAATCAGGTAAAGCCGTTTGATTTTGCCTCGCGCCAACGTAATTCTCCTTCATTGGACATGCACAGGGGCCGGACATTAACCTCAGGTCCATCACGTACTTAATCCGGGCCGCATGGCTAATATTCGCAGAAAATTCCGGTTTCGTGACGAAAAGTTTCAAATGGGAAGTTTCAATTGAGAAAATTGCCTTGTCCTGGTCGATGAAGGCCTCTCTCGAAGAGTAAAAGCAGTCGTTGACAACCCAGCGCGGCTTCCCATAGGATGCGCTCGGGTTTCATTAAGCACAAAGTTTGTCAAATTAAAGGAGAGTGCCGCGCTTGGTGCCCAATCCTATCCTCGGCGTTTTTCTGCACTGGCTCGGCGGCTTGGCCTCTGCCAGCTTCTACGTTCCCTACCGGAAGGTGCAGGGATGGTCTTGGGAAACCTACTGGCTGGCCGGCGGAGTGGTCAGTTGGCTTATCGCCCCCTGGGTAATGGCCGCTCTCTTCAGCAAAGATCTTCTCGCTGTGCTTCATCAAGCGCCTGGTTCCGCGTTGTGGTGGTGCTTTTTCTTCGGACTGTTGTGGGGTTTTGGCGGCCTCACCTTCGGCCTCACCATGCGCTATCTCGGCCTCTCGCTGGGAATGGCGGTGGCGCTCGGCTACACGGCTGTCTTCGGAACTTTGATGCCGCCCATCTTTCGCGGCCAATTCCACAGTCTTCTGGAACAACGCTCCGGCATCGTTATCCTGATCGGCGTCGGCGTTTGTGTGTTGGGAATCATCTTTGGAGGAGCTGCCGGAGTCTCCAAGGAACGCGAGTTGTCGGTGGAGCAGCAGAAAGCCGATATCCCCGAATTCAACCTGCGCCTTGGCCTGTTGGTCGCAACCTTCTGCGGCATTATGAGCGCGTGCTTTGCCTTCGGACTTGCAGCCGGCGATCCCATCAAGGCCCTCTCCCTTGAGCACGGCACCTCGGTTATGTACCAGGGCCTGCCAGTATTGATCATTGTGCTGACCGGTGGTTTTCTCACCAACTTTGTCTGGTGCTTGATCCTCGGGTTCCGCAACCGGTCTTTCGGCGAATATCTGCGCATGCCTGCGCGGCAGCCCGTGACGGCATCGCAATTCAAGAACTATGCTCTTTCCGCCGTTGCTGGCTTCACCTGGTACCTGCAGTTTTTCTTCTATTCGATGGGCGAAACACAGATGGGCAAAAGGTATGGTTTTTCAAGCTGGACGTTGCACATGGCCAGCATCATCATCTTCAGTACCCTTTGGGGAATCGCGCTGCACGAGTGGCGCGGCGTGGGGAAGCGCACCAGGCTGCTTGTTTTTCTGACACTTTTTGTGCTGGTTTCTTCGACAGCGATCGTCGGATATGGCAACTGGTTGAGCAGTCACTGAGGCGGAAATGAGCTAAGAAAACGACTCTTGACGAAATGCAATAGACAATCTATATCTGTACAGAATCTTTCGGGAGTCAGTTAATTGATGATGTGAAACTTTGTACGCTTTGAGAATACGTTTTTTCAAGTAACTGGTTTGACCGTGCGTAAGGGGAAAAGATGGATATGGGCACCGGTTCTAAAAGCAATCTGACTGAACGGGCTTTTGCCGTTTTAGATGAGTTTCACATTGAAATCCCCTCGTGGGGCTTTGCAAATACAGGCACCCGGTTCGGCAAGTTCGTACAGGCAGCCGCAGCGTCAACCATCGAAGAGAAGTTTAGCGACGCGGCCGAGGTGAATCGCCTCACGGGAAGCACCCCGACCATGGCGCTGCACGTCTTGTGGGATCTGCCCAAAGGCCTCGAAGATGTCGATAAGGTTGCCGGTTTGGAAAAGCACACATCGATTCGAGCCGGCTCCATCAATCCCAATCTATTTCAGGATCAGGAATACAAGTTCGGCTCATTGTGCAATCCATCGCGTGAGATTCGTGCCCATGCCGTCAAGCATATGGTGGATTCGATCGAGATTGCCAAGGCGCTGAAATCGAAGGATGTCTCGCTCTGGCTCCCAGACGGATCGAACTATCCGGGCACGCAGAGCATCCGGCATCGTATTGCGTGGCTGGAAGAGGCACTCAAGGAATCCCACAGCCATCTGACCAAGGGGCAACGCCTGCTGGTCGAATATAAACCCTTTGAGCCCGCCTTTTACCACACCGATCTTGGCGACTGGGGCATGGCGTTGCATCTGGCTAAGGCCGCTGGCCCGCAGGCTAAGGTCCTCGTCGATACGGGCCATCACTATCAGGGGCAGAACATCGAACAGATCGTGGCGTGGCTGCTGCATACGGGTATGCTGGGCGGCTTCCATTTCAACGACCGCCGCTATGCCGATGACGATCTGACTCTTGGTTCGATCGATCCATATCAGGTCTTCCGCATCTTCCATGAGATTCATGCCGCGGGCGCGGACGGATTAGCGATGGATGTTGCATTCATGATCGACCAGAGCCACAATCTCAAGGGCAAGATGGAGGCGATGGTGCAGACCGTCGTGGCCGCGCAGGAACTCTGGCTCAAGGCCGCCACCGTCGATTGCGAAGAATTAACCCATCTGCAGGATAAGTGCGACTTGGTTGCGGCCGAAGAACTTTTCCGCCGGGCCTTCTGGCTGGACGTGCGTCCGCAGATTGCGGAATGGCGCACGGCACGCAATCTTCCCGTAGATCCGCTGGAAGCGCTTCGTTCGGGTGGCTATGTCGAACGGATCACCAAGGAGCGTGCCGGCAAGCAATCCACCGGCGGCAGTTACGCCTGAATCAAGGCGTTCACGGTGAATTCGAGAACCGCCTGCGCCACGGATGCAGGCGGTTCTCTCCGTTTGAGTCACCCTCACGTGTATAAACGGTTGTCCGGGTTTTACAGCCAATGCCGTGTTGTATCAATCTCAGCGGTTTTTGAATTTTGATCGAGGTGCAAGTATGCGTCGGTTCTCACGTATGAGTTTTGTCCTAGCCGCATCGTCCGGGCTCCTAGCCTGCATATTTGCTCTCCCCATGCCTACGACGGCGGAAGGGGCTGGTTCAGAGAAATCTGTTGGCGCTCCGGCAAAGCTGCGAACCGACGACCTGATAACGCCTCTCGGCCTCGACGACCAGGCGCCGCATTTTGCCTGGCAGTTGAACGATCCCAGACGCGGGGCGCGACAGTCCGCATATCAACTCCAAATAGCCACAAGCCGCCAACAACTCGCGTCTGGCAAACCCGATACATGGGACAGCGGTCGCATTGCCTCCGACCAGTCTGTTGGCGTGAGCTACCAGGGCAGCACCCTCACGCCTTCCAAGCGCTACTTCTGGCGTGTGCTCGCCTGGGATAAAGACGGCAAAGCCTACCCCACAAGTGAGATCAGCTGGTGGGAAACCGGTCTGCTGGGTCAGGAGAACTGGCGCGGTAAATGGATCGGCTACCAAACATGGGAGGAATCTGCCGTTCGCACCGCAGGCGCATCCTGGGTAACCACCGCCGACGGAGATGAGCTGGCCAAAATCAAATCAGCCGAACAGCACATTGCTTATCGCCTGCCTTTCACAGTCAGTGGTCCGGTGCGGCATGCGGTTCTGTTTGTCACCGGCGAAGACGTGGCATCGGCCTGGGTCAACGGCACGCAAGTTACGAAGGGTGAATCCTTGCCTCCCTGGAGACAGTTGCCGTGGAAGAAATACAAGCAGATCGATGTAACCTCGCGGGTACGCTCTGGAAGCAATCTGCTTGCAGTCGAAATCACGCATTACGTTGAGAATCCGAACGGCATGGCGAGCGGCGATCCGCTTCCAATGAGCGCGACACTCGTAGCACAACTCACTGATGGCTCGATTATGCACTTCGTCAGCGGAACAGGTTCCGATTGCAAAGCTTCTATTCACGCCGCCGCAGGATGGACGGACGGAGCCGGGGAAGATGCATCCTTCAAACCGGTAGTCGCGTATGTGCAGACGCCCGGCCCAAATATGGAGCCCATCGGCAATCCATGGCCGACGCAATCGGTCAAAGCGCTGCGTACCGGCTTTGAAATTCACAAGCCAATCGCCTCCGCTCGCCTGTATGCGACCGCGCTCGGCGCCTACCAGGTCTTCCTGAACGGGAAGCGCGTCGGCGACGAGGTATTATCTCCGGGCTGGACCGACTACCGTCTTCGCCTCAAATATCAGACCTTCGATGTCACCAGCCAACTGGACAAGGGCGAGAACGCGATTGCAGCTCTGGTTGCGCCCGGCTGGTACTCAACGCCTCTTGAATGGTTTCAGCAACCCAACGTCTTTGGAACAACACCGCCCTCGTTGATGGCTGAGTTGCGCATTGAATACACGGACGGCAGTGTCGATTGGGTGGTTAGCGATGAGAAATGGAAAGCCGCAAACTCCCCGACCCTCAAGGCCGAGATCTACGATGGCGAAACCCAGGATGCGCGGCTTATTCAGCCGGGCTGGAACACGGCTCGTTTCGCAGGCAGGGATTGGAAGCCTGCCGAAATCCATAGTCCCGATCTGGCGGGCATCAAGATCGACGGCCAGGATTTTCAGCCCATCCGCGTTGAGCGCACGTTGACTCCCAGAGCTGTTACCGAGCCGCAGCCGGGCGTCTATATCTACGACATGGGACAGAATTTTTCCGGTGTGGAGAAGCTGCGTCTGCAGGGGCCTGAAGGCACTGACATACAGGTGCGCACCGGCGAAATTTTGAACCCTGATGGCACCCTCTATACCGACAACCTGCGTACGGCAAAGTCCACGGATCATTTCATCCTCGCCGGCAAAGGGGTCGAGGAATTCGAACCTCAATTCACCTTCCATGGTTTTCGCTATCTCGAACTGACAGGTCTCAAGGGCAAACCTCTCCCGGATGCGGTGCACGGCGTGGTCTTCCATACCGATGCAGCTTTTACGGCGCAGCTCAAGACCGGCAGCAGCCTGATTAACAGCCTCTGGAACAACATCCTCTGGGGCCAGCGTTCGAACTTCATTGGAGTGCCGACGGACTGCCCACAGCGTGATGAGCGCCTTGGCTGGACCGCCGATGCGCAGGTCTTCTGGCGCACCGCAACCTTCAATATGGATCTCGCCGCATTCTCGCGGAAATACACCGGCGATGTCCGCGGCACGCAAATCAACAGCGGGAAGGGAACCGACGTCGAAGGTGCGCTTTTCGGTATCTTCGCTCCAGGCATAGCGACAACCTCCTCTAATTCCGGCGCCGGATGGAGCGATGCCGGCGTGATCATCCCCTGGACCTCCTGGGTGCAGACAGGCGACACCGAAGTACTGCGCGAGAACTGGGATGCGATGGCTAAATATCTCGCTGCCATCGAACGTTCGAATCCCGATTTTCTGTGGACAAAGAATGCTGGAACTCCCTTCGGCGACTGGCTATCTCCGGAAGGCCCGACTCGCTACCCCGTGGTCGCAACGGCATCGTGGGCTTACGACGTCACGCTGATGCAGCAGATGGCCCATGCTCTCGGCAAGACAGAAGACGAAGCAAAGTATGCACAGCTTTTCGCCAATATCAAGGCTGCCTTCGCGGAGACTTTTGTGCGAAACGATGGCTTTGTGGCTGGAGCGGATACGGGTGAATCTCCCTTCGGCGTCATCAACAATCCTGATGCCAAGGCCAAGGGTGGAGATACCCAGACAGGCTATGTCCTCGCCCTGCATATGAACCTCGTCCCAGACAGCATGCGCAAGGCCGTTGCCCAAAAGCTGGTCGACAAGATCGAAGCCAATCACGGGCTACTCGGTACCGGCTTCCTTGGTACTCCGTATCTGCTTTCGGTGCTGACTGAGAGCGGCCATCGCGATCTGGCCTACAAGCTGCTGCTCAATACCAGCTATCCATCATGGGGCTATCTCGTAGACCACGGCGCGACAACCATGTGGGAGCGGTGGAATGGCGACCAGATGCGCAACGATCCCAGTATGAACTCCTACAATCACTACGCCTATGGAGCTGTTGCCGACTGGATCTATCGCTACGCTGCCGGAGTCGACACGATAGCCGCTGATCCCGGCTTTCACACCATTCTGTTGCACCCGGCCTTCGACACGCAGTTAGGCAGCATCGATTTCACATACCCATCCCCCTACGGCGAAATTCACTCGGCATGGACCATCAAGGGCGACACGGCAAATTGGAATGTGACCATTCCCGCCAACGCTTCAGGATGGTTGCCGCTTACCGGCGATGAAGTAGGCCGATACTCGCTGGGAGGCGCCCCCATTGCACAGAGCAAGCTGGTCCAGGCGGCTTCAAAGGATGGCCGATCTGGATTTGTTCTTCTCCCCGGCAGCTACAGCTTTACGGTCAGCGGGGTGCAATAAGATCGATTCTTCGCATCCGCGTAACGTACCGGAAAATCACCTTTGTGCCAGCAAAGATTGCACTTTTTGCGTACTGCGCAAGTGTCTTGGAAATGATAGCCTTGGCTCCGAACCCAATTACTGAAACCGGGTAAGCGGAGATCGTTTTGGAGCCAGCCAAGGGAGAGATCACTGTGCTTCTGGCACGGTGGAAGGACGGCGAAACCTCGGCATTTGAGGAACTGATGCCGTTGGTCTATCCGCATCTTCGTGAAGTAGCCGCCGTCTATGTGCGCCGCGAGCGCAATCCGGATGTGCTACAGGCTACCTCGCTGGTCAACGAACTCTATCTCCGTCTGCTCAATCAGAAGCAGGCCAACTGGGAAGATCGCCGCCATTTCTATGCCTTCGCAGCCAAAATCATGCGCTTGATCCTCATCGACCACGCACGCGGCAATCAGGCTCAGATGCGTGGTGGAGACCTGCAGCGTGTCCCACTTAATGAAGATCTGGCATGGATCAATATCGGCAGCGCTGAGCTACTGGACCTCAACAACGCCTTGGAGGATCTCGCTGCGATCGATCCCTACAAAGTGCAATTGGTCGAACTGCGGTATTTTCTCGGATGCACCACGGAAGAAACGGCCTCCCTCTTGCAGAAATCGAAAGCAACCGTGGATCGCGATATGAAATTCACCAAAAGCTGGCTCTACCGCCGCATTCATTCCGGTGTTCCAAAACAATGAACAAAAACTGCAACAAGAAATGACACAAAATCGCACCCGTTTCCGCAGTCTTTGCTAAGGATTGCAACTTACAGTTGAGGTCGTCGTATCCATGAACCAAACGACCGACAGCTTTCTGCGGATCGAAGCCATCTTTCATGCAGCTTTAGAATTGCCTGCCGAAGCCCGTTTCGCGTTAATCGAGGAGCGGTGCGGTGGTGATCGAGAACTGATCGCGGAGGTAAACGGGCTGCTGGATGCCTGCGAAGCGGAAGAGCAGATCACCGCCTCCCGGCGGCTCATCCGTGAAACCGTCCGCGAACCGCTCCCAGACCGCCGCCGCGTCGGGCCTTACGAGATCGATCGGCTCCTCGGCCGCGGAGGCATGGGCGCTGTTTATCTTGCGCATCGTGTCGACGGCCAGTTCGAGCAGCAGCTCGCGATCAAGCTCATCGATCTTCCTCTCGCAACAGACCTTTTTCGCGAGCGCTTCCGCATGGAGCGGCAGATTCTCGCTGGACTCCAGCATCCATACATCGCGCGGCTGCTCGATGGGGGAGTAACTGCCGAAGGCGATCTATACCTGGCTATGGAGTATGTGGATGGGACGCCCATTCATCGCTTCTGCAGGGAAAAGCAGCTGACACAGACTGAGAAGCTCCTTCTCTTTCGCAGTGTCTGTGAGGCCGTTCAATTCGCCCACCAGAATCTGGTTGTTCATCGTGATCTCAAACCAGACAACATTTTTGTAGCGGCAGACGGCACTCCAAAGCTGCTCGATTTCGGCACGGCAAAACTGACCTCGCCTTCAAAAGACAATGTTGAAGGCGACCTGACACGCCACGGATTTCACTCGTTCACACCCCAGTATGCCAGCCCCGAGCAGGTGCTCGGTACAGCTGTTACAACGGTCTCAGACACCTATTCCCTTGGAGTTCTGCTCTACCTGCTGTTGACCGGCAATGTGCCCTACGAATTGAAAGAGTTGAACACAGGTGAGATGGTGCGCGTCATTTGTCATGAGCCGCCGCGCCGTCCTGTTGTCTCTCCTGATGCGGTGAGGCCAGGATCGAATGCCAATGGCTCGATCGTCCATCTTGACCAAGACCTGGAGGCAATCCTCCTGAAGGCTTTGCGCAAGGAGCCCTCTGAGCGTTACCAGACTGCCGATCAACTTGCCTCTGATATTCAGTCTTTTCTCGAGGGCAGGCCAGTCGAAGCCGGTCGCGGCACCTTCCGCTATCGGGCTCAGAAATTTGCCAGCCGCAATCGTCTTGCACTGGCCGCATCCGGTGTGATCGCGGCAATTCTTATCGCCGGCGCAGTCGGAATCCTATGGCAGGCGCACGTGGCTAACCAGGAACGCCGCAAGTCCGAAGCGCGCGCCGCCGACCTCCGTGAGTTGAGCAATAGCCTGCTTTCAGAATTGAACGAGGCCATCCAGCAACTGCCGGGCTCGACAGGTGTACAAAAGCTCCTCGTCACACGCGTTCTCGAGCATCTCGACCGCATGGCAAAGGATGCCGGCGGTGACCGCCAGACCAAGCTAGACCTCATTCGTGCCTACACCCAACTGGGAGAGGTGCAGGGCAACGTATACGACCAGAATCTGGGCGACACCGCCGGAGCGCTTGAAAGCATCGGCAAAGCGCTGACCATCGCTGAGCCGCTTGTCACCGAGAATCCGAAGGATCGCGAAGCTTTGCGTGCCTTGGCGGCTGCTCAGGAAGATCGCGGCGAAATTTTAAGCGCTGGAGATGACGTACCGAGCACTGTGGCCTCGATGCAGGCGGCTGTGCAGACCTATGACCGGGAAATTGCTCTGCCCGGTACCACTCCGCCGCAGTTCATGGAGGCAGCGATCTCCAGTGAAACGCTTGGCGATGAACTAGGCCAGGACACAGGAATGGCCGATGACGCAGCCGCTTTGGTCTCGTATCAAAAAGCCATCGAGCTCGATAGCCAGGCGCTCCGCCTAGACCCCAACTTTATGCGCGTACGCCGGGGCCTTGCGCATATGCAATTCAAGATGGGCAACCTCGAGCTCGACTACGATCCAGCATCGGCTCTGAGAGATCTCAAGATTTCAATGCAGAAAATCGACGCTCTTCCCGACGCCGAGCGAAACAGGCCAGTGACCATTCGATTGCGCGCGATCGTTCAACGCAAAGAGGGCGCAGCGCTCGCGGAGCTAGGGCAGTACGCGCAAGCTGTTCCGCTCTTCGAGGCAGCCGTTCAAACATTTCAGCACTATGCCGGTCTTGAAGTAAAAGGCCCTATCGATGTACATGCCGCAGGCGATCTGAAACGGGCCTTGCTTGATGAAGCCATTGGCTATGAGTATGCGGCTAATCCCGTGCTTTCAAGCCGGCCGGCTGACCGTCAGAAGAACCTTGCCAAAGCACAGCAGATCTACGAAAAGGCTGAGGCAATTCTCTCGAGAATCGTCGAGCAAGAGCCTTTGAATGAGGACTGGAAAGTTGAGTCGGCATATTTCCAGGTGCGCATCGCATCTCTTCAGCAAAGCCTTCACGCGGGTGCCGGAACGGAGGACCAATCCAGAGCCGGTCTTGCAGTCCTGAAGAATAGCGCCGAAAAAGAAAGAGCCTCATCGATGGTGCTCGATCATGCTGTGGTCGCCCTTCTCAACGTCGAGCCTGAATCTCTTCGAGACCCAAAACGAGCTGTGATCTGGTCAGAGCGTGGCGTTGCGTTGACCCACCGCAAAGTAGCCACCTGGATGCTTTCTCTGGCTCAGGCCTACCGTGCGGATCGCCAGGTTGAAAGAGCGTGTGCCATTGCCAAAGAAGGACTCGCGTTATTGCCCAGCCCTCAGCCCGGCGATCCAAAATCCTGGATTCGTAAGCTGCTGGAAAACGAAGCGCGATAAACAACTCAATTGCTGAACGTAGGTCGCTTCTCCGGCATCCATAGTGCGGAAGCAACCAGTGCAGCCAGAAGAAAACTCCTGGCGGCGGCAGGATGGGGCAAGAAATGAGACAGGGTGCAGTCGCGCTTTGTAACCCTTGCGGCTGGGACGCATCTACTAGTATTCAGGCGCATGAACGGAATATTGAGAGCCGCGGTCATGGGTGCTGCGTGAGGAATCAGAAAGTGACGGGCGAAATCAAGACGAATGTGCCGGAAGGAAGAACGCCGGCCGAGATGATCGCTCAGGTGCTGGCCGGAGAAGCACAGGTCTTCCACGAACTCATTCGCCCTATTGAGCGGGCTGTTTTCGTGATGCTCTTCATGCTCCTACGCAATGAATCGGATGCGGAGGATGTAGCCCAGGAGACATTCATCAAGGTTTATCGCAATCTTCATAGCTTCCGCGGCGAGTCCAGATTCAGCACATGGGTGTTGTCCATCGCGCGTAACGAGGGCCTGGCGTGGTTGCGCAAGCGTTCCACTCGCCCGGAAGAGCCGCTCGAGCCAGTGCTGGACGAAAATAGCGGAGATTTTACCCCCGCGCTGCTGACCGACTGGCGGGAGATTCCGCTTGAAGCCCTGGAGCGTAAAGATCTCGGTCAATGTATCCGTCAGGCCATTTTGGGTCTGCCGCCGATTTATCGCGAAGTTGTGCAGCTAAGAGACGTTGAAGAATTGGACGTACAAGAGACCGCCGGCATTCTCGGTATCACCGCAGGAGCTGTGAAAGTGAGGCTGCACCGGGCGCGAACGATGTTGCAGAAAGAGTTGGTGCCTTTGCTCAAGGGTTATGCACCGGCTTCAACCCAGGGTTGGCGTAGGTTGTTTGGGAGTCGCGTATGAAGATCGATTGCAGGCATGTGTGGGACCACATCTCGGCGTACATCGACGGCGATGTGGATGCCGAGTTGCGCGCCGAAATCGACCGCCACCTTGAACACTGCGAGATTTGCTCGGCCGTCCTGGATTCAACCCGCAACTTGGTCGTGCTGGTCGCGGATGAGCGTGTCTTTGAGATTCCGCTTGGCTTCAGCGAGCGGCTCCATCGCCGTCTGGACCAGGTTTTCGCCGAAAGTTAACAGCGCGAAAGTTTGATCGAAACAAAATCCACTGAGTTCTGTCAGGCGTACCCCACATGCAGGAGGAGCGATGCCGAAAATCGGACGCACTGCCGGATTCTCTTTACGAGACAGGGTAATGCAGTTGACAATCCTCCTTCAGGTAAGAGGCGGGATTTTGCAGAACGCCCAAAACTGTATTCTTTGTCACATTTCCGAATTTTCAGGTTGCGCGTTGTAACCTTTGCGCCGTAGCTTGACTCCTACGGGGCGAAACACGATCTCTGCGGATGTGTACGGCAATTCAAGTGCCTCCGCACGGTAGCCATCAGCGGAGTCGATCCGCCAACAATTTCAATTGAGGAAATGACAATGAAAAACTCTCTGAAAGCACTAATGCTCACCGCGGCTTTGACCGGTCTGGTTGGCGGTACCTCTGCTTCAGCCCAGGCCCCGAACACGAGCAATGGACCTGCCAAGGCCTCCGCCTCCCAGTCGGCAGCACAGGCCGGCGTTCGCCTGGTCGGTATGGACGACAAGGACAAGCATTCCTGCAAGGGCAAGAACGATTGCAAAGGCAAGGGTGGTTGTAAGGCTGGAGACAATGGCTGCAAAGGCAAGAACAGCTGCAAGGGCAAGGGCGGCTGCGCTACCGATGGCTCCAAGAAGCCTTCCAGCATCTAACGCTGTTTCCATCGTCTTCCCGTCTTCGGGAGACAAAGCTGTGACGGGGACATGCTCTCATGCTGTCCCCGTTATGGTCTGAGAGCGCTTACATCGGCCGCGCATCTGAACGGGAAAAAGCTCGGTATTGAGGAAATCATGGCCGCAAATCGATTCAATGCATTTCAAAATCACGGTGTAGGTATCGGTCTCCGCATACCGCACTACGATCATATTTTTGCCCATCAGCCGGCGGTGGATTGGTTCGAAATCATCTCTGAAAATTACATGGTGGACGGTGGCCGTCCGTTGCACATGCTCGACCGCATCATGGAAAACTACAAGGTCGTCCAGCATGGAGTCTCGATGTATTTCGGCTCTGCGCAGCCTCCAGATCTCGAACATTTGCGCAAGCTCAAAAAACTTGTTCAGCGCACCAATACTCCCTGGCTCTCAGATCATCTCTGCTGGGGCAGCATCGACGGCACTTATTCGCATGACCTCCTTCCTCTGCCTTACACCTGGGAAGCAGTCGAAAAAACCGCGGCCCGTATCCGCGAAGTGCAGGACTTCGTCGAAATTCCAGTTGCAGTAGAAAACGTCAGTAGCTACGCGGAGTTCGTCGCTTCTGAAATGACCGAGTGGGAGTTCCTGAATGAAGTCGTCGAGCGTGCCGACTGCGGTATTCTGCTCGACGTAAACAACATCTATGTTTCTTCTGTGAATCACGATTTTGCTCCGATAGATTACGTCAACGCTATCCCCGCCGAGCGTGTGGCCCAGATTCATATCGCCGGCCACACGCGCTATGAAAAATACATTCTCGACACACATGATCATCCGGTGATTGATCCGGTATGGGATCTATACGCGCGCGCCATCGAGCGCTGCGGGCCCACGCCTACGCTACTTGAGTGGGATGATCGCATCCCCGAATTTGAAGAGGTCTGGGCCGAGGCACGTAAGGCGGAGAAATATCTACAGTTTGAATCACCGGCGGCAAACGAGAAACACGAGCATGAGCTGGCAGGTGCTGCGCGATGAGCACACTTACCGGTTCTTCAATGACCTTGGAGCAGCTTCAGCGCGAGATGGGCGCAGCCGTGATGCAGCCCCTTACCGCCGATGAACAGATGCAGCCCAACGATACCACGGGCCGTTGGACTGGCCGCCCAATGGGATCGATTGCCGAGACCTTCATCCGTCCGAACAACCGCCTTACTGCCTTCGAACGCCTTGAGATCTACAACCGCCAGTACTGGTTCCGCCTGCAATCTGCCTTTCACGAAGATTTCCCCGGACTGCTGTCTGTCGTGGGTGCGGAGCGGTTTGAAGCCTTGATGAATGCCTATCTCACGGCTCATCCCAGCCGATCTTTTACCCTGCGCAATCTCGGCCACAAATTGTGTGAGTGGCTCTCGCAGAATCCGCAGTACGCGGGCAAAAAACTTGCACTCGCGCTTGATGTTGTTCGTGTGGAGTGGGCCTGCATTGAAGCCTTCGACAACGCTGAGTTGCCGCCCTTGACCCTTGCTGAAGTCGCGGCCCTTGGTGGAGATTCCCGCCTCGGTCTGCAGCCCTATGTACAACTGCTGGCTCTCAGCTATCCCGCCGACGATCTGGTTCTCGATATGCACCGGAAGCAGAAGCGGGAATCGAGCGAGGCCGGCACGCGAGGCGAAACCTTCGATAACGATTGGAAGCCTCTGCGCCTTACGAAACGTGCCACCTGGATCGCCGTTCATCGCGCCGATATGTCTCTCTACTACAAGCGGCTGTCGCGGGAAGAATTTCAGACTCTCGCCGCGCTCCAGCACGGGCTCTCCGTTTCCGACTCGCTCGATGCCGGATTTGTAGGTTCCCGGGCATCTGCTGCAAGCCGCCTTCGTCTTGTTGGGCAGTGGTTCGCCAACTGGGCTGAGCTTGGATGGATCTGCAGCCCCGGTGCAGACTCGGATACACAGAAAGGTTAGGCATGTCTGCTTCGCTCGCTTCACGCATCTCTGTACTTCATAACTCATTTGTAACAATCCTGAATTACGGGCAGAGCCCATTGCTTCTCGCCATTCGCCTCTATTGGGGCTGGCAGTTTGCGCAATCCGGCTGGGGCAAACTGCATCACCTGGACCGGGTCACGGACTACTTCACCACGCTCAATCTGCCTCAACCGCACTTCACCGCGATTTGCATTTCGTCACTCGAGTTGGTGGGAGGAATTTTATTCGCCCTCGGTCTCGGCACACGCGTAATTTCGCTCATCCTGTTCGTGAACATGACCGTGGCTTACTGGACTGCGGAAAAAGATGCGTTCCTGCAAGTGTTGAGTGATCCCGATAAATTTACTGGAGCAGCCGCCTATACATTCTGGCTCGCAACCCTCATCATTCTGGTCTTCGGTCCTGGATTCTGGGCTATCGATACTTTGCTTGCAAAGCGCTTTCGCGATCCTGATTCCCGTTTCTGACGATTCAGGATTTTCAAATACATGACTGGCCATGCGTCGGCTCGCACAGTGAACAGGGTATGATCGGTTCATCCGCAATCCTCTAATTTAGAAATCCCCAGCGGATGAGAAACCTGTGCGAATCCTATACGTGCTAACTTCGCTGGGCGTTGGCGGAGCGGAGAAGCAGGCTATCGCCTTAGCCGAGCGAATGGCGGCTCGAGGCCATACGGTCACTTTTATCGTCCTCAAGCACACCGCGGAAGAATGGCCGGTCAAGCTGCCCGTGCTGCGCCTCAATCTCAAGAAAACTCCGTTAGGCATCGCGCGAGGTTTGCGGTTCGCTCAAAAATTTCTGACGCTCTTCCGCCCGGACATCCTACATAGTCATACCTTTCCAGCAAACATCTTCGCCCGCCTGTTGAACCTCCGATCCTTCAGATCGGCGCCGCGAGGTAATGTGCCCATCGTGGTCAACACCATCCACAATGTCTACGAAGGTTCATGGCATCGCACGCTCATCTATCAGGTTACGCAGCCGGCGGCGCGTTTTGTCACGGCCGTGAGCGCAGATGTGGCGGAGCAATTCTTGCGCTTACATGCCGGCTCCAAAAGAAAGATGCGGATACTGACCAACGGCATTGAAACGGAAGCATTCGTTCCTGATCGTCGTCGTAGAAAGCGTGTTCGTGCCGAAATGAAGGCAGCGGGCGCGTTTGTGTGGCTGGCGGTTGGAAGAGTAGTCCCGGCCAAGGATTATGAGAATCTGTTGCGGGCCTGGGCGCGGATACAGTCGATGCATCCGAATGCTCGGTTATGGATCGCCGGCGAGGGAGACGTCTCCAATCTCCTGCTGAAACACAGCGTAGTCTCGAACGTTGTTTGGCTAGGCCTGCGCCGCGATATTGCCGATCTGATGGATGCCGCCGATGCCTATGTTTTACCCTCCGCCTGGGAGGGGATGCCGCTCGCTCTTGGCGAGGCCATGGCTATGGAGAAGGTGGTAGTCGCGACAGACGTGGGAGGGGTTCGAGAGCTGACAGGAGAAGCAGGCCTCGTTGTGCCTGCCGGGAAGAGTGAAGTTCTGGCGGACGAGATGCTCAACGTAATGGCCATGTCAGAAGAGGCCCGCCGTATCATGGGGCGCGACGCGCGGCTGCGCATCGAGTTGAATTTCTCCATCGAAGCCAAGGCCGAAGAGTGGGAACAACTGTACGGCAGCCTCACGAAGCCGGAGCAAGCGTGATACAACCGCCACGAAACAGAGCTGCAGCCGAGCGTTGGCCGCTCGCAGCAATGCTGATCGGAGCCACCATCCGTCTCGCTCTGATGGGCGCGGCCTATCTGTGCACCGGTACACAGATCATGACGCAAGGCGATACAGCCAGCTATCTCGAACCAGGACACAATCTCATCTTGCACGGCCGCTATGTCAGCGGCGGTCTTCCGGAGATCGATCGCACTCCCGGTTATCCGCTCTTCACCATGTTGAGCGGAATGACATTCGATAACGTGCTGCTCGCCATTCTCGTGCAGATCGCGGTATCGATGCTCTCGCTGCTCCTGATATGGAAGATCGCGGAACGCATCTTCCCCAATCATGGTGCCGGGAAAGCCGCTGCCTGGCTCTATGCCCTCGAACCGGTCTCTGTCTTGTACACCATCCGGCTCATGCCGGAAACGCTTTTCATCTTGCTGCTTCTGGCGATGATCGATCGGCTGCTTTCTTTCTATAAGACCGGCAAGCTATCAACGCTGACAGTAAGCGGTCTTCTGCTTGCTGCTGCAACCTATGTCCGTCCCGTCAGCTATTACCTGGTTTTCTCACTTGCTCTGGCGCTTGTTGTGACCGCGCCGCGCAGCAGAGGTCTCCGGTGGAAAGCGCCAGCCTTGTTGCTGGTTTCTGTCTTGCCCTGGCTCGCACTCTGGCAACTGCGCAACAAAATGGAGACTGGATATAGTGGTTTCTCCAGCATCGTCGAACAGAATCTTTACTTCTATCAATCAGCCGAAGTCGTCGCGGAGATCGATCACATATCGCTTGGGGAGGAACAAAAGCGGCTCGGCTATCCCGATGAAATCAGCTATTTCGCCGTGCATCCCGAGCAAAAGAGTTGGAGCGCAGCGCAGCGCCTGCAATTCATGCACACTCAGTCGTTGCGGATACTCGCCAACCATCGTGCTCTCTATCTTAAGACCCATGTAGCGGGCGTGGCCGTTGTCGCCTTCACTCCCTGCGCTACCGAACTGCTTCAGCTTTTGAATCTCTATCCGCAAGACGAAGAAATGCCTCACCGCATCTTGAACGAAGGCATACTGCATTCTTTCGTACGCGTGCTGAAGATACATCCCGGCGTCACTGCTACCATGGCATTCTTCGAAGTCACTCTGCTGGTCCTCTATGCCTTTGCGTTGTACGGAATAATTCGAGGTAGAGGAAAGAGAATATCGCTGTTCCTGCTGATCGGCGTGTCGCTCTATTTCCTGCTCATCTCCGGTGGAGCGCAGGCCGTAGGCCGCTATCGCCTGCCCATCATGCCCGAAATTTGCCTCCTCGCCGGCGGCGGATTTGCCGCGTATCGTGCAAAGAAAAGAGCGGAGCCTGAGAGACTCCGCCCATAGTTCAAGATGATCGTAGCTAGAAGCTGAAGACAGCCTGCAGAAAAATGCGCCGCGGCGCCGAGCCTGAAGAGAAGATCCGTCCTTGCAGGCCGCGCGATCTGCCAAAGTCCGGATCGCCGACCACACCGTCCGGCGTGCCGTAATCGATGTTGTTGAACAGGTTCAGAGCTTGAACGCTGAAATTCAGATTGTACTTGCGCCCGGTGCCTTGACTGGCGAACATGCCGCCGGGTCCTCCGCGCCCGCCACCACCGCCAAAGCCGCCAGGTCCAAAGCCTCCACCCGGACCGCCACGCCCGCCGCGTCCGCCGCCCGGAGGAGGACCGCCACCCGGCCCACCATCCGGGCTGCCGCTCGCATCGCCCTTTGCCAACTTAGGCCCAACTCCAAAGGAACGGCTGATGCGCAGGTTCACAGCCACCGCCGCAGGCCCAGTGCCCCTGTTCCTTTCCAACAGCTTTTCGCCTTGCAGCGGTGTTGCATTGGTGTCGAGGCATCCGTAAGCCGTTGAGTAAAATCCCGCGGCGCCAGACGAGCATTGTGCCGTGTCCGCAAGGTAAGGCCGATCGTTGAAGAAGGTATCGTTGTTCAGATCCTGCTTGACAGTAATGTCATATGGCCTGCCTGACTGGGCCACCAAAAATGGATTGAGGCGAATGCCCCACTTCGCGTTGTAGTTGCCGATCAGAAAAAGCTGATTGCGAGAGACGAACGCCGCGCGCCCATAATCCAGTCCCAGGTTGTCGGATCGGGATGCGATCGACGAACCCGACCCATCTGTATGGGCAAAGCTCAGCGTATAAAATCCGAATACGTTGAAGTTGGGAGAAAAGCGTGCATTGGTATTGAAGATGAGCTGATCCTGTTTGTAGATACCCTCTGGCAGAAATTGAAAAACATTCCCCGAAGCCGGGTTGTAGTTCTGCAGATACGGCGCGTTTGCATTGATCTGAACAAGCTGGTGAACCCCCTGCGAATGCAGGTAGGTTACAGTCGCCGTTTGTCCCTTGCTAATCTGCCGTTCGATGCTGGCCCCGATCTGTTGGGTGTAAGGCGAACGATACCCCGGACTTACCTGGTAGATGGATTTTGTTCCACTTGTTCCCGTCCCGCACGCCGCCTGAATCGACTGAGCCGTGCCGGTGAATACCTGGTCGAAGCACCCAACGCTCACGCCGCCGTTCTGTGCGTTGATCGTGTACTGATCTTGCAAGAATGAGCGATTGATGGTGAGAAAATCGCCGATGCCCAGCCGGTCGTAGAACAGCCCATACCCTCCGCGTAGAACGGTCTTCGCCTGCTTGCCGCCCTTGCCATCCAATGCATACGCAAAGGAAATACGCGGCGCCCAGTCGCTATGGTCGGAGATATGATTCTGCGACTCCCAGCGCAGCCCTCCGGAAAGCGTAAGCCTGGGGTTGAACTTCCAATCGTCCTGAATGAAGACTGCCGCGTCGAAGACATTGCCTACTGCGCCTTGCGTACCGGTTGAATAGGAAAGCTGGCTCGGTGTCGAGTCCGATTCGGGCCCGGTGTTGAGCGCGCTTTGTACCGCGGCGGAATACGTCTGTGTATCGGAGAAGGTGAAGGTACCGTTGAATCCCGCGTCCGATGAATTCGCGTCGCGGCTGTCGCGCAATCGCGTACCGAACTTCACCGCATGCTTTCCAAGCGACATCGTCGTCAGGTTCTGAAACTCCCAGCGATCGGTATGGTCATGCGCGCTTTGCCCGGCACTTCCGCCGGAAGAAAAGTTGCCCGCCTGTACCGCAATCGTCGGGGCAGTGCTTACCGGCGTCGTATCGGACGTAGAGCGGTCATACTGGAACAGCGTCTCATTCACCACATGATCGTTGATGATCTGCGTATCGCTGATCTGCAGGCTGTGATCGTTGGTTGTCTCAGTGCTGGATTGAGTGGGCAGCTGCGTGGGACTGATATCGCCCGACTCCGAATCGTGAAAGTACTGATAGCGAGCTGTCAACGTGTTTTTCGCGCCAATCTGAAGATCGATTCGCGGAGAAACATTGGTGCGTGAATGCGGATTTGAAATCGAACCGCTCACCGGATTGCACACGCCAAACTGATCGCAAGGCGCGTCATACACGTTTTCATTGTTGATCGATCGATGCTCCGCAGCAATAAAGAACGAAGTGTTCTTATTGAGCGACCCGTTCAAGGTTCCGTTGTATTGATAGCTGTAGTAAGGCGGAATGTTCGTGGTAAAGGGGCTGTTGGTGTTGAAGCTGCTGTCATTACCCTGAATCATGAACTGCCCATGCAGCTTGTCCGTCCCAGGCTTGGTGAGAATCTCGACGCGTCCAAATCCCAGCCGGTCAAACTCCGCCGAATATGGGTTCTGATTTACGCGAATCTCACGGATCGACGACTTCGGCGGAAGCTGCCCGCCCGTAAAGCCATCAATGTAAATCTGCCCGCCATTCGGGCCCGCTGAGGGCCCTGCCAGCGCAGACAGCTCATTCGACAACTCATCCGGATCGTCGGAAAGCGCGTCCAGGTCCTTGTCTTTGATCACCAGGCTGTTTCCATTGTTATCCGCTTCCACGCTCACCGTCGGCGTCTCGTCGGTTACGATCACGCTCTGCTGCGCAGCTTCAATCGCCATCGCAATATCGACGCGCTTGATCTGGCCCGCGGTGACAACGATGCCCTGAGAGACGAACGGCGCAAAACCGGTGGACGTAGCCGTGACGGTGTAGGTGCCGGCAGGCAGAGCTTGGGCTTGGTAGCTTCCGGATGCGTCAGCCGTGGCACTGGCAACTGTCTGTCCCTTGGCGTTGCTGATGGTCACCTGCGCGCCGGGAATCAATGCGCCCGAAGGGTCGGTGATCTTGCCGCGAATGGTCGCCTGCCCACCAGCCGTCGACGGCGTTTGCGCGATCGCACTCGCAGCCAGCAGCAACAAGGAAAATGAAACACAGAAGAACGATGTCAATTTTGAGTACAAGAATCCCCCAAGGTCGTACAAGTCATGAGTCGAAAGAGTTCGTGCTTACTGAGCTGCTTCTGCGCCACCGGAACTCATGTTCCAGTTGGAAAGCAGCATGTTTTGCGTCGATGCAGGAGCTTCCAGCAATGGCTCGACGCCGGCAAGTAGAGTGACGGCTGTAACCTGGCTGGCGCCTTGCGTGGACACCAGCATCACCGCATCGCCCTTCTGCAAATCGGACAAATGAATTGCGGGAGCACGATTGAGCATCTGCTGCAGGTCGCCTCCGCCGCTACGTCCCCCTGCGGCAGCATCCCCATAGGCAGGACGCGCGCCACCGGCCTGTGGCGCGGCATTGTTTCCAGAGTTATTTGCAGCATTGCCCGCCGCAGGTGCCGGCTGATCCCCAGCCTTCGTGCCCGGATTGGTGCTTGGATTCGTGAGAGCAGCGAGCCTCTTGGCCATCGTGTCCGGCAGCTTGCGCATCTGCGCGTCAGAGCCAACCATCACAGTCACCGTCTGCTTGGTTGCCAGATCTTTCAGCGTCAAGGTCATAGCCGTCTTGTCGATGGAACTGATGGTGCCCGAGATATTTCTGAAGCTGCCCGAAACGACTTCATCGGCAGTTACTTCCAGGCCGTCCGCGCTCTTGGTGCCCCGTGCGCGCAATTGGTCGCCGGCTTTGATCACTTCCATCGGAGCGGGCTTGGCCTGGTCAAAACTGACCGAGTTCGCCGCATAGCGTCGCAGCACCGTCGTCGGACTGGTGTGCAGCGTAATCGTCTTTTGCGTGGGACCGGCCCCGGAGGTAATTATGATCGTTCCCGTTCCCGGCTCGACACTTTTCACCAGTCCACCAACGCCGTTGCGTTGCCATTCTTCACGTTCTTTCTGCTGCTTCTGGGCAAGATCAGCCTGCGGAATTGCCACAATCGAGATAGCCGTTACCGGGTCTGTCGCGGGATCGGGTGCAATCCGCACCAGCACACGATCGCCAACGGCGAGATCGCTGAACTGAATCACCGCCGCGCTGCTCAGGTCCTTGGCTCCCGGCGCTACGCGCTGTATGCGTATGCCATCTGGCACCGTTACTTTACGCTCGACTCCTGCGTCGGTCTTGACCGTCAACGTTCCGGAAGCGGTCGCGGTAATGGTCCCCAGGAAACGGTTGGCAGCAGGCGCCGCCTGTGCTGCCGCGGATACCGGTCCGGATGCAAGAGCCACCCCGGATAAACCTAAGAATAAGAGCGTACTTGCAGGTAAAAGACGCACTCGGTGCCAGTTCGGTGTTGGTTGCATATCTTCTCCAATACGGCGGGCCAATCTATGAGCCCAAAGCTTTCATTTCCGGCGCGTACCGGCGAGGTCGAAATGCAGCTTCTTGCCCCATGTAGACGAGAAGCGCGAAGGGAAAGTTTACCTGCGGTTTGTAACGAATTGTTGCCTCATTTGTTACGTAACATTACATTTGCCATCGCGCAGAGCGTAGAAAGTCGAAACTTCCAGAAGGGCTGATAGCCACGTTCGTGAGGCTGCGGTTGTGCACCACGACCGAATCGGGGTACCACAGGTTGAAGGCCGGCAGGTCGCGGGCCAGGATCTGCTGAGCCCGCGCATAATCCGCTTTTCTGCGGGACTGGTCGGTCGATGAAGCGGCATCGTCCAGCAGTGCATCGAAAGCCGGATTGTGGTAGCGGCTGCGATTTGGTCCTTTGGGCGGAATACGCGCCGTGCTCAGAGTAGTGAATATATCCGGCTGTTCATTGCCCCCCACCCAGCGCAGGGCGTATAGCTGAAAAGAGCCTCGCGTCAGATCCTGAATAAACGTCGCCGATTCATAGCTGCGAATCTCCAGTGCAATGCCGGCCTTCATAAGCTGCTGCTGAAGCGTTGCAGCCAACAGACGGGTAAAGTCATCCGTGCTGGTTTTCATGGTCAGGTGAAGGCGAATGCCCTTGGAATCCGGACGGTAGCCGGCTTCGTCGAGAAGCTGCTGTGCTCGCTTCGGGCTGTAATACGGTAGATCGTTCGTGTCGCTGAAGTAGGCCCAGTGCTGTTCCGGAAGCAGGCTGGATGCCAGGTGCGCGCGGCCTGAAAGCAGAGTCTTGAGTATCAGGTCGCGATCGATAGAGCAGGCAATCGCCCGCCGCACGCGCGCATCGCGCAGAAGAGGGTCGATGGTGTTGAAAGCCAGATACTGGACCTGTGTACCGCCTGTGCTTTCGACAACCAGATCTTTCTCAGCGGCAAGGATTGGAAGCATATCCGGCAGCAGCGTGTTGCTGGCGATATCCGCCGAGCCTTTGCGCAGCTCCAGCGCGCGTGTAATTGCATCGGGAACTACGGCAAATCGTACCCGTTGAATATTGCCTCGCTGTTGAATGGTCTCATCTGCTTCCCAGCCGGAGGGATTGCGTTCAATGACCACCTCTTTGTCAACCTCCTGGCTGACGAAACGGAACGGTCCCGAACCGACGGGATGCTGCCAGAAGTCGCTTCCGCTATCCTCGGGGACGATTCCCATGGCGCCGGTGGACAGGTTGCTCAACAGAAAGTTGTCCGGCTGTTTGAGACGCAGGATTAGCGTCGCCGGGTCAGGGGCTTCGACTGACGTGATTGAAGCGTAGCTGGTGGCTTTCGGAGTGATGATCGCTTTCGCGCCTGTGATCACCCCGGTGCGCATGGAATTGATGGTCCACAGCGCATCTCGCGACGTCAGAAGCCGGCCATCATGAAAATGAATATTCGGACGCAGATGAAAGATGAGTGTCTGCGGGTCGGGCTGCTCCCACCGCTCCGCCAGCCCGGGTCCGAATTGATAACTCGCGTTACGGACCACCAGCCCATCGAATATCAGCGCGTCGATGCGTTCCGATTGCGGATCGACGCCGATACGTGGGTCGAGATTGGTGGGGCTTACATCAATGAGAAAGACAAGCGTGTCGCGCCGATGATGACTGCGGCAACTGGCGCACAACAGCGCGCTGAACGCCAACAGCAGAGGAAGAACTCTACGCATACGTGACTTGCCCCAGGATCACGGGACGCCCCGCCCCAGTAGCGGAGGGCAGATTGCCCGGGCGATGGTGCCAGGTCTGCCAGGCCAGAAGCGCAAAGGCTGCCGCCTCCTTGGCCTCTGCTGGCAGACCGAAACGATCGCTGGTATTGACGGTGCAATTGTGCTCCTTGAGCCTCTCCGACAACTGGCGCATGAGCGTAGCATTGCGCGCGCCTCCGCCGGAGACAATGTAGTCGATTGGGCCGGAGATCATTTTTGTTGCGACAAATCGGCTATAAGCATCTGCAATCGATCCCGCCGTCAGGGCGGTTGCTGTGGCAATGGCGTCCTGTCCACGAGGGCTCGCTTTTTTGCAGTCTCTTAGAAATGCCGATGCAAACTCCTTGCCGAACTGCTCGCGTCCCGCGGTTTTTGGCGGTTGTTTGCGAAAGAATGAATGGCTCAGCGCTCGCTTCAGCACGGCCGGCAATATCGCGCCACTGGCAGCGACTGCTCCGTCCACATCCATCTGTTTGTTGTAAAGCCGGAGCATCAACTCATCGATGACCATGCTTCCCGGCCCGGAATCGAATGCTAGAGCCTGCTCCATTGCCGCGGCGGCAGGAATGGCGGTCATATTCGCAATTCCGCCGATGTTCTGCAAAATACGGCCTCGTTTGGGGTGCCGAAACTGGGCAAAATCAAGCAGTGGCACGAGCGGCGCGCCGTGCCCTCCGGCCACCATATCAGCGGGCCGAAAGTTCGAAATTACCGGGACGCCGAACTCCCCGGCGAGAATGGCCGGCTCGCCCGCCTGCCATGTACAAGCGAACCGCGCTCCTGCAAAAGGTTTCTCATCTGATTGATGATAAAGAGTTTGCCCGTGGCAGCCGATGAGGTCGATTTTCATGGGGTTAAGCGCGAGTGTGAGCCAGACCGCTTCCGCATACGCGACGCCTAGTCGCCAGTGCAGGCGGGCCAACTGGGCGGTCGAGGTTTTTTTAGCGTTCATGGCCGCCAGCACTGCTTTTCGCAGCGGAGCTGGGTAGGGGATGGTTTGGTGTATCAGCAGATCGAGCTTCGGAAAGCCGTTTCCTGGCGAGGGAAGGCGGACCAGAGCTACGTCAATGCCGTCGGCCGAGGTGCCACTCATGATGCCGGCAACGATCATAGGCGACTCTCGAATGGAGCCGGGCTGCGTCGGCTTGGTGCTCCGGCGTGCATTCGAATTTCATTTTTGTGCTGAGTATTATTCATAAAAATGTGCATTCTTATTGTAAAAACTCGGGATCTGTATTGATAACGATGCGAACCAGCAATGAAAACCGTGCGAAATGGAAGAATAACGCTCAGGGGGTCTGTCGCGCTTCGATCATATCTCCGAATTGACGGACTGTACTGGCCAGAGTTTCAAGCTGGGTACCTGTGAGAGCACGGCTGAACGAAGAACTGAAACGGGCGGCGCGTAGCCGGGCTCCGGCTCGAGCGCGATCAAGAAGCAGTTTGCGAAAAGCGATCGATCGCTCCGCTTCATGGAGGAGAGATTCATAGCAGCGCAAGATCAGCTCCGGGCTGTGGCAGATTTCGATCAGGTGCATGCCGGCTCGAACTGCGGCGATGGCAGCTTCTTCGATGGGCATGTATTTGAGGATGCCGCCCATTTCCATGTTGTCGGAAAAGATGAGACCGCGATAGCCGATGCGTTTCTGCAAAATAGTGGTGATCCAGAATGGTGAGGCGGTTGCCGGCGACGTGCCTCCGCGCGTTTTGGGATAGGTGGCGTGACTGACCATGACCATTGGCAATTCTGAGCGCAATGCGCGATATGGAGCCAGGTCTTCGCTCCAGAGTTCAGTCCAGGTCCTCTCGATAGCGGGGGTGGTGAGATGAGAATCGAGCGTGCCACCGCCGAGGCCGGGAAAATGCTTGGCGCAGCCGGTGACGCTATGCGTTGCAAGGCCGGCGAGGAAGGCGCGGACGTAGCGGATCACTCCTTCCGGGCCGGCTGATGCAGCGCGCGTTCCCATGACATTGGCCGATACCGGCAGTGCGAGGTCGAGGACCGGGGCGAGGGTGATGTTGAAACCGAAGGCGAGCGCTTCTTTCGCGATGAGCTCACCATGACGGTGCATGAGCTTTGTGTTGCCGGTGTTGGTTACGGCTTGCGCGGAGGGTATGGGAGCGACTGCGTCGCGCAGGCGGTCGACGGTGCCGCCTTCAAGATCGACGCAGCGCAAGTGAGCTGATTGGCAGAGAGCAGTCGCGTTCGAGAGTAACGCGCGGGTCTGCCTGGCGTTGTCGATATTGCGGCGGAAGAGAATGACGCCTGCGGGAGCAATGAGCTTGAGCCATGCGCGTTCGAGGGCAGTGAGTTCATGGCCGGAAAGGCCGACGACGAGCAGGGAACCGGCGGATTGGCGGAGGGTGTTCATTGGGAGCGACCCGAGACCGGGGACCAGGGAACAGAGAGCGAGAAAAGCAGATTCCCTTCGGGAATGACAACAAGAAAAGCAAGAGCAGAAACAACGGCACAAGCAGATCCTTCGCTGCGCTCAGGATGACAACAATGGTGGAAGTTGGTCATGGCTTGGGTCACGGCTAGGATCACGGTTGGTTTAGCTCCTGTTTGAGTTCTTCGAGGAGATTGAGGGCCTGCAGGGGCGTGAGGGTGTTGACGTCGGTTTCGGAGAGACGGTCGACGATGCGCTGCGAGAGTGGGGTGAAGATGGTCATCTGCATGGGCTCGGCGGTTTCAACCTGTACGCTGCGGCGCTCCTGCTTCTCATGTTGGCGAAGAATGTGGCGGGCGCGTTCGAGGACAGCTTTGGGGAGCCCGGCGAGTTTGGCGACTTCAATGCCGTAGCTCTTCGACGCGGCGCCGGGCTCGATGGCGTGCAGAAAGACGATGCCGGAGGAGGTTTCCTTGACGCCGACGCGCAGGTTGAGGACGCGCGGCAGTTTTTCGGCGAGCATGGTGAGTTCGTGATAGTGCGTGGCGAAGAGAGTGCGCGCGCCGATCTCTGCATGGAGAAATTCAACGGTGGCCCAGGCGAGGGAGAGGCCGTCGAAGGTGGCTGTGCCGCGGCCCATCTCGTCGAGGAGGACGAGGGATTTGTGGGTGGCGGTGTTGAGGATGGTGGCGGTCTCGGTCATCTCGACCATGAAGGTGGAGCGGCCGCGGGCGACGTTGTCGCTGGCCCCGATGCGGGTGTAGATGCGGTCGACGAGGCCATAGCGCATTTTGGCGGCGGGAACATAGCAGCCCATCTGGGCCATGAGGACTAGCATGGCGGCCTGGCGGAGGTAGGTGCTTTTGCCGCCCATGTTAGGGCCGGTGATGAGGAGCAGGCTTGGCTCGGCGAGAGAATCCGGGGCTAAAGCCCCTCCTTCTTCAAGTCCCTTTTCAGGGGCCTGAAGGCCCCTGCTCCCTCCGCTTACTATTGCAGGGGTACGAGGATCACTGCTCCCTCCGTCATTCTTTCTTCCGTCAGCGCCATTTACTTGGCTGCTCCCTCCATCTATTAACTCGTGGCCGTGGAGGTAGAGGCTGTTGGGGATGAAGCGAGTGCTGCTGCTCTCACTCATCCAGTGCTCGATGACGGGATGGCGTGCGGCTACGGCTTCGAGGACCGGTTCTTCGACAAGCTCGGGACGCGTGTAGCTGCGGATCGAAGCAAGATGGGCGAAGCCGGCAAGAAGGTCGGCTTCAGCGACGATTGAAGATGCGCGGCGGATGCGGCCTGCTGCTTCAAGCACGCTGCGGCGCAATTGGGCGAAGAGCTGCTTCTCGATCTCGATGGAGCGGTCGTGGGCGGTGAGGACTTTGACCTCATAGTCTTTGAGCTCGGGCGTGGTGAAGCGTTCGGCGTTGACCAGGGTTTGTTTGCGCTCGTAGTCGGCGGGAGCGTTGGCCAGGTTGGCCTTGCTGATCTCGATGTAGTAGCCGAAGACGGAGTTGTAGCGGACCTTGAGGGAAGCGATGCCGGTGCGGGTGCGCTCGCGCTCTTCAATCGCAGCGATGGAGGAGCGGCCCGTGTGGCTGATGGAGCGCAGCTCGTCGAGCTCGGCGGAGACGCCTTCGGCGATGGCTCCGCCGTCGGCGAGAGTGAGTGGAGGCTCGGCAATCAGCGTTTTTTCCACCAACGCGGCGATGTCGGCGAGCGTGTCGAGGCGCGCTGTGAGGTCAAGCCAGAGCGGAGCGGTCATGGCCGCCATGGCGCGCCGCAGTCCGGGGAGCCTGGCGAGGCTGGCGGCGAGTGCGGCTACGTCACGTGGGCCGGCGCTGTCGAGCGAGAGACGGGCGAGGAGGCGTTCGAGATCAAGGATGCCGTTGAAGGCGCGGCGGAGCTCCTCGCGGCGCATGAGATCGCCGAGTGCTTCGGCTACGGCTTCGTAGCGGCGGTTGATAGCTCCAGCATCATAGAGCGGACGGAGAATGGTGGCGCGTAACATGCGCTTGCCCATGGGCGTCTGGCTGCAGTCGAGGGTGTGAAAGAGAGTGGAGCGCGTGTCCGGATTGGATGAGGCGTGGCCAGCAATGAGCGGCTCGACGAGCTCGAGGTTGCGGACAGTTACGGGATCGAGCTGGAGCTCGTTGGAACGCTCGACGAAGCGAAGGGAATCGAGATGGAGAGCGTCGATTTTCTGCGTGGTCTGGACGTAGTGAAGGATGACTCCGGCGGCGATGGCGGCGCAGGGGTGGCCGGCGAGACCGAAGCCTTCAAGAGAGCGGACGCCAAGTTTGCGCTCGACAAGCGGGATGGCGTAGTCGCGGGTCCAGACCCAGTCATCGATGCGGGTGCGGGCGGCTACGCGGTCACCGGTTCGATCGATCTCGAGGGCGAATTCCGGTGGAGATGAGATAGGCAGCAGGAGTTCGCTGGGCTGGGCTTTATGCAATTCGTCGAGAGCCTGCTGCTGGGCTGACAGGCCGCTGAATTCAGCGGTGCGGAAGTCGCCGGTGGAGAGATCGAGCAGGGCGATGGCAGAGGTCTGGCCGTCCTGGTGAAGGGCGGCGAGGAAATTGTTCTGGGCCTGATCGAGATTGTTGTCGAAGGCGGTGCCGGGAGTGAGGACACGGGTGACTTCGCGGCGGACGATCTTCTTGGTGAGCTTGGGATCTTCCATCTGCTCGCAGATGGCGATGCGGAAGCCTTTGCGCAAGAGCCGCTGGAGATAGCCCTCGGCAGCGTGGTAGGGAACGCCGCACATGGGGATGGAGCGCTCCCGGTCGCGGGCAGTGAGAGTGATCTGGAGCTCGCGGGCGGCGGTGATGGCGTCGTCGTAGAACAACTCGTAGAAGTCGCCCATGCGGAAGAAGAGCAGGGTGTCGGGATGCTCATTTTTGGCCGCCGTCCACTGGCGCATGAAGGGGGTGAGGGATTCTTCAGGGGGCGGAGGAGTCGATGGGGTTCGGGTGGGCACGGTCGCTTTTCAGCTTACCGTAAGCGCGGGGGGCGCTGGTGAAAGGACAAAATACAGGCTCAATTTGATTTTAAAATACCTATTTTAAAACTAGTTATTTTAATGATATTGTTGAGCATGGCTAAAAATCCTGAACATCGCGACCTTTTTCCGGGGGCGCTGGAGATGATGATTCTCCAGTCGCTGCGGCTGAGGCCTATGCACGGCTATGGGCTTGTGAAGCATATCAAGCAGGTTTCCGAGGATCTGCTGCAGGTGGAGGAGGGATCGCTGTATCCGGCGCTGCAGCGGATGTTGAGGGCAGGATTGCTTGAATCCGAAATGGGCACGTCGGCGAAGGGAAGGCCGACGCGGATTTACCGGCTGACGGAGGCGGGTGTTCGCCATCTGGAGAGCGAGATGGTGAGCTTCGAGAAGATGTTTGCAGGTTTTACGCGGGTGTTGGCCGCAGCGAAAGCGTGAGAGGTACGGTATGTCCTGGATAAGTCGTTTCGGGTTGAGCCGTTTGTTCTCGAGAGATCGCCGGTATGACGACATTTCGGTTTCGATTGAAGAGCACATTGCCGAGCGGGTGGATGAGTTGGTGGATGAGGGAATGTCGCGCGCGGAGGCGGTGCGGGCCGCGCAGCGTGATTTCGGCAATGTGACGCTGCTCAGGGAGCGGAGCCGCGAGGTGTGGCAGTGGCAGGGAGTGGAGCGGCTGCTGGCTGACTTGAAGCACATCGGCCGCCGTCTAAGGCGGTCGCCGGGGTTTGCGATCACCGTTGTGCTCACGCTGGCTATCGGTATCGGAGCGAATACGGCGGTCTTCAGCGTACTGAACTGTGTGCTGTTGAGGCCGCTACCCTATCCGGAGCCTGAGCAACTGGTCTCGCTCCACCTGGACGCGCCGGGTGCACCGGGGCTAGCTGAGTTTCGCAATGAGCTGCGCCTGTCGGCCTCGATGTATTTCACGTTTGCGACGCACAACCAGGTTTTTCAGTCTGTGGGCATTTGGGGGCCAGGGACGGCAAGCATTACCGGCATTGCTCAGCCGGAGCAGGTCAACACCGCGCAAGTTTCCGGCGGGGTTCTTGAGACGCTGCAAATCCCCGCCTTCACCGGCCAGTGGCTTACGGCAGCCGATCAAGATGCCCATGGGCTGGGGCGCGTGATGTTGAGCTATGGGTATTGGCAGCGTCGCTTCGGAGGCGACCCCAGTGTTGTGGGACGCACGATCAACGTCAATTCGGAGCCGCGCGTAATCGCAGGAGTCATGCCACGCGATTTCAAGGTGGTGAATTACGACTTCGATCTGCTGGTGCCGATGGCTCTCGATCCGGTAAAGGAGCAACTGGCCGGTTTCGCTTACCGCGGCATCGCACGGCTGCGGCCGGGAGTTACGATTCCGCAGGCGAATGCCGATGTGGCGCGTCTGCTGAATGTATGGATGGATTCATGGACGAATGGCCCGGGCAGCGATCCGCATTGGTATCTGCGATGGAAGATCGCGCCAGCGCTGCAGCCGCTGAAAGAAACCGTGGTGGGCGGCATCAACGCGGTGCTTTGGGTCATTATGGGTACGATCGGCGTGGTGATGCTTATCGCCTGCACCAATGTGGCGAATCTGCTGCTGGTCCGCGCCGATGCGCGCCAGCAGGAGCTTGCGGTTCGCTCCGCACTTGGCGCGGGACGATGGCGAATTGCGCGAGAGCTTCTGCTGGAAAGCGTGACGCTGGGCCTGCTGGGGGGAGCGGCAGGCGTGGCTGTGGCCTATGCCGGACTTCATCTGTTGACGGCGATCGGGCCTGTGGATCTTCCGCGCCTGAGCGAGATCTCGCTCGACGGCCGGTCGATCGCTTTCACGGTCATCCTGTCGGTGCTTTCCGGCCTGTTCTTCGGAGCTATTCCGGTCCTGCGTTATCTTCCTTTACGGCAGCGCGTCCCCTTGCTCGGGGCAATGCGGACAGCGAGCGTAAGCCGAGAACGGCAGCGCGGCCGCAATCTGCTGGTGATGGCGCAGGTAGCCATGGCGCTGGTGCTGCTTATCGGCGCGGTCCTGATGATCCGCACCTTCCTGGCGATGCGCAATGTCGATCCCGGGTTCTCCGATCCGGCTTCCCTCCAGGTCATGCGCCTCTCCATTCCGGAGACGCTGGTGCGCGATTCCATGCCAGTCGTGCGCATTCAGAACAGCATCATAGACAAGCTCGCTGCCATTCCTGGCGTTTCTTCCGCCGGATTCGCTGCTGCCGTTCCCATGAGCGGAGCAGAGCCAAGCTGGGATCAGATCTTCATCGAAGGTAAGAGCGACCCAAGCGACAATGCCCCTATGCGTCTCTACAACTATGTCTCGCCTGGATATTTCCACACGGCTGGTACTCGCTTTATCGCCGGGCGTGACTTCACGTGGGCTGAGATCTACAACGTGAGACCGATCGGCATCCTGTCCGAGAGCCTTGCTCGCGAGCTTTGGGGATCGCCCAACGCGGCCATCGGCAAGCGGTTCAAAGAACTTCCCAGCATGCCGTGGTATGAGGTGGTGGGCGTAGTGCAGGATGTCCGTGAAAATGGCGTGGATCAGGTATCACCGGCAACGGTCTATTGGCCTTCGTTGATGCCCGACGGGGCTGCTGCGGACAAGCTGGGGGCGTGGCGCACCGTCTACTTCTCGATACGCAGCAATCGCGCCGGAACACAAAGCTTCATCAACGAAATGCAGCAGGCCGTGTGGTCGGTGAATTCAAATTTACCGGTGGCAGACATCAGCACCATGCAGGATATCTATGGACAATCGATGGCCCGGACTTCGTTCACGCTGGTGATGCTGGCGATTGCGGGAACGATGGCGCTGGGGCTGGGGATTTTGGGGATCTACGGCGTGATTTCGTATGCGGTCTCGCAGCGCAGGCGGGAGATTGGCATACGGATGGCGCTGGGGGCTAAGAAGAACGAACTGGCGTGGATGTTTGTGCGATCGGCGCTGGTGCTGACCGGCGTGGGTATGGTAGTCGGGCTGGGAGCAGCGGCGGTGCTGATGCGCCTGATACGCACACTGCTGTTTGGGGTGAGCCCGCTGGATCCCGTGACGTTTACGACTGTGCCGGTTGTGCTGGTGGCGGCTGCGGCGCTGGCGAGCTATCTGCCGGCGCGGCGGACGGCGGCTGTCGATCCCGTGGAGTCGCTGCGAGCCGAGTAGGCGAAGAAGGTGTAAGTCGGTTGGCCGGGATCTACGGCCGTGGGAGAAGTTATCGAGATTAAAGTCTGAGGGGTGTTGCACAGGTTAGTTCTGTGAGAGAGAATCTCAGCACTATGGAATCTCGATCGAACATGGCGACTGGATCGACCCAACTGAAACTGGGGCAGTTCAAATTCACCACGGACAGGACAATCTTACCGGCTCAACTGCTGCCTGGCGACCTTCTCTTCACTTGCCAGGGGGAAACGACCGAACACGTATCCATCGTGACGTCGCTTGTGGGGGATGCGGTTCGAGAAGTTCACGAGGTGAACAGCACCCAGGGTTGGCGAGGGCTCCATGAAAACGATGTCAATCTCGCAATCGGATATTTTGTCTTTCGCTGCCAGGATCAGCGCCTGGCGAGAAGGGCCGCGCACTGGGCGCAAAGGTGGGTGAGTGAATGTCCCGAGCCATTCGCTATTCATCGTTATGCCCAGGCAGTGAGCTTTGAGAAAAAATACGCCGATGACCTGGTACCAACCCAGCGGAAGTTGTTCGACCAGGCAGGTAAGTTCAGGGCAATTAAATTCGCAGCCCGTCGAGAAGGGCAGCTGATTTACCCCAGCGAAAAGGATCCAAGGATTGCCGGCAATCGCGGCATGTTTTGCAGCATGTTTGCCGTGTTGTGTTACCAGGTGGCGGGGATCGAAGGAATGGTTGAGGCTGCGCCGACCGACATGCGTGTTTCCGATAAGAAGATGGTGAAAGGGGATATGAAGGATTTCAAGAAGAGATGCTCAGACTCGGTCAATAAAAGCGATCTGTGCAGCTTCGAAATGTATCTGAGCCATCTCAAGGAGATAGACCCTTATAAGCTGGGCGTAAAAAATCCCAAGGGCGCGAAGAAAGCGAAGAATCTGGAATACACACCTTCACTTGAGTACTGGAAAGGCACGACTTCGAATGTGGAGGGGTGCAACTGGCCTCTGCTCATTTCCAGGGGAATGATGGTTGACGCCAAAGTGATTATGCCGATGGGCTTGCTGGCGAGCCTCGTGGACGATCATGAAACCTGGGAATCTATGGGATTTCTTCGAGCCAAAGCTGCATATTCAGAAGAGAGGGGCCAGAAACAGGATCGGATGACGTTACAGCAGAATAGGATCAATAGGCTATTCCCCTCCTAAATAAGCTGTGGTTTCGGAAATATCCTGCTGCGATACCAGGCCCGCATCGAACAATTGACTTTCAGCAGGTCATGCCCAATCGGCCCCTATAAGGGGAGTGGCGGATATACTTAAAGATTAGGCGGAGATTGGGTACGGGCATGTATCTGGTGTGGCTGAGGGTGGCGGCGGTGTTGTATGCGGTGGCGAGCCTGACCGCGGTGCCTGCTGTGCTCTATGCCTTTCCGCGCTGGCGGCGGATCTGCCTGCCAGTTGCCACCTTAGCGTTCCTGTTTCACCTGGTTTCGGCGACCGAGATGCTGGGGCTGGCGCACCGGTATTTTCCGGTTGGGTACAGTGAGGTTGAGTCGCTGCTGGGGCTGCTGATTGCCGGGATTTTTCTGGCGATTGCGCGGATTTACGGGACGGTATCGTTTGGCGTGTTTGCGCTGCCGGCTTCGTTCCTGCTGGTATTTGTGCCGGCATTGGGGGCGGATCGCTACACGTTTCCGTCGGCTGGCGTGCGGGTAGGCTGGCTGGTGGTGCATATTGCGTTTCTGCTGGCTGCGTATGCTTCGCTGGCGTTCAGCATGGTCGCGAGTTTTCTGTACCTGGTGCAGGAACGGCGCTTAAAGAGCCGTTTTGCGGTGGTGACGGCGAGCGGGCCGGGCGGGTTTCTGGACAGACTGCCGCCGTTGGATACGCTGGAGCGAATTGCGCATTCGACACTGCTGTTCGGATTTCCATGCATGACGCTGGGGCTGCTGGTGGGCTCGCTGCTGGCCCAGGAGAGCGTAGGTGCGGCGTACTTCTTCGACCCTAAAGTATTACTTTCATTTGCCATGTGGATGTTGTACGTGGTGCTGCTGCATATCCGGCGAAGCGCAGGACTACGCGGGCGGCGGGCAGCGTATCTCTCAAGCGCGGTGTTTGTGGTGATGCTGGTGGTGTGGGCGGCGAACCAGTTCAGCCAAGTTCACAGGTATCCGGCCCTATGAAAACAAAGACAAGCGCCATGAGCCTGATCCTGTTGGGCATCAATCACAAGACGGCTCCGATCGAGCTGCGGGAACGAGTGGCGATTCCGCGCGAGTCGCTGGCGGCCGCGGCACGGTCGCTGGGGGGCGTTGCGGGGGTGAGCGAGGCGATGATTCTTTCCACCTGCAACCGGGTGGAGATTTTGACGGCGGTGGAGACGAGCGGCGCGGACCTTGCCGGATTTCTGCATGGGCATTTTGCTCTTGAGCCGGAAGTGCTGCTGCCGCACCTGTATGTGTATCGCGACCGGGAGGCGATTCGGCATCTGTTTCGGGTAGCGGCAAGCCTGGATTCGATGGTGGTGGGCGAGCCGCAGATTCTGGGACAGGTGAAGGAAGCGTACGCGGCGGCGCGCGAGGCGGGAACGGTGGCAGGGCAACTGGAGCCGCTGCTGCAGTCGGCGTTTGCGGCGGCGAAGAAGGTGCGCTCGGAGACGGAGATTGGGTCGACGACGGTCTCGATCGCTTCAGTGGCGGTGGACCTGGCGCAGAAGATCTTTGGGTCGCTGGCGGGGAAGAAGGTTTTTCTGGTGGGCGCGGGGAAGATGAGCGCGCTGGCCGCCCGGCACTTGATCCGGCATGGGGCCGGGACGATTTTTGTGAGCAACCGCACGGAAGAGCGGGCGGTGAAGATGGTGCAGGAGTTTGGCGCGGCGGTGGTTCCGCAGGTGGTGCCGTGGGCTGGTATGCGGGAGGCGGTGAGCCAGGCGGATATCGTGATCACTTCGACGGGAGCCGCGCAGCCGATCTTTCGCAAGGAGGATGGGCAGGCTTTTCTGCACCGGCGGAAGAACCGGCCGATGTGCTTTATCGATATTGCGGTGCCGCGCGATGTGGATCCGGAGATGAACCGGCTGGAGGGGATTTTTCTCTACGACATCGACGATCTGCAGAGCGTGGCAGCGGCGAATATGGCGGAGCGCTCGCGCGAGGCAGATGACGCTGAGGCGGTGATTGCCGCTGAGGTGGAGCGCTATCACTCGAAGCTGCGAGCGGTAAGTGCAGCTCCGGCGATTGTGGGGTTGCAGCAGCGCGCGGAGGAGATGCGGCAGGCTGAGTTGAGGCGGGTGCAGGCGCGGCTGGGCAGCCTGACAGCGGAGCAGGCGGCGGCCGTGGAGGCACTGAGCCGCGGGCTGATGAACAAATTTCTTCATGCGCCGATGCAGGCATTGAAGCAGGCGGCGCGTGACGAGGATGCGGCGCGGATTGAGGAGATTCGCGCAATGTATGTGCTGGAACGCGATGACACGATGGAAGCTGCGAAGACCAAGATGGATGTAGCGGAGCCAGAGATAGAAGTGCCCGAGGCGGATGCCGTAGTGGCTGGAAAGGTTCACTCGTGATTCGGATTGGTTCGCGGGGATCTCAACTGGCGTTGTGGCAGGCCCATCATGTGGCCGACTTGCTGCGCGGGCAGGGTCATGCGGTTGAGATCGAAGTCATCAAGACGACTGGTGACCGGCTGCAGGAGGTCACATTTGCCCAGGTGGGGACGAAGGGCATGTTCACACTGGAGATTGAGCAGGCGCTGGAGGCGGGACGGATCGATCTGGCGGTGCATAGCTTGAAGGATCTGCCGACGGAGCTTCCGGAGCAGTTTGCACTGGGGGCGATTCCGGCGCGCGTCGATCCGCGGGACGTGGTGGTTTCGAAGGATTTTGCCAGCCTGGCGGATTTGCTCGCCGGAGCGAAGGTGGGCACGAGCAGTTTGCGTCGGCGGGCGCAGTTGAGGCATCTGCGGGCTGATCTGGAGTACGTTGAATTTCGCGGCAATGTGGATACGCGGCTGAGGAAGCTGGGCGAGGGGCAGGCGGCGGCGATTGTGCTGGCGGCGGCGGGACTTGACCGGCTGGAGAAGACGGAGTGGGTTCGAGAGCGGCTGGCACCGGAGGTGGTTTGTCCCTCCGCTGGGCAGGGCGCGCTGGGGATCGAGATTCGCGCGGGGGATGCGCGGGTGGTGGAGGCGATAGCCTTTCTGGAGGATGCAGCCACGCGCTTTGCGGTGACTGCGGAGAGGGTAGCGCTGGCGGCTCTGGGCGGCGGATGCCAGGTACCAATTGGGGTCTATTGCCGGGCTGGCGCGGAGGGTGATTTTGAGATCCTGGGCGCTGTGGCTGATCCCACAGGAGACCGTGTGATGCGAAGCCGGGCGGTGGGTTCGGTTGCGGAGGATTTGGGCCGGGCTGTAGCGACGGACCTATTGCGGCAAGGAGCAAGCGAACTGTTCGAAGGAATTGGGACACATTGAATGCAATACCGGAAGATGGAAGACCATTAGCGGGCCGGCGGGTGCTGGTGACGCGCGCGATGCAGCAGGCGGGCAAGTTGAGCGAGGGTTTGAAGGCGCTGGGAGCTGAGCCTGTCGAAGTGCCGGTGTTGGAGATTCGTCCGCCGGATTCGCTTGAGCCGCTGGATGCTGCGCTGCGCAAACTGGACTGGTTTCATTGGCTGATTCTGACCAGCGCAAATACTGCGCAGACGGTGGCGGCGCGCTGTTCGGTACTGGGCGTGGATGTTTCAGAGATCAAGTTGTTGAGTGTTGCGGCAGTCGGCAGTGCTACGGCGGAGGCGGCGCGGAAGGCCGGATTTCGCGTGACCTTGGTGCCCGATAGCTACCACTCCGAAGGGTTGGTTGCGGCTTTGGGCAAGTCTATTGCCGGCAGGCGAGTTTTGCTGGCGAGGGCGACGGTGGCGCGGGATGTAATTCCAGAGGCTCTGACGGCGCAGGGCGCTGAGTTGACTGTCGTGGATGCATATCAGATCGCGTTGCCGGACGGCGCGCGTGAATTACTGGTGGAAGCTTTGAAAACGGGCGTGGATGCGGCGACGTTTACTAGCTCCTCCAGCGTGCGGAATCTGGCGGAAGTGGCGCGCGAGGCAGGCGTGCAATTTCCGCTTGCCGGAGTTGCGGCGATTTCGATTGGGCCGGTAACGTCGGCGACGCTGCGGGAGTTTGGCTGGGAGCCTGCGGGGGAGGCTGCGATGTCCGACCTTCCGGGGCTGATTGCGGCGGTGGTGCGAGAGGCAGGGACCAAGGACCAGGGATCAGGGGTCAGGGTTCGTGCTGCGCAGGAAATTGGATAGACGTCTGCGTGAATTCGCCACTTCCTATACTTGTGCTGATGCCGGGGCTCGATGGCACCGGCACACTCTTCGAAGATTTCGTCGCTGCGTTGCCGAGTAAATTCTCGAAGGTGGTTGTCCGTTATCCGGCAGATCGATGCCTGTCGTATGCGGAGCTGGAAGAATGCGTTGCGGACGCGGCTTCGGGCTCTGAGCCGGTTGTTCTGCTGGCTGAATCGTTTTCAACTCCTTTGGCAATTCGACTGGCTGCGAAGAGGCCTTCTAACCTGGCGGGGCTGATTTTGTGTGCAGGATTCGCGGCCTGTCCGGTACGGGGTCTGCTACGTTCAACAGCTTTAGGTTTGGCGCCAATTTTGTTCAGGTTGCCGCTGCCAACGTCTGTTCTAAGAGCTTTGCTTGCCGGGAGGGACGCGAGGCCGCCGTTGGTGGCCGCGATACGATCTGCGGTTTTGTCTGTGAGACGAAGCGTTTTGTCGGGTCGGCTTCGGATGGTTCTGAGGTGCGACGAGCGCATGTCGTTGGCTGAAGTCGGGGTGCCGATTCTTTACATACAGGCCGAGGACGATCAATTGGTTCGCGGGGGATGTCTTACCGAGATTCAAGAGATCAGGCCGGATATACATGCTGTTTGTATTGCGGGGCCTCATCTGATTTTGCAGAGCAGGCCAAAGGAAACTGCGAGAGCTGTAGCGGAGTTTGTTTGTAGCCTGGGGGACGCAATGATCGGGGAACAGGGGGAGTTCCCGACGCATTGACTCGTTAGCGGTTGGTTTTTGGGGTTTTGGCGAGGCTATGGGTGGGATTGGTGAAGTCGCTTCCGAATGGGTTGGCAAGGTATCCGTAGAGGAAGACTGAGATCATCAGGGCGATGGGTACGATGGCGGGAATCAGGTCTTTCATGATCGGCTCTCCTGTTTTGGACTTCACTGCTCAGCTGCTTGTGGAGGAGTGTGTCGGGCAGGGGCGGATCGTTTCAGAGAGTTGAAAAATAATTTTTTGAGAACAAGATTCGAAGCGGATTCCCTTCGGGAATGACAACCAAAAAAGGAGGCCGAGTTCGCTTTGCCCACGAGCTCGACTGGCTGGTCAGGCGTTGTAGTGGGCTATGACTCGGGTCACTTTGCCTTCGGCAGATAGCTCCATGAACTCTGCCGTGTGGGTTCCTTTTTGATTGGTGTAGTAGAGGACGAGGCTGTTGAGGCCCCAGAGGATGTCTTTTAGGTCGAAGCGGAGTTCTGGGTAGGCTTCGAGGCCGCGTTGGAAGTAGGCGCGCAGGTTGGGCTTGCCGATGACTTTGGCGTCGCCCAGAAGCTGGAGTGCGACGGGCGAGGTCAGCTCGATGGCTTCGTCGTAGTGTCTCATGATCTGGTCGAGGTCGTGGGCGTTCCAGGCGGCGATCCAATGGTTGGCGAGGTGGCTGGCTTCGTCTTTGGTCATTGTGCTTCTCCGATTGCATGGTCTGGCGATTTGGTCCAGAAGCCGTGGTGGACTTCGGCGGCTTCTGCTTCGAGGAATGGACCCTGGACGATGGTTGGACGGTTGCCGCGGGCGAAGAGCTCGCGGCAGGGCAGGTCGAGGGTCGGGGCGTCTCTGCCGGCGAGGGCGTAGAGAGCTTTGGCCGGGAGGGCGTAGACGACGCGGCCGATGCCGGTCCAGTAAATGGCGGCGGCGCACATGGCGCATGGTTCGGTGCTGGTATAGAGGGTTGCGGTGGCGAGCTGTGCGGGCGAGAACTGGCGGCCGACGAGGGAGCAGGCGAGGCGTTCGGCGTGCTGGGTGGGGTCGCCTTTGGGCGGGACGGCGTTGTTGCGGGCGGTGACGAGGATTTGTCCGGCGGCGTCGACGATGAGGGCGCCGAAGGGGTGGGCTCCGTGGGCGCGGGCGGATGCGGCGAGGTCGATGGCTTGGCGCAGGAGGGTAAGATCGGCTTCGGTGATGGGAGCGAGAGGCATCTGCGGATTAGATTAGCGGTTTAGGGTCGCTGGGATATAGCCACGCTACGGCATCATCTGACCAGCTATGGTCGGAGGTGCGCCAATTGCTTTGTGGTTGCACAGGGAAATTCGGAAAGTTGAATGCGGCATGAGGATAGCCATTGATAAGTAGAGCAGATTTCAGACCGTCTTCACTCCAGATAATGGAGATTTTTGAGGATTGATTACGGTCTATAACGTTCGCTGCGTTGTAAATATGGACCGCATCGAGAATCGGATGGTCGGGTTTAGAATTATCGACTGCATAGAAATATCCTGTGTCTCCTTCGTCTTCGAAGAAGGCTCCATATAAGCCGTCTGGCGAATCTTCTTTGAAGATGAAGTTCTCTCCAACATGAAATATCGGTTCATTCATTGAGCATTGTTCTCAGGAGTGCCAGGTTTTGTCGGGGGCATGGCAGAGGATTTCCAGGGGGCAGGCGGCGCATTTGGGTTTGCGGGCTTCGCAGATTTGGCGGCCGTGGTGGATTAGTTCGTGGGAGAACTCGATCCAGCGGCGGTGGGGGATGACTTTCATGAGGTCCTGCTCGACGGCCTGCGGGGTTTCACTGCGGGAGAGGCCGAGGCGGCGGGAGAGGCGGAAGACGTGGGTGTCGACGACGATGCCTTCGGCTTTGCCGTAGGCGACGCCGAGGACGACGCTGGCGGTCTTGCGGGCGGCTCCTGGGACGGTGAGAAGCTCGGCCATGGTTTGCGGAACTTTGCCGCCGAAATTTTCAGTGATGACGCGGCCTGCGCCTTGAATCGACTTGGCCTTGTTGTGGTAGAAGCCGGTGGTGCGGATGAGCTCTTCTAGGGCTTCGATGGGCGCTTCGCTCATGGCTTTGGGGGTGGGATAGGTGGCGAAGAGTTTGGGGGTGACCATGTTGACGCGCACGTCGGTGCATTGGGCGGAGAGGATGGTGGCGACGAGAAGCTGCCAGGCGTCTTTGTGGACGAGGGCGCATTCGACGTCGGGGTAGGTGGAGTGGAGGATTTTCAGGATTTCCGTTACGCGCTCGGGCTTGATTTCGAGTTTGGCTACGCCGTGGCCGGAGGGGGCTGCGGTGATAGGCTTTGCCGCGGTGCGGTTGGCGGGGAGAGGCTTGGCGGCAGTGGATTTCTTTGCCGCAGACTTCTTCTTTGGGGATTTTACGGACTTCTTCTTTGCTAGTTTGGAGGGCATGATTTTCATTCTTCCGGATTGAGCGCTCGTTGGTGATTGTCAACGGGAGAACTATAAAAGACTGTCGATACAAAGTATCCCACCTTAGCCACAAGAACAAAGACGTGGCAAAGGTGGGGCACCCATATTGTTGCTTATGCCAACGTGCCGGAGAGCCAGTTGGCGAGGTTTTCGAAGGGTAGGCGGAGGCCTACGTAGAAGCTGCCGAAGAGGGCGTATTTGGCGCTTACTTCGTCGAAGCGCATTTCGTAGATGAGGCGCTTGAAGGTGAGCGGGTCATTGGCGAAGAGATCGACGCCCCACTCCCAGTCATCGAGGCCGATGGAGCCGGAGATAATCTGGCGGACTTGATCTGCGTAGCGACGGCCGATCATGCCGTGAAGGTGCATCATGTGCTGGCGGTCGGCCATGGATTCGGTGTACCAGTTGACTTCTTCGCCGCGCTTGCGATCCATGGGATAGAAGCAGAGGTATTTGGCTTCGGGGATGGCGGGATAGATGCGCGAGGCCATGGCCGCGGCCTGGCGGTCGAGGGTTTCTTGAATGGCGGTGTTCCATTCCGGAGTGTGGGGCGCGATGTCGCGGGCGGCTAGGGAACTGTAGGTCTTGGCGGAGGACTCGTAGAGGCCTAGCTCTACGACGGAAAGATAGGAATAGGTTTGTTCAAGATAGTCGTAGAGCTCGGTCTGGGCAAGCTGCAGTTCAACGTGATTGAGGGCCTCGACGGAGTCGCGCATGTGGAGCAGGATGAGATCGCCTTTGTGGCCGAGTTGCGAGAAGAGCGAGGTGTGATGATGGGCTGATTCGCTGGACGGCTGGGCGATTTCATTGAGCTTTGCCATGGCGGCGGCTGCGATGCGATTTTGTTCGGCGGCGGAGAGGGCGCGCCATGTCTTCCAGTTGAAACGGAAGATTTGATGCAGCATGGTGGAGCCTTCGATGGTAAGAGGGACTGCGGGAGTTTCGGCCAAGGTCATTGCCCTTTCTGTTTCTAGATTACCGCTTTGAAGGCAGGGAACAGGGACCAGGGACTACGGAACAGAGTTCGTGGTGGGCACAAAATTGTTATCGCTTTAACCAAGATGAAGCTTCGGCTAAGTTCATTGCGTAAGCGGTAACGCTAAGAATGGCAATTTATACTGATCGTCTGTGACCGAACATATTCTCGCCAGCATAGTGCAGTTTGTCATTTGGACAATCTCTTCCACCGGGTACGCGGGTGTGGGCCTGCTGATGGGGATTGAGTCCGCTTGTATTCCACTTCCTTCCGAAATCATCATGCCGTTTGCGGGGTACCTGGTTTCGACTGGGCGCTTTGGTGGCGGCGATACATGGATGGGGCTGGTTTGGGTAGCTACAGCCGGAGCCATTGGTTGCAATCTCGGCTCGGTTATTGCGTACTGGATCGGCGCGTGGGGCGGGCGGCCGCTGGTGCTGCGGTTTGGCAAATATGTGTTGATGAGCGCGCATGATCTGGACCGCATTGATGCCTTCTTTGCAAAGTATGGATCGATCACTGTGCTGGTAGGGCGGTTGCTGCCGGTGGTGCGGACGTTCATTGCATTTCCGGCGGGCATCGCCCGCATGCCGCAGTTGCGCTTTCACATTTACACGTTTGTCGGTTCATGGCCGTGGTGCTTTGCGCTGGCGTATGTGGGTAAGCAGTTGGGCGACCGGTGGGAGTCCGATCCGCGATTTCATGAGTGGTTTCACCGCTTTCACCTTGTCGTCGAGATTGCTCTGGTAGCGGGAATTGTTTGGTTTGTGTGGACGCATTGGAAGAAGTCACGCGCGGGACAAGAAGCCTGATCGCGACCGTGGAAGGGAAGCAGATTCCCTTCAGGAATGACCGCAAGAAAAGCAAGAGCGAAGTAGAGACAGAAGCAGAAATAGACGCAGGAAGGGAAGGGTTAACGAGTCGATGTCGATACAAGAACAGGGCAGTGGAAAGAGCGCGGAGATAGCGCCGGCAACGGGGAAACTGGGAGTGATGGTCGTCGGCATGGGTGCCGTGGCCACTACGTTGATCGCCGGAGTTGAGGCCGTTCGCAAGGGATTGGCGAAGCCGATCGGTTCGCTGACGCAGATGGGCACGGTGCGACTGGGCAAGAGGACGGATGGCAAATCGCCGCTGATCAAGGACTTTGTTCCTCTGGCGAGCCTGGACGATATTGTTTTTACCGGCTGGGATATTTTTGAGGACAACGTCTATGAGGCCGCGGCACACGCCAAGGTGATCGACCATGACCAACTGACGCAGATCAAGCCATATCTTGAGGCGATTAAGCCGTTGCCTGCGGTGTTTGATCAGCACTATGTGAAGCGGCTGAATGGCACGCATGTGAAGAAGGGCAAGCATAAGTGCGACCTGGCGATGCAGGTGATTGCCGACATTCAGGCCTTCAAGCAGAAGGTGGATCGCGTGGTGGTGCTGTGGGCCGGGTCGACGGAGATCTTCCTGGAGCCGACGGCGGTGCATCAATCGATTGCGGCGTTTGAGAAGGGGTTGGTGGATAACGATCCTTCGATTGCCCCTTCGCAGATTTATGCGTATGCGGCGCTGAAGGAAGGTGTTCCGTTTGCCAATGGCGCGCCGAATCTTACCGTCGATTTGCCGGTGATGGTGGAATTGTCAAAGAAATATGGCGCGCCGATTACGGGCAAGGATTTCAAGACCGGGCAGACGTTTATCAAGACTGTTCTTGCGCCGGCTTTCAAGGCCCGGATGCTGGGTGTTGCGGGATGGTACTCGACGAATATCCTGGGCAATCGGGACGGCGAAGTGCTGGACGATCCGGAGAGCTTTAAGACGAAGGAAGAGTCGAAGCTGGGCGTGTTGGATTACATTCTGCAGCCTGAGTTATATCCCGACTTATACAAGGAGCTGTATCACAAGGTCAGGATCAATTACTATCCGCCGCGTGGAGATAACAAAGAGGGCTGGGATAATATCGACATCTTCGGCTGGCTGGGTTATCCGATGCAGATCAAGGTGGATTTCCTGTGCCGGGACTCGATATTGGCGGCTCCGATTGCGCTGGACCTAGTGCTGTTTCTGGATCTGGCAAAACGGACTCCGCAGTTGGCGAATATCGGTATCCAGGAGTGGCTCAGCTTCTATTGGAAGAGTCCGCAGACGGCGCCGGGGCTGTATCCGGAGCATGACTTGTTTATCCAGTCGATGAAGCTGAAGAACACACTACGGCATATTATGGGGCAGGATTTGATTACGCATCTGGGACTCGAATATTACGACTAAATTTGCCATTTAGGAAGACGGCTCCCTTTGGTCGCCAAAGACAAGCGCCTCATCCATATGGGTGGGGCGCTTGTCTTTAGGTCAACGCTTCTGGATGATGTTGGCTGCTATGCGGCAGCGGCCTGGACCAAGCGGCGGACGGTGAGGACGGTGATGTCGTCTTCCTGGCCGAACTCTTTGGCGGCGTCGGCGATGAAGAAGGCTGACTGGCTGCTGAGGTTGCGGATGCGGTCGAAGCCAAAGAGTTCGCCGTTGGGCTTGCGCGCTTCGGAGACTCCGTCGGACATCATGAGCAGGCGGTCGCCGGGGTGGAGGTAAAGGCGGATCTCATCGTAGGTGACGCCTTCGACGACGCCCAGGGGAAGGCCGCCGGGCAGCTCGACTTCCTGGCTGTTGAGGTAGGGAGGCGGGTGACCGGCGCTGGCGATGACCAGTTCGCCGTTGGCGGAGAAGTAGGCTACCTCGCAGGTAGTGAAGCTGGCGCTTCCTACGAGCACCTCATTGAGATCGGATAAAAGTTTGGCGGGATCAGTCAGAGGTGAGCGGCGGAGTGCTCCCATGAGCATGGAGACGTTCATGGCGGCCTGCAGGCCGTGGCCGGCGACGTCGCCGATGACGATCAGCAGGCCTCCATCGCCGGTAGCCTGTATGTGGAAGAAGTCGCCGCCGACTTCGGTAGCGGGTGTGTAGACGGTATCCACCTGGAAGCCGGGGGTGCGGGGCGGCTCGCGGGGAATCATCAACTCCTGGACGCTACGGGCGGCGGCGAGTTCGCTGGAGGCGCGCTCGCGCTCGCGATGGATGCGGAGGAAGCGGACGAAGATGATGAGGATGATGACAAAGATGCTGGCGAAGTTGGCGACGTCAGAGAAGTGAATCGGGACGGGGCCGGCTTCGAAGGTGAGCGGGGATTGGATGGGAGTGCCGATCCAACTGGAGGAGCCCGCGGTCGAAACGAGCTCTGCAAAGCCGACGATGCTGAGCAAGAGAGGGAGCAGCAGCAGGGCCGCTTCGTAGTTGCGCCGGATGGCCGCGATGGTCAAGTTCAGGCCGACGAAAATGACCCACATGGCGGACCAAAACATGGCAAAGAGGGCCGAGAACACCAGGGCAATCGCGACGGCCTTTCCCTGGCGCAGGGAAAGCAGGAGAGGGCCGACGGTGAGCAGCAACGGGGCAGAATAGCGGAGGGCGAGAATGTACCAGCGCTTGCGCAGGGAGAGAAACGCGACCAGAAACTCGAAGTAAAAGTAGTTGGAGATGAGAAACAGCTGGAAGATCAGGGCCGCGACCGCCAATTGTTCCAGGCGCGCAGTGCTGCCCAGCATTCCGACCCAGGCGAGGGGAGCGACCATCAGGGATTGAAGGCCGAGCCAGAGGTATTCGCGATGGTCTCTTTGGGTCCAGAAGAGGGCAAGAAGGAAGATGGCGAGAAGAATCTTGAGTCCGGCGTCGACTAGAGAGGGGATGCGCTCAAAGAGCATGGCGTGCTCCCAGAGGTCGAGGTGAGAACGGAGGTCGTCGCCCTGTCCGAGTAAGAATGTGCGGTGGGCGAAGAAGCCGGTGTAGGCGTCGAGCCCGAAGGCTACGAAGGGGATGCGGATGGCGAGGATGAGCGAGGTTTGGTCTTCGGGAATCGTGACGGGGTAGATGCGGGAAATCTGCTGATAGGCCTCGGCATTGGCACCGTTGGGGCCTTCAGGGACGATCAGCTTGCCGTTGGCGTACAAATCCATGCCGATGGCCCCGCTGAAGGAGGCCTGTGCGCTGCGGGAAATGGGTACGCGCACGAGAATAACGAGCGGGCCATGGTGCTGCGGAAGGGCGATGTGAAGGCGGAACCAGGCGAAGGGGCGGCCATGGGGGCGTCCGTCCGGGCCGTGATTCGGGTCGCCATGGGGATGGTCTGCGTCTTTGTCGTCTGCCTGGGCAGCAGAGTCATCGACTTCGGCCATGGCTTCCTTGGCGTCTCGGAGGGGCCATTTGGAGTCATCAAAGGCAGGATCGGCAGGCTCGATGCTGGGAGAGATGCCGAGACGCCAGTTGCGATCAAGGACGAGAGGTGCGCCGAGAGAGGTGGCATCAAAACGGACATCAGTTCCTGGTTGGGGAACTTCTCCCTTAGGCGGGCGGATATTGGGGTGGGGAAAAGGAAATCCAGGCGGCCCATGGGGATGATCATTGGAATCCGGGTGCTGCGCTAGAAGGATGCCAGCGGACAGGAATGTCAAAAGCAGGAAGAAAAGACAGGGCCAAAGAGCGGAAACTCGCGCCGCGCGAAGGGGAGTGCCAGATCTTTTATTCATGCGGTGCATCGGTTGGCCTAACAGCATCGTGCCCTTCACTTTATCTCAGCAGCCCCGGAGTTCCAATGGAGAAAGGGCAAGTCAGCGGTGGCGATGCGTATTCTCCTGAAACCGGTAGGCAGGCGCGATTGGCCATTTGCGGAAAATACGATTGCACGGCATCAAAAAACTGGTCGCAACTCCGTTACTAATGAGCGCATACTGGCGTCTAACGAGGTGGACTCGCATCCGAAGCGGGGAGTGGTGCGGCTGCCAGGAGGCGTCGGTGATGAAAACTCTCGAACCAGCGCGCACGGGAACGATATTTGCGGGCCTTTTGTTGGCTCTGCCGCTGACTTTTGCGACAACGTTGATGGGGCAGACGAGTTCAGCCCCTGCTGAGCCTCAGCAGCCGGCCGCGACAGTACCGAGCACGAGCGATGCGCAGGCGACTCCGGCCAAGACTTCGGATGACAAGGCCAATGTCTCTGACGATAAACCGGCGGCCGATGCTGCGAAGCCGGATGCGAAGCTTGAGGCCAAGGGCTGCGCCGACGATCCGGAGACGGGCAAGAATCCCTGCGACAAAGATAAGAAAGACAAGCCCAAATCCAAGAAGGCTGAAGAAGCGGCCAAGGCACCCAATCCAATTCTGGTTGAGCCGGGCAGCAAAATGGAGAATGTCAAAGCGGGCAGCATTGACGACGTGAGCGCGGTGGGAAACCGGGATATTGGGGCGCGCGGGATGGGGAACTGGTACTCGACGGATTCCGAGATTCGCATGGGGAGGCAGTATGCGGCGGAGATCGAGAAGAGCACTAAGTTCATCAACGACCCGACGATCACCGAGTATGTAAACCGGATTGGGCAGAATCTGGTGAAGAACTCGGACGCTAAGGTGCCGTTCACGATCAAGGTGATTGATTCGGACGAGATCAACGCGATGGCGCTGCCGGGCGGATTCTTCTACGTGAATTCAGGGCTGATTCTGAATGCGGACGAAGAGGCGGAGCTGGCGGGCGTGATGGCGCATGAGATTGCGCATGTGGCGGCGCACCATGCGGCGCGGCAGATGACCCGGGCGAACTATGCGCAGCTGGGAACGATTCCGCTGATCTTTATCGGCGGTTGGACAGGGTATGGCATTTACGAGGCAGCGAATATCGGCATTCCGCTGACCTTCCTGCACTTCTCGCGCGAGTTTGAGGCGCAAGCGGATTACCTGGGCGTGCAGTATATGTATCGCGCGGGATACGATCCGCAGGCGTTTATCAGCTTCTTTGAGAAGGTTCAGGCGCTGGAGAAGAGGAAGCCGGGCGCGGTGGCGAAGGCTTTTGCCGACCATCCGCAAACGCCGGACCGGATTGAGCACTCGCAGGATGAGATTGCGCATATTCTGCCGGCGAAGGATGAGTACACGGTTACGACTTCAGAGTTCGATGACATCAAGGCGCGGCTGGCTCGGATCGAGAACAAGCGCCGGCTGACGGACTCGAAGGATGGAAAGAAGCCTTCGCTGCGGAAGGCGAGCACTTCGAAGGATGATCCGAATGCGAACCCAAATGGCGCTCCGTCGGACCAGCCCACGCTCCATCGGCGCGAGGATAATAACTAGGACCGGCGTCCGGTTGCAGATTCCTGAAAAGCGCAGCCATACTATACTGGCAGTAGCTCAAATCACTGTGTAGAGCACGAGAATGCAGTGAGTTGTGGCCAATTCTGCCATGAAAAAGATCCTGATCGTCGCTACCGTTTTCCTGTTTATCGTGTTACTGACCAACCTGGCGAATCGTGTGCCGGCGGATGGCGCGTCGGGAACCTCATTCAGCCTGAAGGCGCAAAAGGTCGTGGCCTGCTCATCGAATGAGATTGTGCTGGTGGATCCGCACCAGAAGGCAACACGACTGGATAAGGATTCGAGCTGGCCTGAGTGCTCGGCGTTTCAGGGAAGCCAGGTGCAGGATTTCTACCTGTCGCGCGGGGCTAAGACGCACTTTCTTGGATTTGAGAAGACGGCCTGGTGGCGGAAGGCGATGTAGGCTTGCCGCTCGAATAGAAAAGCAGATCCTTCGCCTCGCTCAGGATGACAAATACTTATTTACAAACTGCATGTCCAGGCTGCTAACAGCCGTTTTTACATCTGGCCATGATGGCGGCGTGGAGGCGTTCGCGGACGGAGTTGGGCAACTCGTAAACTTCGTGGGAACGATAGATTTCGATCGTCTTCCGCGTGGTGCTCAGCGTAACTTCGCAATGTTCGCAGCCGTGCAGATGCTCCTGCAACTGGATGCGGGTTTGCGCTGAAACTTCGTCGTCGATCAGTTCGTCGAGCAGCGCCAGAAACTCTGTGCAGGTCACTTCTCACCAGCCTTCTTCTTACGGAAGTAGCGGCTGAGGCGCTCACGCAACTGGAGCCGCGCGCGCAACAACCGTGATTTTACAGCGGGAACGCTCAGTCCGAGAGTTTCTGCTGTTTCCTCCGTAGAGAGTCCATCTACATCTCGTAAAACAAAGACGACGCGGAATCCGTGGGGCAATCCCTGAATCGTTTTGCGCAGAATCTCAGCCAACTCAGCCTGGCTGTAGTTCTGCTCCGGGTTGGGACTCCAGTCGGCGAGGTCACGGGGGACGCTGCCTTCTTCGGTCTCAATATCATCGTCAATCGAAACCATCTTCCCGGTGCGTCGCTTGCGCAGGCGCATCAGGGACTCATTCACGGCGATCCGTACCAGCCAGGTATAAAACTTGCTGTTGCCCTGGAACTGGTCCAGTTTTTCGTAGGCCTTGAGAAACGCGTCCTGTACTACGTCCTGCGCATCTTCCTTGTTTTGCGTGATGTGCTGCGCAATGCGGAAGATCTGCCGGTCGTACTTGTTGACGAGTGTTTCAAAAGCCTGAACGTCCCCGGTGCGCGCGCTGGCGACCAGCGCTACATCGGGATGCTGCTCGTTCTCTCCTATTTGGATGGTCGCCATGAGCGTACGATGCGGAAAAATCCGCTGCCTTTCTGTCGCGAGAGCGAAGCCGCTCTCGAAGCTTTAGTGTAACGGACTCAGGGGGAGCTTACCAAGCAGTGTGCTACCCAAGTTGGATTGAGGTGGGTCGATCCGGTTACGGGAGTGGTTCGTAGCCAGAAAGTGGACTGTTGCGGAGAATCAATCAGGCATAGAGTAATGGTATGGGGCAGATTTTCCGGAGTTCTCCACTGCGAGGTTTTAATATGACGGGCTGGGCGGGCCTGAAGCGCGTGGCCGGCCTTTTGTCTATTGTCGTGCTGTGCGGCCTGATTGCGACTGCCGGGATACACGCGGAGGGAACGACGGCCAAGCATCACGCCAAGGCCAAAGCGGGTACGAAGGCCGGTTCAAAGACCGGCGCCAAGGCCGGTGTAAAGACAGGCGCGAAGGGAACCAAGGCGTCTCGGACGACGCGGCGTGCCAAGGGCCGCAGGACTGCTGGCGGGGCGGCGCGCTCGGCGAAGCTGCGGCAGGCCTTTGTGGCCTCAACGGAACTGCGCCCGATGGCTCAGCAACTGGCGGCGACTCGCACGGCTGCTGCTTATGCCGGGGTGACCTCGTATGCACGCCAGCACCAGGGAGAAGCGGGGGCAGCAGCTTATCTGGCGCTGGGTCATGCTTATCTGCTCGACAACAGGTTTGCAGAGGCGGCGACAAATTTGCGCCAGGCGCGGGCGACTGGGGATGCGCTGGCGGATTATGCGGATTATCTGGGCGCCAAAGCGAACCATGATAGCGGTAACAATGCGGCGGCTGAGGAGTTGCTGAAGGGATTCGCGGAGAGGAATCCGGACAGCATCTTTGTGGCGCAGGTGCCGGAGTTGGAAGCGCAAGTGCTGCTGGGCATGAATGATTTAGCCGGAGCGCGGCGGGTTCTGACGGAGAATCCGGAGTCTGCCAACCGGGCTGGGTATCAACTGGCGCTGGCTGAGGTAGACCAGGCACAGGGACAGGCGGATGAAGCGGGGCGCATTTTCAAGCATGTGTTGCTGACGTGGCCGCTTACGTTTGAGGCGACGACGGCGCGGACGCATCTGACGGCGATGGGCCTGGAGAGCAGCCTGACAGCGGCGGAGTTGCGCAGCCTGGGAGATGCGTATTACAACGGGGGACACTATCAAGAGGCTTCAGAGCAGTATCGTGCGCTGGCGCGCAAGAGCACGGATGCGGTCCAGCGGAATGGCTTTGCCGTGGCGGCTGCGGCTTGCGATCTGAAGTTGAAAAAGCTTACTCGCGCGGAGGCAGAGAGTCTGGCTGCGACGAACGATGAGAATGGGGCGCGGCGGCTATATCTGCTGATGGAACTGGCGCGCGATCGCGAAGACCTGACTGCGCAGACGACGTATGTTGAGACGTTGAAGGCCAATTTTCCGCATAGTCCGTGGCTGGCGGAGGCGCTTTTTTCAAGCGGGAATATGTATATGCTGCGCAAGGACTATCCGCGCGCGGTGACGTATTACTCGGACCTGGCGGAACGGTTCCCGAAAGGCACAAACGCTGCCGCGGCGCACTGGCGCGCGGGTTGGTGGTCTTACCGGCAAGGCTTGTACGCGCAGGCTGCTCGTATTTTCGAAGAGCAGATCAAACTGTATCCGGGAGCGAAGGAAACGGTGAGCGCGCTTTACTGGCGGGCTCGGCTCTATGAGCAGCAGGATCATGAGCCGTCCATGGCGGCAGCGCACTATCGCAAGCTGGTCTCGGTGTATTCGCACTACTTCTATGCGCAGATGGCGCGGGAGCGGCTGGTTGCGCTGGGCGATGCGAAGGCGGCGACTGTGCCGCATCTCGACGAGTACGTGCCGGCGGTTATTCCCAAGCTGGACGCCACTTTTCCGGCGGCCGATCCGCACCTGGTGAAGGCTCATCTGCTGGTGAATGCGGGATTGAGCGAGTACGTTCCGCAGGAGATTGCTGCGGCTCCCGACAGCGGGTCGTGGAGCGGGATTGCCGAGGCTCAGATCTATGCATCGTATGGCGAGACCTTTCGCGCGATGCGGGTGTTGAAGCGGGCACTGCCGTATGCGGCTTCCGCTCCGATCAAGTCAGTCCCGCTGGCTTACTGGCGCATTCTGTTTCCTGAGGATCACTGGGAGACGATCAAGGCGGAGTCGAAGAAGAATGGCCTCGATCCTTACCTTGTTGCATCGCTTATCCGGCAGGAGTCGGAGTTCAATCCTTCGGCGATTTCGCGGGCCAATGCGTATGGCTTGATGCAGCTGCTTCCTTCGGTTGGAAAGCAGATGGCGCGCGAAGAGGGGTTGGGGTCGATCGAGACGCGGCAACTGCTGGATCCGGTGATGAACATTCGTTTGGGAACGCGTTATCTGCGGCAGACGCTGGATAAGTTTGGCCGCGTACCGGAGTATGCATTGGCGGCTTACAATGCGGGAGATAACCGCGTGACCGACTGGCAGGCAGCTGGTCCTTACAACGGCGTGGACGAGTTTGTGGAGTCGATACCGTTTACGGAGACGCGCGATTACGTACAGGCGATTTTGCGCAACCAAGATATCTACCGCGGCATCGACCAGTATGCCCAGAGTGTGCAGGCGGCGCAACGGGCAGATGCCGGCACTTCACCAGCGGCAACTACGGCGCAATTAAGTGGGGCTTCTGCTCCGATGAATTGACGAGCGGTTCATGATGATAAGGGAACCCGCTTTGATACTCTCACTCTTATTGCTTTGTGATTTCTGATTGACGAATCAAACGTCTCACGAAAGACTGATTGCACGATAGCTTTGAACATTGAAGAAGAACATCGTTCCACTTGACGGCTTGCTGCGAACCACTAGAGTTGCGGCTTACGTTTAGTCGCAACAGAAGTCGAATTCACCCATTGGAGGGGAAGAATGACGGCTGAGTTGCAGTTCCTCGAAGCATGGATCCCTGAAAAGATGGAACCCGGAACGGTCTTTTTGTTGGAAGGACCGAACTCGCTGGGACACGGCAACAACCCCTTTGTGGCGGTACTGGCCTGTCCTGGTTGCGGCACCGTGGGGCTGATCACACGACGCCAACTGCATGGTTTTGAAACCATGATTTGCGGAGGTGAGGAGTGCTCCGCTGAATTTGGCTTTGACGGTGATAGCATTCGCTATCGGGCGGTGCAATAGCGATCCAGGCATTTAATAAGCCGCTCGCGGATATCAACACTTATGAGCGTTATGCGCAGCTATGCCGGCGGGCGGCTTCGATCGTGTGTCTGTGCCGTGGTGGTCATCGCGGCGAGTATTGCAGGTTCTTTGTGCCTGACGGCGCAACAGAGTGGTGCGCACGCGCCGGCGCAGGACGAGCGCAATACGGACATTGTGCATGTCGATACTCATCTGCCGCTGCCGAATTTCACGAGCCTGAAGGCATGGGAAGAGCGGAAGAAGTATCTGCGTAATCAGATTCTGGTTTCGGCCGGGCTGTCTCCGCTGCCGGAGAAGAGTGAGTTGCACGCGCAGATCTTCGGCAAGATCGAGGAGAAGGACTACACGATCGAGAAGGTACTGCTTGAGACGATGCCGGGATTTTACCTGGGCGGCAACCTCTACAGGCCGCGCAACGGGAAAGTGAAGCATCCGGGTGTTCTGAATCCGCATGGGCATTGGCAGTATGGGCGACTGGAGAATCAGCCGCTTTATTCAGGGCCGTCGCTGGGCATCAGCCTTGCGCGCCAAGGCTATGTGGCCTTTGCGTATGACATGGTGGGATATACGGACACCGTCCAACTGCCGCATCGTTTTGGAAGCGCAGAGCAGAGGTTGTGGTCGTTTGGCCCACTAGGGTTGCAGCTTTGGGATTCGATTCGCGCGCTGGATTTTCTGGCGTCTCTGGAGGATGTGGATGCGACGCAACTCGGCATCACAGGGGCTTCGGGCGGTGGGACACAGGCGTTTCTGCTGATGGCAGTGGATGACCGGGTGCAGTTTGCTTCGCCCGTGAACATGGTGTCGGCCATTATGCAGGGTGGAGACCTGTGCGAGAACGCACCGGGGCTGCGCGTGAACACCAGCAACGTTGAGATCGCGGCGATGTTTGCGCCGAAGCCGATGTTACTGGTTTCTGCTACAGGGGACTGGACGCGCAATGTTCCCAAGGAGGAGTATCCGGCGATCAAGCGGATCTACAATCTCTACGGCAAGAGCGATCAGGTTGAGGTAGTCCAGGTCAATGAGGTGCACAACTTCAACCAACGCAGTAGGGAGGCTGTATATAGGTTTTTCGCAAAGCATCATCCGGGCCTGAGCGACAGCAGGGAACTGGCCGAGCACGATGTCGAAGTGCCGATGCTGCAGGAGATGATGGCGCTCTCAAACCATGCATTGCCCGCGGATGCGCTAGATATGGATGGATTGTTTCGATCATGGCAACGCATGGCGCAAAGGCAGACGCGAACGACTGAGGACCGAGATTTTCTTCGCGAGCGTCTGCGGCAGACACTGGCTGTTGAGGTTCCGCAGGATGTGGCTGCGGATGTGGATGGCGAATCGATTGTCTTGAGCCGTCTCTCGAAAAGGGATCGTGTGCCAGGGATCCGGGTTCCTGGGCATGGCGCGACGGCGATCATCGTAGATGCACGAGGTTCGGCAGCAGCATTGCGAACGGAGGCCGTGAGCCGGCTGCGTAGAGAAGGAAGGCCGATTCTACTGCTGGATGTTTTTCAGACAGGGGCGGCGACAGCGCGACGGAATCGACAGGATGCGGCTTCGGGACCGGGCGATGATGAGGATCGAGCCAATGCCGCGGCGGGCGATCCGAAGTTTTTGACGTTCAATGTGAGCGATGATGCGGCGCGTACTCAGGACATTGTTACGGCGATCATTTATGCGAGCAAAAGCAGCCAGGAAGTGGAGATCTATGCCTCGGGAGAGGCTGCCTTGTGGGCTGTATTCGCGGCTGCGGTGAGCCCGATTCGTATTTCGCTACGGCTTGAGAGTATGCCAAGGATGGTTGGTAATAAAGATTACGTGGAACACTTCAATGTTGCGGGAATTATGCGCGCCGGCGGAGTTGAGATTGCGGAGAAACTGGCGGCTGCGCGTTGAAGCATAATCCGAAGGACCAAGGCTGGTGAGATGTAGGTCGTCGCTGCTTGCATTATGATGAAGCTGTGGCCAATTTCCCGCGGGCGTGGCGAAATGGCAGACGCAGCGGACTTAAAAAATCTTGAGTGCCCGCCGGGAAACTGGCGGAGTAGAACTGCTCAAAGTCGGGGAAACCTTGAATGGCAATCCCGAGCCAAGCCCGGAAATATCTCCGGGAAGGTGTAGAGACTAGACGGGCAGCACCTAAACCCTCACATGGGGAATGGTGAAGGGATAGTCCAGACCACGAACTCGCGCTGGCGGGGCGGCGAAAGCCGAAGTGGTATGAAAATCCGCAGGCCGCAAGGCCGTGAGGGTTCAATTCCCTCCGCCCGCACCACAACCGTTTCCCAAGCAACCGGGATCAACTCATCTGAAATGAATCATTCTGGCGGGGCTCTCCTGCGCTGTCTTCGCTGCCGATTCAGTAACCGGGACTTTTCGAGAGCAGTCCGAGCGTGAACGAAGCGGATCAGGCGCAGAATGGCTTCCTGCGCCTGCTGATGGGTTGTTCAGGACGATTGCTGCGATGGCGACAAAGCTACCGCAGCTTCGCTGGTGAGCACCCGGAAGACGAGCGTTTCTTGAAGATACAGCTGCACTGCAGAATCCGTATGACTGAGATAACCGATCGAGACGTCTTGTCCGATGTTGAGCTCGAAGTCGCCCCCTCGTGTTGTTACGACGAATGCCCCTTCAATCGCCGGCGCCCAGATGAGGTTGCCATCCACGATGCGCTTCACGTGTTCAAGCACGGGGTAGCCATGATCGCGGGTTTCGGCCAGGGCGGTATATTCGTCGGCTCCCAGAACAATTGAATAGGGTCCATTGACGCCGACGAGCCGTAATTGGCTGAGCGCGTGAGCAACGGCATCGGGATAATCCCGTACATCCGGAGGCAGTGGCTCGATGGGATTGCTGGTGCTTTCCCGGATGCCCTGGATATTCGCTTCCTGGTATCCGTTGAAGATGGCCCGATCTTCCGCAAAGGCCAACTTCCTGGCCGCGTCTTTTGCCGGCTGCCAATCGGAGTCGTTAGAGCCGCGTTCCACATCATCAATGGTCTGGCGCGACAGCTCGAATGGCACGCGCAACTCTACGAGTGGCTTTACTTCGCGCTGTCTGGCAAGGATGCCCTCGGCGGGAGCTGAGATTTGTTTCAGGTGCCCGGTGCCTACGCCGGGTAAGGCCAATCCTCCCGGCGATGGAACATCGACGACGCGGCGGCCGGCCAGATATCGCTTCAGTGTTCTCGTCGTCTCTTCTTCAATCTGCGCCCATGCTGCGTCAGAGATGGGGGCAAGTTCCCGGTGAAGGTTATTCATCTTTCTCTCCCTTGAGTGATCCTATCCTGAGTGATGTGTCCACTGCGGTAACAGCAGCGGATGGCAGTGGCTCAGTGAATGACGCCTCTGCGGTTTCCGTTGTACCTGGAGCGACTGCCACGACGTTATCGAGAAAGGTCCCTGTGGGCACGAAGAACAGGCTGCCTGTGGCTGGACGGCTGAAGTCGAGCAGCCGGTCGTAGTTTCCCGGCGGGTTGCCGATGAACATGTTCTCCAACATTTTCTCGGTGACGCGGGGTGTGCGGCAGTAGCCGATAAAGTAAGTTCCGAATTCGCCGTGGCCCGGCCGCCCGAACGGCATGTTATCCCGCAGAATCTGCAACTGGCGTCCGTTCTCCTCGATATTGGTGAGCGCATTGTGCGCATAGGAAGGCTTTGCGGCGTCACTCAACTCGATGTCCGAGAGTTTACGCCGACCGATGATTCGTTCCTGCATTTCTACCGGAAGCGCATTCCATGCCTTCAAGTCATGAAGGTACTTTTGCACGATGACGTAGCTGCCACCCGCATAAGCTGGGTCTTCGCTGGCAATGATCGCAGCCTCGCGCGCCGCGTCTCCTCGGGGATTCTCTGTACCGTCGACGAAGCCCATGACATCGCGATCATCGAAATAGCGGAAGCCGTGGACCTCGTCGGCCACGGAGACCACGTCACCAATGCTCTCCATGATATGCGTAGCCAGTTCGAAGCAGAGATCCATGCGTTTGGCACGAATGTGGAAGAGGATATCGCCCTGGGTGGATACAGCATGCCGTCCGCCGGAGCGAATCTCCCGGAATGGATGAAGCTCGGCGGGACGCGGCGCTCCGAAGAGTTTGTCCCATGCCTCCGACCCGAATCCAGCAACGCAGGTAAGGCCAGCTTCGACATCGCGAAACTCGACCGCCCGCACCAACCCGGAGAGGTCCGCGCAAAAAGCGCGGATACGCGCGTAACCCTCCTCGCTTTGATGGATGGACAGTACCAGAAAGATCGCCGACCGCGTAAGCGGCCCGACCACATTTTGCGGGAGAACGACCTCGTTGAGTTCGCTGGGGGTATCCATTTTTTCAATCTCGATCTTTATCAGCTTTCAACCGAGTATCGCATTTCTGCGCGAGCCATCGTTCGAGATCTTTGCCTGTCCGCATCGCCCTATACCTGTCCAGTGCCTCGCACCCCTGAGAAAAAGGTTTAAAAATAAGGCCGCAACAGGTCAATTGCGTGTCTACGTCTCTCTCCAATAATTTCCGTTGCCTGCGATTCTTCTTTGAAGACAGGCTGAAGAAACCGCGCAAACCCACCGCGCTGCGTGCACATGTGACCGGTATCTGAGGGCGTGGCTATTGTGTTCGGAGGAACCAGCGATCGAGGACGACATGGCGCGAGAACCAGTGAGTTCCTAAGAGCATTCTAGCCAGAGACTTCATTGCCGCCGGCGGAAGGCTGCGCCCGATGCGGGTAGCCCAATCGCTTTGCGAGTTGCCGAATCGAGTGGTGAGCCGATCGCGGTAGCTGGTAAGCCGGTCGCGTGTGTAGTGTCCGCCGGTGTCAAGGATGGTCTTTGCTGCCAGCAATCCGGATTCGATTGCTGGCAGTATTCCTTCTCCACTTTGTGAATACGCGAGGCCTGCGGCGTCTCCAATCAACAGGATGCCGTCGTCGACAAGATTGCGTTTTGTCTCACGCTGGATGAGATATGCGTGGCCGCGCATTGAGGAGGGCAGATCAAAAGCGACTTTGCCTGTCTTTCTCAGGAAGCGTACAAATGCGGTGACATGGACGGTAGCGAGTGCGGATCAAGCCTGCCCAGGCCGACGTTGAGAAAGTCTCCCTTGCGAAAGCACCAGCCATAGCCAAGCATGTCTTCGCAGAAGAATAGCTCTGGAAGGTTGCCGCGCACCGAACAGGAGCTGAGTTGCGCGGCGTTCATTTGAAACTCCACTTCCTGGGCGGTTACCGGTGTTTCCTCGCTGGTGCGGGCGCCAAGGAAGCGGGCAACCGGGCAGAAATGTCCACCGGCACCGACGATGAGCCGTGTATGGATCTGGCCGTTCACGATCCACCCGTTTGCTGAACGCTCGATGCTTTTGAGTGGCTCTCCAAGCCGCAACCGTGCACCGCACCGTTTGAGGAGGTAGTCATCGAACTCAAATCGACGGATTCCGTAACTGATTGCGCGGCCGTATTCGCTCTCGATTTCAGTGCTGCCCAGGAGACTGGTTCGAAACCCGGTGATGGCTTGCAGTACACGCCCGGTGGCGTATTCCGCCAGATCGATATTGAGGCTATCCAGTACTGGCGGAGTGATCCAGCCGCCACAGACTTTGTTGCGGGGAAATGTGTTCTTGTCCAGGATGATGGCATCGAGGCCGGCTTCATGCAGTGCTTTCGCGCAGGAAGAGCCGGCAGGCCCGCCTCCGACGATCAGGACGCTGCTTGACTCCATCGAGACTCCTCTTCTGCCTGGGAATCTTCGGCGTACAGATGAGCCCTGGTCCAGGGGATGCGCTGGCAAGCAGAACCCACGAAGGCGACCTGAAAGAGCTGAAGGTGACCGATACGGAAGCTTGCAAGCGAGCCGGCCAGATAGAGTTTCCATGCCCGGAAAAACTCAGGGCCAAATAACTCGATGACGCGATCTGCCGAACGTTCGTAGAGCTTCAACCAATGCTCCAGCGTCAACGCGTAGTGCTGCCTCAAATTCTCGACGTCCAACACCGAATACTCGTGTTTCTCGAATATCTCGACGGCCTCACGCAGGGCCGGGGCATATGCGCCCGGGAAGATGCGCTTGCGAATCCAGGTGCTGAAATGTGCGGGCCTGTTTCGCCCAATGAAGTGAAGCAGTCCGCGCCCGGAATTCCCGATTGTCCGAAAGATGACTTCTTCCAGTTCGTAATAGTGTTCGCGGCCAACATGCTCCAGCATGCCGACCGAGACGAATACATCGAAGTCACCGGAGATGTTGCGATAGTCGTCTTCGACGAATTCAACCTGGTCTGTCAAGCCTTCTTTTCGGGCCCGAGCCTGTGCATATTCGATCTGTTCGTGTGAAATGTTATAGGCGCGCACAGTGACCCCATAATGCTTCGCCATATAGATTGCGAGGGCGCCCCAGCCGCAACCGGCATCTACGACCTTTTCTCCCGGCTGCAGTTGAAGTTTCCGGCAAATGTAATCCAGCTTGGAGATTTGCGCCTCTTCGAGTGTTGTCGAGGGACTCGGAAAGTAGGCACAGGTATAAACGAGCTGCGGATCCAACCACAGTTTGTAGAAGTCCGTATGCAGGTCGTAGTGGTGATGGATGTTGGAGGCAGATCCGCCTAAAGTGTTGGCCTGGATGAGATGAAGCCAGCTGGAAACGAGGCGATCGAACCAGCGCCGGTTCGACGAATTCCGCATCGCGCGGAGGACCACTTCCAAAGCATGAACGAGGTCTCCTTCGATCTCAATTCGTCCGCTCATGTATGCGTCGCCAAAGCCGATCTCTGGGTCGAGCATCATGCCTGCGAGTGCGCTGTTGTCACAAATGACGATACATTCTGAACCAATGCCATCGGACAAGGAAGAATGTCCTGTACCCAATCTCAACCGGATGGGCGCTTGTCCAATGAAACGACGGAGTTGGTTGAACAAAAACCGTTGAAACGGTGTCACTGCCGGATGGTTGACCATCTCTGGATGTTCCCCTTCCAGATCGACATTCGAAGCTCGCCTGAATCCTAAAGGTTGCTCTGCCGGTAAAACTCCGCTGACATCACTGCGCCTATCCCGACACCCTCAAAACTTAACCCGATCTATCTATTCCTGCACAGTCAAGAAATACTGTGACATGGGTCAGGACTCGTTTGTCAACTCGAAACTGGACGAGAGGGTTGCCCGCATAAAGACGCTTGCCAACGATGGCTCAGTCTTATTTCGACCCTGGTGGATGGCCAGAAGATGGATGCGATTCGGTGATGCTTTGACAGCACTCGTGAGCGATCTGCAGTCCCTCTTCTGTGGGGATTACCCAAGCATCGATCCTTGAGCCAGGAGTAGAGAGCCTTCCTTCGATGTCAATCAAAGTCCTGTTGGCTTCATGATCGATCTCGACACCGAAGCCGCGTAGGCCTTCGCATACGAACTGGCGAACAAAGCCGGTATTTTCGGCGATGCCTCCGCCAAAAATGATTGCTTCGGCGTTGCCCAGGGCCGCCAGGTAAGCTCCCACAGCCTTCCTCACCCGGTAGGCGAACATGTCCATCGCCAATTTCACTTGAGGCTTTTGATCATACTGCTTCATCAATACGCGCGTATCGAGCGAGACTTCCGATATTCCTTGAAGCCCGGATTTTTTGTTGAGCAACTCCATCACATCATCGACGCTCATCTTTTCTTCGCGCATCAAAAGAGGGATTAATGACGGATCGACATCGCCTGAGCGAGTGCCCATCATCAGGCCTTCGAGTGGCGTGAGTCCCATGGTGTTATCGACCGACTTACCTTGTTGGATCGCTGTTACCGAACAACCGCTTTCGAGATGCATCGATACGATGTTGCATTCATCCTCGTGCCTACCCGCGAGATGAGCATAACGGCCCAACAGATAGCGGTGAGAGATGCCATGGAAACCATATCGCCGGATTTGATGCTTGCTGGCTAGCTCCCGAGGAATCGCATAGCTCGACGCGTAGTCGGGCATGGTGCGGTGGAAAGCTGTATCGAAGACTCCGTAGATGGGCGTTTCAGGGAACCTGCGCCGCAGCGGCTGCAAAACCTCAAGCGAACTCTTGTTGTGGAGCGGAGCAAGCTTTTCAAGTTCAGCGATCCTTCGTTCGACCGCTGCATCGATCACCGTTGGCTGGTCCAGATCGGCTCCGCCATGGACGACCCGCACAGCCACGGCATCTATTTGTTTCAAGGCCGGGAGGTCGTCGCTTCCATGGTTTTCGTGCCACAGCAGGAAGTTCTCTGCCGCCTCGCCGTAATTGCCTGCAATTATTGACTCGGTTGAGATGGACTTTTTTTGCTTGTATTGAGATAGCGTCGGGTCTTTCCCCATACCTTCGATACCGATACTTCGCAGTTTTGTACCCATAAATGCATGGGACTGTTTTGGATCACAGCGAACCAACTCCGCTTTGAGAGAATTGCCACCGGGATTGAGGACGAGAATGTTCATTTCAATTCTGGTGAGGAGTCGAAGGGTGGGCGCGTCTATTCTTATGCGGCGCGTGGCTGACAGAGTAATGCCGACTCACTGCTTTCGCAGCGGATAGAGCTTTGGCCAGGTGATCTTGAACCTGATGTCTGATTTGTGCAGTGATCTTGCACGACGACTTGTGATCGAGAACCTTGTCGGCGACAGTGGAAAGAATATCCCAATCGTGCCATCTCCCGATTTGATCTTTGACTTCTCCAAGGGCTTGAATAAATCCCGAATCGCTTTCCGGATCGAGTTGAAGGGTGTACCTGAGAGCCTTCACCTTGAGACGATAGGAGTGGAGATTTCCCTTGCTGAGTTCTGGCCATGCACGTAGTTCAGATTCAAGCTGAATCGAGAAGGCCGTTGCGTTGCTGGACATCTGGATGTTACCCGCAATGCTGCTTCCTGACGGGCTGATATGTTTCTCTACGATCCTGGAACACCGTCTGAGGCGGTGGCGAATCTCTTTCTGTTTTTTCGCCAGGATGTTGCGTAGATTCCCAGTTGGATGTGCGCGGCTACTCCCAAGAAACTCGAGCAGCGCTACGAGACATTCAGGATCGGCTCCAGTGGGAAGGCGAGATGCGAAGCCGACGAGCACATCGATATCGCGCACCTTACCCGCGGCCTTTCGAATCGATTTCAAAAGCTTGAGCAAGCGATGTCCGTTGCGTTTCTGATCCAGCCCAGACGCGCGCACGGCCACTTCCGCCTTGCGCGTCTGGCTACGCAGACGGTGAACGGCGCCTGGCTTCGGATTTTCTTGAAAACCTTTTAAGGTTTTGCGTAGCGATCGAAATCGCTTCTGTAGTGAATTCAGATCCACCATCCCTCTTATTGTGATGGTTTCTGCTACTGCCAGGTTGGCCAATCCTCAATGCCCCTGAATGAGGGTTTCCAGGGTTATGCCGTCGACACCGGAAGCGTATTGCGGCGATAAAAAAGTCTGCCTATGTTTCTCGTTCCATAGGAAGCCGAGACAAATCCTGTGTCCTTTTGCTCCCTCCATTTTTAACACTACATTCATAATTATGGTGAAGGAAGTTCAGGTGAAATTTCTCTCTAATCCAACCAAGTTGAAGCCACTGGTCAAGGACGACGGCATCGTCCAGGTCATCATCGAAACGCCGGCAAACAGTCGCAACAAATTCGCTTTCGATCCGGAGCAAGGGATATTTGCGCTCAAGAAAGTTCTCCCCGCTGGGATGGTGTTTCCGTATGATTTCGGATTTCTGCCACAGACAATTGCCCCGGATGGAGACCCGATCGATGTTCTGCTGCTTATGGATGAACCGGCCTTCCCAGGTTGTGCTGTTCGCTCCCGGCTGATCGGTGTGATTGAAGGCCAACAGTTCGATGGGAAGAAAAAGGTGAGGAACGACCGCCTGATTGCCGTGGCAGAAGCGAACCATATGTATGCAAACGTTCGGACGATGAAAGACCTGCCAGGGAAATGGCTCAGAGAACTCCAGGTGTTTTTTGTCAACTATCACAATCTCGAAGGGAAGAAGTACGAGTTGTTGGGCTGCAAGGGCGCCGCCGCCGCCTTCACTTTGATTCGAAAGGCGCAGAAGGCTCGATAGAGGTCACTCCTGTGACAGAGATGGTCATTCGATTTGTGGTCGGTGGGATCGTAGTCAGTCTTTTTTCTCTCATTGCAGATGTTTTCCGGCCTAAGAGCTTTGCGGGACTGTTTGGGGCGGCTCCATCTATCGCATTAGCAACCGTGGGACTAACCATTCATCATGACGGACCGAACTACGCGGCCCTGGAGGCGCGGTCGATGATTCTTGGAGCGATCGCCTTCCTCACGTATGCGGGTATTGTCAGTTGGCTGCTCAGAAGGTATAAGCCTCCCGCCTTTATCGTGACTTTAGCTGCGATGCCGGTGTGGTTCATGGTGTCGTTTGCGCTTCTGGCAGTGTTGGTGGGACCGGCTCATTGAAGAAAGTGAAAGTCAACTTCGGCTCGCTCAGAGAGACAAAGATGCATGAATACATGGTGCGCTTTGTATTTGGCGGGGCTTGCACTGTATTTGCGGGTTTAATGGCGAAGCGTTTCGGGCCTGCGGTAGGTGGACTATTTCTTGCTTTTCCGGCGATATTTCCGGCCAGTGCGACGATGATCGAAGGCCATGAGAAACGGCGAAAAGCCGAACGGGGGATGAATGGCACGGTTCGAGGAAGGATGGCCGCGAGCCTTGACGCTTCAGGGGCGGTGTTGGGATGCGTCGGTTTAGCGGGATTCGCGACAGTGTTGTGGATGGAGTTGCCTAAACACGATCCGCTGACGATCGTGATGATCGCAACGGTGACATGGGCGACTGTAGCTTATACGCTATGGGCCCTCCGCAAGGGGTAGGCCCGTCGACGCAGGATTTTCTCAAATCACCTTTCTTGAGCCGCAGGTTCTAGGACAGAAGTGTGACTTTGCCATCGGGGGATTTGGTGAAGGCGTGAATTACATTGCCCTGGGTATCGAGATGGCGAAGGGTAAGGAGCCTGTCCGTCGCTTCGAGATGGCTGAAGCCGTGGACCTTGTTGAAGAAGGGACCGCGCTGGACGACCTCATTGCGTTCATCATAGAGATCAGCGCCGCCGCCTCCGGAGAGGAAGAAGGAGGTGGGATGGCCATCGAACTCGAGATGCTGCAGGTCATGATCGTGGCCTGCAAGGTAAAGGTGAACCTTGTGCTGTCGGAGCAGAGGCTCCCAATCTGCAATGAGGACCTGATGATCGCCATGCGGGCCGTTTGAGAAGACGGGGTGATGCGCGATGACGATGCGGAAGGGCGTGGTGAGTGGCCTGGCCAACTCGGCGGCGAACCACTTGAGCTGCTGCTGACGCTGCTCCTCGGTCATAACGTGAGTAAAGCCGTGGGTTAGTTTGCCGTCGGCGAAGGACATGTTGCTGTCGAGCGCGATGATCGTTGCAACGGGTTTGTGCAGCGGAAATTTATAGCTGTACCACTGGGCCGGTTCAGTCCAGCGGGTATTGCCTCGCGCTGCGTAGGCAAGCTGAGAGTGGAGCTTGATCTCGGGACGCGCCTCGTAATCGTGGTTACCGGGAACTGCATAGGCGGGGCAATCGAAGATATGCTTTGGATACATTTCTTCGAAGTCGGTGCGGAAGCGGGGGCAGTCTACGCCGCCGGGAAATTCGCCGTAAAAATTGTCGCCTAAAAGGAAGAGGGCATCGTGCTTCAGGCGGTTCTGGCTTGTGTAGGCTGCCATGGCGCGGGCGACGGAGCTTTGAGAATCGATATGGCGATCGTCGCCCCAATCACCGATCATGAGTGCATGGGCGGCATGGGGATTGGGTGACGATCTACCGTTGGCCGCGAAGGATGCGAGGGGATGTAAGGCGGCTGCAGCGCTGAAAATGAAGCTTTGACGTAGAAAACGGCGACGGCCCGGCGAGTGATCGAGGGTGCTCATGTCATGAATTATTTCATCGGTTGCTTAGAGAAACCTGAAGCTGAATGTGAATGTCCAGTCAACAGATTTTGGAGAAAGAGAGATCCTTTCCTACGCGCAAAAGTTCAATTCACTGAGCGGCAGGTGGTGAATTTTCAGCAGGCTGATGGAGGACGTCGATGGCGCGCTGGTAGAGCCGGTTGCGCATCTCGAACCTGTTGGCTGCGCGGGTTACATAACGGATCAGGACATTGACGCCAGCGGCGGCGGGACGCAGATTGACCTGGGCGGTTGCGGCGAACTGGCCCAGGCCGGCTACCTTTGAGGCTCGCTTCCATTCCTGCTCGGCCAATTGAGCGTCGTGCTCCGTTTCTTTGAGAACGGATCTATGAATTTGCTCAATGATTGCGTAGGAACTGGTGGATTCAGGAACGTTGACGGAGATTTCGTCCCACATCCACTGGCCGACTGTGGAGAAATTGAAGTACTGGCCGTTGATTGCGTACTTGTTGAGGAAGGCGACGCGGCGGCCGGTGGGGTGGCCTTTGTCCGCCGAGTTGCCTGTTTCGAGAATGGTGGTGCGAAAGAGGCCGACCTCGGCTACATCGCCGGCTACGCCATTGATCTCTACGGCATCTCCCAGGCGAATTCCATTGCGTCCCATCAGGACGAACCAACCGAGGAAGGCGAGGATGAAGTCCTGAAGCGCGACGGTGAGGCCGGCAGTGGTGAGGCCGAGGATGGTCGACATCTGACGGGGTACGCCGAAGCAGACGAGCAGGATGGATATGATGCCAATGAGCTGTACGCTGAGCTCGAGGATGGTGCGCAGCGTCTGCATGCGGCGAGGATCGAGAGTGGGGCGGTCGAGCAGGTGACGCACGAGACGATTGCCGAGCAGCACTGCGATGAGGATAAAGACAATGAGCGCGATGGAGTCAAGGATGAGATGCAGCACGAGGCGATGCTGCAATTGGAGCTGGTTGGACCACTGGTCATAGACGGTGGCGAGCTGCTGCTCGGTTTGGATGCGGTCGCTGTAAATGCTGGCAAGTTGAAGCTGATCGGCGCGGCGATGAAGGAGCTCAAGTTTACTGGCATGATCGGGCACGACATCGGGTGTTGCATCGGCATCGGATTGCGATGCTGAGGGATTGCCTGCAATCTGACTTGCCGGTGTCTGCCCGGCGCTTTTGGCTTTGGCTTCGATGGAGGCATATTCTGCCGCGAGGGCTGCGGCGTCCGACTGAGCGAAGCGTTTCGCTTGCTGGAGCAAGTCATAGCGCGTGCGCTGGGCCAGCCATGCCTGAACGCGGCCAGCGAGCGTGGAATAGTGCTGCACGGAGACGGTTGCCAGCTCGGCATTGTGCTGGGCTTGCTCGTCATACTTGGCAATGGCTGCTTCGTGGGCGGAGAGCTCCTGCTGAATCTGAGAGCGGGTATCGCCGGTGGCGCGGGCGAGCTGCTCCTGAGCATCGTCGAGTATATCGTTGTCGAGGCCGAGCTGAGCCTTGAGAATTTCAAGATCGTCATCATTGGCGGAAGAGGGTGGCGCGTTGGGAGCTGGAGTGAGGCTCTTGATCTGAGCGGTGTCGTCGTCGACGATCTTTTGTAATTGCTTGACGCGCTGGGCAAGGGCGATGGCGTCGGTGGTTTCAGGCCGGCGCTTAAGGTTAGCCTGGCGAAGCGCGGAGGCAAAGGCCTGATCGACTTCATGATCGGCGAGCCGTTGCGCTTCACGGGCGTAGGCTACTTCTTCTTTGCTTTTTGCCTGGGGTGCGAGGGTTTCAGCAGTTTGCCATGGGCCGATGTCGACGATGGTTTTGCGACCGCTCGACGGTTTGCCGATGCTGCCCTGGCTTCTGATGGACGACAGGCGGGTGATTGCGTCGCGGGTAATCCACGAGGATACAAGGGCGGCGATGAAGATCGCAGCGAGGCTCAGGAGAAGAACGATGCCGGTTCTTCTGAAGCGCTGCTTTCGTGCGACTACGCCAGGGTCGGCTGGGGGAGGTGCGGTGACCATACTGTAATGCTACACGTGGGGATTTCGATGCGGATGGAGGCGACGTTTGCTGTTAGAAGAACGTTTGGACGAGATCGACGACTTGATATTGCGCGTTCAGTACAGGTAACACGCGCCATTTATCGAAGGTCAGGCAGGGATGTGAGATGTCGAAGCCGATCATATCGCCTACTTGCAGGTCGTCGCGCGGGGCTATCTGCAGGTAGGCATGCTGGTCCATCATTTTGGTTATGATCCAGTGGGATAAGGCAGGTTTGGGAGCTGAGCTGCCTGGCCTGAAGTGTTGTGCTGGAGCGGGAAAGCCGGCATCGAATGCGGCGTCGCGTTTGCCCATCGCGATGATGGCCCGGGTTGGCTCGGGTACGGACTGCACATAGGCCCATACCTGCAGCGCGGGCAAGAGTCCGGAGCCGATGCGGCGTGCTATTGGATTGCGTTCCTGGATCCTTGCCTGCGCATCGCGATATGCTCCGATATCGTGGGTGAGATAGCAGCCAGGGCGTAACACTACTTCGACGGCATCGCCGAAACCTGCGGCGGAAAATATCTCCGCTACAACGTCGTACCATGCGGAGCCAGCGCCGGAGAGCAGTATTGGCGAGCGGAGGAAGCGCTTTTCGATGGCGAGGGTATGGGTGATGGCAACGGCACGCTCGAGGTAGTTGCGTATGGAGGCTTCATCTTCGAGAACGCCTTCGTAGACTTCAACGCCGCATAAAACGATGGAATCTTTCCACTGCGCCAAGGAGGCAAGCACGGCGTGCAATTGCCCATCATTGCGCACGCCGGTGCGACCCGCGGCAACGCCCAGTTCAAGCAACACATTGAGCCGTAGTCCGCGTCGAGAGAAATAAGCTCCCAACTGCTCGACGAGCGCGGCTGAATCGACCAGGCAGAAGTATTCGAAGGTTGGATCTTCGAGAAGCCGCGCGATGATCGCCATATTTTCTTTGCCCACCAGCTGATTAGCCATGAGAACACGCCGCACACCATGGGCATAGGCGACGTGTGCCTGGTGAGCGGTGGCGAGCGTGATGCCCCATGCGCCGGTTTGCAGTTGCCGCGCGAATAATTTTGGCGCCATCGTAGTCTTGCCGTGGGGCGCGAGCTTCACTCCATAGGCGGCGATGAACTGCTGCATCCAATCGAGATTGTGCTGCAATCTTTCTTCGTAAAGGACGGCAGCGGGTAGACTGAGGTCTTCGCGCAAAAGATTCCAATTGAGCTGGGAGATACTGACGGCATCGAGCGGTTGTTGAAGCGCGCTTAGCCCTTTGTTGAATGGACTGATGTCAGTGAAGCGCGCGGATAGTCCTACCTGTTTATCGTTCAATCTGGCAGTCCTCAAAGTTCGTTCTCAATAAGGATATCTCCCTTCAATTTTTGGTATCCGGGCAAATGTCCTAGAAGTTCATGGTTCATGCTCTATATTCTGAACTGACCACCATGTTGAACTGCGACACACTTATACGAAACGCGAGGGTTCTGGACGGGAGCGGAACCGACGCGGAAGTTCTCGATGTTGCGGTCGATCGCGGGCGTATTTGCGCGATGGGAGCAGGGCTTGATGTTCATGCGGCCAAGCAGATGGAGGCGGAGGGCATGGCGCTTGCTCCCGGGTTCATCGACGTGCATACGCATGACGATCTGAGCGTGATCCGTGAACCTGCTATGTTGCCCAAAATTTCGCAGGGCGTTACGACTGTCATTGTGGGCAACTGCGGCATCAGCGCTTCTCCAGTGAAGTTGCATGGTGGATTGCCCGACCCGATGAATCTGCTGGGTAGCGCGGAGGAGTTCCGGTATCCGGATTTTGCAGCGTATGTTTCGGCAGTTGAACAGGCGCGGCCCGCAGTGAATGTGGCAGCGCTGATCGGTCATACAGCGCTGCGCAATAACTATATGGACAGGCTGGACAGGGTCGCAACCGGCGGCGAAATCGAATCGATGCGAGGACAATTGAAAGCGGCTCTGGATAGTGGGGCGCTTGGTTTGAGCTCGGGGCTCGCTTATCTCTCGGCCAATGCGGCATCGACCGAAGAGGTGCTGGGGCTGGCGGAGTTGTTGAGCTCTGCCGGTGCTGTGTACGCGACGCATATGCGCACGGAGGCGGACGCGATTCTGGATGCGATGGAGGAGGCGTTCAAGATTGGCCGTGTGAGCCGGTCGCCGGTCGTCATCTCGCATTTGAAGTGTGCTGGCGTTGCCAACTGGGGGCGGAGCGGGGAAGTTTTGCTCGCACTGGAAGAGGCGCGCAGGGCACAAGATGCGGGCTGCGACTGCTACCCTTATGCGGCTGGGTCAAGCACGCTCGATCTGCGCCAGGTGGATGAGCGGGTGAAGATCACGATTACATGGAGCGATGCGCATCCGGAGATGGCGGGACAAACGCTGGCGCAGATTGCAACTGCGTGGAGCGTGACGCAGTTGGAAGCGGCACAGCGGCTGAAGCCGGCCGGGGCCATTTATCACAGCATTTCTGAGGAAGATATGCGGCGGATTTTAAGCCATCCCGCAACAATGATCGGCTCGGATGGATTGCCCAATGATCCCATGCCGCATCCGCGGCTGTGGGGCACGTTTCCGCGTGTGTTGGGGCGATATAGCCGCGAGGAAAAGCTGTTCTCGCTGCCGCAGGCGATTCACAAAATGACAGCGATGCCGGCGCAGCGATTCGGGCTCGCTGAGCGTGGATTGATTCGTGAGGGCTATTATGCGGATCTGGTGCTCTTCGATCCAGAGACGATCATCGATACTGCGACGTTTTCAAATCCGATTCGCGCGGCGCAGGGGATTGCAGGGGTATGGGTCAATGGCGTGCTCTCGTATACGGACACGGGAGCAACGAATCATCGCGCGGGGCGGTTTCTTGGGCGGGGCAAGACGAAGTGGGTTCAATGAATTTGCCGGTCAGAAGATTTGTGAGTTTAAGGGATTAGAGGAGAAGACGATGAGTATCAAGCGCTACGGTGTGGAAGGCGGGAAGGGAACGGGCGGGCAGCAACTGCCTTTTGCACGTGCAGTCGAGGCCGATGGCTGGCTGTATGTGTCGGGGCAGGTGCCGATGGTGCAAAAGGATGGTCAGGGCGAAGTGATCGCGGGTAACATCGTTGCACAGTCGCACCAGGCGATCCGCAATCTGCTGGCGATTCTTAAAGAGGCCGGATACGGACCCGAGGACGTGGTGCGATGCGGCGTGTGGCTGGACGATGCGCGCGACTTTCCATCCTTCAATACGGTCTTCAAGGAATATTTCGGCGAGGCTCCTCCGGCGCGTGCGTGCGTTGTTTCGAGCATGGTTGTGGATTGCAAGGTTGAGATCGACTGCGTGGCGTATAAGGCTCCAAGCAAGTAGCTGCGTTCAAGCAAAAGAGTGAGTTCAGTTGTTCGGACTCACCATTCCGTTTCACCACCGGAGAAGCGCTCGTTCAGTGCCTATGCTCGATTCTCATAGCATTTATCTGCTTGTATCTGCCCTGGCTGCGGTAGTCGGGTTGATTCTGCTTATTGCAGTGGTCAAACTGAACCCGTTTATCTCATTGCTGCTGGCTTCGCTTTCGCTGGCGCTGATGGCGGGCATGCCGGCGTCAACGATTATCCACTCATTTGAAGCGGGAGCCGGAGCGACGCTGGGCCATATTGCGATTGTGGTGGCGCTAGGCACGATGCTGGGTAAGATGATGGCGGAGTCGGGCGGTGCGGACCAGATTGCGTATACGCTCATTCGTGTCTTTGGCGAGAAGCGCGTGCACTGGGCCATGGTGGTAATTGGCCTGGTTGTAGGCTTGCCGGCTTTCTTCGAAGTGGGATTCGTACTGTTGATTCCCATTGCGTACACGATTGCACGACGCACCAAGACATCGATGATCATGATCGGTTTGCCCATGGTTGCCGGGCTGTCCGTAGTTCATGGGCTGGTTCCACCGCATCCTGCGGCTCTGCTTGCAGTGACGATCTATAAGGCGGATGTGGGCAAGACGATCTTCTATGCTCTGCTGGTCGGCTTGCCTACGGCGGTGATTGCGGGACCGCTCTATGCCAAGGTGATTGCGCCGCATATCAAGCTTGCGGAGAAGAATCCGATCGCCGCGCAGTTTGTCGATCATGGGTCGGAACGCAGCCTGCCGGGCTTCGGGCTTACATTGTTCTCGATTCTTTTGCCGGTGCTACTGATGCTGACGGGCAGTTGGGCGGATGCAATCACGGCGCCCAAGAGTGGGTGGAATGAAGCGCTGCATCTGATTGGCAACGACGACATGGCGTTGCTGATCGGGGTTCTGATCAGCTTCTTTACGCTTGGCCGGATGCGCGGCTTTACGCGTGAGACGATTTTGCGTTTCAGCAATGAGTGTCTTGCACCGACGGCTTCAATCACGATTCTTGTAGGCGCTGGTGGAGGCTTCGGGCGAATTTTGCAGGACAGCGGTGTTTCACAGGCCATTATCGGAGTGGCGATGCAGAGCCATATTCCACTACTGCTGCTGGCATGGCTGCTTGCAGCGTTGATGCGGCTGGCGGTGGGCTCGGCGACGGTGGCGATGACGACTGCCGCGGGCATTGTGGCACCGATCGCAATGCATAGTACCGGGGTTCATCCGGAACTGCTGGCCATTGCTACGGGAGCGGGTTCGCTTATCTTCTCCAACGTGAATGACGGCGGCTTCTGGCTGGTCAAGGAGTACTTCAATATGAGTGTGGTGCAGACCATAAAAACATGGTCGGTCTGCGAGACGATCATCTCGGTTGCGGCTCTGATGTTTACTGTTGCATTGTCGTTTGCGCTGTAGAGATGAGGCTGTTTGCGTTACCGATGTGCGAGCAAATGCATGGGGGTTGGAATGACAGACAAGAGATTGCAATGGACATCTTCCCGTCGGGATTTTGTGAAGAGTGCAGCGGCTCTTACGATCGCTTCTTCTGCAAAGGGTATAGCCCGGGCAGCCACGGTTGCTGGTCTAAGAAAGTTTGCCTATGTCGGCACAAATACGGGGGCGGTAGGGAGCGGGAATAACGGAGAAGGTATCTATCGGTTTGAGATGAATCCTGAGACAGGCGAACTATCGCGACGTGCACTGGCGGCGAAGACGCCGAGCCCTTCGTGGATTGTGATTCACGTATCCAGGAAGTATTTGTATGCGGCCAATGAGGTTACCAACTACAAGGATGGCCACGGCTCGGTGAGCGCTTTCGCGATCGACGAGGCGAGCGGCGAACTGAGTTCGCTGAACACAGTGAGCTCAGAAGGCGCCGGACCAGCGCATATAAGCATCGATGGCTCGGGTAAGTTTGTTTTTGTGGCCAACTACGGCGACGGAAGCATTGCGGTGCTGCCGATCCATGAGAACGGGATGCTGGGCGACGCTGTCGACAAGCATCGCGACAGCGGTTCGGTTGGCAGCCAACAAGCGGCGCATGCTTCACCGGGCAGTTTTGCCATCAGCGGACACGATGCCCCTCATGCACACATGATTGTGGCTGATCCGCAGAACAGATTTGTGCTGGCGACAGATCTTGGGCAGGACCGGATTTATGTCTATCGTTTTGACGCCGCTACGGGGAAGCTGACTCCGTCTTCGAGCGCGCCGTTCTTTGCTTTGCCTTCAGGAGATGGGCCGCGCCATGTTGCCTTTCATTCGAATGGAAAGTGGTTGTATTCGATTCAGGAAGAGGCTTCGACGATCACCTTCTTTCACTACGATTCGGCGACAGGCTTGCTGGCCGAGCAGCAGACGGTCTCGGCGCTGCCGGAAGGTTTTACGGGATCGAGCTTTGCGTCGGAGATACTGGTGTCGGGCAAGTTTCTGTACGCTGCCAACCGGCTGCACGATACGATTGCGGTCTTCGCTATCGGCGCGAATGGAAGGCTCAAGCACGCAGGAGAGGCATCGACACTGGGCGATTATCCGGGGCAATTTCAGATCGATCCCAGCGGCAGGTTTCTCTATGCATGTAATCGGCGAAGCGACAACATTACCTCATTCCGGATTGATCGGCAGACGGGCCTGTTGAGTTTTACAGGTCAATACACGCCGGTTGGAAGTCCGGGAAGTATTGCCTTTCTCGGATAGCGTGCCGACTAAGGTTGGGAGGCTTCGGGTTTGATGCCGGCTTTGATCAGCGCATCGGCCCAGAGCTTGTATCCGGCGTCGCTGGGGTGAGTACCGTCGGGCATCATTGCATGGGGCAGCGAGCCGTCAGGCATGAGGAACTGCTGGCTTATGTCGATCCAGGTGACCGCGGGATCGGTGCTGAAGCGAGCGGCCAGAAGACGGTTGGTCTCCTGGATTGGCGCGCGTTGTGGGCCGTTCGGTTCAGCGCCGCGAGGAAATATGGCCATCAGCACAAGATGGCTGGCCGGGGAACGTTGATGAATCTCATTTGAGATTGCTGCGATGGCTTCGACAATCTCCTGTGGCGTGCTGGCACGCGCGTTGGAGGTGCCGGTGAGATTGTTGGTGCCGATGTTGAGCACGACCCATGCCGGGTTGATGCCCTGGAATTCGCCTTGCCGAAGACGCCAGAGCACGTTCTGTGTGCGATCCCAGCCGAAGCCCATGTTGATGACGGAAAGGCCGCTGAAGGCCGACTGCCACGACGTGGGGCCATTCTGATGATTGCCGAGCGGCTCTCCGCTCCAGAAATGCGTGATGGAGTCACCGATGAGGACGACCTGGGGCTTGATCTTTTGCTGAAGCTGAAGCTCCGCGTGATGTCTTGCGTACCAGTCGTAGGAGTCCATTTCGAGGCGCGGCACGGGAATCAGCGCGGTGTTGATGTCAGTCATGGAAGCAAGCGGAACGCGCGGCGTATCGCCCATCAGGCGAGCCAAAGTAGGCTCGATGGCCTCGGCCATGCGGCGCTGGCCAATGGTGTCCGGATGGAGGGCCTTGCCGTGCTGCGGTAGGCGCGGGTCGTAAAAGATGGCGGTGTTCAAGGCGCCCTCTTTGAAGAAAATGGAGTTGATGTCGAGGTAGGCGACACGCGGATCTTCGGAATAGCAAGCGGCGAGATGCTTGTTGACAGCTTTATCCCGCTCAGTCTTCAAGGGGGATATTTCGCTGGGCAGGATTCCGATGAGCAGGATTTTGGTCTCGGGAAGACGCTCTTCGAGATCGCCGATAACGGCATCAATTCCGCCCTCCGTTTCCTCGGCCGTTTCATGGTCATGCCCGGTGTTGTTGGTGCCGATCAGCAGGACGACGGCTTTGGGATGGACTCCATCTACTTCGCCGTGATTGAGCCGCCAGAGTAGATTGGCCGTGGTGTCGGCGCTAAATCCAAGGTTGAGCGCCTTGCGGGGAGCATAAAACTCATTCCAAACAGGCTGGAAGTTTTCATCGGGTAATTTGGCTTTGTCATAGTTGTTGGTAATGGAGTCGCCGATGAGCAGGAGCTGCGTGTCTGGCTGGCTATGCAGGGACTCGAGTACGGCTTTGTGGCGCGTCGCCCACCATGGTTCGTTCATGCGATCTTTAGGGACGATGGCGGGGTTCGCAGTGTCGAAGACAGGCTGCTGCGCAAGAGTGCCAAGGGACAGTGGAGCGGCCAGAGTGCAGACTGACATTGCGTGAAAAGCGAAGTGGCGAAAGGCATGGCAACGAAACGACGGCATGGTACCCCTGCGAAGCTCGATATTAAGTGCTCGATTCGATGCCAGTGTAGCGCGTGCCAGTATGCGCCGGAAAATGCCATTGCCGGTGGACCGTCATGTACACTAAGTTGCTTCAGGTTGAGAAGCGGACGCAAAACTCTTATCTGTACAGGTCTCCAATCATGCTCAGCATTTTCACTGGCCGTAATCGGCGTTCAGGAATTCGGATTGCGGGCGCGGCGCTGGCCGCTGCCTGCGCACTCGCTGTGAACTATACGAAGCCATTGGCGGCGCAGGATGAGATTGCACCGGGCTCGCGTAATACAGCAGAGCGTCTCGAATGGTTTCGAGATCAGGGCTTCGGTCTTTTCATTCACTGGGGCGTCGACGGGCAGCTCGGTACTGTAATCAGCCATTCTCTGGGGGGCGCGTCAGACGACTATACGAATCGCTTTTTCAGCGAATTGCCGAAGACATTCAATCCCACGCACTTCGATCCGGATGAGTGGGCGCGAGTGGCACGGCTGTCCGGTGTGCGGTATGTGATGTTTACGACCAAGCATCACTCTGGCTTTACGATGTATCACTCGGCTACGACTCCCTTTGGCGTGACCAATACGCCTTTCAAACGCGATATTACTGCCGAAGTCTTCAATGCGTTCCGGGGGCAGGGAATTGCTGCGGGAGTTTACTTTTCGCCGGATGATTTCTGGTGGCTGCACCAGCATGGGATCCCGATCAAACGGCATGTTCCTGAGGTTGAGTTTGCAAAAAATCCTGATCTGCTGGCGTATGACAAGAGGCAGGTTACGGAACTGCTCAAGAATTATGGGCCGGTTGATCTGATCTTCTTTGACGGCGAAGCGAAAGATCTTCGCGAGCTGGCATGGAACCTGAATCCCAACATCGTCGTCACCCGCGGAGCGCTGGTAACACCTGAGCTTTCGGTGCCCAGTTCAGTACTTCCCGGTGCGTGGGAAGCCTGCATCACGATGGGGACTGCCTGGCAGTATCAACCGGATAACGAAGTCTATAAATCCGGGCATGACCTGATCCGGCTGCTGTTTCAGACGCGCGCCAAAGGCGGCAATCTGCTGCTCAATATTGGTCCCAAGCCCAACGGCGAGCTTGCGATCGAGCAGGAGAACCGGCTGCGCGAGATAGGGCTTTGGATGTTTGTGAATTCAGAGGCGATCTATGGCGTGCGTCCGTGGATTATTCCCAATGAGGCCATCTCCGACAGGGATCGCGTGTGGTTCACGCAGGGCAAGAACAATGGTCCGCTGTATGCGATTGTGGATTCCGATAATGTGTGGGAGCGCGGCACTTGGCGCGAGTTCACGCTGCATTCGGTGAAGGCAACTTCGGGCACTGCTATCAGCGTTTTGGGACAGGACGACAAGACGCTGGAGTACAAGCCGCAGGTGGTTCCGAAGAGTACTTTTACGCAGCAACAGGATGGGTTGCATGTCCGCGTGATGCGGGCACAGCGGCTGCAGGACAACAGCAAGTGGCCGAATGCACTGGTGGTGAAGCTGACCAACGTCGAGCCCGCTGTGCGGCCTGCGCGTGTTGCAACAGGGACGGCGGTGCTCTCCGCGGACCGCTCGTCGGCAACGTTAAATGGCGAAATCCTGGATCTGGGCGACGGAGGCTCAATCGAGGCAGGTTTCGAGTATCGTTCCATCGCGGGAGAGGATATTCATGCCCGCTCCACGCAATGGATTGCCACGCCACCTCATTCTGTGACGGTCAAGGGGCCATTTACATTCGAACTACGTGATCTGCCACCTGGCACCTATGAGTTCCATGCAATTGTGAAGTATCCGTGGCTCACTTTCTATGGAGCTGACCAGGTTATCCGCTGACCGGAGTGCGAGGAAACCTGTGAAGATGCTGTTGACTTCGGTGTTTGCACAGGTAGACTCACGGCAGGACCCCTCTAGGACATACGTCCTACCGAGAACCGCCTCCGGTATAGTTCAATGGATCGCCTACGAATCAATCCGAAGTATTCGAAAAGCAATCCATCTGCACGCAGGACGCGCGTGCTGTCAGGAGCATCTTTGATGTATGCAGAACGCCGTAGCTGGGTCAGGTTTTTCCTGGCCTTCTGGCTTTTCGTCCTCAGCGGCGTAGCCTTTTTAGACCGTACGAATCTTTCCATTGCAGGGCTGCAGATCAGCACCGAGTATGGGTTGGGCAATCAACGGCTGGGCTGGATTTTCAGCGCCTTCCTGATTGGGTATGCAGGGTTTCAGATTCCGGCAGGCTGGCTGGCGACACGTTTCGGGCCGCGGCGGGTGCTTGCCCTGGGAGTGCTCTGGTGGGGTGCGACAACTGCGTTGACCGCGCTGATGCCCTCGGGCATTGCTCATGCGCTGGTGCTGCTGCTGGCGATACGGTTCGCGCTGGGAGCGGGCGAGGCAGTGATCTATCCGGCCGCTAACCAGTTTGTTGCCCGCTGGGTTCCTCTGGGCGAACGAGGCCTGATCAATGGGCTGATTTTCGCGGGGGTTGGGGCCGGCAGCGGGCTGACGCCGCTCTTGTTAGCCTGGCTTATCAGCAGCTTCGGCTGGCGAGCTGCTTTCTGGTTCAGCGCGGTGATAGGCGTAGTGGTAGGCTCCATCTGGTGGTATTTCGCGCGGGACACTCCCGAGGAGCATCCCGGCGTGTCGGATTCGGAGTTGAATATCATTCGCAGTGGCATGAACGCTGCTCCAGGCGGGATTTCCGCGATAGACAAGCGAGAGGGCGAGAAACCGGCGGCCGTCATTTCCTGGAGGGCGATCTTAGGGCGGCGCGACCTGGCGGCACTGATGGCGGGCTACTTTGCCTTTGGCTATATTGCGTGGATTTATTTCAGCTGGTTTTTTCTGTATATGGTGCAGGCGCGTGGATTCGATTTGAAGGCCAGCGCAGGCTATACGATGCTGCCCTTTATTTCGATGACGGTGTGCTGCCTGGCCGGGGGGGCGATCAGCGATCGCTTGAGCAAGTGGTACGGTTTGCGCGTGGGAAGAAGCGGCCTGGCTGCAGTGGCGCTGATTCTTACGGCTGCCTTTCTGATTTTTGGTTCCCAGGTCCGCAGCCCGCAGATGGCCGGCTTTATCCTTGCAGCCGGCGCGGGGGCGTTGTATCTCTCGCAGAGCTCTTACTGGTCTGTGTCAGTGGATATCGCGGGTCAAAGCTCAGGCGTTTTCTCGAGCATGGTGAATATGGGCGGACAGATCGGCGGCGCCGTTACGGCGTCACTTACCCCGTGGATTGCGCAACGGTTTGGCTGGACGACTTCATTCGGCATCTCAGCGGGCCTCGCGATCTTAGGCGCACTGTGCTGGATGACGGTGCATCCGGAGCGTCCGCTGGATGCCTAACAGATATCTGCGGGAATGGCTGGATGGTCAACCCTTCGCGCGGATAGAACAGTTCAACCCTGGATCAAGTCAGTGAACGCATCCTTCCATTCCGTGGGTTCCGCTATGAAGGGTTTACCGTTCATGCCCGCCGGTGGCCGGCTTGTGGGCGTTGGAGTGCTCTTGATGGCGGCGTTGATAGGCGATGCCGCCTGGGCGACACCGCCATCAAACCTGCGGCTCTCGGAATACCAGAAGCAGGAATGGCAGGTTGAGGATGGCCTCCCCGAAAATAACGTCCGCATGATTGCCCAGAAGCCGGATGGCATGCTGCTTCTGGCCACCGCTTCGGGCATTTCAAGTTTTGACGGACAGCATTTTTATTCGTTACCGATCAATAAGCCTGGCGGTCTCGCGAAAGCAGGCAGCATTGCGGATGATGAGGCGGTTAATGCCATTCTCCCGGTGGGGAACGATGAATTGTGGATCGGCACCGATGGCCGCGGAGTCCTGCACCAGACGCATGCCGGCACGATCAACGTCAGCGAACGAGCGGGGATTTTTAACGAGCGCATTCGCATGCTCCACATGGACTCAGAAGGCGTTCTGTGGATTGCAACGCAGAACGGCGTCGAACGGTATGTTCACGATCATCTGGAAAGAGTGACTGGAGGTGGGATGATCTCCGGCGACCTGATCGCACCCTTCGCAGAGGACGGCCATGCCGGCATGTTCTTCATTACTTCGCAAGGCCTGTTTCATTGGGGTAAGGGAGTCGTCGATCGTTATCCGCTACATCTGCCTGGAGGGGATGTACCGGTGTCTGTCTATCGCGATTCGCGGGAACGGATCTGGATCGGAACGACGAGATACGTGGTACAACTGGTGCCGAAAGGCGCTGCCGTTCACGAGGCTTTGCCGCAATTTGAGGAAGCGGTCCGCGCAACAGTTACCGGACCTGTCTCCGCGATGCTCAGCGATGCGGGTGGGAACTTATGGATCGGTACACGGCGCGATGGCCTCTGGCGGCTGGGAACCGATGGCCTCTCTCGGTGGAATTCGCAAAATGGACTGGCTGACGACGCTATTCGCTCTCTCTTTATCGACGATGAGCAGAACCTCTGGATTGGAATGCTCACGGGCGGACTGAGCCGCTGGCGTAAAGGAGCCTTGGCACCTTATGGCGATCCAGAGGGCTTTCACACCGCATTCGCCGCCAATGTGCTGGCAGACAGCCGTGGAGATCTGTGGTTCGGAACGTGGGGCAGAGGATTGTTCAGACGTCACAACGGTACTCTGAGCTCGATGACTCCACCTTCCCTGCCGCTTTCAACGCCGATACGCGCGCTTGCCGAAGACCATAAGGGGCAAATCTGGGTAGGAACGTGGTTTGACGGCGTGTATCGCTACGATGGTCATGCTTTTCAGCATTATCTGTTGGGAAATGAGTCGCCAGGCAATGCGGTGAGCGCAATGCTGCCTGACAAGAGCGGCGGATTGTGGGTTGGAACCTACACCGGACTTCTCTACTTTCCCTCGGGTGAGCCTGATTCGAAACGCCGCACGCAGTTGTTGGAGTCACAGCTCATTACATGCCTGATCGAGGATCATGACGGCTCTGTGCTGGTAGGTACGAGCACGGGTCTCTACCGTGTTCGCGATGGCAAGGCCGGCATCATTGCGCCACTTGCACATGCTTATACGCTTTCACTCACTCTCGACAGTGGTGGTTACGTGTGGGTGGGCACCAAAGGCGGAGGGCTAGCAGCGGTTTTTCCGGATCGCGTGACTTCCATCCCAGCCAGTGCCGGGCTCCCCAGCGTATATGTCAACACCGCGGTCGAAGATGGCGATGGCCATCTGTGGCTCGGTACATCGAGAGGTATTGTGCGCGTCTCCGTGGCGGAGCTGCATGCAGTCGTCGATGGGCGACGGGCTACGCTCTCCTCGATGATTCTCGACAAAGCTGATGGAATGCGGTCGAGCGAGTGTGGCGGCGCGTCTAAGCCAACATCGGCGCGATTGGCGGACGGGACACTTTGGTTCGTCACTACCAAGGGATTTGTGCATACGACCGATCTTGCTGAAAAGCTGGGGTCGACGGCGCCAGTTGCAGCCATCACTGGCTGGACGCCTTCAATCGATGTAAACACGGCCGATGTGATTCCGACCAAAACCAACTCGCGCATCGATCTTGAGGCAGGGCATCCGGACCTACTTCTTTTTTTCAATGCGAAACTGCTGTCCAATCCTGCGCATATCGAATTTCGCTATCGACTTACCAACTACGATGCCGCGTGGACGATTACCCGCGCGCGGGTCGCGCGCTATCGCCGACTGCCTCCGGGCAGCTATCGCTTTGAAGTGCAGGCGCGTGGCAACGGAGAGGAATGGTTCTCGCCGGCTGCCTCCATCGTGGTTAAGCAATATCCGTATATCTACCAGACGTGGTACTTCTATGTGGGCGTAGCGCTGGTTATGGCTGTGCTTATCGTGTATCTGTTCCGCCGCCGCGTTCAACTGATGAAGGGGCGCATCGGCATTGTGCTCGAAGAGCGCAACAGGATTGCGCGTGAGTGCCATGACACGCTGATGGCGGGTTTCGCCGCGGTCTCATGGCAGCTTGAGGCTACGGCAAAACTCTTCCGCGACAGTAACTCGGAGTCCACTCCCCCGGCGGAATCCTGTGAGCTGGCGCGCAGCATGGTTGCTCATTGCCAGGCAGAAGCGCGGCGCATCATCTGGGATCTGCGGGATTCAGACGAGGTCACAAATATCCTGTCTCATGCCCTTGCGCGCACGCTATCAGAAAATGTGACGCCGGAGGTGATCGAGACGCGATTCGATGTGGAGGGCGATGAGATACCCCTTGCTCCAGGTTGTGTCCACCATCTGGTCTGCATAGGCCAGGAGGCAGTCTCAAACGCCATTCGCCATGCCGAGGCGTCAGTCATTACGATTCGCCTGGAGTACGAGAGCGATGCGCTGACACTCTCGATCCGCGATAACGGACGGGGCTTTCAGAGCTCCGATCATGCCAACGCCCTGGGAGGGCACTTTGGAATTCCTGTCATGGAAGAGCGCGCGCGTAAGCTGGGCGGCATGTTGCGTCTGCAGACCTCCGTCGGAGAAGGCACCGAGATCATTGTCAAAGTGCCTTTCAATGCAATGCAGCAGCCCTTACAGCAGGAACATCACGTGATTCGGTGGATCGGCATATGAAGCAAATTCGAGTTCTGTTGATAGAAGATCATTTTCTAGCCCGCATGGCTCTTCATTCCGTGCTCTCCGGTCATGCGCAGATTCTTATCGTGGGCGAAGCGAGCGACGGCGAAGCGGGCATTGCGATGTATCGTGATAAACGCCCCGATGTCGTGGTGCTTGACCTGCGGCTGCCGCGTGTGAGTGGCTTTGAGGTCATCACACAGATCCGTGCCGAGTTTCCAACTGCCCGCATTGTAATTCTCTCCAACTACCATGGCAGTGAAGATATCTACCGTGCGGTTCGAAATGGGGCCATGGCCTATCTCACCAAGGATGCGAGTGGTGAAGAGCTTCTCAACGCTATCCAGAGCGTGGATCGCGGTCTGCGTTATTTTCCGCATGTCGCCCTGGATCGCCTTGCAGAGAGAACGCCTTCCGTAGAGCTGACGCCTCGCGAGTCCGAAGTGCTTACGTGCATCACGCAGGGCCGCAGCAATCGTGAGATTGCTGAAGAGCTTGGCATAGCTGAAAAGACGGTTCGTATTCACGTCAGCGCGGTTCTGGACAAGATGGGGGCGCGTGACCGTACGCAGGCTACGATCTTTGCTCTGCAGCGCGGCCTTGTGCACCTGGACTAATACGCAGCGGCAAGCTGCATAGCCGGCAAGATCAGCCAACGACGGTATTCAGGTGTTGTGACTGGGAGCGGATACTGCCGCTCTGCGAGTTAGTGCGCCTGTATGCGCCTGCGAGAGCGCTGCGTCTAGGCTAAATGGCCTAGAAACTCGACAGGCAAGCGCCCGATGACAGGTTCTTCGTCCTGTAATCCAATCATCACATTCAAGAAACAGAGTGCGTACTGTCGCAGGATATGCAGAGCTTCCCCCTCCTGGACAATTTGAACCATTTTGAACGCAACTAGCGAAACAACCTGGCTTGCCAGGATTTCTTAGGAGACCTCCCGTGAAGAAAGCAATCGTTTGTTCTCTCGTAATCCTGTTGAGCCCGCTATTGATGATGGCTCAGATTTCTAACAAGACATCGCTCGTCGGCACTGTGCTGGACGCGACGCATAGTGCCGTAGCAGGCGTAAAAGTGACTGCGGTCGAAGAGGCCACCAAGGTCACCTACTCTGCCACGACGAACGCAGAGGGGTACTATGCCGTTACGTTTATCCAGCCGGGGACCTACGACATCACCGTTGAATCGAGCGGTTTCAAGAAGGTAACGACGGTTGGCATTCCCGTTTCTGTAGATGTAGCGGTACGTACAGACTTCGATCTTGCCGTAGGATCGGTTGCAGACACGGTGACAGTCTCAGCGAGCACTCCTCCTATGTCCACGGATGATGCCAATCTGGGAGAAACTTTCGCCACGAAGGATGTTGAGGACCTTCCGGTGCAAGGACACAACGCGCTGGAAGTCGCCGCGTTGGCTTCGAACGTCATCATCGGCTCCAAGACATCGTACTCGGGTAATCCTCCAGGCGTAGATTTTATTGGGGCCGGACAGCGTGAAACACAGAACGATTTAACTCTCGATGGCGTGTCAATTATGAATAACCTTGGCAACGTGACACCGGCCCGTCCCAGCACCGACATGATCTCTGAAGTACAGATGCAGAGTGGCAACTACCCTGCACAGTATGGCGCATATCTTGGTGTGCATATCAATTTGACAAGTAAGCAAGGTACAAATGCGATTCATGGTGCGTTCTATGACTACATCAAAAATACAGAGCTAAACGCGCATAATTTCTTTGATTCAACGACAGCCAGGAAGGCGCCCTTGAACTACAACCAGTGGGGATTCACGGCGGGCGGCCCGGTATATATCCCGAAGTTGTATAACGGCAGGAACAAAACATTCTTTTTCAGCTCATTTGAAAGGCTCAATCAAAAGGCTCAAAGCGCGGGCACCTCCACAGTGATGACCGCCGATATGGAGAACGGGGATTTTTCGGCGCTACTTTCCGCAGCCAAGCCTATTCAATTGAAAGATCCATTTACAGGTGAGCCTTATCCGAACAATCAGATCCCGGCCAGCGAATTGGCTTCCGCCGACGCTCAAATTGCCAAGGCATATGAGGCCTATGTTCCGCTGCCGAATGTTGCCGGTATCACAAACAACCTTTTCAACGTTTACTTCCCCAACAATCTGCTCATCAATCAGACATTGGAAAGAGTGGACGAGCACATCGGGGATAAAGTGCAGTTGTTTGTTCGCTACCACTGGCAGAACCTTACCTATGCCAACGGAAATCAAGTCCCTGTCAGCGGTTCCTATGGCCCTGCAAATAGCAGGAATCTTTCCATTGGCTATTCGCATGTGATCACGCCCAGCCTGGTGAATGACTTTCATCTTGGCTTTAACAAGCTGGCAACCGATGCGGTTAATTACTGGTATGTCAACGGGCTCAAAAACGCCGGAACATCGCTGGGTATTCCTGGCTTTAACTTTGATACAACCGATGCGAATCCTGGTGTTCCCAATGTTCAACTCAGTTCAGCGAGTGGCATGAACATCGGCAACAATGGTAGCAATTGGTTTCAGGATGATCGCACTGTGGACTCACTCGATCAGATCAGCTACACCCATGGCAAACACAACATCATGGCCGGTGTAGAGTTCCGAAGGTTGACACTGGGACGTGCGGCGACGAATGAATCACTCGGACTATTCACTTTCAACGGGTCTATTACAGGAGACAGCCGTGCAGATTTTGCATTGGGCCTGCCTGCAAGCGATCAGACTCCAGTCAATACAGTGAAAGGGTCCGTTGCGGAGTGGCGCGACGGCTTCTTTGTACTCGATAACTGGCAGGTAACACAAAAGCTGACTTTGAATTACGGCCTGCGCTATGATCTTCCGACGGTTCCTTACAGCTTGAATGGATACGCACGCAACCTGAACGCGGATCAGACCGCCTTGATTCCGAGTTCGGATGCTCTGACCGCGAACACATTTACGCCAACTCCAGGATTCAAGTTTGGAAGGCCAACACATGACAATTGGGGTCCGCGTCTCGGTGTCGCTTATCGTGTCTCCGACAAGATGGTGGTGCGCGGCGGCATGGGCTTCTATTACAACGCAAACCAACTCAATAGCTTCACGCTGTTGAGCGGCAATTATCCACTGGGCGCATTTATCGGGTACAGTTCAACGGCAGCTAACCTTCTATCGTTTACGAATCCGACGCCTGGCGCGGGGTCAGCTTCGCCCGTTGCCGGGACTCCAGGAACTTACCAAAGCGCGGTCTACTACGATCAGAAGAACAAGACGCAACGCAGCTACCAATGGAATCTCAGTGTGGGCCGTGAACTCTGGAAAAACGCTGCTGTCGAGGCACAATATCTGGGTTCGCACTCTCTAGATCTGGATAGAAGCTTCTACGACAACGTGCCCATGACCCCAAATGCGGCTTCGGTTGCTTCGTATCCCACCAAGCCCACACTCAACTCGCTTCGTCCTAATCAGCTCTTTGGTTCTATCCGCGATCTGAGAAACGATGCCTATTCGCACTACAATGCGCTTACGATCATCTTCCGGCAGCGTCTGGCCCATGGTCTCTCGGGACAAGGGAGCTACACATGGTCGCATGATCTGGACCTCTCCTCAGATTCAAACGGAGGTGGAACGCTATCGCAGCAATATAATCCAGGTGCGGACTATGGCAACGCCAACTGGGATATCCGGAACAGGTTTGTGGGTGTTCTCAGCTACAATCTTCCGAGATTTAACCAGTCGAACTTGCTGATCCGGGAGACATTGGGCGGATGGCAGATCAACGACATCCTCAATCTGCAAAGCGGCATGCCGTTCAATGTTTCACTCGGCTATAACAGCGCTGGGTTTGATCAAGGTACACAGCGGCCTAGTTGGGTACACAAGCCTAGCGATAACTGCAACCTGAAATCCACCTACATAACAGGCGGCAATGCGACTCCCTGCATCGATGCTACCGCTTACGTGCTTCCGATCGCCCCAACAACCCTCGACGCAGGGGGCAACGTTATTGCGTACAACTATGCCTTCGGCAACACTTCTCGCAACACACTACACGGACCTGGATTTGCGTACGATAACTTCTCCCTCTTTAAAGACTTTTCCATCTGGGAGAGTGTTAAGTTCCAGTTCCGCGCCGAGGCATTCAACGTAACCAATCACCCAAGCGGCGCGAATCCTAGCGCGACACTAAATGCTGCGTCTCAATCGGGTACTGCCCTAAGCACTAGTGGCTTTGGGCAGATCACCAGTGTCCAGGCGATTCCTGGCGAATTGTCCGGTGCTCGCATTTTGCAACTATCAGGCAAGTTCATCTTTTAATTTGTGGTTCGCTGGTAGCGGCAGCTGAACGCCTTCCAGGCTGCTGCTACTTTTTTCAAACTCACAAAGGTGTTACCTGCTTATGGGCTCGTGATATACAGTGCAACGAGTATGAAAAAACTTCGTATTACGCGGAAGCTAAATTCCTCAACGGTTTCGATGCGTGCAAGGCTTCGAACCACTGCGGCGATCCTGATCTCCGCAGTCTCAATCTTCACTGTTACCCGTCTTGTGCTGGCGGATGCTCCTAAAACCGCGGCTGAGTACGATGCCAATCCCACGGCGATGGTGGAAGCATACCGGCATGTGGAGGCTGCTTCAGTCTCCGATGCTATCGAACAGTTGTTTCATCACAAGAGCTATATGTCACACCGTATGCAGTCGATTTTTCCGACGAAGTTTGCCGGAACGGCGCTTACGGTCAAGCTGGTCAAGCAGGAGAATAAGGATCCTGACGCTCTTAGCGGAATGCTGAAGGCGATCGACTCAGGCGGCACTGGCTCCGTCTATGTTATGCAGGTGGAAGATGGAGCGGACATCGCGGGGATGGGTGGTTTGATGGGAACTGCGATGTTTTCGCGAGGCTTTTCGGGGGCCGTTGTCGATGGCGGAGTTCGAGATTTGCCGCAACTGAAGCGGATCGGTTTTCCAGTGTACTCGACAGGCCCTGTACCATCGACTTCCGTTGGACATTACCGCTTCGGTGGGGTCAATATTCCTGTTGACTGCGACGGTGTCAGAGTCAATGCAAACGACATTATCGTTGCCGATCAGGATGGAGTTGTTGTTGTTCCACGGGAACATGCTGCGGAGGTGCTGATCCGCGCGCAGCAACTCGACAATAGCGAACACTCGATGTATCCGTTTATCGAGAAATTTCATTCCATCGTTGAGGCAGTCAAGCAATTCGGCAGAATTTAACGCATCAACGATTAAGCCAGGCATAAGGAGTCAGATCATGCAGAAGCAGTCCAGAAGAAATCTACTCAAGAATGCAGTGACGGCAGCTGCGGCGGTTACGGGCGCGGCAGCTGTATCTGCAAAGGCCGGCGAGGCGCAGGCCTCAGGAAAGCTGGAAAAGAAGTCGTACTCCGGCAAAGTTAATACGGACAACGCCAAGGCCGAAGTGCCCCTCTTTTCGAGCGCTGTCTCCTATGGCAATCTGCTCTTTCTTGCGGGGGTCGGAGCTCACTTCAAGGGCACCATCGAGGAGCACACCAAGCACGTCCTGGATGAGCTGGAGAAGAATCTCGTTGCCGCGGGCTCATCAATGGAGAAGGTTTTGAAGGTCAATGTATATCTCAACGACATCAACGATTGGGCGAAGATGAACACGGTATATGCGGGGCGCTGGGGAAAGATTCCGCCGGTGCGAACGACCGTTGCTCCCGCCGGAGGAATTCCGGGAAATTCGCTGGTTGAGATCGACTTGATCGCGTATATCTGAGCGACCTTTCAGCGCCGTGAAAGTGTCGCGAACGTGCGGCATTCATGTCCACACGATAAGAAAGCGGAGGAATCAATATACCTATGTCTCTTTTTCGCACCAAACTCTGGTCACGCCGGCAACTTATCAAACAGTCGGGCATCGTTTCCGCATTGGGAGCGGCGGCCAGTGTTTCTCCTCTGGCTGTGAGCGCGGTTTCATTGGCGAATCCCGCAGCTGAGGCAGATCATAAGCTACCTGCACGCGAGGGAACGGCCTCGGACAATCTCTATACGAGAATCGGTGTCCGGCCTATCCTCAATGCGCGCGGGACGTACACCATCATCAGTGGATCGCGTTCACTGCCGCAGGTGAAGCAGGCGATGTTCGACGCTTCGCATTACTTTGTTCATCTGGATGAATTGATGGACGCGGTAGGCAAAGAGCTGGGGCAGCTTACCGGCGCGGAGTGGGGCATTGCGACGACAGGCTGCGAGGCGGCAATCGCACTGGCTACGGTAGCGTGCATTGCAGGAACGAATCCTGAAAAATCGCAGGCGCTCCCGTATATCAAGGGGCGCGACCAGGTGATCATTCCGAAGCACTCACGCAATCCATACGATTTTGGCGTGCGCATGACAGGGGCTGAGGTTGTTGAGGTCGATTCGGCGGAAGAGTTGCGCAGCAAAATCTCCAACCGTACGGCGATGATCTATATCCTCTCCAGTCCCGAGGCGGAGAAAGGCCCGTTGAGCATTCCGAGTATCTGCTCTATTGCCAAGGAGAAAGATGTTCCGGTCTTTGTGGATGCTGCTGCAGAAGAGCCGAACGTTCCGAACATTCATATTCAGCATGGTGCGACTCTAGTTGGATATTCGGGAGGGAAGTGCATGCGTGGGCCGCAATCGTCGGGCATGTTGATCGGCCAAAAGGATCTGTGCCGAGCGGCTTACTTCCAGGCTGCGCCACACCACAATTATGGCCGTGCTTACAAGTGCAGCAAGGAAGAAGTGATGGGGCTGCTCGCCGCCGTGCGCCAGTGGTATAAGCGGGACCATGACGCTGAGCAACGGGAATGGCTGTCCTGGCTGCAGCACATCGAGGCACGAGTCAAGGGGCTGCCTTCCGTCACAACGGAGTATCTGCAACCTGAGGATCTCTCCAATAAGGCGCCGATGCTTCGTATTCTCTGGGATGCGACGCAGCTCAAGATTACGGGCACGGAATTAGTCGCGCGCCTCGATGCGGGTAGTCCGCGCATTCTTGTCGATGGTGGCACTGGTGTGCGTCCCGACAAGATGGCCAGCTCTCTTACGATCATGCCTTACATGATGGATCCAGGTGAAGACAAGATTGTCGCGGATGCTATATACGAAGGGCTGACAAAACCGGGCCACTACGACGACCCTATTATTCCCAGCGGTACGCCTGCTCAGATTGAAGGCAATTGGGCGGTTACGGTTCAGTATTCGCGAGGGGTTGGCGAGCAGCGTTTTACCCTGAGCCAGAGCGGCAATACTCTTACGGGAACACAGCACGGTGAACTATACCAGGCTGAGGTAAAGGGAAGTATTCATGCTACGCAGGTCGAACTGCACAGCGTGATGGCGGTGAGCGGAAACGTAATTCCCTGGACATTCAAGGGGACCGTCGAAGGAAGCGGTATGAGTGGAGCCGTGCATCTTGGGGAATATGGAGATGCCAGCTGGAAGGCGATTCGCGCCTAAGTATGATCGTTCCGAAAAATCCGGAATGACGAACTACGCGCATCTACGTGGAAGGCTGCAGATGCGCGTCTGGTAAGAGTGAGCAGCAGAAAGTCACGCCGTTGCGCGTGGATTTGAGGTCTCATGGTTTATCCCCAGTACAAGAAGAGCCGCGCCAGCAGGTTTTTCCTCTATGTCGCAGCCTCGGTGCTCCTGGCCGGCAACACTATTCATGCTCAGCCGTCGCCAACGGCTCCGGCCTATGATCTGCTGCTCCAGGGCGGGCATGTCCTCGATGATAAGAATCACGTTGACGCGGTGATGGACGTGGCTATCAAGGATGGAAAGATCGCTAAGGTTGCGGCGCATATCCCATCTTCAGACGCACTCAAGACAGTCGACGCGAGGGGTCTCTACGTGACGCCGGGACTGATCGATATTCACGTTCATGTATATGCGGGCACCGGAGAACGCGCCTCATACGCAGGCGACAACAGTGTGCCGCCGGATGGTTTCACTTTCCGGGTTGGAGTAACGACAGTTGTAGATGCCGGCTGCTCGGGATGGCGGAACTTTGAGGATTTCAAGCAGAGGATTATCGATCGTTCAAAGACGCGCGTGCTTGCCATGCTGAATATTGTTGGGGCGGGCATGCGCGGCCCCAAGTTTGAAAACAACACAACCGACATGGATGGTGAAGCAACAGCGGCCATGGCGCTTAAATATCCAGAGACGGTGGTCGGAATCAAGACTGCGCACTTCGAAGGGCCGGAGTGGACGCCGGTAGAGCAGGCCGTGATTGCGGGCACGAAAGCGAATATTCCAGTGATGGTAGATTTTGGAGCCGATCGCCCGACGCGCCCGATTTACGATTTGCTGACAGTGAAGCTTCGGCCTGGAGATATCTATACGCACATGTATTCGGGGCTGCGTCATGAGCAGGATCCAGATACGCTTGGACCTAGCAAGGCTTTAATCGAGGGACGAAAGAGAGGCATTTACTTTGACGTGGGGCAGGGCGGCGGCAGCTTCAAGTGGTCTCTTGCGGTGCCGATGATCAAGGCCGGCTTCATTCCCGATTCGATCTCAACAGATCTGCATATCAGCAGCATGAATGGGGCGATGAAGGACGAGTTGAATGTGGCGGACAAGATTCTTGCCAATGGTGTTTCGCTCAAACAGGTAGTGGCGGAGATGACCTCTCATCCGGCGCACGAGATCAAGCATGAGGAGCTTGGCAATCTCTCTGAGGGATCGATTGCCGATGTCGCGGTTCTACGCCTGGAGAAAGGCAAATTCGGGTTCACGGATATGGTGAACACGCGCCTTGATGGAACGGAAAAACTCATCTGCGAGCTCACAATCAAAAATGGAAAGATCGTTTACGACCTGAATGGAATGAGTGCCGATTTGTGGAATGCAAAACCGGGTGTCCATGCTGCCGAGGCATCGCGCTGGACTACCTTTGCGCCGCGAACTCCAGGCGCACCAAAGCCCAAGGAGATGGAGCACTAGGCTTTGTGCGACAGGGACATTCGAGATGAGGAACCAGCAAGTTGATCGGCCTTGGAGGCAGGCACTCTAAGACGGTCCGAACCAGAGGGTCAGCGCGTCATTGAGTCCCAGCTGGGTCAGGCCGCCCACCCAGGCCACGTAACCGTCGGGCCGAATCAATACAGCGGTGGGTGCGGTGACCGTGCCGAGCGCTGGAAGCTCCCATGGACCGGTGTACTCGGCGTCTATTACCCGGACGCGATCCGCCCATGGAGTGATACGGAAGCTGCCGGGCTCGCCGAGGTTGAGTAGCACTGGCAGGGCATTGTGCAGCAGCGTGAATACTCGCAGCGGGCCGTCGGCGGTGACCAGGTCGAGATCGGGCATGCGGCGGCCGAGCAGTGGGTGTCCCTCACCCAGGTTGTAATGAATATCCAGACCGGTCATCATGGCGGCGTACTGTTTGCGTGGCTCGTCCATTTTGAGGAGTTCGGAAACGACTTTCCATGCGGCCCGGGAGCGATCATCCCGGCGCATCAGGGCAACCTGAGCCAGCGTGTTCTGGAGCGCACAGGCGGCGATCGGATGACGCTCGGCGTGGTAGGTGTCCAACAGGCTTTCGGGTGACGTTCCCTTGATCACCTGGGCCAGCTTCCATCCGAGGTTCACGGCATCCTGAACGCCGAGATTGAGGCCTTGTCCGCCCGCCGGGTAATGAATGTGGGCGGCGTCGCCCGCCACCAGGACCCGCCGCTCGCGGTAGGCTGCGGCCTGACGCGCCGCATCGGTGAACCGGGTGATTATGATGGGACTATGGACGCCGTAATCGGTGCCATAGACGGCGATGAGCTCCTCACTCAGATCGCGAAGGGCCGGTTCGCCGGTGCGGCCAGGCTCCTTTTCGGTTACAAGGACTCGTACCAGTCCGCTGTCGTCAAGCTTGCTGAGCGCGTGCAGACCGGCGGAGCTGTAGCGCAATCCCCATTCCGGCTCCTTTCCCGGCTCGGGGGCCAGTTCCAGCTCGGCGAGCAGGTGGCTGACAGTCGCATCCCAACCGGGAAACTCAATCCCGGCAGTTTTACGGATCACGCTGCGTCCGCCGTCACACCCGACGAGATATTGGGCTCGCAGTGGCTGGCTGCCCGCCTGGTTGTCCAGCTCGACGTCGACGCCGGCATCGTCCTGGGTGAAGCCGGTCACCTCGTGTCCGCGATAGACCGGTATGGCCAGCTCTTCGATCCAGCCGGCCAGGATGCGTTCAAAATGTTTCTGCCAGAGAGCGAGACCGTGGTTGTACCGGGTGGGAAGATCGCTTATGTCCAGGGGGATGTGGGCGAATCCGGCAGTCTGCATCGCTTTGCCCTCGGCAAGAAAGCGATCGGCGATTCCGCGCTGGTCCAAGACTTCAATGGTTCGGGCGTGCAGGCCGCCGGCACGCGAGCCGACCAGCTCTGCGCTCTCGCGTCGCTCCACAACGGCGACGTCGACCCCTGCCAACGCCAACTCGCCTGCCAACATCATTCCCGTCGGACCGCTTCCGGCAATCACTACCGCATGTTCGGTCAACAAACTCATGTTGTTCCTCCCATTTCTGAAGTTTCTCTTCCTCGGCCAGAGATTGGGCCGATGTTCAGCGACTCTACTGCAGAATGCGGGGCTTGCCGCAAGCCCCCAGGTCCGCTGTATCCTAAGAATGGGAGGGAGGCTGGATACTCTCCTTTTCGGAATTCCGCTGTGGACTGGCTGACCTTCTACCCAGCTTGATGAGCAGTGGGCAGTCGAACACCAGGCGCTGCTGCGAGTATTCGTGAGTTGTGCTGTCGATGCAAGACTGCCGCCTCTGTCGCACCCAATCTCGGCGCTCATTCAGTTGCAATCATTTTCTAGGCCCTTGTAAGCAACGCTTACACTGAAGAGGCAAGGGGGCTGGGACGTGAGCGCAACCATCGAATTTCGAGGCGTTTCGTACACCACTCCGCAGGGCCGCCTGCTGTTGGACAATATCTCTCTCGAAGTTGAAGAAGGAACTACGACTGTTTTGCTTGGCCGCAGTGGGTCCGGCAAGACTACGCTGCTTCGCACTGTCAACCGGATGATCGAGCCGACCGGCGGCGAAGTGCGTGTGTCGGGTGAGAACGTGCGCGTGCATGACCTGACCGCCCTGCGCCGGGGCGTGGGCTATGTTGTCCAGGAGACAGGGCTCTTTCCTCATTGCACGATTGAGCGCAATGTAGGGCTGGTGCTTGAGGCGGAGGGACGTCCGCGCCAGGAGCGGCTTCGCCGCAGCCATGAGCTATTGGCGATCGCGGGCCTGGAGCCTGCGAGCTTTGCCCAGCGCTACCCACATCAGCTTTCCGGTGGTCAGCGCCAGCGCGTGGGGCTGGCGCGCGCCCTTGCCGCGGATCCAAAGATAATGCTCATGGATGAGCCGTTTGGCGCGCTCGATCCGCTCACGCGTGCGGAGATGCAGGACATGCTGCGCGCGCTGATGAGGCGCATGAAGAAGACAGTGCTGCTGGTTACGCATGACCTGAATGAGGCGCTGTACCTGGGAAATAGCATCGTGCTCATGAGCGAAGGCAAGTTTGTCGCAAATCTTAATGCGGCAGACTTTTTGCACTCGCAGGAGACGCAGATTCAGGCATACGTCAAAGCCTTCTACCGGGGCGCACAGGAATCGACTGGCTCGGAAGCGAGGCCTGCGTGATCATGCTTATTGCGTCGGCAGGCTTTATTGAACAGTACGGCGGCGAGGTTGCCACGCTCACGCTGGAGCATATCTGGCTTACGGCTGCGGCGATGATTTTTGCTACTGCGATCGCTGTTCCGGCTGGCATTGTGCTGACGCGCTCGCCGGCCTGGGCTCAGCCGGTGATCACGGTGGCGAACGTTCTCCAGACGATTCCATCGCTGGCCATGTTTGGATTTCTGCTACCGTTGCCGTGGCTGGGAGACCGCGCTGCACGCATCGCGATTGTTGCGCTGACTGCATACGCGCTTCTGCCGATTCTACGCAATACATATGCGGGGATTCGGGGTATCGATCCAGCCTTGATTGAGGTTGCGCAGGCTCTTGGCCTGACGAATGTGCAACGGCTCATCAAGATCGAGCTGCCGCTCGCGGCATCGTTGATTCTTGCCGGCCTCAGGACCGCGACTGTTACGTGCGTGGGCATCGCGACGATTGCGGCTGCGGTGGGCGCGGGGGGATTGGGCGAACTTATCTTTCGCGGCGTAGCCTCGGTTGACAACCGCCTGGTGCTGGCTGGGGCGATTCCGGCGGCTTTGTTGGCGTTGGCGGCGGATGCTGGACTTGGGCTATTAGAACGGTACCTGAGGACTCCACCGCGATGAGAGGAGTGGCTGTTGTCATCGCTCTGGTATTGCTTTCTTTCGCGGGATGCACGCCGCCGCGGCCGAATCATCCCGTGATAGGAGCCAAGAATTTCACGGAGCAGGTAGTTCTTGGAGAACTGCTGGCGCAGGAGATCGAAGCGAAGTCGGGGCTCAAGGTAGAGCGCCGGTTTTATCTTGCGGGCAGTTATATCTGCCACCAGGCGCTGATCTCAGGGCGCATCGACGCCTATGTGGAGTACACAGGCACGGCGCTGACAGCGGTTCTCAAGCAACCCGTCGACCGTGACCCGCAAGCTGTTTTGGATACGGTGCGCCGGCTCTATGCTTCGCGGTTCAACGTCGCGGTTGAGCAGCCGCTGGGATTTGAGAACACATTTGCGATGGTCATTCGCGGAGACAACGCGAGCGGCCTGCACCTTAAAACTTTGAGTGAGGCAACACGATATACGCCGCAATGGCGACTGGGAGCGGGTTATGAATTTGAGCAGCGGCCGGATGGCCTGGCTGGCCTGAGCGCCGCGTATGGATTGAAGTTTGCCGCCGCTCCACGGACCATGGATTTGGGGCTGCTTTATCGCGCGCTCAATGCACATCAGGTGGACATGATTGCCGCCAACTCGACAGATGGGCCAATTCGCGCCTTTGGGTTGACTGCACTTCAGGATGACAGGCATTATTTTCCGCCCTATCAGGCGGTTCCGCTGGTGCGCCGAGAGGCTCTGCAGCGATGGCCGCAAATGCAGGTTGCGCTGGATGCTTTGGGTGGCAGGATTACCGCAGAGGATATGCAGGGTATGAATGAAGCCATCGATGGCCAACATCGGGATCCTGCAGAGGTGGTGCGGGAGTTTCGCGTCCGGAAGGGACTGTGATGGCTGCTCCTGAGCCTTGACGCGATGACTCCCGCACTGGTGTGCTCGGCCTGGTTAGTGCACGAGGCCGTGCGGGTTGAGGACGAACTTCTTGGCGACGCCGGAGTCGAAGTCCTTGTATCCCTGGGGTGCGTCTGCGAGTGAAATGACGGTCGCATTCACGATTTTTGCGATGGGCAGACGGTCATGCAGAATGGCCTGCATGAGTTGGCGGTTGTACTTCAGAACCGGTGTCTGCCCGGTATAGAAGCGGTGGGACTTGGCCCATCCCAGGCCAATGCGCATGCTGAGGTTGCCGGTCTTGGCAGCCGCGTCTGTGCCGCCTGGATCCTCGGTGACATACAGTCCTGGAATACCAATGGCTCCTGCGGCACGGACGATGGACATGAGTGAGTTGAGCACGGTCGCAGGCGCTTCCTTGCCATCTTTGCCATGGGCACGGGCTTCAAAGCCCACGGCGTCGACGGCCGCATCCACTTCGGGTGTTCCGATCACGTTGGCAATGAGCTCGCCGAGGTTGTCGCCCTTGGTGAGATCGATTGGAGTAAAGCCGACGCTGGCCGCGTGTTTCAACCGGTCGGCGTTCATATCGCCGATGAGAACGACGGCGGCGCCAAGGATATGCGCTGAGGCGGCCGCTGCCAGGCCTACGGGACCTGCTCCGGCCACGTAGACGATGGAGCCAACCCCTACACCGGCATTGACCGCTCCGTGGAAGCCGGTGGGAAGAATGTCGGAGAGCATGGTGAGATCTTTGATCTTCTCCATGGCCTGGGCCTTGTCGGGGAATTTGATTAGATTGAAGTCAGCGTAAGGGACGAGCACATACTCTGCCTGTCCGCCAACCCAGCCACCCATGTCGACATATCCATAGGCTCCGCCTGCGCGGCCTGGATTGACATTGAGGCAGACGCCGGTCTGCTGTTCGCGGCAGGTACGGCAGCGTCCGCAGGCCACGTTGAAGGGAACGGTGACGAGGTCGCCCACCTTGAGATATTCAACATCAGAGCCGGCCTCGATGATTTCGCCGGTAATCTCATGGCCGAGCACCATGCCGGTAGGCGCGGTGGTACGGCCGCGCACCATGTGCTGATCAGAACCGCAGATATTCGTTGCGACAACCTTGAGAATGACGCCGTGATTGATCTTCTTTCCGGCAGGATTCTGCATTTTTGGAAAATCGATCGACTGAATTTCAACCTTGTTTTGCCCCAGATATACAACGCCGGAGTTTTCCGCCATGATTTCACCTCATTTGATTTGGAGCTCAATTCGCGGTCCTGACGTTACAACGCGCATGGCCGTCAGTCAACCCGAACTTTCAGAGTGATCGCGCGCATGCATATCACCTGCTGGCTTGCGCGCCTCCATTCAAAAGCATGGCGGCTTGAGTGGGCTGTTCGAAAAAGCTCAGATGCGTGATCGGATGGGATGAGTTCGTGAGGGAGCGATCTTTATTCGTCCAGAAGGACAATCAGGCTTAGCTCGGGCGAGGGAATTTCGGCGGGGACATAGACCCCGACCTGACGCGTCTGCAGGATGTGCTCCCAGCATGGGCCGCTGCGATTGACGACGAAGTACTGGCTCTCGACGCGCGCGGCGATTTGCGGCGGCGGCACGGAGAGATGATTCAGCGGCAGTCCGGGCAGTGCGCGTTTGATCAGCTCGAGCACGAAGCGTGCTGAGCACATCTTGGTCAGCTTAGGAACACGCGCGATCAGGTCTGCCTCACCGATGGGCGACTGAATTTCCAGGATCCAGCGGGATGGGCCAATGCAGCGCTCATCGTTGATTTCACCCTGATAGAGGAAGCTTTCCACGGAGTGCAGGGGAATTTTGATGGCCTTCGAGGGCATGACGATCTCAAGGTGCCGGCGAATGTGCTCATCGAGTGCTGCGAAACAGGCGCCTAGATCGCGATGATCATAACCGGGCAATGAACGCGGGTGAACTTCAAGCCCGAAGGTGCAGAGAGCGCCGCCGAGGCGTGACATTTCGCGGAAGAGCTCCTGTGGGTGAAGATGCCGGGCGAGCAGGATATGGCGCAGCGGTGAGACGCTGGAGTTCAACGCGTGCAGAAACCAATATTGAGCCACGTGCCGGGCCGACATACCGGCCTGGAAGACGCCATTGCGCTGCTGTTGTTCCTGGGTAAAGACGGTGCTCTTCTCGTCCAGAATGTCGATAAGCCGCCGCAACATGTTGGTTAGGGTGAGGCTTGCGCTGAGACTAAGGCTGGGCGGAACAAATGAAGGATCTGCCTCGTAGTGTCCTGAGCCGTCGCGGAGAATGCGTACTACGGGCAGGCTTACGTATTCGTCTGTGATTTCGCTTTCGGCAAGCAGTTGAAGATTTTTGCGGCCGATCTGAATGGGCTTTTCATCGAGGCCGGTGTTTTGATCGGGAAGCTTCTGTTCAGCGGCGTGATAACGGACAGCGGCTGAACCGTTCGAGAGGCTCGTGTTCTGGCCGTCACGGAGAGAGACCGGGACGGCAAGGTACATGGTGAGATGGTCTGCTACAGGCGAGAAGAGCGTGGCGAACTCGCGTGGTGTGGGGGCGGAATCGGATCCGGGAAGATCGAAGGCAAGACCATCTTCAAAGAGTCCGCGGCCGTGGGTCAGGGCCAGTGAACCGTTGCGCAGGGCATCGTTGTCAAACTGAAGGCCTGCAAATCCAAAGGCATCGCGCCACAGGCTCGCGGTGACAAAGTTCAACGAGTCTTCGAAGTAGCGGTTCTGAGCCTGAAAGTGGTGCGGGCCCAGATACATGCCTTCTGACCAGACGGGTTTGGTGAGGGTTCTCATCTCGCTCAGCCTGCCTGCGGCAGCAGAATGATCAACTCCATCTGCGGATTGGGAATGTCTGCGGGAACGTGTGCGGCAAAATTGCGTGCGCGGGTCACGGTCTCCCACGCGGCGCCTGATTGATTGAGACTGAAGTACTGGTACTTCATCTTGATGGGGATGGCGTTGGGCGGACTGGTGATGTGGGTAAGCGAAATTCCCGGCAATGCGTTGCTGATGAGTTGTTCGATGTGGGTCGCGGAGCAAAGCTTTACCAGTTGAGGAACGCGACGAATGATGGTGTCTTCACTGGTGTCAGCGGAGAGAGCCAGATACATGCGAGTGTTGTTCAGATACTTATCCTGATCGATGGCCGCCGCGTAGATGGTGTTCTTGAGGTGCTTGAGAGGCAGGGAAACGACGTTCGTGGGCACGACAGTTTCGAGCAGCAGGCGCAACTTTTCATCGAGGTCAGTGAAGACCTTGCTCAGGTTGAGATGGTCGTATACAGGCAGGTCGCGCGGTCGAATCGTTGAAGAAAATGTGGTCAGCGAGGCGCCCAGCGCGGTGAGCGCGGAGAAGAGCTCTTCAGGATGGCAGCGCTGGCCCTGCAGGAGATGGTTGAGCACAGGGATATTTGAGTTGACTGTGTAGAGCAGCCAGAAATTGGCAATGTCCGAGGCGGTAAAGTCAGCCAGGCTCTGGTTCTTTTGGCGGCGGCTGCCGGAAAGCTGCGTGCTCTTGGCGGAGAGGATCTCAAGGATGCCATTGATGAGGCTGAGCAGGTAGTCGCTGGCGCGTACTTCGAGCAGCGGCGGAACAAAGCGGGAGTTCAGCCGGAAGGCGCCGGCCTCAGTCTTTTCTACATTGGCGATGCGTAGCGCAGAGCTGCCTTCGCGGGTTTCATTGGCGGCCAGCAGCTTGAGATTTTTGCGCGCAATCTGGATTGGCTTTTCGCTGGTGCCGGTGTTGTCATCGCGAACAGTGGTGATCTCCGCCAGATAACGTGAACCGGAGACGCGGCCCAGTCCGGCGACGTTGAGCCCCTTTTGCTTATAGTCCGGCACGGTAAGGTAGATATCGAGGTCGCGCACGCCGGGGTCGAAGAACTCAGCGAGAGCTTTGGACGGAGGCGGCTGATCGGGACCGGGGATATCGAAGAGCAGGCCGTCGGGGAAGATGCCGGAAGCGCGTGAGATGGCAAGTTGGCCGTCGGCAAGCAGTTCTTGATCGAGTACAACTTCGCTGAAGCCCCAGGCGCAGAACTTGAGCGCCTGCAGCCGAAAGTTCAGGCTGTCTTCAAGGAACTTGTCCTGAAGCTGCAAGTGCTGCGGCGTCAGAAAAGTGCCTTTGCTCCAGAGAACGGGTTGCAGTTGCTTCATGCGCGGTGACCGGACCTTAACGATAATAATTCAGTGTGCGGTGAGCGATGGCCGCGTTTCACGGGCGACACGCAAGATCTGTTCCTCTCCGTATTACATCTTAGTGCCCTTGCTACCGTCGTCAGCTTCATCCGGGTCCTTAGGTTTCTCAGGGCTTTTGGTGCTGGCTCCACTGCCTGATCCTGCCGCTCCACCGCTGTTGATCATGACCATGGTGCCGACGATTGAAACGCCGGCGGGGCTAATATCGATGAAATTGCCACCAACCTTCAGGCTCAGCTGCATTCCGGCTTCGATTATCACCTTCATGCCGGCTTTGAGATGAATCTCCTGCCCGGCTTCATGAGCGTAATTCTGGCCCGATGTTTCCGCGAGATTCTGGCCCACCTGCAGCGACATGTTTTGACCGACTGATTGATTCAGATTGGCCCCAAAGGTATCATTCGTGTCGCCGCCGACCTCTGAGTTGAATGTGCCGCCTACCTGGACACTCACATTGCCGCCAACCTTCTCCAATTGATCGGCATTGATGATCAAACTTCGGTTGTTTCCAATCCATTCGCGCACGTCATTCTTCACGCGGGTGTCGAAGTCGTATTCGGCGCGCAAGAAGATTTGTTCAGCCCCGTCTTTATCCTCGAAGCGAAGCTCATTGCAATTGTCGGTGCCGCCACCGGGCGTGGTGCGGGTCATGATGGTAGTGCGGCTCTGGTGGTCGGGCAGAGGGTATGGAGGCATGAGGTTGGCGTTATACACGCGCCCCGTAATGAGGGGCCGATCCGGATCGCCTTCGATGAAGCTTACGATGACCTCCTGGCCAACCCGGGGAATATTGACTGACCCCCAGCCCTCGCCGGCCCGTTCCTGCGAGACGCGCACCCAGCAGGAACAGTCGGTCTTGCGGTCCCAGGGGAAGAGCACGATGACGCGGCCATATTTATCAACCCAGATCTCTTCGCCATCTCCACTGCCACCGTCGCCGCTGCTTTGTCCCTGGCTTTTACCAACAACCACCGCGGTTTGCGGCCCTTGTACAAACGGCTTTGGCGTAACGCGCGCCGGGCGGAAGGGAACTGTCGCTGGGATGCAGGTGAAGCGGTTGGTGTAGCTATCGCTGCCACCGCTGGCGATGCCGTAGGTGCTTCCGACTGAGGCTCGATGCTGGATTTCCGTCAACACATAGGAGGTGTTCATTGCATCGATAAAGTGGTCGGTAAGGTCGAACTTATAGCCGGTGGTAAAGCAGCGGCATGTGCTGCCACCACGCGCGACAAGGTGGACGGCTTCCTGCTCCTGCATACGAAGTTTGGCGAAGGCGGTGCCATCGCCGCGGGTCTCGTATTCGCCGGGGTAGTCGAAAAGCTCGAAGTTCGAATTGCCGCCGATGATGTCAATCGTGGGCTCGGTCGCCAGCAGGCTGGTCGATGGGGTTTTGAAGTTGTAGTCGGTGAGCGAATATTTGCCGCTCATCAACACTTGTTCAATGTCCCATCCGGTAACGACATCTTCCGCATCGAGGCCACCGCTGACCGGGTTATAACTGGCGCTGGGCTGGCCGTCGCAAGCCTCGTGAATGCTGGACGAGTCGGCAATGACCATGGTGTGTTTGCCGTCTTCATGCTGGAAGAAGTAGAAGATTCCGTTCTGCTCCATGAGCCGGGAGATGAAGTTGAAGTCTGTCTCGCGGTACTGGACGCAATACTCCATGGGGTTGTACGTACCGTTCAGCGAGAACTTGAAGTCGGTGAAGCTGCGGTCCGAAAAAACCTGTTGAATCACATCCTGGACGTTCTTGTTATGGAAGATCCTGCAGTCGGCATAGCGGGTCAGCATCCATGTCCAGGGAACCATCTCCATGTGGTAACGGGTGAAACCATCGCTGAGCGCGCCGGTGGCAAAGCGGCTAACCAGCCCATTGAAGTAACGTGGCGTATTGTCGGCCTGAGCGATGGACAAGGTTACGCTCTTGCCGATGAGCGAGGCAGGGTCGACCGTAGTTGTTGAAGATGCGAGCAACTCGAGATGAAAACTGAACAGGCTGGAAATGGCTTCGGTCCCGTTGAAGCCGGCCAGTAGCAGCACTCCTTCGCCCAAAGGCGTGGTGAGCGAGATGAGTCGATTTTCCTGTGCAAAGCTATCGGACATAACGGCACCACTTCGGTTCAGTTCGGTAAAACGTACTTCGAGACCGTATTCGCACGAGCGGCAATAAGCTCGGGTATATACCCGGCACGATACCTGAACTGTGCGCTGGTTCGAGGTATCGTGTCATCGACTCGTGTTATCGAGTATAGATTTCAGGGCATCGGAACGATAGAGCTACCCTGATAAACGCCTACATCTGATAGGCGAATGAACCGTCCTCTCCAATGCTCACGTGAATGGAGCTCATCTTTTCTCCCTCCGCCATGCCGCCGAGAATCTTGCGCGAGATATCTGGGAGCAGGGAATTGGTAAGAATGTTATCGACGTTGCGCGCGCCGCTCTCGACTTCAGTGCAGCGGCTGGCGACTTCGTTCAGGAAAGCGTCGTCCCAGGTCAGTTTGAGCTTGTGATTTTCCTGGATGCGGCGCTGAATCTTGCCCAGCTTGAGGCGAATGATCTGCTTCAGAGCTTCGTCGCGCACAGGATAGTACGGGATGCAGACCATGCGGCCGAGGAAGGCCGGCTTGAAGATCTTGTTGAGGTCAGGCTTGAGCGTATCGATCAGGGCGCGCGGTCCGGGCGCGGTTTCCGGGTCCGCCACCAGCTTCATCAACTGATCGGTACAGGCGTTGGTGGTCAGAATGATGATGTTGTTCTTGAAGTCGATAGAGCGGCCTTCGCCATCTTCCATATTGCCCTTGTCGAAGACTTGGAAAAAGAGTTCCAGCACGTCGGGGTGAGCTTTCTCAACTTCATCCAGCAGCACAACGGAGTAGGGCCGGCGGCGGACAGCTTCAGTGAGGATGCCGCCTTCGCCATAGCCCACATAGCCTGGAGGCGAACCCTTGAGGGTGGATACGGTATGCGATTCCTGGAACTCGGACATGTTGATGGTGATCAGGTTGTGTTCGCCGCCGTAGAGCAGGTCGGAGAGCGCTAGCGCTGTCTCCGTTTTACCGACGCCACTAGGGCCGACAAGCATGAAGACGCCGACCGGCTTGTTGGGATCGTCAAGCGAGGCGCGCGAGGTCTGGACGCGCTGACTGATGATTTCCATGGCGTGCGGCTGGCCGATGACGCGTTTGCCGAGATGGTCCTGCAGCGCAAGGACGGTAGTGATTTCGTCCTTGAGCATCTTGCCGGCCGGGATGCCGGTCCACGCGGAGAGTACTTCACCGACAATCTGCGCATCGACGCAAACCCGGATCAAGCCGGTCTCACCTTGCAACGTTGAGAGCTCTGTTTCGAGAGCCTGCATGTCAGCCTTCGAGAGGGCTGTTGCTTCCTCAGTTGCGGTTGGCGCAGCATCGGCTGCAGGCGTTTCCGTGGCTACGGCAGGAGCTGCTTCTGCGTTCTCAGGCTTTGCCTCTGCCGGAGCAGACTTGCCGTGGCCTGCTTCGAGCTTGGTGCGCAATTCGCGAATCTTGGCGACCAGTTCGCGCTCCTTGTCCCAGCGGTCTTGCAATATCTTGAGCTTTTCTTCAGCAGTGGTCTTTTCTTTCGCGATCTCGGCCAGCTTCTCCTGATGATCGGTGCCGACGACTTCTTCGCGTTCGAGAATGCGCTTCTGAACTTCCAGCGCGTCGATCTGCCGCGTGAGATCTTCAATAGCGGGAGGAGTGGCGTTCTGGCCCAGCGAGAGCCGCGCGCAGGCAGTGTCAAGAATGCTAACCGCCTTGTCCGGTAACTGGCGCCCGGCGAGGAAGCGATGCGTGAGACGAACGCTGGCGTAGACCGCTTCATCGAGAATGCGCACGTTGTGATGCTTCTCAAGCGAAGCCACCAGGCCGCGCATCATGATCATGCATTGATGTTCGCTGGGCTCTTCGACCTTGACCACCTGGAAGCGGCGGGCGAGAGCTGCGTCCTTCTCGAAGTATTTCTTGTATTCGGACCATGTGGTGGCCGCTATAGTGCGTAGTTCGCCACGGGCCAGCGCCGGCTTGAGGAGATTGGCCGCATCGTTCTGTCCGGCCTGTCCGCCTGCGCCGATCATGGTGTGGGCTTCGTCAATGAAGAGAATGATCGGTGTGGCTGAAGCCTTAACTTCTTCGATCAGGCCCTTGAGACGATTTTCAAATTCACCTTTGACGCCTGCCCCGGCCTGCAGCAGCGCAAGGTCGAGCGTGCGCACATGGACGTTCTTCAGCGGGGGAGGCACATCGCCAGCTACGACGCGCAGGGCAAAGCCTTCGACTACGGCGGTCTTGCCCACGCCGGCTTCACCGGTAAGGATTGGGTTGTTCTGACGGCGGCGGGTGAGAATATCGATGACCTGGCGAATCTCCGCATCGCGGCCAAGGACGGGATCGATCTTGCCTTTTTTCGCGTTGCCGGTGAGATCGATGGTGTAGGAGTCGAGATTGGGTGTCTTGCCCCCCATGGGCTTTGCGGCATCGCCGCCGGGGCTCGATGCGGCGAAAGAGGCAGCGGTCGTGGTCTCATTCGACATGGCGACAATGCCCATCAGATCCTTGCGCAAGGCGTCGACATTGATCTTCTGGAACTCCTTGCTGATATCGCGCATCATCCGGGCCAGTTCTTCGTCGGAGGCCAGAGCAAGGATTGCGAAGCCGGTGCGAACTTGGCCCGCATTGAAGTCGATGGAGCCGATGGTCCACGCGGTGGTGAGCATCTTGAGCACTGTAGGGCTGATGGCAGGAGTGCGCGCATTGCCGGATTTAAGCTTGTCCATGCTGCGCGCCAGTTCGCCGGTAAGCCTCGACTTGTCGATCTCAAAATGCTTAATGATCGCGGCAAAGTCGCCCGAGCTCGAATCGAGCAGCTTGGTGAGAAAATGCTCGACCTCGATGTCGTAGTGGGTGCGGGAAAGGCAGAGACCGGCAGCGCTTTCCAGCGCTCCACGGGTTGTGTCGTTCAGCTTGCCAATGAGTGCTTTCAGATTGATGCCCATCGTATTCCTCTCGTCGTGCTCAGTTTTAGAGAGCCAGAATCGTATCGTCGGGATCGACTCCCAATGGTGCGCTCTTTGCCCAGGAGACCCAGCCTAGCCGCGCGGGTGACTTGGAGTCCAGGTCGAGCTGAATGTCAGGTACCTGGCTGCGGTCCAGTACCAGTTGTACTTCGAAATCCAGACATTGGTTGCTAAAAAAACGGGTGATGCCGCGCAAGGCGGCGTAAGCGCTTCCCTGCGGCAGAAAGTCGTTGTAGCGCTCCATGCTCAGCGGCCCGATGCGTATGCGTACCTGCCCCTGGCGGTCCCAGACAGCGTCGCCTACGACAGCGCCGGCCCCGACCTGGGTTGAAGGTGATTCGGTCTCTTTCATGACGCATTGGGTGGATCGGTCGAGTCCATACCAGGCTCCGGTGAACTGGTGAATCTCGATCGGCACTTCAAAGTAGTCAGCCAGCAGCTGTTGCAAGGCTTCAGCAGAACGGGCTTGCATGGCAACAAGCGACACATAGTGGAGCAGCGCTTCATCTTCGATGTCCTGCCTATCGCGTAATCCGGCTGTGCCCAGGCCCACCAAGTCGAGCAGGTATTGGCTGAAGAGATCGCGTGCCCCTGCGGCGTAAGTGACGGGGAAGCGGAACTTCTGCCAGGCGCGATAGAACATGGAGATGGCGCGATGATTGAAGATGTCGAGGAACGCCGCGAGACTGAAGTCCTTGGCGCGCGCCCGCTCCAGGATGAGTTCGTTGTAGGTATAGGGCAACACGCCCATGGGTCCGGTGATCCCCATGAAATTCACCATCATCTCGGCGGGCACGTCCTCTTTCATCTCCAGCTTTTGAATTTCGCTCGCGGGGAAGCCCATTCGCTGATTGACACGAAAGCGAACGGCCTCGTCTTCAGGGCTGGAAAAGTGCCCGACGGGGCGCATTTTTTCGCTGAGCCGCTGCAGGAGCGTTACGGCCTGAAAGAATTCAAAGGAGCAGGCATCCTCTACCAACTGCGTGGCCAAAGGCGAGTCCATCAGATCAGCATTTTCCGTCCCGATCTCGGTTGCCATTCGTGAAGTCCCTCCTTTCGCTGCGGTGTGGTGACACTTAATTGGGTGAAGCTGTTGAGAGATGCGCTCAAGCCGAAGAAGCGCTCCAGCACGCTGGCGAAGAGAAATGCACCGCCGCCGGTGAACTGGTCTTCATCGATCTCCATCTGGATGCGCAGTCCTCGTGCAAAGCTGACACCCTGTTCCGAGATGAGGCGTGTGAAATGCGGCTGGCTTTGAATCCGGATGATGCTTTGAATGACGTTCTGAGAGTACGCCGTTCGCCCGACGTCGTACAGGCGCAAAATCTCCTGCAGCGCGCCTTTGCCTTCTTCGACCAGAGATAGATAGTTGAGCGAGAGATGGGAAACGAGCCGCCACAGCACGCTTTTGCCCAGTGCAGGCCGCACCGGCTGCGTAGGCTTGCGCAAGGCTACGATACGCCGCATGGCCGCCGCGCCTTCCATTTCAAAGTCACTATCCTGGTTGCCGAAGGGCAGGCGCGAGGGTAGATCGCGATTGGTGCATGTCGCCCGAACGGAGAGCACGGTTGCGTCCGGGTCAACTGTGTCAGTAGAGAGATCCACGATGGAAAGAGAGACATCGGTGCCATCGTCATTGGGCCGGTTGGATGGCCGTCTCCGCGCAAGCCAGAATCCGGGCCTCTCTTCTTTGCGAGAGGAGTGGCGCAAAGAATAGAAAGGCTCGTAGGAAGAGATCTTCTGGTTTGAAGAATTGATGGCGCTGACTTCGTCGATGGAAAAGACTTCCATGGAGTAGGGCCGCCTTACATCGGGAACGACGGGGTATTCATACTTGCGTTGATTGAGCTGGATAGGTTCAGCGACCTGCGAGAAGAGATTCACGACCGGGGTGCAACCGAGGCGGAAACTCTTTTTGGACAGCTCAAGCTCAAGCCGTTGCACGCGGCCATCGCCTTCGACTTCCGAGAGGAGAAAGATGACTTCGATCGCGTCTTTGAATCCGGCTTCTGCCACTGCTTCAAGTCCGGCGAGGTCGACGAAGAAGAACTTCTCGGGAAAGGCAAAGTACTCCATCAGGAGGCGATGCCCGGCAAAGGAAGAAGCGGAGTAGGGAACCATGCCTTCATCGGGATCAAATCCCGCAGCGCTCAATGCCGAGGCGGGTAAGGTTATCGGAGCCAGGCGAGAGTTGGGCGTCAGGTCGCGAATCATGATGCGATTCAGGCGGCTGAAGAGCAGCTCATAGAGAATGTTGACCAGGCCGCTTTCGCCATCGAGATAGAAGCGGAGCTTGTCCGGTTGAAGGCTGGTGAATGCGACATCGCGCGCGCAACGCAGCTCCAGGCGAATAGCCCATGCGGAATCATTGGTTTTGACTGCGGGCTTCAACCGGCTGGGCGCACTGAACTCCGCCGCAGCAACGGTGAGGGGCCAGAGCGTGGTGTCGTAGCAGGTGCGAAAGGTGCATGGCACGCCGCCGATAGGTTTTGAATAGAGCGGCGAGTTGCGGGCGATCTTCATGCCCGTGGTGAGCTTGCCCTTGTCGGCATCCAATTGAAATTCGACGACCGACATGGACGGGATAGGCCGCACCAGCTGCGGATAGACGACGGTAAGGAGAGCCTCGGTGATCTCCGGAAACTCATCCTCCATCTTGAGATGAACGCGCGCAGTGAGAAAGGCAAATGCTTCGAGTAGACGCTCAACGTGGGGATCTTCGCACTTGGTCGGCTCAAGAACCAGCCGTGAAGCTACCTTGGGATGTTTCTCCGCGAACTGCGCAGCGGACTTACGCAGGTAATCGAGTTCCCGTTCGTAGTAGAGCAGCAGGTCATCGCGCATCATCGCCCCCGGTCAGGTGGCAATTGCCGCTCTTCAACTCGATGACGGTGTCGAAGGAGACAGGCTCCGGCACGGGATCCATGCGCAGCATGGCTTCAATACGCAGGCGAACGTCCTTCTTGGCTGCATCGGGAGTCTCGACCATGACCAGGCGAACATTGGTCAGGCGCGGCTCGAAGAGGTTGATGGTGGCCAGAATCTGGCGCACCAATTTGTTGCGATCGCCGGAGGCAGCCATGGTCAGCGAAGACAAGTCAGGCAGCCCATAGATGTACGCGGAGCGATTCACTTCTTTCAGCCCTTCGTCGGGGGGCTCGCAGATGCGGCGTGAGTTCAGCAGCCACTCCAGATCGCGGCGTACGGCGCTTTTGAGCAGGCGCACAGATTGCGAGCGGCTGAGAGGATTCTCCATGCGGTTGTCCGGCTCAAGATCGATGAGCCGGTCCAGTACGGAGACCGTAATTGTTGTTTCCCCAAGACTCCTGGCCATCGCTTACCCCGCGTTCAACGCCTGGACAGGGTCGAGGCGGCAGATCCGTTCAAACAGCTTTTGCTTGTCGCTCGAGCTGCCCTGGATCTTCTTGCTATAACGCATCAGCTTCAGCAGATCGCTGGCGACCAGTTCCGGGTCTTCCCACGCGTCCAATTTGTGAGTCTCAATGGTGGTTGCGATGTCTTCGAGTAAAGGTTGTGCAATGCCATCCTGACCTGCGGTCATTGCCAGCTCGACCATCTGCATGGTGCGGCGGAACCGCCTGCGTCCAGAACGTTGCCGGGCGATTTCTATGCGCATGAGAGCGAAAGCTTTTTCTGCTTGTCCGGCGGCTAAGGCATCCTTGGCAAGGGTATACGCGTCGGCTGCCGAGGCCAGCCAGGTAGGAATGCCGTTTGAATGCGCCGGCGCCTCTTCGGTTGTTTCTTCTTCTGGAGGAGGCAGGGGGGCAGGAGAACTCAGGCCTTGCAGCCAGGCCTTGGTTTCAGGATTGGCCGCCGGTGTATCGTCGAGCAGCGTTGCATCGAGCAGTTCAGGAAGATCGTTGAGCAGAGCGCGCAATTCAGACTGGATCGCCGTGGCGATGGGCTGGTATTCAGGTCCGAGCGCAGAGCAGGCAGCCACCGAAAGCCGTTGCAGATCGAGCCAGGCGCGGCTGCCGGGCTGGCCAAGGGCCTGCTCTCCGGCCTCAAGCAATTCGCTCCACTTCTTGTTAAGCGCCAACCGTTTAATCTGCTGGCGCAGGTCGGTTGAAGGAGCCTCGAGCAATGTACTGTCAGTCAGCCGGGAGGAAGTACGCAGCTCGCCCCAACGGAGACCGCGGAGAAGCAGATAGGGTGCCGGGCTGAACGGCTCCTTCTTGCGAAGATATGCAGCCGCGGCAGCGATGCCGGCGACAGCCTGTCGACGGTCCGCGGGCTCGACAAAGAAGGCTCCAACGGCTTTTACCGGTGCTCCGCCTGCTTCGCCTTCAACAGCGAGGCCTTCTTCGGCAGCAACTACTTCGACCGGGTCCGGCTCGACCGGGTCCGGTTCTTTCTCGCGCTTCTTTTCGAGGAGTTGATGAATTGTATGGCGAACTTCGGTGAGTCCCGTCTTTAGCTTGCCGAAGGCCGGAGCATCGTCCTCGAACATCTCGTCGCAGTACGTGTCGAGGGCGGTGAGCGCTTCAATGCAGGCGTCGAGATCTTTTTCCGCTTGTAGATAGAAGGCTTTCGGCGTTTCGTTAAAAGCTTTGTCGAAGATTTCAGGATCGAGCTTGCCATTCTCGATCATGACTGAGCGAGCCTTGCGGTCTTTGTCGGTCTTGACCTGATCTTCGTAGCCTACAGTGCGTGAATCCTTATAGACGAACCACGAATAACCGGCGTTAACGATCGGAGCCGAGCGAAGAGGAAAGTCCAGCATCGAACCAATCCACGAGAGAGGACGCGCGCGCAGCTCACGGTCGCCGTCTTCGATGACCGGATAGACCGTATCCCAAAAAGTGGTCATCAGGGTGTGACAAAGAGTGATTCCCTGATGCAGGCCATTGAAGCGTTCGGTTTGCAGAAGCGCCTCAGTCAGCCACGCAGCTACCTGCAGATCTTTCGATACAGTCGCGAGCGTTTCCTGCGCCAACTTGACGACAAAAGGAAAATTAGCTGTCTTGCGCTCGCTCTGCCAGTCGCCTTGCGCCAGGTCGTCATCCTGGCGGCGGGCTTCCTTAATCTTGTCGTGGACGAGCAGCTTGTTGTCGTAACGCAGGTCGATGCCACTCGGATTATCACCGGGAATTGGAGCAAGGATGTCTTCGCGAAGAGGCATTATGACCTGAACCCTGACTTGGAATCGATTTCATTGTTCTGCGGCCGCACCAGACGCATCTGCGGCATGGAAAAACTGCAGGGATCGCACTTCAAGGAAGGGAACTTCCTCGCCATCCACAAGCAGCATCTTCTGGCCGGAAGGATACTCCCTGCCTTCATCATCCGCCGACCACTCTGTCACTCTGCCCAGCCAAACCTCTTCGTTTGGATCCTTCCATGAGAAGGGATAGATGGCCGGAATCAGCACCTCTCCGAGATCCATTCCTTTGAAGGATGGCGCAGTTTGTACCAGGGCCGGAGCCCAGAGCGTATCGCGCAACCGCTGCGGCGGCCCCATTTCGAGCGAGGCTACGTGCTCGAAGGGAAGCCAAAGATAAGCGCCGGCGGCATAGATTTCAAGCCGCGCGCCGATATCGGGATCCGCATCGCGAATATCCGTAAACGGCTTGCCGTTGAGTTCACCCTTCGGCGATGCGGCGCCGGTTGAATCGGTTGGAAAAGCTTGTTTTTCGAAAAGCTCGTGCCGTGTCTTTTCCGCATGCAGAGCGGCGTAGTAGACGATGGCACCGGTTTCCTTTTCGACGCTGCCATTGGAAAGTACGGCCAGCTGCTTTTCAGCGCGAGCATACTCTCCGGCAAAGCACAGCAATTCGAAGAGGAAGGTGCGTTGGGCCGTATCCGAGGGGCGCTCACGGAGATAATCGGTGAGCGCCTTCGCGGCTTCCCGCACCTTCCCTGCTTTGAATAGTTCCTTGGGGTTTAATGGCACCGTGTCCCTGCTTGCCCGCGGTTTACCACGGTTTCAACTTGAGTACGTCGAAGCCCTTGTCGATGAAGCCCTTGAGCGAGCCGTCTTCCTCTGGGTTGTAGCTGACCTTCACTTTGCTGAAGGCAAAGCTGACCGATTCCACAGGATTTTCACTCGAGCCAGAAAGCTGAATGGAGGTAATCAACGCGTCTTCCATGTGAATCTTGAAGTAGTCCTGTTGATCGTCGCCCATCGGCTTGTCGTAGATAACGTCGACCTTCTTCAGGTAGTTACCGGTGACGCAATCGTCAAAGAGCAGCGGGGAGGTCTTATCCAGCACCTTCATGACGGTGACGTCTGAGAGGCTGGCGCGGCCGGCGCGAGCTTCGCCACCGGAGGAGCCTGCGCCGATGACAGCCGTCTGGCTGGCGCCGAAGCTAAAGGAAAGAATGTCGATCGCGTCCTTCTTACTGGTGCTCGGCCCAGGGCGCCCATCGATGATTAGATACGCATTGACTGCCATTTTCGATCTCCTTCATTGTTTCGTTCAAAAGTTTTGAGATTTAGGACAGCAAATGCGGCGGTCCTGGGGCCAGTGTGAGAGACAATCGGATCATTGAATTGTGGCTGTTTTCCCAACCAGCCACAATCACCACTTCACAAGCTCTACTGAGTTAAGCGGAGATTGATCTTGTGACTGCTCAACATTGTTCGCGTCAAACTTTTCATCTGAATCGGAGGCTCTTGTCTCCGATTCAGATGAGATATTCCGGCTACTTCGCTGCGGCTGGAAGTTCGGCTACCAGACGCAATGAAACCGTAAGTTCATCCAGTTGGAAGTGCGGCCGCAAGAAGGCCACGGCTCGATAGACGCCCGGTTTGCCGGGAACCTCGGTGACGTCGATGCGCGCTTCACGCAACGGACGCTCGGCCTTGGTCGCCGGGGATGCGGAATCGTCGGGAGTTACGTACTTCGTAATCCAACGATTCAGGAACCTGTCTGCTTCTTCACGCGACATGAAGCTGCCGATCTTGTCGCGCATCATCGCTTTCAGGTAGTGCGCGAAACGGGAGACAGCCATGATGTACGGCAACTGCGTGGACAGCCGGGCATTGGCATTGGCCGAGTCGGTGTCGTAGACCTTCGGCTTCTGGCAGCTTTGTACACTGAAAAAGGCAGCGTAGTCGGTACCTTTGCAGTGCACCAGCGGCACAAAACCCTGGTCGGCGAGCTCTTTTTCGCGACGGTCGGTGATGGGCACTTCGGTGGGGCACTTCAGAGCCAAGTCGCCTTCGTCGGTTGAGAAGGTGTGAGCCGGCAGGCCTTCCACCAGGCCGCCACCCTCTACTCCACGCATGGCAACGCACATGCCATAAAGCGAGAACGATTGCGTCATCTTCGATGCCAGGGCATACGCGGCATTCATCCACAAATACTTCGAGTGGTCGGTGCCGTCTACATGCTCTTCATATCGGAATTCATCAATGGGTTTGGTCTCAGCGCCATAGGGCAAACGGCCCAGGGTGCGCGGCAAGGCAAGAGCGACGTAACGCGAATCTTCGCTCTGGCGGAAGGACTTCCACTTCGCGTATTCCGTGCTGTCGAAGATCTTGGCCAGATCGCGCGGCGCATCCAACTGGGTGTAGCTTTCCAGGTTGAATAGGTCCGCACCGGCAGCACTCACAAATGGTGCATGTGCCTGGGCTGCAATGTGAGACATACCTTCCAGCAGAGCCATATCTTCTGGATGCTTGCCGAAATCGAAGTCGCCTACCAGCGCGCCGAAGGGAGCGCCGCCGAAGACGCCGTACTCTTCTTCGTAGATCTTTTTGAAAAGAGCGCTTTGATCGAATTCAGGCGCCTTCTCGATGTCGCGCAGCAACTCTTTCTTACTGGCGTTGAGGACGCGAATCTTCAGGCCGACACCGGTTTCGCTGTTATCCATCAGATACTTCAGGCCGCGCCAGGAGCCTTCCAGCTTCTGGAAGCTCGGGTGATGAAGGATCTCGTTCAATTGCAGGGAGAGAAGGTGATCGATCTGCGCGATGCGCGCGTTGATCATCATCTCGGCGTCTTTGGCAATGGTCATCGACCCATCGAGTACCTGGGCGACAAACTCCTTGACCAGATCCTTGCCACGTTCACGGGCGGCGGATTCTTCTCCGAACCGGCCCTGCTCGACAATCTGATCCAGCAGGCTGGATTCCGTCGTTTCAACGGATGCTGCCGAACCCTGTGCGCTTGCGACTGCCTCAGCCATTGGAACCTCCCTCGCTTCCGATCTCGCCCTTCAGCTTGTCGAGTTTCTCGGTATTGCCCACCGCTTCAAGCAGTAGTTCTTCGAGCTTGTCGTTTCCCTGCAGAGAGCCGCGCAAATCCGAGAGCCGGGTGCGTAAATCAAGCAATTCTTTTAGCGGCTTGACTTGTTTGGCTACATTGGCGGGCTCAAAGTCGTCGAATTTGCGGAACTTGAGATCAACCTTCAGGTTCGCTGCATTGGGATCGTCGCTGAGCTTGTTTTCGACGGCAAAGGAAAGATGCGGCTTCATGCCTTCGAGAACGGTGTCGAAGTTGTCGGGATTGACCTCGACAAACTTGCGCTCTTTCAGCTTGGGAAGGGGCTGTTCGGGATTTCCGGTGAAGTCTCCCAGAACACCCACGACGAAGGGGAGTTCCTTGATCTCGATGGCGCCACCAACTTCAACGTCATAGGTAATTTGCACCCGGGGTGGACGTACCCGGTCCAATTTGTGCTGCGCGCTTTGTCTAGCCATAGATCCTTCCTCTTGACTGATAGTGATGGACGGCGGTCGTGCGTTTCAAGAAACAATCGTTCCCCAATTTCAGGAGAGATGAAAGGCAGGGGAGCACGATCATGAGGGCAAGTTCATTTCCTAAAGTGCAATCCTGGAGAACGATAGCAGATGACGAGCAGGCGGAAAACGACCAACCGATTTCGGCCCCAGATAGGTCGTTTTCTTGTGCGTACCTGTGATAACACACGCCCTCTGACGGGTCAAGTCCAAATCTTTTTGTCACAGTACCTTAGTGTTTGCGCACATATTGCAAGAGTTTTTCGTACGCGGCCTGTATCGAGCACGCGAACGAACGACAGTCGAATGCAGATTAAACTTATCCGCCATAACGGGCGGCAATGTTAAGGTGAGAGTCTTATGTTGACACCACTGTCCCGAGAAGATTCCCAACGACTGCGTACTTTCTTTGAAGAAGCAGGCTACACCGAACTGAATCTGCGCAAGTATCTTGGCGCTCCCGAACTGCCTTCGCGCCACCTGCGCAATCTGCCTCGCTTGCTGGATCGGACGTCGGCGCACACCGTGCTGAATGCGTTGCTGCGCTGGTTCTGGTTGGGCCTTGCTCAACCAGGAGCCGATATCACTCCGGTCGTTCCGCCAGACTTTCTCTCGCTGCTGCTGAATGCCGGATTGCTCAATGCAGATGAGGACTCTTTCATCTCGATGGCGATGGTGCTTCCCGTCGATGGATTCCTGGTGGCTTCCGATCATCCCGTCGCTATTGAGAACCATGAGTCGGATCTGGTCTTGTGGCCTAATCCAACCAGCAAATTCCTGAATAGATTCGCGGTGCGCCGTCACTCCCGCGCTACGCTCGATCTGGGCACCGGAGGGGGAATTCTCAGCCTGAGCGCGGCCCGTCACAGCGACGAGGTCATCGCAACGGACTTGAACAGCAGGGCGGTGACCTTTGCGCAATTCAACGTGCGGCTCAATGCAATCGATAACGTCGAAGTGCTTCAGGGCGATTGTTTCGCGCCCGTCGGCGATCGCCGCTTCGACCTGATCCTCTCCAATCCACCTTTTTTCATCACGCCACAAACCGACTATCTTTTTTGCGAAAACTCGATGGAACTGGACGGGTTGTGCCGTCGCCTGGTGAAGGAAGCGCCCGACCATCTGAACGAGGGCGGCTATATGCAGATGCTCTGCGAGTGGGCTCAGATCGCTGGTCAGCCATGGGAAGAGCGCATTGCCGAATGGCTTGAAAGTACTGGCTGCGACGCCTGGGTGATGAAGGGGCTGACCCAGGATCCAGCTGAATATGCACAGCATCGCATTCGCGAGACGTCGCAGGATTCATCCGGCGACGCGGCCATGTTTGACGGCTATATGAACTACTACCGTCAGCGCGGGGTGGAGGCAATTCATGATGGCCTGATCGTGATGCGCCGTCGTACGGGAGACAATTGGGTGCGTATTGAAGAGGTGCCCAAGACTCCGAATGGCGACCTGAGTCAACTTATCCTGACCACTTTCGCCGCTCACGACCTGGTACGGGCTATGGAAAATGATGAGCAATTGCTCGCCACGCGGCCGCGTCTTGCCGCCAGCGTACGGCTGGAGCAGATATGCGATCAAGCCAATGGCCAGTGGCATGCCGAGTCTCTCACGCTGCGTCTCACCAGCGGCTTTCCGTTTCATATGACAGTACAACCGCTGGTAGCTGAATTCCTGGCCACCTGTGACGGGAGCAGGACAGCCGACGAGGCAATTCAATCCTTTGCCGTAACGGCGAACGCGCCACTCGATCAAGTTCGAAAAGAATGTCTTACGATGATCCGCAAACTGATCGAGCGCGGGTTCATTGTCGTAGCCGCCGACTGACTGCCGGTCGAAAGGACGAAGGTCGCTCTTCGAGATGCATTTGTCCTGTAACCTGTGAAAGACTTAGGTTATGTCGAAAGGCAGGACGATGGATATTTCAACCCACGCAGAGTGTCACGGGTTGGCTCAGGGAGTGGATGGATGGCAAAGCTGACCGGGAATCTCCGCATTACGGCGAACCCTGGTTCAGAGGGTGTCAAGCCTCATTTCGAAGTTGTTTTTGTCCCCTATGCCGGCCGCCTCAACACCAAGCCGGCTAAGGCTAACAATTACGATGAACTGGTAGCTCTGCTGAGCGATTTGAAATTCAGTGAAGACGAGGCTACACGCTGGGCGGGCAAGGCGCGCTCACAGGGCGTAATTCTCATCTCCAGCTTTGAGCGAACGGATACATTGCTGCGGGAATACGGCTTGTTGGCCTGATTTGCGACTCAATCAAACAGGGTCGAGCGCTACTTCGCCTTGAGCGCGAAGATGACAACCACCAGCAGAACCACAAGTAAAAACGTATTGATCACCAGCAGGATCGGCACCAGAGTCTCCAACTTACTCTTTGGAGCGGCAAGCGCCGGGGCGGCTGGAGGTGCGATCTTTGGCGCCTCAATCTTGGGAGCTTCGAACTTCGGCGGCGCAGCGGCCTGATGGGCAGGAAGCGCCGGTGGATGCATCGCAGGAATCGCCGGAGCGGCTGGAACGGCAACATGGGGCATCGCGATCGGCACTGCTGCCGGAGGTGGCGGTGCTGCCGGTTGCGCGGGCGGCGCTGTGGCTGGAGTGTTGCCGAGAGCGCTTCTAACCGCACTACCGGAGATCATGCGCGTGAATTCACCAGGCTCTCCTAGAGAAGAGCTCATAGGCGGCGGTGGCACTGCTGTGGGAGCGACAGGCGCAGCGGCCGGCGTTTCGCGTGGGACCTGCGAGAGGCGTTGAATCAGTTGGGTGACGCTACCGGCCTCTGCCGCGGAAGGCTCAGAAGGCGGCGGGGCGGGTGTATACGAAGGCAGCGGCTCAGGCCGGTAGGGAGCCGGTTCCTGCTGCCGCGGAGCCGGAGCGGACGTTCCGGGCGAAGAAAGTGAAGAGAGCAATCCCGTCGCGCTTGTTGAGGTGGATTCGACAGGCTTCGCGGAGACGTTGAACTCCGGTTCTCTCCAGGGTTTTTCTGGAGCGGGAGGGGGCGCGGGCGCCGGTGTGGCTGGTTTATAGGACTGAACTGGAGGTGGCGTCGATGCTGGAGCCGACGGGGTGGCTTTGAAGAACTGGGTGAAGCTGCCTTCACCTGATGCGGAGTCGGAGACGCCGGGTGTAGAGAAGCCTTTCATGCGCGAAGGGTTTGGAGCCGGCGCGGGAATGGGAGGAGGCTCGATGACGGTGCGCGCTTGCTGAATGGGAGGCCGATCAGGGATTCTCTGTTGCTGGCCTGGCTGTTCCGCGATAGGCGTTGAGCCGGCAACAAAAGCACGGGTGAATTCTCCAGGACCTTGCGGGGTCGCCGGTTGAGTCGCAGGGCTCGAGGCGGGCGTATGCGAAACCGGCGGCGGGCTCGGACGCTGCTCCATCGCCTGAAACATTTTCGTAAATTCACCGGGAGCGCCTGAACCGGAAGGTGGTGGTGCAGGGTGAGCGGCGGCCGGTGCCCAATCGGTACGGGTGGTTCCCGGCCCCGATGAGGACGCGACGGGTGTTTCCGAGAGCGCCTTGGCGATGTCCGCGTCGGAGGATTCCTGGGCTGGGGTTGAGCCAAACGAGCTCAGAAACATCCCGGTTGCACTTAGCGGATCGGCTGGTTCGAGAGGATCCGAGTTGAAATCATTCTTGGTCATGGAATCGACAGTCCTCTCCCCACGCAGGGCATTCTTCATTGCGAAGCTTACACGCCTCCCGATTACGGCGTAAAGGGCAAAGCCCCTTGTACAACGGTGACCAGGGAAGTATGTGCGTGACAAAGCACGAGGGAAAATTCAGGACGGGCGTGTTCCAGATGAAACGCAATGAAGGTTTTGGGCACTCTCCGACAAGGCTGGAAGTTTTTCTCGTGCCTGCATCCTGTTGAGGTATGCTCTTAATGATTTACGGCCAGACATTTTCCGCGTTCGCTGATGATCGAGCTCAATTCGCCTGCTCACCAAACCTCCAGTGCACTTCGAACTCATAAATGGGGATAGCACGCATGAATCAGAACCCGCCGCGCACTTACAGCCTGGCATCCTGTTACGAAAATGCGGTCACCACCATTCTTCGGCTGGCAGCATTGCAGCAACAGGCGGTGCCGAACGCCGATGGCTTCCGTACCAGCATTCGCGCCGCACTCAAGACTGCGATGGAACAGGCCAAGGCTCTTGGTTACTCCAGCGAGACAAATCAGCTGGCTTTTTTTGCGGCAGTAGCGCTGCTTGACGAGAGCGTGCTCAAGCTGCAGAGTCCAGCCTTTGCCGATTGGGCTCAGCGGCCGATGCAGGAAGAGATGTTCGGGCACTACCGCGCAGGTGAGGTGTTCTTTGAGAATCTCCGGGCGCTCCTTGCCAAACAGGATTCGCAGGAAACCGCCGACTGTCTTGAGGTCTATTGCCTGTGCATGCTGCTTGGCTTCAAAGGCCAGTATGCCCTGAGCTCCGGCGGTACCGGATATTTTCAGGGCGGGGCATCGAGCGGCTCGCGGCCCAGCGGCGAGATTCAGACGCTCATTCGTCAAGCGCGCGAGAAGATCAATCGCATTCGCGGGCCTGTCGCCTTTCTGCCTGCAGCGCAGCCTCTGGCTGAGGCCAAGCAAAAAGCTGTCATCGATCGCTGGAGCCGCGGGCTGGGGATCGCTGCCCTTTGCCTGCTCGGGTTGGTCATCGTAGCTTTTGTCGGATTCTGGATCATCTTGAGTTCCGGAGCATCGCAGGCCAGTTAATCGCTTCTACATTCGGGGGATTCCTTGCTCGTCTATCTGCTTGCCGTCGTTATCGTCTTGATCGCCGCTCTGCTGGCATGGGGCCTGGCGGCCTTGCTGCATCTGCAAGGCACAATGCTGATTCTTTTTGTGGTCATCATCATGGTGCTCGGGCTGGCCGCTGCGATCACCGTGGTTGTGCTGCATCTCAAGGCGAAGAAGAAACAGGCGCAGGACGGACTTCTACCGGAAGGCGGTGCCGGTGGTGATCTCGATGTGCTGCTGGAGGATGCCAATCGCAAGCTGCGTACATCGCAGCAAGGCGCCAAGTCGCTCGACGCTTTGCCGCTGATCTATATTCTTGGCGACCAGGGCACGGCGAAGACCACGATGGTCCAGCGGTCGGGGCTTGACCCGGAACTGGTTGCCGGTGTTGTGCCCCGCGCCGGGGAGTCGGTGCCGACGCCAGTCCTGAACCTGTGGTTTGCCGGCCAGGCCGCGCTGCTTGAGGCAGGAGAGGCAATCCGGCAGAGTGGTCCGCTGCTCAGCCGTCTTGTAATTCGCACGCGTCCCAAGGCCTATCGTTCTGCCTTCGGAACCGGTGCAGCAGCACGTGCGGCGGTGGTCTGCGTAAGCGCGGAACAGCTGGCGCTGGCCGATGGCGGCACATCCTTAATGGCTTCGGCACGCACCGTTGGAGCGCAGTTGCGCGAGATCAGCCGCCTGCTCGGCGCGGCCGTGCCCGTTTATGTGATCGTGACCAAGCTCGATCGTGTGTCCCATTTTGAGGAATACGTTCGCAACCTCTCCAACGATGAAGTAGCTCAGATCTTCGGCAGTCCGCTTCCTCGAACTGAAGTCTCAGCCGGAGTGTATTCCGACCAGGCTTCACGCATGATTGCGAGCGTGCTGGATGGGCTCTGCTACACCCTGGGTGAATTTCGCGTGGAGATGCTGGAGCGCGAAACCGATGCGAAGAACGCTCCCGGTGTATACGAGTTTCCGCGTGAGTTCGGCAAGCTACGCAAGAACCTGAATCAGTATCTTGTCGAGCTCTGCAAGCCAAGCCAGTTGAGCGCCAATCCTTATCTGCGCGGCTTTTACTTTACCGGCATTCGCGCGCAGATTGTGGAGCGCATGGCCAGCGCTCCGGCAGCTGTCGAGGAGCGGGCTCCGCAGGATGCGGGGGCTACGCAGTATCTGAATATTTCGATGGGCAAGGCTGCATCGAGCCGCCAGCCTCAACAGCCTGCCATGGTGGCAAGCCGCGTGCCGCAGTGGACATTCCTGCCGCGCCTCTTTCCTCAGGTCATCTTGGGCGATAAGAGCGCATTGACGGCAACGCGGCAGACGGCTCCGGCACGTCTCTTCCGCAGGATTCTCTATGGCACGCTGGCGTTTCTCTTTGCGGTATATGCCGTTCTGCTGCTGATCTCGTTTATCAAGAACTCGGGGCTGGAGAGTCAGATCAATGCGGCGGCCAAGGCGCTGCCGGTTGTTGCTTCTTCCTCGGTCTCGCTGCCGAGTCTGACAGATCTGCAAACCCTGGACCGACTGCGTCAGACCATCGTTCAGTTGGACGGCTATCAACAGGATGGAGCGCCGTGGAGCTATCGCTTCGGCCTCTATCAGGGAGACAAACTCGCTATCCGCGCGCGCAACATTTACTTCGACCGGTTCAGGCCGATGCTGCTCAACCCCGCTCAGGCGAACCTTACTACTTATATGCGCGCGCTGCCGGATGCACCGGCGACCAACGGAGATTTCTCCTTATACGCGGCAGCTTATAGTCCATTGAAGGCATACCTGATCACTACCAGCAATCCTGAAAAGAGCACGTCCAAGTTTCTTACACCCATCTTCGTGCAATATTGGATCGGGTCGCGGCAAGTAGACGGAGATCAGCAGCAACTGGCGCAGAAGCAGGCAGATTTTTACGCCAACGAACTGCTCCGTCACCCTCCATATTCGATCAATCCCGATACGCTGGTGGTGAAGCATACGCGCGGCTATCTTTCTAATTTTCTTGCCGAGACGCGCATTTATCAGGCGATGCTGACCGACGCGGATAAAGCTGGTCCAGGCATCGACTTCAACAAGATGTATCCAGGCTCAGCTACCTGCGTTGTCGATCCGCATATTGTTCGCGGCGCATTTACCAAGGCAGGCTTTACCGCCATGCAGGATGCGTTGCAGCATTCAGACCGGTATGCAAATGGGGAAGTCTGGGTTCTCGGCGAACAATCCGGCGCCGCGCAGAATACCGCGAGCGTGGGCAACAATCTGAAGCCGGTCTATACGGCCGACTTCATCAAAGAGTGGCATCTCTTCCTTACCGACGCGCGTGTCGTCAGTTGTGGCAATCTGCACGAAGCCCCGGCACGCCTCACAGCCCTCGCAGGTCCCGCGTCGCCACTGTTGGCGCTCTTCTTCACGGTTTCGCACAATACGGCGGTGGCTGATACGCAGATCAAGTCGACATTCCAGCCGACGCAGGCGCTGGTAGATCCGAACGCTACGGATCGGTTCATCGGACCCGGCAATACGGGCTATGTCAACGCGTTGCTCAACCTTTCAGGTGCAGTAGACCAGGTTGCCGCGAATCCGGCGGCGGGCAACGATCCTGCTGCCTTCGCACCGGTCACGACCGCCGCTTCCGCGGCCGGCATTGCCGCGCAACAGGCGGCGCAGGCCTTCAATGTCGACTCACAATTCCATACGGAAGCTACGGTCTTGGCGCTGATGCAGGCTCCGGTGCAATGCGCTGCCAAGCTGGCTCCTTCGCCGGGCGCTCCAGCCAAGGCGGCGGGCCAGAAGGTGTGTGACGCGATCACGCCACTGCTGGGCAAGTATCCGTTTGCGGCAAGCTCCACCACGCAGGCCAGCATCGCCGAGGTCAATGGTGTTTTCGCGCCCGAGACAGGCGCAATCTGGTCGATCTATAACGCATCGCTCAAGCCGTTCATGGTGCAGCAGGGATCGCAGTTTGTTGCCTCACCCACTGCGCCGCAGCCCCCCAATCCAAAGTATTTGCAATTTTTCAGCCGTGCTTCTCGCGTTTCTTCCGGCTTGTATCCGGCGGGCGCGAAGTCGCCCACGTTCAGCTTCACGCTACGCTTCCTGCCTAGCCCGGGCATTGCCAATGCGACGCTGGTGGTCGATGGCCAGCGAATTCCCAACGGCTCCATCAGCCAGCAATTCCATTGGAGCGGCGATACGGCGCAGAAGGCGTCGCTTATCTACGACGGCAACGAAGTCATTCCGCTGCAGGGCACGTGGTCGCTCTTCCAACTGGTGCGCACGGCGCAGATCACACATTCTGGGGCAGGCTATCGGCTCGACTATCCCATCGATACATCGACCACGGTCGCCGGTCACAAGATCGGCCAGTCAAGCGGAACCACCAAGACGGTCAGCTTTGAGCTTTCCGGCCCCGGTGCGGAGATTCTCATGGCGGATTACTTCTCCGGTCTGGGATGCCCAGGGCCAGTCGTCAAATAGCTGCGGACTCTACCACAGGGGAGAAATCGCGATACGGCGTGCCAAATACCGGATGCGGATTGCGGCTTGAGTTGCTATGAGGCCGATTCGGCGGGAAGAGCGTCGATCGAGGGCCTCTCCACTACACGCAGCATCATGCAGGTGATGTTATCGGCACCGCCGCGCTGCTTGGCATGTTCAATGAGAGTGTGGCATATAGTAGTGAGTTCAGACTCAGGCAATGCCGCGGCTGCGATATCATCCTGCTTCGCGTAGCGGGTAAGCCCATCCGATGTCAGCAGCACCATATCGTTCAACTCAAGATCGACAGCGAACAAATCGGGCTCGACATTGTCGGCAGCTCCAATTGCCCTGGTGATGACTGATTGCAAGTGGGAGATAGCGGCCATCTCCGGGGTAATCAGGCCCTGCCGCAATTGCTCATCGATAAGGGAATGATCCAGTGTGATCTGGCTACACTCTCCATTGCGAATCAGGTAGGCACGGCTGTCGCCAACATTGCCAACCATCAAACGAGGTCCGTTCAAAGAGGCGCAGACCAGAGTTGTTCCCATATTGTGCAGATGAGGATTCGCATCCGACGCCTCACGCACAACGCGATTGGCCTCGTGAATCGATCGCATCAGGCGTTCTTCGACAGGAAGCGCGGATTCGCCGTTGTCGGACGCGATGCTCAATGCTTCGAACGATTCAATCATCGCTCGAACTGCCATGCCGCTGGCGACTTCACCTGCCGCGCTGCCGCCCATGCCATCGCAGACAACATAGACGTGCAGATCGGCATCGTAGCCGAAGCTGTCTTCATTATTGCCGCGCTGACAGCCTATATCCGTGGCCGCTGCAAAATCGAGCGTAAATTCCGATGTCTGCGTCATGACAACCTGCCCCATATGAGCACCTGCTAGCGAATTCACGAACGGTATATTCCGAAAAAGCTCTTTCAGGCATCGACTTGTTTATATATCGACACCTTATATAGCGGAATTTCAGCGTGCCGTTGAACGGTGATTCGTTTAAGTCACCTTAGAAATCGAGATGTGTTCTGCTAAGAAATGACACCGCTACAACCGAACCCAAAGCTGAGGAATCGGATCTGCAGGTGCGGGAACCACAAGAATACACGTTTGTGAAAATGCGAGTCGGAGAAAGCAAGTTTGCAGGACGACTTATGGGACCTCGACCGTCATCTGCCCGGCTTGTATGAATGTGATAATTCCTCCCCACATGCACATCAATTGCGAGATGTTATCGAGAGTAGGGAAGTTGCCCAATAGAACGGTTGCCGCCCCGGGTACCCAGGGCGCAGGCGTATTTGGAATGCATGGCATGGGCGTAAGCACGCCCAGTGCTGCCGCCGTCGCTGCCGCAACCGTGGGATTTGCAAGGGACATACACGCCCCGAAGGGCATGATGTTGGTCATGGGGATATGGTCCATGATGTTGGCGTCGGGCACTTGATCTGTCAGAACCTTGTTCGTGGGTAGTACGACCAGTGAGCTCGGCGCCATGCCGAACGTGCACTGCATCATTGCCCCCATGCAGACCTGTTGAGGCATGATCGGCCTCCTTTCGAATCAGCATCGAGTGTACGCCAGACGCCGCGAATCCGAGAAGACTGAAAAGTAGTCGAGTTAGTCGGCCCGCGATGCCACTATCGTTCGCGATGCGCGCTATACAGTACTTTAGTCATAACTTCAGAGAGGCCGCCTCAGGACTAATTTTTATTTTGACTTGGCTATGGCAGCATGTTAACGTCGCTTTTTCCGATCAGGAATGAATTGCTTGCACCGCTAATTGCACGATGGGTTCTACTATGAACCACCCTTGTACTGCCTGTTTCGATTGAGTGCCCTGGATTCGGTGTTGCTGAAGAGCGCCGGGCTGTGCCCAGCTGTCAGGCCAACTTCTCCCATCCCCCTTTCCTCATATTTCAAACAAGCGCGAAGGTATTTCTTCTGCCGCGGACTCTCTCGCGAGATCGTGGCCAATATTCAAGATTTTCTGGTTGTGGGTCTCTGTCCATCTGTTTGGAGAATTGGAATGAATCCTCGTACATGGTTCCGCGTATCCGGAAGCGCTGTGTCGGCTGCCGTGCTTTTCATGTCTGGCAGTGCTTGCTTGACAAGCCTGATCTGCGCACAGACCTCTGCGCCGGCTTCGGCGCAATACTCGCCGGCTTCATTTCTGAGTGCTCCTTTTTTTCATCTGTCCGGAACGCCGACGAGTATTGCGACCGGTGATTTGAATGGGGACGGCAAACTGGATCTGATCACTACAAACTGGAGCACTGGCAAAGTGACTGTGTCACTCGGCCTGGGCAATGGGAAATTTTCCACCGGCGTTGACTATGCCGCTGGATCGCATCCGGGATCGATGCTCGTCACCGACATGGATGGAGACGGACATGCCGACGTCGTGGTGGCGAATCAAAGCGAGGGAACCGTTCGCGTACTCCTGGGCAGTGGTAATGGGAAATTGCAGCAACCGCAGTCTTATAGCATCGACTTCAATCCGGCTTTCATTGCTGCAGGCGATGTGAATGGGGATGGTAAGACAGATCTGATAATCTCCGGCGGCTCTTTCAGGCGCCTGGCTATCTTGCTCAATCAAGGCGGAGGAAGTCTCGGCAATCCGATCCAGCATGCGCTGTCGAAGAATTCGACTTCGTTTGCTATCGCGGATTTGAATGTGGATGGCCACGCGGACGTGGCGTTGGCCAATGAGGACGGCACGATCAGTGTTCTTTTAGGTGCTGGCGACGGCAGCTTCCGCTCTACCGCGGATGTGAAAATCGCCCAGGGACCGCTCTCCTCGATCCTTGCAGCCGACTTTGACCATGACGGTAAAGTCGACCTGGCTGTGACCCTTTCCAACGAGAAGCAACTGTCGATTTTGAAGGGTAAAGGCAACGGCGGCTTCGACTCTCCGGCCGCTTACCGGGTGGGAAGCAATCCAGTCGCAATTTCGCTTGGCGATATGGACGAGGATGGCATTCCCGATCTAGTGGTGACCAACCAGGGAAGCAATACATTCAGTATTCTCGGTGGAAACTCCGATGGCACATTCAAGAGTTCGCTGGACTACGTCGCGGGCAAAAGCCCCTTGGCCGCGGTTACAGGAGATTTTTACGGCACAGGCCATCTCGATCTGGCCCTTATTAACAGCGGCTCGCAAACCGTCAGTCTCCCTGGCGGCAATGGCGATGGAACCTTTCGCGCCGCGCGTGCTTATTCAGTCGATCTGCAGCCCAAGGCCGTAGCGTTTGGCAACCTGACGAGTGGGAAGACGTCCGATCTGGTCGTAACCAACTTCTGCGGCTCTGATCCCACATGCAAGAGCGGAACTGTCTCGGTGATGGCGGCGAGCGAGAGCGGCTATCGTCTGGCCTCGACATATTCTGTTGGCGCTGGCCCTGTGGCGGTTGCTCTGGTCAATGTCGATGGCGACAGGAATCTCGATATCGTCGCGCTCAATCGAATCGATAAGACGATTTCCATTTTATTGGGGTTGGGAGGAGGCATTTTCCAGCAACAGTTCACCCTTCCATTGGCTGCGGCGCCGGTCGCGTTTGCGGCGGGTGATTTTAACCATGACGGCAAGATTGACCTGGCTGTTGTGGGTGACTGTGGATCGGCAAAGTGCGCACAGCCGGGAACCCTCGAAGTGCTCTATGGTACAGGGGAGGGCGGTTTTCGCAGTGCCGGTACGTATCCGGTGGACTATGCTCCTACCGCAATCGCCTTTGGGGATATCAACAAGGACAAAAACCTTGATTTTGTCATCTCCAATAGCTGCGGCAAGTCGGCGTCATGCGGCGCGGCTGGAACAGCGACCGTATTTCTCGGCGGTGCGTCAGGTAAATTCACAGCAGGTAAGGATGTAGCGCTGGGCAAGAGTCCTTCTTCGGTAGCCATGGGAGACCTGGGTGGCCGCGGGATTCTCGATCTGCTCGTTACCCGAGCAGCCGATAACACAGTAGCCGTGCTGCGTGGCGTTGGAGATGGTACTTTCCAGGAGCCTGTTGTCTATACCGCAGGATCAAATCCTGGTTCTTTGGCAGTCGCGGATTTCAATGGCGACGGCAAGCTGGATGTCGCTGTCGGCAACATTGGCGATTCTACCGTGAGCGTCTTCTTTGGAAAGGGTGACGGCACGCTGTTGGCGGGCAACCCTCTGCCGGTCGGACCCGGTCCGGAAGCTGTGGTCGCAATTGCAAGCGCGAAAAGTACGCACGCCAGCCTGGTTACAGCCAACGGCAACAGCGCTTCGCAGGCCCTGGGAACGGATATTACGGTTCTTGCGAATATTCAGCCGGAAGTCGTGGTTGATTCGACAACCACTTTAGCGTCCTCCGCGAATCCCTCGAACGTAAATGACTCCATTACTTTGACTGCCACGGTTACGGGAAGCGCGGGTACGCCTACCGGCCAAGTGGAGTTTCTGAATGATTCCGTGGATATTCCGGGCTGCGCCAACAAGACACTGGACGGGCAGGGAAAAGCCACATGCACAGTTCAAACCCTCATTGGAGGAAGTCATACCCTGGACGCCGATTACGGCGGAGAGGCAACTGTCTATGGCTCCAGTGCTTCCTCGGATTTGACGCAGGTTGTCGATCCACTCGTGGCCACTCTGGGGTTGACTTCATCACAGGCTTCGCCGGTCCTGGGCCAGTCTGTAACCTTTACAGCTGCGGTAACCGCTGGCACAGTCACGCCCATCAACCCTTCTGGAACAGTAAGCTTTACGGTAAACAATGTGGCGATCAGCGATTGCCCGGCACAGACTGTTGATGCGAGCGGCATGGCGACCTGCACCACCAAGAAGCTGATAGCACCGACCAACAAAATCGTTGCGACATATTCAGGCGATCCGAGTTTTGTCGTTTCCGGGTCCACGACGTTGAATCAGGCAGTCGGCACGATTCCAGCGACACTGGCCCTGACTGCATCGGCTGCTTCCGTCGCGGTCAATACCTCAGTGACCTTTACTGCCACCATCACGCCTACGATCTCGACGGCGCTTGTTCCAAACGGCACTGTAAGCTTTCTGATCAATGGTGCATCCATCGCCGACTGCCCGGCGACAACGGTCAATGCCAGCGGCAAGGCATTCTGCACCACTAAGACTCTCCTTCCGTCTTCGGCCACGATCAAGGCGTCCTACTCCGGAGATGACAACTTTACCATCAGCAACAGCCCAGTCACACTGCCGGAGACGGTAACCAAACTGCCCGCCACGCTTGCGATGACCTCAACACCATCCACCTCGACGGTGGACCAGTCGGTAACATTCACGACCAGTTTCACTGGCACCGCAATCAGTCCGACCGTTCCCACTGGCACCGTGAGCTTTACCATCAACGGCGCGGCCAGCAGCGACTGCCCAACCCAAACGTTGAACGCCAGCGGCCAGGCAACCTGCACAACTTCATCTCTCATATACCCAGCCGATAAAGTGATTGCGACATACGCGGGAGACTCGAACTTCAGCGTTACTGCGATCACAGGCTCTGCAACCGTGGCGCAGACGGTGAACAAAGCCACGGCCCAGACCTCAGTCATATCATCGTCGCCTACCTCTGCCGTAAACCAGAGCGTGACCTTCAAGGCCACCGTAGTTGCGCCCGCGGGGACCTCAGCGCCGATTCAGCCTACCGGCAGCGTCACTTTTGCACAGGGCGCCACAACTCTCTGCACTTCGGTTGCTCTTTCAGCAGCCAATCCAGCCACTGCATCCTGCACCTATACTTTCACCAAAGCGATCGCATCCCCGGGTGCTTCGGTCACTGCGACCTTCTCCGGAGATTCGAATTTCCTGGCTGGCACTCCAGGCTCGACGACCCAAATTGTCGGCTCCGCGTCGAGCAAGACAACCCTGGCCTCTGCTCCCAACCCATCCACTGTCAACCAGCAGGTAACCTTCACTGCCAATATCTCCGCTGCAGGTTCCGGCACTGGTACGGCCGTTCCGAGCTCAGGGACTGTCGTATTCAACAACACGTCGACCAACCCTGCGACACCGCTTTGCGCACCGCAGGCGCTTACTTCAGGGACACCGGTTACCTGCAACTATACCTTTACTGCTCCGGGTTCCTTCAACGTAGTCGCCAGCTTTACAAGTACCGATCCTGCTTTCGGCAACAGCAACTCAGACCCGATTACGCAGCAGGTCGGAGCATCAGGCACCTCGGTCACTCTGACCTCGTCGCCGATTAACTCGGATGTGAATCAGCAGGTAACGCTGACCGCGGTTGTGAACTTCCTGCATTCGGGAACGACGGTGCCGACAGGCACGGTAAACTTCGTTGACGGGTTGACTAAGTCGACGCTCTGCTCTGTTGCCCTAACCGCAAATCCGGATGGTTCTGTTTCGAGTGTCTGTCTGACCTCGTTCGGCACCGCGGGCGGACATCCGATTACAGCTTCATTCGTCTCGGCGTCTACAGCAACTTTCCAGAACAGCAACTCGACCGTGTTGCCTCAAATTGTCAATTCGACCGCGACTTCAACGCGCGTCGTATCCTCTGTCAACCCATCCCAGGTAAATCAGCAGGTGACCTTCACTGCAACCATTCAGCCCTCATTCCTTGGTGCAACCAGCCCCACGGGCGGCGTGATCTTTAATTACACGCAGGGTTCATCGACGCAACTGCTGTGTGCGGCAGCAGTTCCAGTCGCCCCAGTAACGAGCGGCGCCACCGCGTCATGCACCGCGCCTTTACCCAAGGTCGGAGCCTACACGATCACCGCCACTTATAGCGGAGACAGCAACTTCAGCGCCGGAAGCCCCGCAACGGTGGGCTTGAACGTCAATCAAGGTATATCGACGGTCGCGGTCTCGTCGTCCGTACCGGCATCGGTGGTCGATCAATCGGTAACATTCACCGCAACTGTGATGCCGACCTACCCCGGGACGACGATTCCAATCGGAAGCATCACATTCGTAGACAGCACCAAAGGCTCGACATTGTGCTCTTCGGTGGCAATACCTTCCAGCGCTGTGAGCGCCAACTGCTCCGTCGCCTCTCTGGCGCTGGGAACGCACAACATCGTAGCTACCTACAACGGAGATGCAAACTTCCATGAAGTTCAGTCCACGGCATTTGTCCAGGTAGTGCAGCAGGCCCCCACCACGCTGGCCCTCGCAGTGACTGCTCCCGCGCCGCCGATTCCGATCAGCGTCGCGACCCAGGCGATCACTGTCACGGCGACAGTTGTGCCCAGCCAGACTGGGCAAGTAGTGCCGACGGGTACGGTGAAGTTCACCTCAACAGACAATGCAGTGAATCACTGCTCCGCGGTTGCGGTGGTTACGTCGAGCGGCAGCAGCACCGCCAGCTGCACCATAACCTTCCCTGCGGCAGACAGCGGCAATGTATCCATCAACGCGCAATACCAGGGCGACGCGAACTTTATCGCCAGTTCGACGAACCTGGTGCAAACAGTCCAGAACTTCGGGCTCCAATTTGCACTGTCGGCAGGCTCTCAGACAGGGCCAGTCCTTATCACGCAGGGCTCTTCCAATACTTCGGACCAGTTCCATCCAATCGCAATCAATGCAACTTCGACGCCCATTTCAGGTTTCGCCGATACCTTGATTTTGTCCTGCACGGTGAAGGACTCAACGGACAAAGTAGTCACCGATCCGTCCTGCTCTCCGAACCCTGGCACGCTAGCGAACGGCGGTACCGCGGTAGCCTCTACTCCCTTCACCTTCTCGGCGTCTGCCACCGCGCCGGTTGGGCAGTATACCGTCTACCTGATAGGCACGGACAGCACAACGCCACAACTTACCCAGGCAGCTCCGCCGGTCACGGTCTATGTCGTGGCTCAGGCAGGCTCGCTCAGCCTGGCGCCGGGAGCCATTGGGACAGAGTACGTCACATTCAATACAGCCTCCGCGCCTACATCGCCTGCACCCACGCTTCAGTCCTTTGAATGCGGCACTATTGTTACCCTTTCGGGTGGCGATGGGACAAACCTTGCCGGACAGGTTACCTGCTCGGCTCCTGGAGGAAGTGTCCCAGTCACAGGTCAGGCCACCACGGTATCGATCGCAGTTGCAACGGAACCGCCGACGACCGCGCTCGCACGTCCTGCTTCGCGCGACTCTGGCACAATCACCACCGCGGCCTTCTGGGGTATTCCGCTGCTGGCCCTGCTGGCATGGTTTGGACGTCGTGGTTCTCCGCGTAGAAACTTCTTCCGTTTCCTCGGCATGGTCGTGCTACTGATCGGAATCGGAAACGCTGTGGGTTGCGGCAGCGGAGGCTTTACACGGCCGCCGACGCAGAAAGGCGGAGCCTCTACCGGCAGTTATCTGGTTCAGGTGGTCGCAACAGACTCAAATGGCGCGCATTACTATGCCGTGGTGCCCGTCGTTGTGCAGCCTCTGCTGCAATCATCGGCAACACAGTAAGAACCGTTTTAGGAACTCCGCACTAAGTCGTCGAAGATTTGCGCTGAACGCGCTGGGGGATTTTTGTGAAAGCCAAAACAATGTTGCTCTTCGTTTCGGTTGTATGTGCGCCGGCTGTTTCTTTATTTGGGCAAATCAACTGTATCAACTCGAATAAATTGGTTTGCCAGCTTCCAATCACCCCTCTGGACTACTCCGTAGCCGGTCAGGCCGCAGAGCAACAGGCGAAGACACAGCTGAATCCGATCAACGCTTCCTTTGCGACGCAGTTGACCCAGCTTCCCGTGCCCAGCGCGGCCATCGGCGTGGTGAATCTTCGCGATAAAGGAAGCGACGCGATCGGAACGCCCTATGACAATTTAGGCCCGATTCTTACAGACAGGCCAGATACCGTGGGGAAGGGTTATCTCTTCGGTGGATTCAGCTACCAACGGTTCAACTTCAACAAAGTCGATGGGGTCAAACTTGGATCCGTTCCGGTTGGATATGTATTTACACCTCCACCTGCTACTTCTGGAGATCAGCAGATTATCTATGGCGGCTTCAACAACGCGATCTCATTCAAGCTCAACCAATACGTAGCCTTGTTGACCTATGGCGCGACACCGACTACGGACGTCACGGTTATCATCCCTTTCAATGAAGTATCACTCGATGTAGTGGCGTCGAATTTTCAGGCTTATATTTATGACTCGGTCTTGAACCAATACAGCAATGAGAGTTATCCAAAAGGTACTACGGTTAAGACTGCGGGTTCTGCGAGCGGCATCGGCGATGTTACTGTCAGCGTGAAGCAGATGATTCACGGCTCGGAAGGGACCAGGGCGGCGATCTCGATCGGAGCGGCGGCGCGTATCCCTACCGGAGATAAGCTCAACTATCTTGGCTCTGGAGCCTGGGGAGCGAATATATACGGGCTCTTTTCGTACCGTCGCAAAATAACTCCCCACCTTAAGTTGAGCTATCAGTGGAATGGAGTTTCGGAGTTGATCAATCCGTCTGCGACTGCCAACGGCAGCAAGTCTCTTCCTGGAGGCCTGCAGTACGACGCGGGAGCGGACTACCGGGTCAGGCATTCACTGACGATCGCCGCGGATATTCTGGGCAACCAATTCGTCAACACCCCGTCGCTGGCAGCCGGCACGGTGACTCTTGTTCCACCGCCTTCTGCGGCAGAAACATTCATCCCGGCAACATTGCCCGGCGTCTCTGAAGCGAATAACACGTACACGACCGCTAACCTGAGCGCGGGTCTCAAATGGTCTCCACACGCAGGTTTGCTTCTTTACGGGAATGTTCTGCTGCCGATCAACAACGAAGGTCTTCGCAGCGATCCGGTGCCCTTGTTTGGCATTGCGTACAATCTGAAGCTGGGCAAGAGATAGGGTTTCGCAAAGCTGGTCTGGTAAGGGAATTAACTATTCGGCTGAGAACGTCTGAAGTCGTCTGCCAGCAGGATGGCTTCGGCGATTTCCTTCATCGATTTGCGCCGTTGCCTGCTTTCGCGCTGCATTCTCTGATAGGCATCTTCTTCAGTCAAGGAAAGATCGCGTTGTAACACGCTCTTCGCGCGGTCGATCAACTTTCGAGTTTCCAGCCTCGTGGTGAGCTGGGCATTTTCAGACTCAAGCCTTGCGCGTTCGATCTCCGCACCAACGAGGACGCCAAGTGTAGAGAGGAGACGGATCTCCTCCGTCGTATGCCGGTATGAGAGCCGATGTTGCAGATTGATGACTCCAATCACACGGCCTGCACACAGGATAGGTGTGCACAGCATGGCTTCGAAGTGATCTTCGGGGATGTTTTTAAAAGCCTTGAAGCGTGGATCTTCCGATGCGTTTGAGGCGATCGCGACAGGTTGGCGATTCTTCGCGACCCATCCGGTTACTCCCTGGCCGAGTTGCACACCGACATGATCGACCAGGTCTGCATGTGGATTCTTCGAGGCGCGCAATACGAGATTGTCATCTTCAAGCACGTAGATGAAACACGAGTCGCAAGGCACAACGCCGGTGATAAATCCGACGATACGATCGAGCACAAGGTGAAGGGAATCGGCCGCAGCAATACGGCTGCTGATGTCGTGGAGAAAATCGATCTGCGCAAGCCCGTCGCGGAAGCCGGCCATGGTTGGCGTGGAACGCGCGACGCGGCGAACGGGAACAGTCGCTTTCGCGGTTCCCTGTGGCTCTGAAGACTTGGGCTCGGAGACGACAGCAGCTATCTCTCCATTACGTTTTTTCTGCAGAAGGCGATGTGCGTACTGTGCCGCTTCGTTAACGAGAAATCCCATCTTAGGCCGAGAGGGTTCGAAGTCGGGCACGATACCGTAGTGGGCCAACTCTTCCGAAGTGGTAGGGCCGATGGAGAGCACTACCATGGATTGAAGAGACGACAGCAATTGCGGCGCGACCTGCATCTGCTCCGCCACCTGAAAGAGATGAATGATCTGAACCGCGGTCATGAAGAGAACAACGTCCACCATGCCATTCAGAATTCCCAGGATGCATTCGCGCAGCGGCTGCAGATCTTCAGGCAAAGCCCATTGATAGACTGGGACCTTGGTCAGTTCTCGAGTGCGGCTATTGAGCTCAGAAAGCAGCTCCGGATTGGACGCGCCGTATTCCTGTACTGCGACGCGCATGTCGGCAAGGGAGTCGCCGTAGGTAGTGTCGATGGCACGAAGAAGCTCATGCCAGGTGCTTGGTTCCTCCGATATGACAGCTACCGGAATCTTCAGGTCGCGCAGGGCTGTATTTGGTTTGGCTCCTCGCGCAACGACATGTACCTTGCGGAGAGCTGAGAGGAATTCCTCCCGATCGAAGCGGGTCTGTACAATGTCCAGCATTGCGCGCACTCCGACGCCGGTCATGAAGATGACCATCTCGAATTTACCCGCGATCAGCTCCAAAGCGAAGTCAAGAACCTGTTGGTTCGACTCCAGGCCGACCTCCCGCATTGCGGGCACAACGATTGGTTCGCCGCCGTAGGTGCGGATTAGTTTCTCAATCTCCCTGGCACGGCGAGACTCGAGCGAGAGCACTCGCAGTCCGTTGAAGCTCGCATGTGCCACGTATCCTCCAACTCTGCGTGCAGAGGTTGACGACCTCTTCTCTCACTAGTAACACAACTGAAAGAGATGCGTCGGCTCGGTGTGGAGAAGTGGAAGGTATGGTCCTGATTTTAGACGGAATGCCTGTATGGGCCAAGCTGTAGGGAACGAAGCTCTCAGATGCCTGGGGCCTCATTGGCAGCCAAAAAAAGCGATATGAACTAACTCCAATACTGAATTCAGAGTAGCCGAGGTTGTCCGGCACATACCGGATGGTGATATGTTTTCGCGTCGCGACAATCAGTATAAAAAAAACGAATATCGCAACAAGGCGTTCTTTTATTGGAGTAGAACGGCCTTGCGTATCGGAAGGATTCAGGCTACTCTGAGTTCGGAAATGCCGGTCTGGTATTTCTGTAAAAGCTGAGGCACCATGACGTGCCAAGCGGCTGTTTCGATCCCAAGTTCAATCCAAGCTCCCTGACGAGCCTTGATCGCATATCGCAGTTCAGAAACTGCGTAGCATTCTGGCCGCGTATGTCTGTCTTCGCCCTGACCCGAAGACCGGCAATCGCACACATCAACTTCGGCTAACGCACGTGCCCGAAGCTTTCGTCTTGGAGATCCTGGTATGAGCGCCAATACTGCATCGGCAGATTTTACGATTGAGCAGAAGGAATATCTGCGAGGACTCTTTGCTGGAATCGCGCAACGTGGAGTGCCCCCCTTTGTAGGAGATACAAGCGATGGGCTGATCACCAATGATCCCGCAGTTGCCGCTAATGGCGCGGAGATGCCGGAAGAGATGTGGTTTGGAACTCCGGTGTCCGATTTATCGAAAGAAGAGCGGTGGAAGCACGAACAAAATCCCTTCGACATCTGGGATAGGCTGCTTTGCTATGCAAATCGCAATGAAGCTCCTTCGGAAGCAGATCGCTTTCGGAGCAAGTATTTCGGATTGTTCCATGTTGCGCCGGCGCAGGATTCATTTATGCTGCGGCTGCGAATTCCTGGCGGCATTCTCACTGCAAGGCAGATGCGGGGACTCGCGCAGGTAGCGGAAGACTGGGGCTCGGGTCGCGGGGATATCACCACGCGCAGCAACATTCAGATCCGGGAGTTTCAACCGAAGGACATCATCCGCGTGCTCTCACGAATCGAGTCCCTCGGGCTTACCTCGCGGGGCTCGGGCGCGGACAATATTCGCAATATTACTGCTTCTCCGATAACGGGGATCGATCCACAGGAGCTATGCGATGTGGCTCCACTTGCGGAAGCATTGCAGCAGTACATTTCCAATTCGCGCGATCTCTTTGAGCTGCCGCGCAAGTTCAACGTCGCATTCGACAATGGGGGCGCGATCTCGGTTGTAGCGGATACCAACGATATCGGCTTTGTCGCTGTCGAGGTAAAGAATGGGCGTAGCATCCCCGCCGGCATCTACTTTCGCGTGTTGCTTTGCGGTATCAGCGGGCATTGCCAGTTCGCAACGGATTGCGGCCTGCTTCTGCGCGCAGATCAGACAGTCGCTGTCGCTGCTGCAATGATTCGCGTTTTTGTGCAGAACGGAGATCGAACGGATCGCAAGAAGGCGCGTCTGAAATACCTCATCGATCGATGGGGTGTAGACAAATTTCTCGAAGAGACAGAGAAACGTCTTGCTTTTCCGCTCATCCGTGTTGCCGCGGCTGAATGCGAGCCCCGGCGGCCTATCGACCGGGCCGGCCACATTGGGGTTCATGCACAGTCTCAGGAAGGTTTGCACTACATCGGTGTTTCTGTCCCGGTAGGCCGATTGCCGGCGGTGCAGATGCATGCGGTAGCGGAAATTGCTGAGCGCTATGGGAGCGGCGATCTACGCCTGACAGTGTGGCAGAATCTGATCATTCCGAACATACATACAGCCCAGCTTGCCGCGGCGCAAGAGGCCCTCAGGCATGCCGGTCTCGCGTTCGAGGCGGGTACTGTCCTTAGCGGTACCGTCGCCTGTACTGGGAACAAGGGTTGCCGGTTTGCGGCTTCTGATACGAAGACGCATGCGGTCGCATTGGCCACGCTGCTCGATGCGCGCTTTCCAAAGGAAAGTCCGCGGGGCATTCAGCAACCCGTCAATCTCCATGTCACCGGCTGCCATCACTCCTGCGCGCAACATTACATCGGTGATGTTGGACTGATGGGCGTGAAGGTGAGGGGTGAGGAAGGCTACCAGGTTCTTATCGGCGGCGGAGCCGATCAGGATCAGGGACTAGCGCGCGAACTCATTCCTGCGATTCGCTTCGACGAGCTTCCGCCCAAGCTCGAGAATCTCTTTGCAACGTACACAGAATGCCGCGAAGTTTCTGAAACGTTTCTTCAGTTCACGCGGCGGCACACGATTACGGAGCTTCAACAGTTCTGCAACCGCCAGGAGACCAGATAGATATGCAGCCAATTCCTTATATTCCTGAGAATGCTCCGTTCAGCACGGAGCAGCGCGGATGGCTCAATGGCTTCCTCGCAGGCCTCTTTTCCGGAACAATGCCGACAGCGGCAATAGCGGAGCCCAAAGTGACCGCTCCTTCGCTCAAGATTGCGGTATTGCATGCGTCGCAATCAGGCACTGCCGAGAGCCTGGCGCGTAAGGTGGCCAAGGAGCTCAAGGCTAAGGGACACAGCACCACTCTTGCCGCCCTGGATACGTATACGCCGCACACGCTCGCCAATGAGCAGCACGCGGTTTTGATCGCCAGCACATATGGTGAAGGCGATCCACCAGATGCCGTGAAACCGTTCTTTCAGCAACTCTCGAGCAGCGACGCGCCGCAGCTCGACAAGCTTTCTTACACGGTGCTTGCGCTTGGCGATAAGCACTACGAACATTTTTGCAAGTTCGGTTCCGATCTCGATGAACGGCTTCAATCTCTTGGCGCGCGGCGCATTGCACCACGCGTCGAGTGCGATGTAGAAGTCGATGAGGCATTTGCGCGTTGGAAAGAAATCCTTCTTCAGCGGCTGGAGCAGATATCGCATGGAACGACGCCCGAGCCTGCAAAGGCATGGACGCAGCCAGTGCAGAACAACGTGGCACCGGTAGGGAAGACCTACACACGCGACAACCCTTTCCACGCGCCACTAGTGGAACGGCGTGCTTTAACGCAGGACGTGTCCAGCAAGCTTACCGTTCACCTTGCTTTTTGTCTTTGCGATGCAGGTATGCATTATGAAGCGGGAGACGCGCTCGGTGTAGTTGGCCGCAATGATGATCGCCTGGTCGATGAAGTGCTGGCGGCCGCACACCTGAATGGCAGCGAAGCTGTGGCTATTCCGCGCCTTGGCGCTACTACCAGCCGGGAAGCTTTGATCAATCATCTGCAATTTACGAAGATCAATCGCAAGCTGGTGGAGTTTTTTGCGACCAAGGCCGAATCTTCGATTCTTCGCGGACTGCTTGTACCGGAGCAGCAATCGCATCTTGAAAGCTACTGTCATGATCGCGGACTTATCGATCTTCTCCATGACTATCCAGGGGTGATCACGAGTGCTGAAGAGCTGGTAAAGATCCTTCCTCGATTGTCGCCGCGCCTCTACTCCATCTCGTCCAGCCCGGCGGCTCACGGAAGCCAGGTGCACACCACGGTGGCGGTAGTCCGATATCGATCTCACAATCGCGATCGCGGAGGGGTGTGTTCGACCCTGCTTGGCGAGCGATTGCAGCCACGAGAGAAGCTTCCGATCTACATTCAGCCGAACAAGCGTTTTCGCCTGCCGCAGCAGACCGATGCGCCGATCATCATGATCGGTCCCGGAACAGGCATCGCACCGTTCCGCGCATTTCTGCATGAACGGCGCGCGCTTGGCAGCACTGGGCGCAACTGGCTCTTCTTCGGGGAACGCAACGCTTCGACAGATTTTCTCTATCGAGATGAGCTATTGAAGATGCAGACCGACGGACATCTGACGCGGCTCGATCTCGCATTCTCGCGGGATAGGGAACATACCGTCTATGTACAGGATCGGATGCTGGAACAGGCGCCTGAGTTCTGGCGGTGGCTTGAGGCAGGAGCCAGTGTCTATGTGTGCGGGGATGCATCCCGCATGGCAAAAGATGTAGATGCCACGCTTCACCGGATCGTTGAACAACAAGGCAATCTGGCTCATGAAGCGGCCAGTGAGTATGTCCAACAGCTCAAGGATCAACATCGCTATCACCGCGACGTGTACTAACCCGCACAGCAAACTCGCATCAACCAGGAAAATACCGCATGCCATTGCCGCTCCATGAACTCGCTGACTCGGACGCGACGAATTCTATCGTTCGTTTGACTGAGAAGGGGCTTGAAGTTTTTCCGCAACGAACTGTCCCAGCCGGTGTTCGCAGTGCGCTTATTCCAGAGGGCCCACTGGAGCCCGGCGAGCAGTATCGTTTTCACTTCGATATGACTAAGTGCATCGGTTGCCGCTCATGCGAGGTGGCCTGCAACGAGCAGAACGGTAATCCCGCGGATCTTCGTTGGCGGCGCATTGGAGAGATAGAAGGTGGTACGTGGCCTGATATCGACCGTTACTACCTGTCGATGGGCTGCAATCACTGCCTGAGCGCGGAATGCCTGAAAGGATGTCCTGTCGACGCATATAAGAAGGACCCTGCTACAGGTATTGTGTTGCATTCGGCAGAAGCTTGTATCGGCTGCCAGTACTGCGTCTGGAATTGTCCTTACTCTGTGCCGCAATTCAATCCTGAGCGCGGCGTGGTTGGTAAATGCGATATGTGTCACGGCCGATTGACGGACGGCCTGGAGCCGGCCTGCGTCAATGCCTGCCCGGAGAATGCAATCGAGATTGAGATCGTCGATCAGCTTGAATGGCGCAGCGATTATGCGGCGGCGAATGCGCCTGGAATGCCGTCAGCAGGCCATACCATCTCCACTACCCGCATTACCCTGCCTGAAAATGCGATCGCAACGTTGGAACGCGTAGATTCCGATACGCTTCGTCCGGAGCATCCGCACTGGTCGCTGGTATGGATGACCTCGCTGATACAACTCTCGGTCGGCGCGCTGTTGGTTGGGGTTGTTTCGGCTAACGCCAGCCCTGTTGTTCTGACGCTTCTGCTAGGACTTACGATTCTCACATTGAGCATATCCGTCTTCCACCTCGGACGGCCTGCGTACGCATGGAGAGCGCTCAAAATGTGGCGGCGCTCATGGCTTTCACGAGAGGTTCTGCTTTTCTGCCTCTTCTTCTGTTCCCTAGCAACGTTGACAGCGGTCGCATGGCTTATGACGATGCACTTGTTGCTTCTGCCTTCAGTGCTGTTCATTGCGCTGCAGATTCTCGCACCAACATTAGGCATAGCAGGCACACTGGCCAGCGCCTACATCTACCTTGTACCCGCGCGGCCGGCATGGAACATGATTCATACGCCGGTTGATTTCATGCTTAGTGCGGTGATGCTGGGGGCAGGCTCCATGCCGATCCTTCTGCGAGTAAGCTCAGCATTGAATCATCTGCCAATGCTTCATTCACTGTTACCATCGCCCAGCTTATCCTTTCCGATCTGGCCCTTGGTCATCTCCTGCAGCTTATGGATGATCAATCTCATCGTTCGTGCTATTCGCTTGAATATCTCCGGGCATTACGAACATCGTGCTGCCGCTTCTCTTCTGAACACGGACGAGCTTCGAGGCACGTTTCTTGTTTCATTTGCTCTTGTAGGCCTCGCGGTTTTGCTCGGAATGTCAGGATATTCACTGGGAGCGCTGCCGGCAGCTCTGGCGGGCGTCATCGCTGCGCGTTATCTCTTCTTCGTATCGGTTGTTCCGCTCAATATGGCGCTCACATTTGTCCGGTCGGTGCACGCATGAGAATTCCTTTCGTGACCAGATTGAAGAGATTTGCGGGCATCGATATACGCAGTGAAAAATATGCGTATGCCAAAGATCCCCGATTTGGTCATATCGCCGAATCGCGTGTTGCAGATCGGTGGGTCAAAACTACGTGTGGCTACTGTTCCGTCGGTTGCGGCATGCTGGTGGGCGTGCGCGATAACAAAGCTGTCGCGGCGCGAGGTAATCCTGATCATCCTGTCAATCAGGGCAAGCTCTGTCCCAAGGGTCTCTCGGAGCATCATGTCCTTTCCGCACCGGGCCGTGCGAAGCTTCCACTCCTGCGCAAGGATGGAGTTCTAACGCCTGTCTCCTGGGCAGAAGCACTAGACACGATGATCACGCGGATACTGGATATTCAACAGCGTTACGGCAACGAGTCGTTTGGAGTTGTGGGTACAGGTCAATTGCTGACAGAAGAGTTTTACACGCTCGGCAAACTCGTTCAGCTGGGGTTTCAGACACGTAATTTCGACGGCAATACTACGCTCTGCATGGCCTCTGCCGTATCTGGATACAAACTGTCTTTTGGCTCTGATGGTCCCCCTGGCTCATATGCAGATATGGAATCGGCAGATGTGATTCTCTTGATCGGTGCGAATATCGCTGACAATCATCCCATCCTCTGCCATCGTGTCGACCGTACGTCGCCCGGAACCAAGCCTCGCACTCTTATCGTCGTCGATCCGCGTGTGACCAAGACAGCGATGATGGCGGATATTCACCTTGCCGTCAAGCCGCGTTCGGATATTGCGCTGCTGAATGGCATCGCGCATATTTTGATTCGCGATGGCCTGATCGATCGCGGCTATATTGCGCGGCACACCTCCGGCTTCGAAGAATTCGCAAAGTTTGTTTCGACATTCACTCCAGAGCATGTCGCTGCTGTATCGGGGCTAAGCGAAGAGCAGATCGTTCAGACAGCGCGTCTCTATGGAAATGCCAAGGCGGGCTTCATCGGTTGGACGATGGGCGTGAACCATTCAACGCAAGGCGCCGTCACGGTTGCTGCCATCAACAATCTTGCGCTTATCACCGGCAATATCGGTCGCAGTGGAGCGGCCCCGTTTTCTATCACCGGCCAGTGCAATGCGATGGGCACGCGCGAGAGCGGCTTTACTTCATCGTTGCCTGGATATCGGAAGTTCGATTCGCTCTCGGACAGAGAAGAACTGGCCCACATCTGGAATATTCCTGTTGAACGAATTCCTACTGCGCGTGGTCTTGCATACCCGGACATCATCGAAGCCGCTATCGCCGGCAAGATCAAGGCGCTGTGGTTTGTCGCAACCAATCCTGCAGTCTCTTTTCCGAACTATCGTCTGCTGGAACAAGCGCTGCGCGAAGTCGACTTCCTGGTTGTGCAGGATGGTTTCCACCCAACGCCCACCAGCGACTTTGCCCACCTGGTTCTGCCTGCCGCAATCTGGGGAGAGAAGGAAGGAACCTACACCAACTCCGAGCGCCGTGTCTCAAAGGTAAATGCAATCGTCGACCCACCGGGGCAAGCTCGCTCCGACTTTGACATCTTTGTTGTAATCGCCGAACGGCTCGGAGTACGAGATGAACTCTATCCCGGGTGGCGAACCACGCATGATGCTTTTCTGGAGTGGCAGAGCGTCTCGGCTGGCCGCATGTGCGACTACTCTCATTTCACATGGCAACAGATTGAAGACGCCAATGGTCTTCAATGGGGTGGAACGTCACTGTATCGCGATGGAGTCTTCGCAACGCTGGATGGACGGGCCAAGCTGCACATGGTGCCTTGCGAACCATTTGCCGAGCAGCCGAATGCCGAATACGGCTTCATTCTCAACACGGGCCGCACGGTTGAACATTGGCATACGCGCACGAAGACCGCGCAAGTTGAGCTGTTGAATAACATGGTGCCTCATGCATGGCTAGAGATGAATCCATCCGACGCGGCCACACTTGATTTGAGGCCGCATGATCGGGTTACAGTGATCAGCCGCCGCGGCGCAGTCGCCGATCTGGAATTGCGAATCACGGGGATTGTTGCCCCAGGCCAGGTCTTTATGCCCTTTCATTTTGCAGAGACCAATTCGAACATCATCACGCTGGGGGCGTTCGACCCAATCTCACGCGAACCCAATTTCAAGCAGTGCGCAGTGCGCATCGAACGCACGCCGATGCATGACCGCAGACGCGAGAAAGCAATTCGTTCTGCTACCCAGTCGCATGCTTGATCACGGCCGTCTTCAAACGAGTTCATAACGCATACAAATCCACCGACGGAGCACACCAGACAATGGCAAATATGAAGATGTTCCTGAAATCCGGCCATCCACCTACGCTGCTTGCCGCCTTTCTTTATTTCGATTTCTCGTTTGCAGTATGGGTGCTTAATGGAGCCATGGGACCCTTTATCTCAGACCAGTTTCACCTGACGCCGGCGCAGATTGGGCTGATGGTCTCGGTGCCTACACTGGCCGGTGCATTTATGCGCTTTCCTCTGGGGGTGTTGTCACAGTACATCGGGCGCAAGCGAGCCGCGATCGTGGAGATGTCGGCGATTGTGCTGGCACTGGTTTATGGATTTCTCTTCGTCAAGAGCTTCAATGAAGTGCTTGCAATGGGGATATTGCTGGGAATTGCCGGTGCCAGCTTCGGAGTTGCGCTTTCGCTCGGCTCGGGATGGTTTCCGAAGCGGTACAAGGGGCTTGCCATGGGTATCGCCGGTGCAGGGAACAGCGGTACGGCACTCGCGGCGCTTCTGGCTCCGCGCCTTGCGCTTCACTACGGCTGGCAGCATGTCTACGGATTCGCTGCCTGCACTATGTTGCTGCCCCTGGCGGTCATGATTATTTTCGCGAAGGAGCCACCCGATATTGAACATCAAACGCTCCGTGAGCATCTTTCGTGCCTCTTTGAGAGGGATGGCTGGATTTTCAATCTTATTTACATCATCACCTTTGGCGGATTTCTCGGGCTGGCAACGTTTCTGCCTTCGTTCTTCTATGCTCAGTTTCATGTTTCGAAGGTGGAGGCGGGAAGCCTGACCGTGCTTGCAACACTGACCGGTTCTTTGACCCGAGTGCTTGGCGGATGGTTCGCTGATCGTATTGGAGGCATCACAACGCTTTCAGTTGTGTTTCTGGTCGCGATTGCAGGCCTCTTCGGGCTGATGAGCGCTCCGTCTTTATTGGTTACGACGATTCTCTTTATGCTTTGCTTTGCCGCGCTTGGAGCAGGCAATGGCGCAACATTCCAACTGGTACCGCTTCGCTGGCCGCTGACGACCGCGGTTGCGGGAGGCATGATCGGTGAAATCGGTGCTCTAGGGGGCGGTATCCTGCCCAATCTTCTTGGCCAGTCTAAACAGCACACGGGCTCCTATAGTGCCGGCTTCCTGCTTTATACCTTGCTGGCAATTGTCGTGCTCATCGTGATCAAGATCGTCGCTCGTTCATGGACACAAAGCTGGGTTGGTTCCGGTGGGCGCGCGCTTGAACGATCGCCGCTCCCGTATCAGGAAGTGGTATCGCTGAATGAACCGCTAGACGATGCCGCTGCATAAACCGCGTTCGTTCGAAGCATTGGATAAGTTTGCGGGGGTGGGCGCATCAGCTGCCTGCCCTTTGATTTTTGGATGCCGAAAACACCCTCGTACAGGAGTTTCCACCCATCGGAGGAGGCTGAGATCATGCAAAAATTGCAGGACAAACAGGGTCAGAGGTCGTAAACTTGGCTACCGAGTGAGGATTGAATGACTCGGTGTGCCCAGTTTGTGCATAAGCGGTCTGTTGTGGTCGAGAACGGCATCCCTGAATTCGAGTTTGGGTCTTATTTAAAGTCCTGTTTTGCTTGGTCTTTCTTTATTGCTCTCGTCTTCTGTTCAAGCATGTCGAGCGCACAGGCTCCAAACCAAGGCTCGCCTAAAGGTGCGCAAAACGCACCGCAAGGCGGATCTGCGACTGCCGGCGTGTTCGCGCCGGTTCTGGATTCAGAAAAACGTCCCATCACTGCCGGCGGATTTGTTAAGGATGGGCCGATTATCTTCAAAGACATCGCTCAGCAGGCAGGTCTCACCAACTGGAAGCACACGATGGGCACGGTCGAAAAGAAGTTCATCCTGGAGCAGATTGGCTCCGGTGTCGCCTTGGTGGACTATGACAATGATGGCTGGCTCGACATCTACATGGTGAACGGTTCGACATATGATGCTTTGAGCGGCAAGAGCGAAGCGCCCCATGCTGCCCTGTTTCATAACAACCATGATGGGACCTTCACTGACGTTGCGGCGAAGGCGCATGTGACCAACGACCGCTGGGGCTTTGGCGTGGCGATTGGAGATTACGACAATGATGGCTGGGCGGACATCTACGTATCGAACTTTGGTAAGAACAGGCTGTACCATAACAACCACGACGGAACGTTCACGGATGTGGCGGAAAAAGCTGGCGTGACGCTTGGAAATTGGTCGACGGGCGCTACGTTTGGCGACTACGACGGCGATGGCAAGCTGGATCTTTTTGTTCCTGGCTATGTACATTTCGATCTCGAACACCCGCCGGTATCCGGTTCGGCGGAGGTCGGCTACGCGAACTGCTCATTTCGAGGAGCCACCACAACGTGCGGACCGCGCGGGCTTAAGGGAGAACAAGACCATCTGTTTCACAACAACGGAGACGGCACCTTCACTGACGTGAGCCTGAAAGCGGGCGTGAGCGACAAGGATGCTTACTATGGCTTCACCGGTGTTTTCGTAGACCTGAATAACGACGGCAAAGTCGACCTCGCTGTAACGGATGATTCCTCACCCAATTATTTGTACATCAATAAAGGCGATGGAACCTTTGAAGACGATAGCTTCGAGTCAGGGTTCGCACTAAACCAGAACGGTCTGGAGCAGGCCGGCATGGGACTTGCCGTCGGTGACTATATGAATAACGGCCTGCTGGATATGTACACCGGCACATTCTCCGACGACTACAAGCCGTTGTTCAGAAATGGCGGAGACGCCGCATTTACTGAGATCAGTCCGCGAATCGGTCTTGCTGCTCCCACGTATCCCTTTCTTACCTGGGCCACTGAATTCATCGATTATGACAATGATGGGTGGAAGGACATTTTTCTGGTGAATGGGCATGTATATCCGATTGTCGATCAGCACGATTGGGGCACATCGTACGCGCAGCGTCCGCTTCTGTTTCACAACATCAACCAGGGGAAGAAGTTCGAAGAAATCCCCGCCGTTGAAGGTACTGGCTTAGCAGAGGTTATTCCCGGACGCGGCGCAGCCTTCGGAGACCTATTTAACGACGGAAAGATCGATGTAGTGATCAACAACATGGATCACGTTCCGGCTTTGATGCGCAATGTCAATCCTGATCATCATCATTGGGTTGGGCTTAAGTTGGTGGGCGGGCCGAAGAGCCCACGCGATGCCGTCGGAACTGCAGTGTATCTGACTTCCAGCGGCATTCGACAACGCATGGATGTGATGAGCGGGGGAAGTTACGAATCCACAAATGACCAGCGGCTGCATTTTGGCCTGGGAGATGCGAATGCCGTCGAGGGTGTCGAGATTCATTGGCCAAGTGGCCTGGTCGAACCTGTTAAACTGCCCTCCGTCGATCGCTTCTTTGTTATAGAAGAGGGCAAGGGCGTTGTTCCGAGCATCTATGACGAATCGAAGAAGGCAAGTGCTGCGCAAGGAGTGGGGAAACAGAAGTAAGCAAGTAGTTCCGGTGCCGGTGTGCATGTAAGAAAGGCAAACGAATGAGCACGAAGACGGTGCAAAGATCTCTGAATTGGGTGAGAGAGAAAGCTTTGTCCAGAGTGTCTGCGAATCTGCGGTCTGTTACTGGGCGCGCCATGTTTGCCGCGTTGGTAATGATACTGAGCTTCGTGTGCGTATTTGCATCCCTTCCGGGGATTAGGGCACAAGCGGGTCAGGCCCAGGCGAGTCCAGAGCCGACAGGTCCGACACAATCTGAACCTGCAAAATGGGACCCGAAGCAGGCATACAACATCAGTGCCGCAGATCAGGAGGCACTGCGCAAGCATTACGCCGAAGCGGTAGGGCCGCGCTATAACTTTGCTTTTGGCAAAGGAAAGCTTTCGATTCCTGGAAATGGAGCGGTGGAAGGGAATACATTCATCCCGCCCAGTGCTTTTCCGAATGCAACTTACTGCGGTCACTGCCACCAAGAGGCGTATCACATGTGGCAGCAGTCCTTGCATCGCAATTCATTTCGAACTCCGTTTTATCGCGCCAGTGTCAACATCGTTATCAACACCAAAGGCATTGAATTTTCACGCCATTGCGATAGCTGCCACAATCCGATCGCGGTACTGTCCGGAGGTCTCACACAGGATTCAGTCGTCGATCGAAAGTTCGATCAGGATGGGCTGACCTGCATGACATGCCACTCTGTCCAGAAGGTGCAGTCAACGCTCGGTAACGGTGGATATATCATGGGCGTGCCGGCTGTACTGGTGGATGAAAAAGGCAAGCGCATACCCGGCATACCATCCGACTCTGAGATTCTTGCTCATCTCGACCGGCATTCAAAAGCGGTGATGCAAGATCTCTACCGCAAGCCTGAGTTCTGCGCTGCATGCCACAAGGCAAACCTGCCGAAGACACTGAATGAGTACAAAGAGATTCGTGCCTTTACCACGTATGACGAGTGGCAGAATTCGAAATTCTCGCAGCGCAACCCGCTTACGTTCTATCAGGGAGATTTCACTACCTGCCAGGGATGCCATATGAAGCGGGCTCCAAATGTATTGCCTGAACCCGGAGCTAAACACGGCACGTTTGTTTCCCATCGCTGGCCCGCTGGAAACTCCGCGGTGCCTTACTACTATGGCTTCAATGAACAACTGGAGAAGACGATTGAGTTCCTGAGGGCAGGGAATTATCTCAATGTCGACATCTTCGGACTCCGCAAGAGAAGCGACGGAGAGATGATTGCGCCGCTTGGATCGAAGCCCTTCAGCCTGGCACAAGGCGACGTTTTGGAGGCCATGGTCGTCATTCAGAACAAGAATATCGGCCATTCTTTGATCCCTGAGGTGCGCGATCTGTACGAAGCGTGGGTTGAGTTCATGGTCACAGACCCGGATGGCAAGGAGATCTATCACAGCGGCTTCATCAAGCCTGACGGATCGCTCGATGAGCGCGCGCATAGCTTCACGAATCGCCCGGTAAACATGAGCGGCATGTTTGTCGACAACCATAAGGTCTGGACGATTCATTCCAATGCCTATGACAACAGCGTGCAGGCTGGACGTTCGACGATGGTGCGGTATGAATTTCAGATTCCACGCGACATCAAAGGCGCAGTAACAGTGACAGCCCGTGTCAATTATCGTCATCTACGGCAGAGCTATCTAAATAATGTCCTTGGCAAGGATCATCCGGCCTATCCAATTGTGCAGTTGGCTTCGCGCAGCCGCATTCTCAACGTCGGAGACAACCCGGCCTCTGCTCCTGAACCGAGCGATAATCCCGATTGGATGCGTTGGAATAACCTGGGCATTGCCTACCTGGATCAGACGCAGTATGACGAAGCCGTGCACGCGTTCGGGGAGGTCGTGAAATTGCGGCCCGACTATGCAGATGGGTATACCAATATTGGCTTGACGAATATCAGCTGGGAGAAGTTTGGCTCGGCTCGGGCGGCTATCGAAACCGCGTTGAAGCTCAGTCCGGACAACGTTCGCGCAACATACTACGAAGCGTTAATCGAGCGGCGCGATGGGCACTATGATGCTGAGATCGCGGACTTAAAGAAGGTAGTGGAGAAGTTTCCCGACTCAAGGGATGCACGGCGCGAACTGGGAGTTTCATACTACCAGCAGGACAGGCCGCATGAGGCGATGGAGCAGTTTGAAGCCCTGCAGGCGATCGATCCAGATGATCTGGCAGCGCACTACAATCTTTCCTTGCTCTACAAGCGCATGGGCATGAAGGATAAGGCCAAGGAGCAGCAGGCATTCTTCGTGTTGAAGAAAGTCGATCCTGGCGCTCCGACGTATTCGCAGGATTTTCTACGGCAACATCCGGAGATCGCCAACGAAAGCAAGCTGTGGCATATTCATTCCGACATGAAGCATGGCGGCACTGCGGACAATAGTGCCCTGGGTGGCGGTTCGAACTGACAACGTGTTGGCGAGTCGATGAAAGAGAAGGATGCAATGAAGAAGCTGTATTGGATAGCTCTGCCAGCGCTGATGTTTGCAGCAGGATTGATTGCTTCGACTCAATGCCATGCCGAGACCAAGTGCCCCTGGCTCAATGCTGCCACCGCAGGTGGAGTTCTGGGCGGAGAGGTGCAGATGACCGTCACCGCACCCCCCGAACACGGGACACAGCCGCATACCGAGCCGGGCGTTTACATCGGAGATCAGGTCCGTATGGATCGGTTTGATGTTTCGTGCGCATTCAGCCGCAAGACGGAATCGGGAGTCTCCTCGCTCGGGATCACGGTGAAGACGATGAGTGATCCGTCAAAGGAATTTGCCATGCACCTGGCAAGTTGCGAAGGGACTACAGTAGCGCTGAAAGGCATCGGAAACGAAGCTGTGCAGTGTGTACTGAAAAACGGATCTACAAGCGGCGAGCAAATGATCATTGCCCGGGTTCGAGACAGGGCATTCATATTCACCATCATTCGGCCGCCTGAGACAGCTACCCCTGTGGCAGGCGATGCGTTGCGCGACGATACGAGAAATACGGCCGAGCAGATTGCCGGAAGCCTTTTCTAGCTATCCCTTCTCCAGCAATCGGCCGAGAAGCTTTTATCCGCGACATAACCGGATGGGGCGCGTTCTTTCCGCCGGATGAAATCGGTTGGCGGAACAGATACGTACGGCCTCAGAAAGCCGGCAACGAGCCAGAGCTTGCTCGCGTACACTCATAGAGGAACGTGCGGACACGGAACTGAGCGTTGTCCGCGAAGGCACCTTCGAAGACAGTATGCGCATTGGCATTCAGGCAACATTTCTCGTTTTATGTGCGGCAGCGCAGACCGCTATTGCGCAGGCTCATTTTGACCCCGAGGCGGTGCGGCTGAACAACCGCGGTGTTGCGCAGATGGGGCAGCAACTGACGGGGCGCGCCGCAGCCAGCTTTGCTGACGCGCGAAAGAAAGATCCGCGCATGGCCCAAGCCGCGATCAACGAAGGCATTGCCCTGCTTTCTCTACAGAAGATTGATGATGCCAAGGCGGCACTGCAAGCGGGACTGAAGCTGAATCCCTCCAATCCGGAGGGGTGGTATAACCTGGGCCTCGCACAACACGATGACAATGAACTAGGCCCCGCGATTGAGAGCTTTCAGCACGTGGTGGCGATCGATCCGCAGGACGCGGACTCCTACTACTACCAGGGTGTCTGCTACCAGCAGCAGAAGGAATTCGACAAGGCGATCGCCATTCTCACCAAGGCGATCGAAGTCAATCCGATTCACGCCTCGTCGGAGTTCGCGTTGGCACGGGCCCTGCAGCGCTCTGGTCATGCCAAAGAAGCAGAGGCACATTTTCAAAGGTTCCTTCACCTCACCAGCACCAAGATTTCTACGGCCATAAGCTTGGCGTATGGCGAACAAGGTCACTACTCCATGGCGGAGCTGGTGGCCGAACCCCAGACCGCGCCAGCTACCGCGCTTCCCGCTCCCTTGCAGCCGAGCCAGCTCGCATCTCCGGAAGCAGCCAAGGGCCTCACGGGCGGCGCATGCATGTTGGACGTAAGCGGCAAAGGTACTCCAGACCTGGTATTGATGCGCAATGGACTGCAGGCTATTGAGGTGTTGCATCGCGCAGAGGGTGGCCACTTTACCGAGCTAGCGCCCACAACCACAGGCCTCACTGCTAAAGGCAATGGTATCGCCTGCGCCGTCGGTGACTACGACGCGGATGGTCTGAACGATCTCGCTGTAGCTACCGACGAGGCCCTCCTGATCTTTCGCAATCTTGGCCATGGCAAGTTTGAAGATGCCACAGCTCAGGCCGGTCTCGCGTCTCGCAATCATCCATCAGGAGTCACGTTTGTTGATTATGACCACGATGGTGATCTTGACCTGCTGCTGACGGGATCGCCGCTTAAGCAAGGAGGCGCCGCCAATGTTCTCTGGCGCAACAACGGCAATAAGACATTCGCGGAATGGACCGAGCCCACGGCCCTCGGTGGAGCGGGAAACACTTCCGCGGCAATTCTTACGGATTTCAATAACGACAGGGCTGTCGATCTTGCCGTAACCGGCGATGGCAGCGCCCCGCTACTGTACGTCAATCCGCGCGAAGGCAAGTATCCCACGCAACCTCTCTACAACCTGCCGGGCCTGCCGCCAACCGTGGGTATCGCCGTACTCGACTTCAACAAAGATGGCTGGATGGACATCGCCGTCACACACAGCGGCGCGCCTGGGATCACGCTTTGGCGCAATGTGCCGGATGCGAAGCATGTGGGCCGCACCTTCGAGCGCGTCGAGCTTCCAGTCAAGGATGGATCGCGCGCATCGGGCCTGACGCCGATCGATATTGATAACGACGGCTGGATCGACCTGGCTGCGATTCTAGAAACCAACGCTGGGCCGCAAGTGCGTGTATTGCGCAATCGCGGAGATGGAAGCTTTGAAGACGTTAGTCATGCCCTCGGTCTCGATAAGACAGCGCTCACATCACCGCGAGGATTGATCGCTGCTGATGTGGATGGCGATGGCGCAGCAGATCTGATTGTGACTCAATTGAATGCGCCGCCCATGATTTTGAGTAACAAGGGCAGCAGCCGCAATCATTCTGTACGTATCGATCTCACAGGTTTTGCAGACAACAAGACAGCCATCGGCAGCAAAGTCGAGATTTTTGCCGGTGGCCACTGGCAGAAGTATGAGATTGCCGGAGCAGTCGGCTTTGGAACACAAAGTACATCCGAGATCGTCGCCGGCATCGGCGATGCGGACAGCGTAGACCTCTTGCGTATTCTGTGGCCTACCGGAGTGCTGCAGGACGAGATCGATCTGCCTCACGCGCCGGTCATCGCAATGAAGGAGGCGGATCGTCGGGGCAGCTCCTGCCCAGTGCTCTTCGCGTGGAATGGCCATCGTTATGCATTGGTGACAGACGTGATTGGCGCGGCGGTGGTGGGGCATTGGTTCACACCCACGCGACGAAACACACCGCGGCCCGGTGAGTGGGTCAAGGTGGACGGCGCGCAGCTTGCGCCTGCGAATGGAAAGCTGAGCCTCCGCTTCATCGAGCCGATGGAAGAGGTCAACTACGTGGACCAACTGCGCCTGGTTGCGGTTGACCATCCTGAAGGAGTCGAAGTCAATCCAGATGAGCGTTTCCTCGACGATCCACCGTTTGCCTCGGGACGCGTGATTGCCAGCAGCGCAACGCGTTTGCCTGAAGACGCGTTTGATGGTCAGGGGCATGACGTGCTGCCAGAGATTTCGAAACGGGATCATCGCTTCGCCAGTGGATTTACCGCGGCGCCCTATGACGGCTTTGCGAATCTGCATGGCCTGACGCTCGACCTCGGCACAGTCAAGGATGGAGCGCCGCTGCGGCTCCTTATGACGGGATACGTCAACTACTTCAGCGCCACTTCGCTCTACGCCGCTTGGCAGGCAGGCATTCAGCCCATCTCGCCGTATGCAGAAGCGGAGATGCCGGATGGCTCGTGGCAGCGCATTGCTGAAGATGTTGGCTTCCCCGCAGGCCTTGAGCGAACGATCACCGTCGATCTTTCCGGCAAGCTGCCGGCGGGCGCCCATCGCATTCGTTTGATGACCAACCTCGAAATTTACTGGGATCAGGTTTTGATTGACGACCATCCGCAGGCCGAGGCGAGCAGTGTCGAGGTTCCCATGGCCGGTGCGTCGCTGCGCTACCACGGTTATCCGCGTCAGATTGACGGGGAGAGCCCCGGCGATCTGGATTACGACTACAACCAAGTGAGCCTCACCGGCCCATTCCAGCGCCACCGCGGCAATTACACGCGCCTCGGAGATGTGACACCCCTGTTGACCGGCGTAGACGACCACTTCGCCATCTTCGGCAGCGGCGAAGAGATCGCCGCGGAGTTCGATGCGACAAAGCTTCCGGTTCTTCCGCCCCGCTGGAAGCGAGACTATTTCTTCTACGCGGATGGTTTCGTCAAAGATATGGATTGGTGGGATGCTTCGCCTTTCACCGTCGCGCAATTGCCTTTCCACGCCATGAGCAGTTATCCATATCCGCAGAGCGAATCCTATCCTGCCAACAACGATTCTGTTGCGTATCAGTTGGATTGGAACGATCGTTTCGATTCTGGCGAACCGGTGCGCTCATTCCGTTTTGACTATCATTTGTCCCCTTCGACTCCGATGGACGATGGTGTGAAATCCGTGCCTGCCGCAACCTTGCCGTGATTCGTTCATAAGAGCGTAAACTGATGGGGACGAAAGACTTCATTCAAGGATTCAGTGCTTCCAATGCGAACTCATCAGTACGTAGAACGAGTAGTCGATCTAATCGATCCGGCAGTTAATCAAATCTTCAATTTGACAGTTGAAGAAGCAAGCGCGCGGCTCAGGGACGAGCCTGCCGAGGCCATGCTGCAGGTTGCAGGTTCCTTTGCCTTGGTGGCACGATCGGGCAAGACTGTGAAGATGGCGCGGTCGCTGGACAGGCCAATGCGGTATTTTCTGGCCAAGCGCTCAGAGGGTCCAATGCTGATCGTCGCGTCACGCATCGACGCCATTTACAACTGGCTGCAGAATGAAGGACTCGGCGGGCAGTTTCATCCCAGCTATACGCGCATGGTGCCGGCGCATCACGTAGTCGAACTGCAGCTCATCGGTTGTCCAGATCCAGATCCGGTGTACACGCGCTTTTTCACCCCTGAACTAGGCACTCTTCCTCTGGACATCGAGCGTATTGGCGAGCTGTATATTGCCGCGCTCGCGGAAGAGATTGCACAGTGGCTCGATCGCGTGCCTGAACACGAACCTGTCGGCGTCTGTTTTTCAGGCGGCGTCGATAGCGGAAGTGTTTTTCTCGCAACATATCACGTGATGCAAAAGCGCGGGATGAATCTGGGTAGGCTGAAAGCCTTTGTTCTCGACCTCGGCCACGGACCCGATGTCGAACAGGCGCGTGCATTCCTCGATTCACTCGGTCTTGGCTTGTTTCTGGAGACGATCGAGACAGACGCATCCGCGCTGGATGCCCAGGAAACCATTCGCATCGTCGAAGACTACAAGCCGCTGGATATTGAGTCTGCCACGATGGCTCTGGCGCTTTGCCGCGAGATTCGAAAACGCTATCCGGACTGGAAATATCTCGTGGACGGTGATGGCGGAGACGAGAATCTGAAAGACTATCCGATAGAAGAAAATCCCGAGCTGACGATTCGCAGCGTCATCCACAATCCGATGCTGTATCAGGAGGGATGGGGTGTCGGAAAGATCAAGCATTCTCTGACCTACAGCGGAGGATTGAGCCGCTCCTACACGCGCACTTACGCGCCGGCACATCACTACGGCTTTCTTGGGTTCAGCCCATTCACGCGACCTTCTGTTGTAGCAGTGGCCGAAGCGATACCATTCATCGATCTCACGGACTACAGCGTCGAGAGACTCTATGAACTCAAAGGTGAGATCGTATCGTGCGGAATCGCAACGCTGACTGGCATGCGGATGCCGGTTTTTCCCAAGCGCCGCTTTCAGCATGGGGCATTGCCGGAACACGCATTGCGCCGCAATCTTCCATTTAAGGAAGCTGAATATCGTAAACAGTTTTTATCTCTGTATCAATGAGCACCGGATTGCCGCAGTCTTATCCCATCAATGCTGCGGAGAGGAGCATGTGGATCGTCGGCCATCGCCCCGCGCGCACCCAGGTCGACCCTAATATCCCCTACGCATTTCTTGTCGAAGAAGAGTTTTCGGCAGACCGCCGAGTAGTGCCCATCGCTACGATTTTTCTGACCAATCGAGAGTGTCCGTGGCATTGTGCGATGTGCGACCTCTGGCGCAATACTTTGACTACGTCGGTCCCGGTTGGCGCCATCCCGCGTCAGATCGACTATGCACTATCGAATTTGCCTGCCGCGCGGCACATCAAGCTCTACAATAGCGGCAGTTTCTTCGACCCGCGAGCTATTCCTGTTGAAGACCATGCAGTGATCGCGTCAAGAGCGAGCCGCTTTGAACGGACAATTGTTGAATGCCATCCTTCGCTTGTAGGCGATAGCTGTCTGCAATTCAGGGATATGCTTCCGCACCGGCTCGAGGTAGCGATGGGTTTGGAGACAGTGCATCCAGAGGTTCTCGACCGTCTTAATAAGCGTATGACCTTGAATCAGTTCAGTGATGCAGCCGCCTATTTGAGAAAGAATGAAATTGATCTACGAGTCTTCATCTTGATTCAACCACCGTTTATGAAGAGTGAGGAATCTCTCTACTGGGCCAAGCGGTCGCTCGATTTTGCCTTCGATTGTGGTGCGACTGCGGCAACTCTGATTCCGACACGTGGAGGGAATGGGGCGATGGAAAAGTTGGCGCGAGAGGGTGAGTTCGCTCCGCCCACCCTCAACACAGTCGAGGCCGCATTGGGCTATGGTCTCACTCTCAGAAGAGGCCGCGTTTTTGTTGACCTTTGGGATATCAGGCGCGTGCCGGCCTCATGCCCGATCTGTCTTGAAAACAGAATCGACCGTCTTCAGCAGATGAATCTCTCGCAACAGATCGGTGATCTGCCCTCGTGTCCAGCCTGCGGAGAAAATAATTGACGCATACCTACGATCTGGCCGTCTTTGGCTCGGGTTTTGCGGGCGCGCTTATTGCCATGATTGCTCGGCGCAAGGGACTTTCCGTTGTCCTGCTGGAGCGAGGCAAGCACCCGCGCATGACGATCGGCGAATCGTCGACGCCGCTTGCGAATCTGCTACTTGAAGAACTGGCCACTCGCTATGATCTTCCCTCAATCAGGCCGTTGGCTAAATGGGGCAGTTGGCAGCGAAGCTATCCGCAGATCGCGTGCGGATTGAAGCGTGGCTTCACCTTCTACCACCATGAATTAGGCATGGAAGATGCGTGCGATCCAGAACATCGGCGTCAACTGCTGGTAGCCGCCAGCCCTCATAATGAGATCGCAGATACGCACTGGTATCGCGCTGATTTCGATATGTTCCTGGTGGAAGAAGCAAAGGCGATAGGGGTTGAATATCTGGATGAGATAGAGATCAGCCGATTCATCGAAGATGACTGCGCAGTGAGCTTCGAAGGTACGAGAGCGGATCAGACTCTTACCTATCGCGCCAGCTTTGCCGTCGACGCTACCGGACCGCGAGGCTTTCTTCACCGCTCCATGCGGATCCCTGAAGTATCGCTACCGGGATACCCCGCGACTCAGGCCCTTTACAGCCACTTCCTTGACGTTGACCTTCCGGATACACACGCACACAATTCTGAAATGAAGCCACCTTATCCGCCTGAAAACGCGGCTGTACATCATGTATTCGATGGAGGCTGGATATGGGTGCTTCGTTTCAATAACGGTGTCACCAGCGCCGGTGTTGCAGTAACGGAAGCAACTGCTGTACGTCTCAAATTGTCAGAAGGCGAACAAGCCTGGGTTTCTTTGCTCAACGCGATTCCGAGCTTGCAGCAGCAGTTCGCAAAGGCGCGGACGATGCGGCCATTGACGTATGTTCGCAATGTATCGTTCTTGACAAGCCGTGTTGTCGGCGCAAGATGGGCCATGCTCCCATCGGCGGTCGGCTTTGTCGATCCACTGTTGTCGACAGGCTTTCCGCTTACCCTCCTCGGCGTGATCAGAATAGCCGAGTTGTTAGGAAGCGATTGGAACTCGCGCCAATTTCAGTCTGGCTTGCAAACCTATGCCGCGCAGACGACTGAAGAACTGCTCGCGACGGGACGCCTGATCGGTGCACTCTACGCGAATATGAATAAGTTTTCGGTATTCAAATCACTTTCGTTGTTGTACTTCGCGGCAGCAAGTTATTCAGAAAGCGCGCGGCGGCTTAAGAAGCTCCATCTGGCCCCGTCGTTTCTCTTACACGATCATCCCGTGTTCGGTGCTGCATCGAAAGCTTTGATCGATCGGGCCATGCACATCGCTTCAGAATCGGCGTCGATCCAGCTTTCTGAAGATATTCTTCGGGCAATCGAGCCCTTTGATGTTGCGGGCCTTTGCAGCAGCGACCGAAAAAGCTGGTATCCGGTTATCGCAGGAGATTTGTTGCGATCGGCGTCAAAGGTTGAGTCCACTCGCGATGAGATCGAAGCACTCTTGCAGAGTTGCGGTTTTTATCCTTCATGATTGCAGCTTTAAGGCGCAGATTTTGATTTGGCTCCCGAGAAATTAATAGGACGCTGCGACATGACGCCCTTGCCCTCCTGCAATGTCGTGAATTGATTCGCCTGAATGTTCTTGATCGTCTCGCATCTCCCGCCTGGCCACACGATTTCGAGGGTTACCGTCCTGTTTGCCTTTGGTTTTCCGAGGCCAAATGTGACAGGCAATTCGCTTTGGGAGAGATAACTTGAACCGCTCTTAACCATCTTCGTTGACCGCACGCCATCGCTTGTAATAACGGTAATCTTTGCGCCAATTCCATCGCGATTCGAGTGCGTGCCGATGACCTTCACCCGTAACAGATCGTTTTGATTGCCATTGTCGTTGCGCAACAATTTTGCGGGTCCGTTGCTTGTGGTGAGGATCAGGTCGAGATCGCCATCGTTGTCAAAATCTACGTAGGCTGCTCCACGTCCCACGATCGGCTGCCGCAGCGCAGCGCCCAGTTGGTCTGAAGCGTCGTCGAATTTTCCATTGCCCTTGTTGTGAAAGAGCAGAGGCTGCTCTGCATAGTGGACTGTGGGTTGCATAACGCTTACATCGTCGGCAACGTGCCCGTTCAAAGCAAAGATATCGGGCAAGCCATCCAAATCATAGTCAAAGAAAAATGTGCTGAAAGTCAGTGATTTGGCTGAGGGTGATGCAATGCCTGATGGGATGGCCCGGTCCGTAAATAATCCTGCATCATCATTGTGATAGAGAGACAAACTTTCGCTGGTGAAGTTTCCAATGACCAGACTTTGCCGACCCGAATGGTCATAGTCCTCGGCATCTGCGCCCATGCCCGCGCGCTTCTTCCCGGCGTCGCTGTATGCAACTCCGGCCTCGAGCGCGGTATCTGTGAAGGTGCCGTCGTGATTGTTGCGATAGAGCTTGTTCGCTTGGGTATCGTTAGCGACAAACAAGTCAGTCCAGCCGTCGTTGTCGATGTCGATGAGAGCGATGCCGAGCGACTTGGCCGTTGGGTCATACAGGCCGGCTTTTTTCGTCACATCTTCGAATACGCCATTTCCCCTGTTGTGAAAGAGCGTTGCGCTCTGTCCTTTATAGAGCTCCGGAGTGCAATAGGACTTGTTCTTGCCATCAAGCGAGCAGGTCTTGTCAGTGGCAACCGACCACTCGATATAGTGCGATACGAACAGATCAAGTTTGCCGTCATTGTCGTAGTCGAACCACACGGCTCCAGTAGCAAAGCCTGAATCAAGAACGCCCGCCTTTACCGTTACGTCTGCGAATTTTCCGTTGCCGAGATTGCGGAAGAGATGGTTGCCGTCCAGCGCGGTAATGTAAATATCGTCATGACTGTCGTTGTCGTAATCGCCAACGGCACAGCCCATGCCATACATTTCGCGCGAGAGCCCGGCTTCACCGGTTACATCGGTAAAGGTGCCATCCTGGTTGTTGTGATAGAGAGCAGGATACGATTTCGTCGTTGGGTGGCCAGGCCAGTCCATCGAATTGACGAAGAGAATATCCTGCCATCCATCATCGTCATAATCCAAAACACAGACGCCGCTTCCCATCGTTTCAGGCAGATATTTCTTTCCGAAAGCGCCGCTGTGATGGCGGAAGTGAATTCCAGCCTGCGTAGTTATATCGGTGAAGCGTATTGGGCCAGACGGGCGAACGGCAACGGAATCGCTACCACGGATCGATGTAGTTGCTTGCGTAGATTCAGAAGCAGGCTGAGCGGCAGTAGCTTGAGGTCTTTCCGGCGTCTGGGGCTGCTGCTTTTGCCGACAACCGGCTAGTAGGGCGGCCGCTGTTGCCAACAGGATCGATGCTGTGTGCAGTTTCAAGAATGTTCCTTTATTTGCCGTCACGGCGCCGCTGTTTACAGATGTTTTGGGACGAACGTCGTGGGCTTGGAAGAGCTGCGCGATGTTCGCCACATCTCGATTAGCATCGCTGCTGGACCAACAAAAAAGAGCGCATAAAGCGGCGCATAAATACTCTGGTCCAGACGAAAGAACATCTCGACAAGGGCAACGGAGAAAGCGACTACACACTGCCCAAGCCGTGATTTCACTGTCGTCTTTGGGTCCGTGATCATAAAGAAGATGAACAACTGATATTCGGGGCCCGTAATGGGGGAGACCTCCGATAGCCAAGGGTCGCCCGTAATCCACGCGCGTATCAGCGATAGAGCCAAAAAGGAGATAACATAGACTGCGCATATGTGAAAACGGCGCAGGCGCCAGATGATCGCCGATCCCAGGGCCCAGATCACCAGCATCGCCCAGAGGTTATTGCCCCACTGGATGCTTAGTGTAGCGACCGCATCCGAGGCGAGGAAGAGCATCGCGCATATGCCGAAGTTCGACGGATTCCAGATGTGGCGTCCTTTGACGCGGAGCACGTATTTTGAAGTAATCGCGAGCAGGCTGCACAGGATATATGGCCAGAAGGCCGGGGATCGCAGCAGAATTCCCACGCTGATGCCTGAGATGTAGGCACTGGCCAGATGAGGCCACTGGTGCAGAAATATGCGGCCCAGAATAAGTTCCGCCATGATAGCGGTGGCAATCGCGAGGAGCGTTTTTTGATAGCTCTCCAAGATGCCGAATGAGAGATGGCCGGCGAGCAGAATGATCGTAATAAAGAGAGGAGGAACAAACCGGTTGTCTAGGCTAAACCATCGTTTCGCCTTGGGCGATGGCTTCGGAGAAACGGGTTCCACTATGGCTTGCGTACTCATTGAGGCTCCTCAATTTTATACAGCTTGCCGGGCAGAAGACTATCCATGGTCTGAGTCTTGCCTGAAGGCCAACGGATAACGGCGCTCCTGATCTGCGCATCCTTGCCAAGGCCAAAATGAAGGCGCCTGTCGTTCTGCGCTGAAAAGCCGCTACCTCCGGAGACCTCTTGAACCTGTGTCTTGTCATTCCATGACAAGGTGACACGCGTTCCGATAGCACTGCGGTTGCTCCTGGTGCCTTGGAGCTCAAACTCGATCCATTGGTTCTCAGGCGAGACCGTATTCTTGTACAAGAGCAGCGGTCCGCGCTGATTTGCGACTATTACGTCCAGTACGCCGCGATTCCAAAGGTCCGCAAATGCTACTGCTCGGCCATCGTAAGTATCAGTCACTCCGATGGCTTGCGCTACATCGATGAACCTGCCTGCGCCATCGTTCATCCAGACATGCTTTTGCTGATAACCGGAATGGCTCCTGCCGTCAATCGCGGGCCAGTCTTTTGCGTCTCCAATGATGGACGAATTTCCCCCCGCGATCTTGGTGAAGTCATACCAGTAGCTTCGCTTGCGGTCAAGCGAGACATAGCCGTTCGTGACATACAGGTCTAGGTTGCCATCGTTGTTCAAGTCACCAAACTGCGCGCCAAAACTCCAGCCGCCAAGTTCAACGCCCATATCGCGTGCGAGGTTCTCAAATGCCAGCGTCTTGCCTTGCGTTCCTTCTTTGGGTACCCAGAGATTATTGCCTTGGATGAGCGTGCCATCTTCAGAAATATTCGACACGTAAACTGCGTACTTGCCCTGATTGAAGATGTCGCCGAATGAGACGCTCATACCGCTTTTCGGAGCGAATCCAACACCGGTCTGTTCGCCTGCCTCGTGAAATCGCTTGCCGTCATTGAGGTAGAGCTCGGATACTCCGTAGTCGTTCGCGACGAAGAGATCCGGGTGTCCCGTGCCGCGTAGGTCGACGGCGGAGCAAGCCAGCGCCCAGCGGCGGCTGGCAATGCCAACCTTGGCGCTTACTTCCTCGAATTTTCCATTGCCCAGATTGTGAAAGAGATACTTGCGTCCACCGTTTTTCGCATACTCAAAGCTGTCCGGCATCATGCGGGTCGATTTGAGATGCCATAAATCTACATCTTCCGGATAGTAGCCGCCCACAAACAGATCGAGCAGCCCGTCGCCATCGTAGTCGAACCAGAGCGCAGTATTTGCATTGATCCAGGATGGCAGAGATGCCTGTTCACTCACGCGGGTGAACCCTTTGCCGTGATCGTTGTGAAAGAGCTCAGGACGGCCCCATTTGATCAGGAACAAATCCTCATAGCCGTCGTTGTCGTAATCGCCCCAGACAGCGCCCATTGAGACGCCCGTGCCAGACTGATTCACGTCTGCAATACCAAGGTCTCCGGCAACGTCTTTGAACGTGCCGTCATGCATATTCCGATAAAGCCGGTTCCTGCTGCCTTCCGCACTATCGGTTACATAGAGATCAGGCCAACCATCACGGTCGAAGTCGACAACGCTTACGGCCGCGCCCATTGACGCCACTTCGGGCATGATGTGCGCCAGCTTCGTGTCCAATGTCGGAGCCCGATGGATGAAGTCGATTCCCGCGGAATGAGCTATCTCTTCGAAGTAGAGACCGTGACGCGCAAGCGCCGCCTGCCGATCCAGCGTGCTTTCCGCTGAAGCAGCGCGCGCTGCCGCCCGTCGGCGTATGACCGCAGGAGTGAACAGCATTCCTACAAAGAGAAGGCTCACGACAATTCGAGCTACGGGTAACTTCTTCATCTGCCGGCGCTGCTCCTCAGGGCATCCTGAAAGATTTGCGGCGTGACATAACGAGTCTGATATGTCTGCCAGTCTTGCGGATGCTTACGATAAACCCATTCGTCTTCCATGCGGCCCGGTGGAGTGTTGTATTCCTTTCTGGCATGGTAGGGATAGGGAAGCGCAGTTTGAGAGTACGTGGAGTTGTAGTCTCCATCCTTGATCCAGCCGTCACCCGCAATAACGTAATCGCGAACCCATCCGGCTTGCGGCGCGTCAGGAGATTTGAAACGCAACGCCAGTTCGTCTCCGGCGTTCATGATCACGTAGCGATCGTCGCTGCCTGCGAGCAGTTCGCGCACATCTCCGTAACGTGTATAGTAGCCGGAAAGGTCGCGCCAGATCTGCGTTGTCGCGAGCAAATGGTTGTAATCCGGAATCTCGGGCGAAGACGGGTTTGCCTGGTTGATCACTGAATATCCTCGATAGTGCAGGTCTGCCGTCGTCAGAGATAGTTGAGTGACCTTCACGGATGCATCTGGCTGGCCCTGGGCCCATTCGATCGCGTCCCAATAGACTTCCAGGTTTGTGCGTAGCCGTACGCGGTGCGGCGTTCCTGGAACAAAGACGTGCGCAAGATCTATGAGGCAAATCTTTTTGCGGCCCGCGGGAAATCCCAGATTTGCATTCGCCACTTTCCATCCACCGTGCCCGTCGGGCACTTCAAGGCTCAGCGGATGCGCATGTTCGTGCTGGCCTTGGCTCATGGCTATGTTGATCGATGAGTCCGAGGGATGCAGCCAGCCTTTGGCGATCAGCCACAGAGGACCGCTCCCCGGAACTTTGTCGCCTAGATCGATCTCCACATAATGATCGCGGGTTACTCCCTGGTATTGGCCGCGGCCAAAGGTATCCAGATACTTGCCGTCGAGCGTACGCAGTATTTCCGTTACATCCTGCCCGTTGTCGTCTATGGCGCGCGCAATCGGTTGAGGCTCGCTTACCGCTGTCACACCGAGTTTCACAGCGGGCACTGCGAATCGTTCATCGGTGAAGACTTCTGTTCCTGCCGGATGATCGACCGCCATCAGGCGCAACGAGTCATAGTAATACGTTTCCCAAAGCTCTCCGGTAATACGAAGATCGTAAAATCCATCGCGTTGAACGAGCTGATCGTGTCCGATTTTGTACCACTCCTCTGTCGCTTCTACGCGCGCAGCGCCGAGTGAATTGATGCGAAGACCAATGGCGGAACCCCACGGGACGGTGTCTTTCACAAATTCCATTTGCTTGCCGTTGTAGGCGAAGAGAAACGGGCACGATCCTTTCAGCCGCTGCTCGGTCATGATTGCTTGATCGGGCTTCAGAGCGAATTCTGCGCGCACCGATCCGTTGGGCCATACGATGCGGGCCACATCGACAGTCGGCTGTTCGCCGAGGCCAAAGTGAAGCTCAGGGGTGGCAATTGTCTGCTTCTGTACCAGGAGCCCAGAGCGGATCTCGATCTCTCCGCCGATGCCAAAAGAATTGACACGCTGGTCGCCGGTCGTCTGCCGGGCGCGCGGTCGGATCGTCTGCCAATGATAGTGTTTCGTTCCTGAATTGACTGCGTCAATCGGCAGTCCCTCCGGCGAAAGCTCAAGCATATCCAGATGCCCGTTGGCCTTTAGATCTGCGGTGTCAAAAACCTGCGCAGAGGAGAGCGGCTTGTTCAGCAATTGGAACTTGCCGGCGTCCCCTTGCAGCCACAACAATGGCGGCTGCGCAGAGGAAACAGATGCAAGCAGTAGATCGAAGGCTCCATTGTTATCCACATCCGCGACGTGCAGACGAACGTCGCTTGAAAGGCGATGTGCTGCGTCTGGAATGTCAACCAGCTTGGCGATCTTCCAGCTTTCATTCGAAAGACTCATGGCGTGGATCGCGCCATTATTGCTGACAACTAACAGCGCAAGTGGACCGGCATGATCGACATCGCCCGCGGCAATTGCTTTCACAGCCGAAGATGCAGCAGGCAAAGGCTGCTCGCGAAAGTTTCCTGAGCGCTCGTTGAGAAAAACATGCAAGTGTTCCGAGCCATCGATCAACGCTGCGTCCGGATTGCCATCGCCATTGAAGTCGGCCCAGACGAACTGACATATTCCGGAGATTCCCTGAAAGGGATGCGTCGCTATGAAGGTGCCGTCGCCATTATTTCTTAGTACTAAAGGCGCACCGTTCTTCGATCCGGTCACAATATCCAGATCGCCGTCGGCTTCAATATCGACGGCCCACGCGCCCCAATACGCTGCATTGAGCACTGAGGCTGGAAGCTTCGTTTCTTTCGTCACATCGGTAAAGGCCGATGGAGTCTCCTGGCGCAGAAAACGAAGTCCGCCCGCACCTGCAAAGACGACATCCGTCTTAAAGTCGTAGTTGAAATCGATAGGCAGAATTCCTTCAGGCCCAGGAGAAGCAGTCTTCGCGCCTCCGGGGAAGGGAACCGAGGCCCCGGTTGAGAGGCTAACCTCATGGCCGTTGGCGACAGCCACCACGGGCGCGCCAGAACCGTCCAGAGAAATTGCCCCGATCCACGTCCAGTTGCCTTTAGGAAAAGTGGTGAGTAATTGTGGAGTGAAAGCGAGTCCGTCATCGATAGGCGCGGGGCGAAACTCTGGAGTTTCGAGCTTGACAAAATGAGTGAAGGGCTGCGCCTCGTCGCCGGGTTGCGCTTTCAAGAGCGCAAGGCTGGTGCGAAATTCCGGCACGCGCATCAGCACGTTACGCAGAAAGATCGACCGCGTGGCTGCAGCCCTTGGCTCAGGGCCTGTCGCGGCAGCTTGCAGCGTTGCGAGCTGTTGCTTTACCTCCTGAGGCCATGCCGCGGATTGCGCTGCTATTTTGCCTACGGCGGAGCGAAGCGTGGCAGTGTCGCCGCGCTTGGCTGAGATACGGCTCAACTCAATCAAAGCTGCAAGGTTATCCGGCTGCGCGGCGAGTGCTTGCTGGATCAGTTGTTGAAAATCTGCTTCGCTATGCTCATCTCCCTGTCGCTCAACTTCAGAGGCAAGCTGATAGATTGCCCGCAAATTCTTAGGATTGAGCTTGACCGCCTGACGTAATTTTGTAATCGCCTGCGCGGAGTTGCCACGATCGCTTTCCATCAACCCTTGCAGATAATAGATTCGATCATCGTTATCGTCGAGTGCCACCGCTTTATCGAATCGTTGCGCCGCTGTGTCGAAGTTTCGCTGCCTGAGTGCGAGAATGCCCCAGTCTGCCCATCCCGCAGGCTCACCCGGCACTAGCCTTGAGGCTTCTGCAAGGCTCGCTTCAGCTCGAACGTCGTCTCCAACCTGCAGGGCCGCCAGGCCTACATAGAAAGTGGATACAAAATCAGAGTAAGTTTTGGAAGACTTGCCGGGTAATCGGCCGCCTCGATGGCAGCTGACCAGCACGGTCATAGCCAATAAGGAAAGAGAGACTCCCCACCAACGTATCGGCCCATGCATCTGTTGTTTGTTCAGGTACGGGGCACTGTGAGCTGCTACGGCTTTCATGCGACTCTCATTCTGAAGGGTGCGGGCGGCACATGGCAACCGAGTGTGGCTATCAAGTCTATTATCCTAGACTCAACGGCTGACAATAGCCTCAACCTTTGGGTGGATGCTTCGTTCATCCCTCTCCGTTAAAGTGTCTTCTGATATCCAACCACCGCTATCGCCGGAGGCAATCGATTGTCAAAGTTTCTACTCACCGTAGCCATGCTCACGGTCACTACTGCATCTCTGAATGCGCAGGATAGCTTTTTAGCAAAATGGCAGAAGAGAGCTTCGGCGACACAGTCAAAGCAGCCTTCATGGTCTGTGCCGTTAGTGGCTCCGTATCCTATGCTTATTCAGGTTTTTCGAACAGATATCACCCGTCAGATCACTCCGGCGCTGACGTCGACTTGGAACTACGGAGCGGGCAGAGGTCTCAACCTGGTGCCAGGCTTCAATAGCGAGTTCGATTTCTATTATCCGCCTTATATCCAGCATAATTCTGCCGCAAAAGACGGCTTTGGCGACGTTGGATTTCTCTACAAGTACCGAATTCTCTCGGCCAATGAAAAAAACGGCAACTATATGTTGAGCGCGCAACTGGTCGCGACCATACCGACCGGAAGCTACAGCAACGGCAGCACGGATGCTTCTGTCTCTCCGACTCTGCTGGCTGGCTCGGGCTTTGGCAGATTCGATGTGATTTCCTCTGCGGGCTGCACAATTCCTACAGGAGACGTGAACAAGCTTGGCCGTACTGTCGCTCTGAATACAACGGTTCAGTATCATGTGGGCAAATACGTTTGGCCTGAGATCGAATCGAACGCAAGCTATTTCTTCGGCGGCAAGAACGATGGGAAGTCGCAAAACTTCCTCACACCAGGTATGACTTTCAGCAAGTTCAAGTTTCATCCGGGCGACCCGCACAGTCGTCCCGGAGTTGCATTCGGTGGCGGCATGCAGATCGCAACATCGAAGTTCCATTCTTACAACCACAATCTGGTGCTTACCGCCCGGTTGGTTTTCTGATTGAGCGAGCGACAGGATAGTTGCGATTGCGAGGAGTCGACGGACGTGAACATACCTGTGCGAGTGCGTCCAATTTTATTTATAGTGGCGCTGCTATCCGTATGGGAGATCGCCGTGGATCTTCATCCCGGACAAATCCTGCCCGGCCCGGTCAGTGTCGCCGGCGGAATTGTTGAGCTGCTCCAGCACGGACTTCTGTTCAAATATGTGGTTGCTTCTCTCTTCCGGGTTACCTGGGGATTCACGCTGGCGGCACTGCTTGCCATTCCACTTGGGTTGACGCTGGGCTGGTACCGGCGCGGCGAAATGGCATTCAATCCGCTCATCGAGATATTTCGCCCCATTTCTCCGCTGGCTTGGATTCCGATTGCAATTTTGTGGTTCGGCGTCGGCGATCTGGCTGCGATTTTTCTCATCTTTATGGGATGTTTCTTTCCGCTGCTCCTGACCGCCATGAGTGCAGTGCATAATGTGCCGGCTGTTTACATCAATGCAGGTCGCAATTTTGGACTCGGTCCGCGTGAATTTATCTCCCGCGTCCTGTATCCCGCTGTCATGCCACAGTTGATCGCTGGTTTGAGGATCACGCTTGGCGTAGCCTGGCTGGTAGTGGTTGCGGCGGAGATGATCTCGGTAAACTCAGGCCTGGGCTTTCTGATCGTTGATGCCAGGAATGCAGGCAACCGCTACGATCTTGTGGTTGCAGGCATGGTTGTGATCGGCGTCATCGGTCTGCTGCTTGATTGGGGAATGCGGTCGATCGAGCAGATCAAGGCATTTCGCTGGAGATCTTCGGAGGGTTAGTGTCGCTGACGGAAGCTATGATCACCGGGCCAATAGCAGAGCTGAAGTTAAGAGCACAACATCTCGGCGTGGTCTATGAGCGAGACGGTGCGGGCATGCCGGTGCTCGAAGATATCAACCTTGAGATCGCGGATGGTGAATTTATATGCCTCGTTGGGCCCTCCGGCTGCGGCAAATCGACGCTGCTGAACGCAATGGCTGGCTTCCTTTCTCCTACCAGTGGTTCCGTCACGATCGATGGTGAAAAGGTCACCGGGCCTGATCCACGGCGCATCCTTGTCTTCCAGGAGCGAGGCGTATTTCCATGGTTGACTGTCGAAGGAAATATCGGCTTTGGATTGTCGAAGTTGTCGAAGACAGAACGGGAAGAGCGCATTGCCCACTACGTAAAAACGGTTCGTCTTGAGGGGTTTGAAAAGACCTATCCCTCAGATCTCTCCGGCGGCATGAAACAGCGCCTTCAGGTTGCCAGAGCTCTGGCCGTCAATCCCGATATCCTGTATCTCGATGAGCCATTCGGTGCGCTCGATTCCATCACGCGAGTCATCATGCGCGGCGAACTGCTGCGCATCTGGCAAACGGAGCGAAGAACCATCATCTTCATCACGCACGATATCGATGAAGCAGTGCAACTGGCTGACCGGGTAGTCGTGCTGAGTTCACGGCCGGCTCAGATCAAAGAAATACTCACCATTGACATTCCGCATCCGCGCAATATCAGCTCACCCCGCTATCTGGAACTGCGGGATGAGTTGCTTAAGCAGATAGGTCTGGCATACCAGGTATGAACGCGCTGAGTCGACACCGCTCATGGGAGAAATACCTCTGGCCGCTGATCACCGCGGCCCTGTTGCTGACCCTATGGCACTACTCGGTCATCTGGACGGCTACAAAGGTTTTTCCTTCGCCAATGAGCGTGGAAAAAGGAGTGAGCGAACTTCTCAACAAGCATGTTCTGTGGGCAGATATTGGAGACTCTCTGCGCCGGGTTGCGTTCGGCTATGGGGCGGCTGTCCTCATCGGAATTCCTCTCGGCTTGTCACTGGGTTGGTACCCGGTGGTGAATCAAGTCGTGAACCCAGCGATCCAGCTTCTTCGACCGATAAGTCCTATCGCATGGATACCGGTCGCCATCATCTTCTTCGGAATCGGCGATCGGGCCGCTATCTTCCTCGTTTTTCTGGGCTCGCTCTTTCCGATCCTGGTCGCATGTGTCAGCGGAGTATCGGGTGTCCCGGCGATCTTTCGCAGCGCAGGCCGCAATTTTGGTCTTTCGACAACACAAGTTATAACGCGCATCGTATTCCCGGCAGCCCTGCCGCAGATTCTCATCGGCGCTCGCATTGCCCTGGGAATCGCCTGGCTGGTTGTAGTCGCAGGAGAGATGATAGCCGTGGATTCGGGGCTGGGCTATCTGGTGATCGACTCGCGCAACTCAGGCAAGCGCTATGATCTTGTGGTAGCCGCAATGCTGATGATCGGAATGATCGGACTCACATTGGATTTCGGCTTTCGCCGGCTTGAGAAAATCAAGTCCGTTCGCTGGGGGTTTCGCGATGCGTCTTAAATCCCGGATCATCATCTTTACGCTCGGATGGATCGTTCTTATCTCCGCGGCGCACTCCTGGTTGAACATCAATTGGGCCGCAGTTCTCAACGACTATCGTCCTATTGAACAGCGCAAGATCACTGTGGGTTATCTGCCGGTGACGTGTCAGTTGACATGTCCAGTGACGGATTACATCTCGAAATATTCAACCGCTGGCGAAGAGTTTCTGCCACGAATGTTTCAGGGCCTGCCTGAGGTAAAGGAGGCGCTCATCTCCAACCGCGTGCAGGCGGCGTTCATTGTCGCTCCGATGGCACTGGCGCTCAAGGCTCAGGGTGTTCCCATCAAGATTGTTTACCTCGGGCATCGATACGGCAGCGCCATGGTCGTTCAAAAGGATGGACCGATCAGGACCGTTGCCGATATGCGCGGCAAGACAATTGCGATTCCCAGTCGCTTCTCTGACGAACGATTGCTCCTCTTTCGCGCCATGAAAATTTGGGGAGTCAATCCGAGCGAAGTAAAGATGGTCGAGATGGCTCCTGCCGACGTTTCCGGCGCATTGGCGGTTCATGCAATCGATGGCTTCGTCATGGGCGAGCCATTTCCCTCACAGGCAGAGATGGCCGGCTACGGTCGTGTGCTTTTTCAGGCCCGCGAATACTGGCCGGATTACATGTCATGCATTCTGGTAGTGCGGCAGGACTTGATCGATAGCCGTCCCGACATCGTACAGGTCATGGTTGATGGCATCGCCCGCTCCGGCCTGTGGCTCGACACCAGCAAGCCGCATCGCGAAAACGCCGCCGATTTTGTCGGCCGCTTCTATTACAACCAGAAGCCCGCTCTCCTGCGCTGGGCGCTCACCAAGCCGCTGGATCGAGTCGTCTACAGCCCGCTCGCGCCGCGCAAAGCAGACTTCGATATGGTTCGTGATCTGATGATTGAAACCGGCGTGCTGAACAAGAAGCTGGAGTTCAACGAATACGCCGATACACGCTTCTCAGACAAGGCAAGTATCCAGACACCGTGGCGCTACGAACCAGGCATAGCCGCAGCAAAGTGAAGGCTAAATAGCTTGATTGAGCAGATCGAAAGTTCAAGGAGATATAGGCGCCGGGCACCTGTCAACTGTGCAGGAATCGCTGCAGGCTTGGGTGAATAGTTAGCCGGGTAATTGATTTCGGTGTTACTCGGACTTGTAAAGTGAACGGCCAGCTAACTCAGTGGCCTGCGTTAGCTGGCTCCAGCAACTGGAGCGCTTTCTTGACATCCTCATCTGCCGGTGACAGCTTCTGCGCTTCGAGCAACTCCGTGCGGCCATTCTTGTAATCGCCCGAGTGGCAATAGATCAGGCCCAGGTCCTTGTGCAGTTGCGCCAGCGCACTGCACTCTCCACATGCCTGAATGCCTTCCTTCAACTGTTCGATTGCTTTTGGCCAATCGTGCGCATCGGCCGACGCCAGCGCAAAGTTGCCCAGTGTTTGAGCGCGATCCATAATGTGCTGCTGCGCCTGTAGCTTCTGAAATTCATCCTGCAGGCGCTTGGCTTCCTGCGGGTCAGACTTCATCAGCAACCGCGAAAGACTGTAGTACGCCTCGTTGTATTGTGGGCGAATCTGAATCGCCTTGCGCCATTTCTCAATTGCACCTGCGGTATCGCCCTTGCGTTGAAGCTCCTGCCCCAGCATGAAGAGCGCCTCGGCATTCTCAGGATTGGCGGCAAGAGCTTTCTCAAATTGCCGAATCGCTGCGTCTGCATCGCCGGCCTGCCGTGAGATCAAGCCCAGCAAATACCAGGGATCCGCTGAATTTGGATCGAGCTGTGTTGCCGTTTCAAGCTCAGGCTTCGCATCGCTGTTGTGCTGCAGGTCGAGCAGAACTCTGCCCTTGTTGTAATGCGCAACAGAGCTTGCAGGGTCGAGACGCACGGCCTCTGAAAATTCCGACAGCGCGCCGTTCAAGTCAAATTGATCGGCCAAGGCGATTCCGAGATTGAGATGCGCCCCCGGCGATTTAGGATCCAGCTCCGTAACCCTGCGGAAGGAAGTCAACGCCTCGCCGCCGCGGTTCAAACGCACCAGAACCATCCCATACGCGCTGAGCGCTCCCGTATTCTTCGGATCAAGCTTTATCGCACTGCCAAGTGCCTGCTCGGCTTCTGGAAATCGCGATTCTCCCGCAAGAATCATGCCCAGGTTGGCGAAAGCCTGGCCGTACCGGGGATTGTTTTCAGTCGCCTTGCGAAACAGCTGTTCCGCCTCACTACTCTTTCCTGCCTGACCGTATAGGACACCGAGATTATTCTGCGCTTCAGCATACTGGGGATCGATTGTGATCGCCGCCTGAAACTGCTTTTCCGCCTCCGCGCTCTGGTTCGCACGCAGTTGCAGAAGCCCCAACTGGTTATGCGGCAGAGACAATTGCGGATCAAGTTCGATTGACTTTTCGAGCGCCTCCTGCTCGCCGTGATAGTCGGCCATTTGGTCCAGAGCCAGGGCCAGGTCATAGTACGTGCGCGCGTTTTTTGGATCCTCGATGAGCGATTCGCGATAGAGGGCGGCGGCCTTCTCCGGATGGCCGTCTTGCAAATACTGATTCGCCTGACTTGTCTTTACGCCTGCAACGTCCTGCTTGACGACCTCTTGCTTGCGCTCTTGAAATTGGTTTAGCTCCTGCGCAGCCTGGTCCTTGAGTCCCAGCGCGCGCAGTACCGAGGCAAGTTGAAAACGCGCCTTATCCGAGTTCGGATCCAGCTTCAACGCGGCTTCCAGCTCTGTTCGCGCCTCAGCGGGCTTATTCAAATGCGCTAGTACAAAGCCGAGGCTGTAGCGTGCATCGAAGTAGTTGGGATCGATGGCCACGGCCTGTCGCAAATGCGCTTCGGCCTCGGTGTTGTTGCCCAGTCCTTTTTCGACCACGCCGCTAAAGTAGAGCGCGTCAAACTCCTTCGGGTGTCGTTGCAGATAGCCCTTAATCACCGGCGTTGCGGCGTCGAATTGCCCAAGCACAACCAGTGCTTTGACGTACGACAGGCAAGCAACTTCGTCTGACGGATCGAGTCGCATTGCTTCACGAAATTCCTGAGCCGCTTCTCCAAACCGGCTTTGCTCCGTGTAGACGATGCCCAGATTCAGATGAGCCTGCCCATAGTCAGGATGTTCCTTGACGATTGCCGAGACAGTCTGCAGGGCCTCATCCGTATTGCCATTCTTCGAATAGGCAACGGCCAGATTGAGCTGCAACACCTCATCGTGGGGTGCATTCTTCAATTCTGCGATCGCGGCCGTATAACGTTTCTCTGCGATCAGCGCCTTCGTCAGCCCATCGATAGCCCGAACCGATTGCGGATCGGCTTTCAGTATTGTTCGGAACGCTTCGATCGCTTCGTCATTGCGATTCAAATCACTGAGTGCTGACCCAAGCGCGAGCAGAATCTGGATAGAGTTCGGCTTCAAGCCAGATGCTGTTTGAAGCTCCTGAACCGCGCGCTGAGGGTTGCCGCTGGCCAGAAGAGCGATTCCAAGATTGTAGTGGCTCTCTGAGGATTTCTGGTCGAGGCGTACTGCGGATTCAAATGCCGGAATCGCGCAGGAGAAGCGATGCTTTGTCGCAAAAAAAGCACCCAGCGCATTGTAAGCGCCTACGGTGGGATGGGAAGCGAGTGCCTGCTCCAGGCTCGCCGGTCCTTTGCAACTTGAAGTCTCCTGTGCGCGGACGGTCCCAGGCAGGAAGCAGAGGATGGTTAGAGCGAAGAGGCAAGCCGGCGAAACTTTGCGTGTGAGAAAAACAAACTGATTACTGACCATGCCTGCTCCCGAAATTGCCCACCCTGAATGGAATTGCTTTGTCCTGTACACGAAGGGCCGCTAGAACAGAATAGATCAGCAGAGTCGCGGCGCGTAGCGCGGACCGATGCTGCTTCGTGTACAGCCCGCCTGGATGACGCCGGCATCGCAACTGCATAGAGTCACAATGCTACAATTCGCCTGAATATGGTGAAGGATCGTCGCATCGCCTCGCACGGCAAGATAGTCTTACTGCTTCTTGCATCGGCGTTTTCCGCAATCTTTGCTGCAACCCGCCCCTGTCAGGCGCAAATGGGTGTTGCCACTGGAAGCGGAGTCGCTACGCCCGCCAAGCCCCTGCCTCCAGGCATGAAAGCGCCAATGGTGCGTTATGAGGATATCGCTCCCCAGGCAGGCCTGACTGCGGTCAATGTCTCAGGAGCAACCGCGAACAAACAATACATCGTCGAGACCACCGGCACGGGCGTTGCGATCCTCGACTATGACAACGACGGTCTTCCGGACATTCTTTTCGTGAATGGAGATCGTTTCCAGAAAGAGGGGACGCCGCCCACTCCCGTTCTCTATCGCAATCGCGGTGGTCTGAAGTTTGAAGACGTAACCGCTAAGGCCGGATTCAAGCACACTGGCTGGGGACAAGGAGTGTGTGCTGGAGACATCGACAACGACGGCAACGTCGATCTTTTTCTGCCCCAGTGGGGGCAAAACACCCTCTATCGCAACCAGGGCAACGGCATCTTCAGCGACGAGACGCAAGCGCGGGGTCTGCTCTCTCCAAAAACGCGCTGGAGTACCGGATGTGCTTTCGTGGACTTCAACCGCGATGGAGCACTGGACCTGGTCGTCGTTCACTACATCGAGTTCGATCCCGCCAAGACCCCGCATCCGGGGGAAAGAACGCAATGCGAGTGGAAGGGCCTGCCCGTCATCTGCGGCCCGCGAGGCCTGCCCGGCGAAACCGTAACCCTCTATCAGAATGACGGCCACGGCCACTTTGTCGATGTCTCGGATCGCATGCACGTCACGACGCCAAAGAACTACTACGGCTTCACTCCGCTGGTGACTGATTTTGACAATGACGGATGGCCCGATATCTTTATCGCCTGCGACTCCACGGCCAGTCTCTATTTTCATAACGTTAAAGGCGAACGCTTCGAAGAGATGGGTGTACAGACAGGCGTCGCTTATAACGACGAGGGTCGTGAACAGGCCGGCATGGGCACTGCTGCAGCGGACTTCAATCACAAAGGCCGCTTCGATATCTTCAAGACCAACTTTGCGGACGACACGCACACCTTCTACCGCAATGAAGGCGAGAACAGTTTCAGCGACGCCACCATCGAAACAGGTCTCGCCGTAAACACCAGGTACCTGGGGTGGGGAACTGCCGCCCTCGATATGGATAACGATGGATGGAAGGATCTGATTCTCGCCAATGGCCATGTCTATCCCGAGGTGGACTCAGGACACACGGGAGAGAAATTCAAACAAGGGCGTTTGCTCTACTGGAATCGAGGCGATGGACAGTTCTACGATTTGTCGGCGTCCGCAGGCGCCGGTATTACTACAGGGCACGCTTCACGCGGCCTCGCCGCCGGTGATCTAGACAACGACGGCAGCGAGGAGTTGGTCATCGTCAACATGGGGGAAACGCCGTCTCTGCTCAAGAACATGACTGTGCCGGCAGGTCACTCAATGCTGATCCGCGCGGTCACCGCGCATCGTGATGCAATCGGAGCGCGAATTACCGTGACGGCAAACGGGCAGACGCAGATGGATGAAGTTCGCAGCGGTGGATCGTATATCTCGCAGAACGATTTTCGTCTTCACTTCGGCCTCGGCAAAGCTACCACCGCCACCGTGTCCATTCGATGGCTGGACGGTAAAACCGAAAACATTGCTGCTGTGGCGGCAGACCAGGTCGTAACCATCGAGGAAGGGAAGGGCATCGTCAAGAAGCAGCCCTACTCTGTCAAGAAGCCGTAGTCTCCTGCATGATTGATTTTCTTGATCCTTGTGATCCTGAGAAAAGCGAAGAATCTGCTTCTTATCGGCAGTTTAGAATGAGCAAAAATCTCCTGAAGAATGCGATCTATTTTCGGCTCAGGAGACTAAGGCGAGTCTATGGCTGAACAGCCTTTCCCTCGGCGCGCGCCAGCATCTGCCGCATAAAATCGTCCTGCGGAAAGATGTCCAGATAATGCTGAAGCGCCTCATGTGCCTTGGCATATTGCTTTGCCTGGATCCAGTGAACTACCAGCATCTTTCTGGTGACTGGATCGAACGGATTCAGCTCAATTGCCTTCTCGATCAATGGCAGAGCCTCCTCGGTTTGTCCAAGATGAGTCAAGGCATCTGCCAGGTCGGAGCAGGTGGTCGCTACCGGCGGATGATTCTCTAGAGCGCGCCTGAGATGCCCTGCAGCCCCCTGGTAATCGCCACTCTTCAAATCCTTGCGTCCCAACGCGGCTTGTACAAGTGGGTCATCGGGCTGCGTCTTTTCCAACTGGCCCAGCACCTTGAGATAGGGCGCTACGTACTCGGGTTTGTTTTCCGCCAACTCTCCATAGGCCTGCAACAGGCTCAGTAATGGAAGCTGATCCGATTCGTGACCTGATGTCCCTGGATGAGCGGGATTGAGGTGAATCAGATCCGGCAGCGCAGCCGTAGTCTGGTTGAACGTTATATCCGGAAACGGCTCGTCCGGTCTCGCCACAATGCGATGATTGGTTGCGCTCGAGTGCGAGATCACCTGGATATCGCGCTTAGGCATGTGGCAGCCAATGCAGTTATTGGCCGGTTGCTGCTGCATCCTGGTAGCGAGCGGTACTTTACAGCTTTGGTTCGTATGGCAGGTAAGGCACTTGGCTGCGAAATACGCAGGCGCCTCCTCGCGCGTCGGTTCAACATGCGGGTCGTGACAAGTAATACAGCTCAGACGGCCCTGGCTGGCGCGATAACACTTGCTGAGCGTCATGGAATAGTAATGCTCGACATGGTCAGCCGCCGGAGGAGCTTCGCGCTTCGGAGGAACCAGCAGAATCGACAACGTTTCATCGAGAGGCTTGCCAGGGCGGACATCCTGGTACGTCTTCCCCGGCTTGAGCACACGCACATCGCCCGTCTGATGGCACGCCATGCAAATGTTGTCTGCCAGGTAAGGGCTCAGATGCGCAGGATTGACGATCTTGCTTTCAAAACCACTGTCTGATGTTTTCTGTTTAACTGCCGAAACATTCAAGCCATGCACCGCCTCCACATGAGCCGCTCCAGGACCGTGGCACTTTTCGCAGCCAATCGCCAGCTCGGAAAAGGGCTCGTTCTCGAACTTGCCGCTAGTTCCCGCGATTGAATTCGGTCGCCCACTATGGCAGAAGATGCAGCCTGGAAGGATTGGCCGGTTAAAGCCCAGGTCTGTGAACTCATATCCCGGAGACGGTCCCCAGCTTGACGGTTTGGCATAGAACGAGAGCGGCGCCTGGAACAGGAAATCATCTTTCTTGACGATTCCCCCAAAGCCATTGATACCGGCTCCAATAATCCAATCGATCCGTTCGGCAGCGTGGAAGCTCTCTCCTCCATCGCCTGCCACACCGGATTCGCTTTGAAGGAGCGCTCCGTCTTTGGAGTAAACCTCGAATCTCCGGTGGAGTTTTTCATTGGAATAAGAGGAAGGCGTGTTCTTGAGAAATGCCGGGGTCACCGGCGACATCGAGCGCCCCATGCTTGTCTGCGAAAACTGGCGGTAAGTCTCAGCATGGCATTGTGCACACGCCTGCGAGCCGATATACCCTTCAGCCTGCTGCGCACTCGACCCGCCAGCAGCACTCTTTGCCTGCTGAACTCCTGCAGATAACAGAACCAACAGGCACGCGAGCGGAACAAGCGCCCATGCGAATCCAGTAAGCTTTCGAGCAGTATTGCGCCGAGCCGAATCTTCTTTCCAACTCATGACGGTACCCTGCTCCGATTTTCCAGGAGTTTGCTCGAACTGGCTCTATTTTCTTTTTGTGGAGGCTCTAACCACCAACGTCGGTTCCAGGATGATTGTCCGCGCGCGCGGTGTTTGTTTGGATTCGATCAGATTCAGTACCATCTCCGCGGCACGCTGTCCGATCATCTGGCTGTGTTGATCGATGCTGGACAACGGAACGCGAAGATTGTCGTTAATCGGCAGATTTCCGCAGCCAATCAGGGCAATATCTTCTGGAATCCTCAATCCAGCTTCTAAAATGACGCTCATTGCGCCTATGGCCAGGGGATCGTTGAAGCAGAATACGCCGTCCGGTCTCGGGTCTCGTTCGAGCAGAAGGCGCATGGCCTCCGCACCTTGTCCCGTGGTTTCGGTGTCCACCAGGTTTCTCCGTACAATGTAGTCCTCGGAATAGGGGAGCTCGCGATGGCGCAATGCCTCTCGGTAGCCCTCAAACCGGCCAATACCGGTGCTGTTATCCTGCCCGCGGATATGCGCTATCCTCCGGCAACCCATATCGATCAGATGCTCGGTCGCCAGTCGGCCCGCTCTTTGGTCATTGATGCCCACAAAGTTGGCTGAAAGTCCGGTCAGCTCGCGATCGATCAGAACGTACGGCTGGGCCTTCGCCTCCATACGCTCGAACTGATCGATATTGGAGCCCGTCGAAGCGATGACCAGCGCATCCAGTCTGCGCGCCAGCAAGCGGGAGATCTCCTCTTTTTCAAGCTCCGGATCTTCCTCGGAAGAGGAGACGATCAAGGAATAGCCTTTATCCCGGATCGCGCTGGAAAGTGCCTTCGCCACTTCTGCAAAGAAGGGGTGAAGCAGGCTCGGCGCAATCAGACCGATGAGGTAGCTGCGACCAGTCACCAGGCTCCGGGCCAGGGAATTCGGTTGGTAATCCAGCTCTTTGACGCGTTCAAGCACGCGCTGGCGAGTAGCCTCCCCAATGTCCGGGTGGTCGCGGAGCACCTTGGAGACCGTAGCCTGCGAAAGGCCGAGATCTTTCGCTATATCCTTCATTCGAATCGTCATATGAGAAATCCCGGCACTTCAAAGTCTACAAAAATACGCCACGTCACCCAAAGGCATAGGCGCATCCCACGTATCATCTCGGCACTAAACCCTGACTTAACCGATTACTATAGCGAATTCGTTACTTTAACTGCAAACCAAGTTTTCTTTCCTCTGCCCGGCCAAAGTGGGTAGGGAGCAAGCCCAATACCTCCACAGGTCCATCTTGGCCTCAGTCGAAAGTATGACTTTTCCCTTGACAAGGCATGTGTCATTCAAATAAAAGTTGATCGCTCCACCAAAGTATACGGAATAGTAACCGTATTCGTAGAACGCGAACATAGAAGTCGCTGACGCGGGAGCAACGGGTTGTTTCATAACGAACGACACTTCAAGAGAGGTCTCATCCATGCAAGGTTCTGCGCAAGGTTTTGTCCGGCGAATCGCGAGCGTACTCCCTAAAATCGGCCTTTTCAGCCTCATCGCTTTCCTCTTCGCGAGTACAGCCAATGCCCAGGTCTCGACCGCCTCTGTCAATGGCGTCATCCGGGACTCGCAGGGCGCAGTAGTCCCCGGCGCGACCATCGTTCTGAAAAATATCGATACTCAGGTTGAGCACCCTTCGATCTCTAACAACGCTGGCGCCTACGTCATCCTCAATATCGCGCCCGGTAAATACACCATCCAGGCGGCCGCCAAAGGTTTCAATCCACAAAAGAGCGCTGAGTTCGTACTCGCGGTGGATCAGATCGCAACTCTCGACTTTACCTTGAGCGTCGGCTCGGACACGCAGGTAGTGACAGTAGACGCGATCGCCGCGCAATTGGATGTTACTGGCGCTAGTCTAGGCACGGTCATTGAAACAAAACAAGTGAATGAGCTTCCCTTGAACGGGCGTAACTTTACCGCTCTGCTCGCTCTAACGCCGGGAGTTGTGCCCATCATGACTGGCCAGAGCGCAGGCATGCAAAACGGTGGAGGCTTTGGCGCTGCCGTTGCGATCGGCTCAGACTACTCCTTCCCATCCATCAATGGCCAGACCAACCGCAGTGACTTCTTCCTTCTTGACGGCCTGTATAACTACAGCGCGATCGAAAGCACCTACGCCATTTCACCAATCATCGACGCCATCCAGGAATTCAAGGTTGTCTCGCACACCGACAATGCGGAATATGGAGGCGTTCTGGGCGGCGTAATCAATGTGGTCACAAAGAGCGGCACCAACGAGATTCACGGTTCCGGCTGGGAATACATTCGCAACAAAGCCTTAGACGCGAGCCCCTACTTTACAGCGGAGCCTTCTTTCCACCAGAACCAGTTTGGCGGTGCTATAGGTGGCCCGCTGGTGATCCCAAAACTGTACAACGGCAAAAACAAGTCCTTCTTGTTCGGGTCTTATCAAGGCTATCGCTACTCCAAAACATCTAAATCACCTCTGCTTGTACCCACAGCGGCGGAATTGGCCGGAAACCTCGCCGACAACCATCAATTCCAGATCTACAATCCTTTTGAAACGACCTGTGTCAAGGTGGGGGACGACAACTGCGGCACTTTCACGCGCCCTACCTTCCAGGGCAATCAGATTCCGGCAAATCTGATTGATCAAAGGATGGTGGCCTACGCCAAGTTTGTTTTTCCGGCTGCAGGCCCCTGTTTGAACAATAGCAACGGCGTATGCACAGCGAATGCGATTGATGACACGCCTCTGACGCAAAAGCAGAATGAGTTCAATATCCGTGGTGATCAGAACTTCGGCACGAAAGACTCCGCCTGGTTCCGCTATAGCTTCATCAACAGTAAGGTGAGTTCTTCCGGAGGACTGCCCGGCCTTCTGAATGCGCACGAAATCGATGCGCGCAACTGGGGCGGCAGTTTCGTTCACATCTTCAGCCCCACACAGATTCTGCAGTTGCAGTACGCACGGGTTACGGTGAGTGACAACTCGGCCACTCGGTTTAGCGCCTCGACTGCGGATATTCTGAGTACCGTAGGATTTTCAGATGCGTTCGCGAGCGGGTTCGCCGGCCTCAATGGAGGTGCTCTACTCCCCGGCCCGGGCATCAATGGCTACGCGAATGGCGGCGAGAGCGTCGACTTAACCCCCAAGGCAAATGACACCCATGAAGTTCGTGGCACCTATACACGCATCATAGGCAACCACGAGGTGAAGTTCGGCGCAGGATTTGATACAGCCAACTTCGCCAGCCCTCTCTCCCAGATCGGACTGAATTTCGACAAGCCGCAGACGGGCGACCCCCAGAATCCAGGTTCAACGGGCGACGCGGTTGCCTCATTCTTACTCAATGTTCCGAGCGGCGCCAGCCGCCGTAATGTGAACGAGCAAGAGAGGCCTGGCGGTCTGTTGAGCGCCTTCTTACAGGATTCTTGGAAGGCCACGCGGCGGCTCACGCTGAACTATGGACTGCGCTATGACTATCCATTTTTGCCTGCATATGGAACCGATAAAACCGTCGGTCAGCAGGGAGGGCCTGAAACTGGCGACATGGATTTTTCGAACGGCACATACATCGTGCAGAGAATGCCACCCCTGTGCAGCGTCCGCGGCTTCGCACCTTGCATCCCGGACAATGCGGATCTGAGCCATGTCGTGGTAAGCCCGACCGGTAAAATCAATCACAATGTCCACACCAACTTCGGACCGCGATTCGGCTTTGCCTATAAGGTCAACGAAAAGACAGTTGTTCACGGCGCTTTTGGCATTGTCTTCGACGACTGGGCAGCAGTGACTCAGTTGGCCCAGAACATCGAAGGCTCATGGCCAGATATCGGCCAGCAGATCGCATCTTCTCTGACCAACGTTCCTACGTCCAATCAGCAGACGCCCAACGTAACTTCACAGGATCCCTTTGCGGGTAGCGGCGGCGGACTCTTCCCGCCACTCTCTCCCTTTACCAGTAATCAGTGGTTCTATGATCCTCATCTCAAGAATCCCTACAGTGAGCAGTGGAACTTTGGCATCCAGCAGCAGTTGGGCAATTCGCTGGCTCTGCGCATCGACTACGTCGGATCCGGCTCGCATCGCACCAACGTTGGCGGCCTCTACAACACCGCTCTGACGCCAGGGCCTGGAGATGTTAAGCCGAGAGCGCCGTATCCTTACAGCATCCCAACCTTCTACGACCGCAGTATCGGCACCGCCAGTTACAACGCGCTGCAGGTGCAGTTGGATAAGCGCTACACAAACGGCTTCTCCTACCAGATCGCCTATACGTGGTCGAAGTCCCTGGCAGAAGACGACGGGTGGTTCGGCGTCGAGGGTCAGGTTGTTCAGAATCCCTATGATCCTAAGGCATCGCGCGGTTTATCCGGAACTAATGTTCCGCACGTCTTCTCTGCCAACTCGCTGTATGAGATTCCAGTAGGCCGCGGTAAGAGATTTTCTACCGGAAACCACATCGTCGACTACATTGTGGGCAACTGGCAGATCAACAACATCTTTACCTGGCGCAATGGTCAGGCATTCACAGCGCAAGACAGTGCTGATCGCGCTAATATCGGCGGCGGGGGACAGCGTGCCAATCAGGTCGGAAATCCGCACATTGGGAAGAAGACGATTTCGGAATGGTTCAATACCAAAGCGTTTGCTCTTCCCGAGATTTATACGTTTGGCAATGCCGGTCGTAACTCACTGCAGTCGCAAAGATTAATCAACCTCGATACCTCGGTCATTCGTTCATTCCCGTTCTGGCGCGAAAAACGAATTGAATTCCGGGCTGAGGCATTCAATCTCTTTAACCACCCGGTCTTTGCTGCTCCAACATCGGATATCAACAATGCAAATTTTGGCGTTGTCCAACCGCAAAATGGTCCTTACGGAAATGGTCAAGCTAACGTCAGTCGCCAGCTCCAAATGAGTGCCAAGATTGTCTTCTGAGAGCTGACTACATTCGAACTCCGGTCGAACAACAAGTCCAGCGCGGTCGAGCCTTCAAGGTCGGCCGCGCTTGCTTTTGTACTTAAGTCGATCCGCTGGTTTGTAGATATTGCAAAGAATTATCGTTGACGCGCGTACACTTGAGTAAGTCATCCCTCATGCACTCGAGGAACGACTTACAAGGTCACGCTAACCGCCCCTAAACGACTCTTAGCGCCCTTCAATGATTAGCTAAGTCTTTCAATATGAAATATATACACAATGAAGTGCGTACCCCCCTCCCCTGGGAGAGATATTCTCTACTTCTTCGCTATGGAGTTACGCAATCTTCTAATGAGGAATAGCCGCGAGAGCTTTTAAAATATCCCGGTCCGCAGGATTGAGGCGAAGAGCAATCTGAAGCTCCGTTTCTCCCGCATGAAAATCTCCGCTCTGACAGAGCGCCAGCCCAAGATTCTTGTGCAGCTTTGCCTGCATGGTGCAATCCCCACACAATGTGATTCCTTCTCGAAGCGCAGCGATCGCCTCGGCCCACCGGCGATCGTTGAAAGCTTCATAAGCCTGATTCCCCAGCGTATTTACTTGATTCAGTTGTTTTTCGCGTTGCTGCAATGCGTGGTAACGCTCCAGAAGACGCTTGGACTCCTGAGGATCCGTATCGCGCAACGCTTGGGCAAGACTGTATGTTGCTTCGCTCGAATTGGGATTGATGATTAACAGCCTGCGCCACACTGCGACTGCTTCCGGCACTTTCGATTCATTCAGGAGACTCTCGCCGAGCAGGTTGAGAAGCTTTTCATCATGAGGCTGCAGTCTCACAGCAGCTCGCAACAATTCGGATTCCTTTGCGTAATTGAATCTTTCTTTCTCTACCAATGCCCAGTAGAAGAAACAGTCCGGGTTCCTGGGCGCAAGCTCTAAAGCAAGCTTGAATTCCGCTGTTGCTTCGTCCAGGCGATGGAGATCCGCGAGAACACGGGCCCGGTTCAGGTGCGCCAACGCAAGCTTGGGAGATAGATCAACCGCTTTGGAAACCTCAGTCAGCGCACCATTCAAATCTGAGTTGTCGGCCAACGCCATGGCCAGGTTCAAGTGCGCATCCGTTGACTGCGGAGTCGCGTCGGCGATCTCGCGAAAGAGGGCAATGGCTGCGGGCAATTCGCCGATGCGGCCTTTGACCTTGGCTAGTGCCGTGAGCACTTCGAGATTGTGAGGTGCTGCTACGCGCGCTTTTTCTAGGACTATTTCAGCCTGCGCAAGTTGGCCTTGCGCAGCTAGCCTGATCCCCTGCGCCAGAAGATCAGCGGCTCTTCGATCCGAAGTTGATACCGGAGGCGCGACGGGACCTTGCGCCTTGATGGATAAATTTCCCCACACGAGTAAAACAACGGTTAGACAAGTCGACGCAAACCAGCGCTCAGGACGCCCCATTTCCATAGTAATCACGATACTCGTTCAGCATTTATCGCCGCTAGTATCAGTTGTCATGTAGCAGAAGATCAATAGGTTTTAAGAGCGATGACCGACACGTTGGGATCGGGCGCCTGCGGAGGAACATCGATCGAGAGCTTCCCTTCGGTCTGACGGAAAGTCAATGGCTTTCCATTGGCCAGAAGCCGAGCTGACATCACGCGTGCATCGATACCGGTGATCTCACAAGTAGCAGTCGGCCAGTCGAATACATGCACATAGAGAGACTTGTTCTTGGCCGTCATACGCAGCCCGGTCACACCCTGAACTGGTCCATACGTAGTGCCATAGATCGAGTCCCCATTGAGCGTCAGCCAGCTGCCGATCGCACGCAAGCGCTGTTGAAACTCTGGTTGAATCTGGCCGTCGGGCTGCGGACCTACATTCAACAGGAAATTGCCGCCGCGGCTGGCGACCTCGACGAGCCCTCGGATTAGAGTCTGCTCCGATTTGTACTCGTGATCGTTCTTGTTATAAGCCCATGTGTTGTTGATGGTCATGCAGGTCTCCCACAATCGGAAATCTTCCGGCCGGGGAACACTGTTTTTCAGCCGGCTCGATACAGATGGATCGATGCCAGTAAGCTTGATGCCTTTGGTTGGAATGGCTGTCGGGATGAACTGCTCTGGTGTTTCGTAATCGGCATCGACTCCGATGCGATCGTTGACCAGCGTTGCTGGCTGCAGATCGCGAATCATCTTGATCACGCGCTGCCCGTCATACTTGCCCTGGTCGTTCAGACCGTCAAACCAGATAAGCGCGGCCGGCCCGTAGCGGGTTAGCAACTCAGTCAACTGGAGCTGCATGTATTCGAGATAACTTGCCCACTCCGGCCGTTGTGGCTCGCCATGCCAGTTTTCGCTGGCCAACTTTGCAGTATCGCGGAAGCCCGGGTGATGCATGTCGGGAGGAGAATAGTAGAACCCCAGCGGCATGCCGTCATCTCCGCATGCTTTTGCCAACTGTGCCACGATGTCTTTGCCATACGGCGCGTTGGTGATTTTGTAATCGGTGTACGCGGAGTCAAACATACAAAAGCCGTCATGGTGCTTCGTCGTGAAGACCATGTATTCCTGCCCTGCTGATCGCGCCAAGTCCACAAATGATTGTGGATCGAAATTCACCGGGTTGAAGGTCTTGGCGAGCGCTCGATACGCAGCCTCGGTAATTTCTCCAGGCTTAGGCCTCATAATCGGCCAGGAAGCCTCCACGCTGGCCTGCGAATAGGGCCCCCAGTGGATGAACATGCCAAACTTGGCGTTGCGATACCAACTGGTGCGGTCAAAAGCCATTGCTTCGCCCCATCCGATGGTGGGCAAAAAGGGCAAAGTTGCGCCCGTTAAAGCAGCACGGAGGAATTCACGCCGGTTAGGTATATAAGCACTCATTTCGAGAAACATTAGAAGCCATCGAAAGCGGATGTCAAGAGAAAATCTGCCACGTATAAGAGAAAATACAATAAAACGTTCATTCAAAGACTCACGGCCGTTTTCATTATAAGCACTTAAACATCGTGGGCCTTGCCGACTATTACTTCAGTCCAAGTGGAACACTTCTTCCATATCGGCCCACCATTCGCCTTCTTTTCTGGTCGGCAACGGATCCTGGAGCGGTTCGATGACGGCCCACCACTCTTGGGTCTTTGGGTGGGCGGCCATGTTCGCCCAATCCGCTTTCAGGTCGCTGCCATGGTATTCAAAGTAGGTGAAAAGAAGGTCGTCCTTGAGATAGATCGAGTAGTTGCGCATGTTGCACTCCAGGATCTTCTCCAGCACTTCCGGCCACGCCGCCGAGTGATAGGCGCGATAAGCGTCGGCGCTCCCAGGCTTGAGTTTGATTACCATTCCAAAGCGCTTCATGGCATTTTCCCCTTGTTACAGAACGTTCAAATCGATCGATTTATTGCGGTGTATGGAGATTAATTGAGAGAAGCAACGATAGACAAGTGCTTAAATACGCTCTTGACGAATGTGAATACCGGAAAGTAGCATCAGTTTCTGTTATTTGAGTGCTTGCTATGCCGAAGAAACCTACACGTGCAGCCGACGAACTGGTCAAGCACGACATTGCTGAAAAACTGCGTAAGGAGATCATGAACGGATCGCTGCAACCCGGTGCGCGCATAGTCGAGGGTAAGTGGGCGTCAAAATTCGGGGTTGCGCAGGGTTCCATCCGCGAGGCGATCAATATTCTGGCGCAGGCAGGCTTTGTATCCAAGGCTTCCGGACGGAGCGCGCAGGTCATCCACCTGAGCGAAAAAGATGTAGCGCACATTTATCAGCTTCGCGGCGCGGTAGAGGGCCTGGCGGCGCGTCTCGCTGCGGAGACCAAGCCGGATCTGAAGGTGCTGCAGGCTACCGTCGATGTAATGCGGGAGTCAGCGAGTGCAGGCAATCTCGACAGCTTGCTCGACTGCGACTCCCTGTATCATTTGGAACTCTGCGAGCTTTCGCGCAATCCGTACCTGATCGAACATGCCCGCCGTATTCTCCTGCCATTCTTTGCCTTTGTGCGTATGCGCGTGGCGGCCAGCGGGCAGGAGACGTCCGCCTGGGATAAGGATCTGGAAGCACATCAGAGGATTATCGACCTGCTGCGCGAGGGCGAGGGCGAGGTTGCAGAGCAGTATGTGAGGAAGGCCATGGAGCGGTTTGCCAAGACGGCCTACAACAACTGGGAAAAGCGCCCTCATCATGCCAATTAGCCTTTCAGCGAAGTTCTGATACAGCACAGAAGCGCAGATTTGGACTACGGGAGATAGCCAAAAGGCCAACGATGCCGAATTGTACGATTCAATCCATCTCTACCATTGACGCGCGCTTTGCGCTTCCTGCGGGCGCAGGTACAGACTCGGTTCATACCAAATCTGAATACTCCATGGCTATTACCCGCCTGTCGACCGATCGGGAGATTACGGGGAGCGGCATTGCTCTTACGCTTGGAGACGGGAACCGGCTTGTGTGCGAAGCAATCGATCTCTTGGCCAAGCCGCTTGCCGGCCGGGAAATCAACGAAGTGATGTCGAACTTCGGAGAGTTTTCGCGCCAACTCGCGGACGATCCATCTTTGCGTTGGCTAGGACCGCACAAAGGCGTTGTTCACCTTGCGCTCGCTTCTCTTACCAATGCGTGCTTCGATCTTTGGGCCAAGGGCCGTGGGGTTCCCTTGTGGAAGTTGCTGCTGGACCTGACGCCGGAAGAGGTAATTGGAACGCTCGATCTGAGCTATGTCGAGGACGCTCTGAGCGCACAGGAAGCACTTGCGATTCTGCGCGGCAACCTGCCGATGCGGGCGGCGCGTGAGTCCATTCTGAAGAGCGGTTATCCAGGCTATGACACCTCAGTGGGCTGGATGGCTTACGACGATCAGAGAGTGAGGGAACTGACGGCACGCGCTATCGAGCGCGGTTTTCGGGCCTTCAAGCTCAAGGTCGGTTCGGCAGATGAATCACGTGACCTGCGCCGCGCCGCTATGCTGCGCGAGATTGTAGGTGACGGGGGAATTCTGATGTTCGATGCCAATCAGCATTGGAACCTGCCGGATGCGAGTCGTATGTGTCGTGCACTTGCCAGTTTCAAACCGATGTGGATTGAGGAACCCACTCATCCTGACGACGTCTATGCACACGCAAAGCTCGCGCGCGAAATTGCTCCGGTGAAAATAGCGGCTGGTGAGCACATCTCCAACCGCATCCTTTTCAAGAATTTTCTCCACTACGGAGGGGTTCATTTTGTCCAAGCGGATTGCACGCGGCTCGCAGGCGTGAGCGAGTTTCTTACGGTCAGCCTGATGGCCAGGAAATATGGGCTGCCGATCGTTCCGCATGTTGGAGACATGGGACAGATCCATCAGCATCTTGTGCTCTTCAATCATATTGCGCTTGGTCATGAAGCCATATTTCTGGAGCACATTCCACACCTGAAGGATTACTTTGTTTTTCCAGCAAATGTAACCGATGGCTTCTACAGAACGCCCCAGGAGCCGGGCGCTTCTACTGACATGATTACAGAAGCGAATGCCAGCAGCAGGTCGTTTTAGATGGCGTCTTCCTTGTCGATTGGAATTGCGCTTACACTGCTTGCCGGACTGATGTCAGGCAACTGCATGTTGCCGATGAAGTTTGCCCGGCGCTGGAAGTGGGAGAATATCTGGCTTGTCTTTAGCGTGATTTCTCTGGTCGTTCTTCCATGGGCCTTGGCTCTCTATCTCGTAGATCATCTTTTTGAAACGTATGAGGCACTTTCATTGCTTCAGTTGGCGACGCCTTTTGTTTTCGGAGCAGGATGGGGAGTTGCGCAGATTCTATTTGGAATCTCGGTGCAGCGCCTTGGTCTTGGCCTGGCCTATGCCATCATCATCGGACTGGGTGCTCTGCTCGGTACGCTGGTTCCGCTCATAATTCAGCATCGATCGCAGGTCAGCGAGCATGCGTTGGTTGAGATTCTTGCCGGAGTAGCAGTGATGATGCTTGGCATTGGACTTTCTACATGGGGAGGACAGGTTAGAGCGCGTGTCCATCGACAGGAAGCGCTCACGCAGCCCACGAGCGGATACTTCATCGCTGTGCTGCTTGCGATCCTATGTGGCGTGATGGCTCCCATGCTCAACTTTTCCTTCGCCTTCGGCCAGGATATTGCTCATCGTGCAACGCTTCTCGGCAATTCTGAGCTGCATGCCGCTTATGCGGTCTGGCCTATAGGATTGGCCGGCGGATTCGTTCCCAACCTTGCCTATAGCCTTTACCTGCTCAGGAAAAATGGGACATGGTCCGCGTTCAAGCCGGCGTCGATGGAAGTACTTTTGCCAGTTTTGATGGGGCTTCTGTGGATGGGAGCGGTTGCCCTCTATGGGATGAGCGCCACGTACGTTGGATCGCTTGGAACATCGATTGGCTGGGGACTCTTCCAGATATTCATGATTATGACGGCGATCTTCTCCGGCGTACTGACAGGGGAATGGAAGGGCGCACCTGTGTTGTCCAAATTGCTGCTTGCATCTGGTTTAGCCTGCCTGACAGCTGCGACGGCGTTGTTGGCGATGGGAAATCATCCGGGCTAAACGCAATACTCGTTCGCGGCATGCTACCAAGTTGCAAATGTGTCCCGCACTATTCCATGCGCAGGATTGTCATTGGATCGAGGCGGGATGCCCTCCACGCAGGCACGACACAGGCCACGGTTGCTACGAAAAGCAATGTGGCGGATACCAGCGCGAAGACCTCCGGATCGAGAGGTTTTGTTCCGTACAACATGGATACGATGAGCCGCGTTGCGCCCACACTGGCGACCATGCCGAAGACAAGCCCGATTAGCGCGGGCGTTAGCCCATCGAGTAATACCAGCCGCAGTACCTCGCTTCGCTGTGCCCCAAGCGCGATGCGGATGCCGATCTCGCTGGTCCGTTGCGCCACGATGTAGGACAATACGCCGAACAATCCCACAGCAGCAAGTACCAGCGAAACCGCCGCAAAGCCCAGCAATAAGGTCGCATTGAAGCTTTCATCCTGAGTGGATTTACCGAGCAGTTGATTCATGGTCAAGAGATCCGAAACGGGAAGATCATGATCCAGCTGGCCAATGATGCGTTGCACCGGCAGCGCTAGTTGTTCCACATCCTTGTTGGAGCGGATAACCAGCGCACCATTGTTGCCGAAACCTTCGTAAAGCGGCAGGTACTGCATGGGCTGGGGCTCCTGCGATAGCTGATAGCGTGTGTCTCCCACTACGCCAGCGACCACATAGATTCTGTTGCCGTCAATCTTCATGTGTTTGCCAAGTGGATCTTCGCCTGGAAAATATCGATCCGCGAATTGCTTGCTTATGACGACTTCACGAGCGCGGTCAAGCCGTTTGCTTGCGTCGAAGGTATGCCCGCGCAGCAGCGGGATGCCCATTGCGGTGAAATAGCCAGGGTCTGCCCAGCGCACCAATGCGTAGTCCTGAGTGCTGTGAGGCGATGGCGAATGTTCAAGGATTTCGAAGATAGTGTCGCCCCAGTAGCCGGCTCCTGGTACTACCTGCACAAAGCCTGCCGATGTTACTCCTGGAAGAGCACGTATCCGCTCGAACAGTGTTGAGTAGAAATTGACTAGCTGAGCTGGCTCTCTGTAGTGTGATCCAAAAAGATCCAGCCGCATGGTCAGCACATTCTGCGTGATGCAACCGATATCGGAGGAACGCAGACGCTGATAGCTTCTGAGCAGCAGTCCGGCACCGATGAGCAGCGCGACTGTGAGGCCTACCTCCAATGACAGCAGCACCTTGCGTAGAGTAGCTCGCGAACGGTCGGTGCTGAGGCTCCTGGAAGACTCCTGCAATCCTGCAAGAGCGTTTCTGTCAGGAACATTGCCTGAAGAAATGGCCATCGCGAAGAGAGAGCAAAACGCAACGATTGCCGCGGAGAAAGCTACGACGACGCCGTCAATGTGAATCGCTTCCACGCGGCTCATTTCCTGACGTGTCGCCACTAGCCAATGCACGGCAGCAGAAGCAAGAAGCAAGCCGAGCGCGCCGCCTGTCGCGGAAAGAATAAGACTTTCCATCAGGCGTTCGCATATCAATCTCAACCTGCCGCACCCCAATGCTGAACGAATGGCCAGTTCCTTGCGCCGAGCAGCAGCACGCGCCACCAGCAGATTCGCCACATTGAGGCAGGCAATCAACAGCACACATCCCGCGGCGGCGAAGAGCACATAGAGGGGGCGCTGCAAATCGCCAACCATGTGATCGAGCAAGGGAAGAGTTGTCGCACTGTTGCCGACGAAGGCCTGGTCCGGATGTTGGTCATGCACGCGCCGGGCGATGAGAGACACGTCGGCTGCTGCTTGTTGCATGGTAAAGCCTGGGCGCAGCCGGCCGATGACACGGAACTGATGATTGCCCAGACTCTCCATGGAATCAGCGGGTTTGTCGTGGTAGACCGATGTCCATAGTTGTGTCGAGGCATCAGGAAATGCAAACCACTGAGGCAGGATTCCGATGACCGTATAGGCTCGTGTATTCAGCTGAATTGTCTGATTTAAAATGCCTGGGTCGCCGCCAAAGCGCCGTTGCCATAATGCCCAGCTCAGCAACACGGTGCCGTTTGCGGAGAGGCGGTCATCGGCTTCGATGAAGCTGCGTCCCAGGGCTGGTTGTACTCCGAGAACGGGCAGCAGATTCCAGGTGCAGTTGGTTCCGTGCAGCTTTTCTGGGAGCGCGCCGTTGATGGCTGCGAGATTGAACTCGGCTGGGGTGATAGCAGCCATGTCGGAGAAGCTGTGATTCTGCTTTCGCCACTCCATATACATGCCGCTGGACACTACGCCATATCGACCGCCGCCAGCAACGTCACTTTCGTAGAGCATCAACAAGCGGTTAGGGTCGCGAAAGGGCAGTGGTTTGAGCAACACACTGCGCACTACGGTAAATAACGCTACATTGGCGCCTATTCCGAGCGCCATCACCAGGATCGCGATCGATGCAAAGCCGGGCGAACCTCCCAGTGTGCGAACACTCAAACGGAGGTCGCGCAACAAGCTCTCCAGCCAATTCCAGATCCATGTGGCGCGTGTCTGTTCTCGTAACAGCGCAGGATTGCCAAAGGTTCGCATCGCCGCGGTGTGGGCATCTTTCGTATTCATGCCATGCGCGACGTTCTCGGCAATCTGTTGTTGTAGATGAAACTGCAATTCGTCCTGCAATTGCGCGCCGGCCCGCTTGCGGTCAAACAGCATTGTTATCCGTATCGAGAGCATCCTGATCCAGCGCATGGATTCCTCCACTGCAACTTTATACTATGACTATCTACACTTGAGCTGTGTAGATAGTCAAGATGTCCGATTCATTGGCGAAGCCAGTTTGATCGGGAGGCCTTCCAAGATGGAGCGGGCTCGTGGCTCGAGTCCGATGTGCAACTCGAATCCCCGTGTTAGAATCCGCGCATAAATTGGAACGTAAATTGGACCAGGGAGACCGGGATATGCGAGGTAATCACTACTGTATAGCAGCATTCTTATTCGTGTGTATTTTCAGCAGCGGGCAGTTCGCGAGAGGGCAGAACAACGCGACCCCAGCTACGTTGACAGTGCATTGGGAAGAATTGACGGGCCCGGATTTCATTGAAGCAATCAAGCGTTCACAGGGTACATGTCTTTTGCCCTTCGGGATTCTGGAAAAACACGGGCCGCATATGCCGATTGGCTCCGATCTTATCAATGCGCGTTATGCAGCATTGCACGCGGCGGAGCAGCAATATGCCGTCGTTTTTCCCGAGTACTACTTTGGGCAAATCGCTGAGGCTCGTCATGAGCCGGGCACGGTCGCTTATAGCCGAGAGTTGCAATTGGGCTTGTTGCAGGCAACGACTGACGAGATGGCTCGCAATGGCTGCAAGAAGATACTGATCGTGAACGGCCACGGAGGAAACGTGAGCCTGCTTCCGTATTTTGCCCAGTCGCAATTGGACAAGCCGCACGACTATGTGGTCTATCTTTTCGACGAACGCACGCCGGCCAGCGGAGGACCCAAGAAGAAAACTACTGTCGATGCACATGCCGGCGAGAGTGAGACGTCGAAGATGATGGTCGTTCGTCCTGACCTTCTACACCCGGATCGGGCTGCGGCAGAGTCAGGTACCGACCAGCATCGGCTGAATCTGCCGGAGGGTGTCTATACGGGTATCTGGTGGTACGCTCGCTTTCCGGATCACTATGCAGGCGATGGTTCGGCGGCGACACGCGAACTCGGTGAATATCAGATGAAGTGGTGGATTGATTCAGTGAGCAAGGCTATCGCCGCGATCAAAGCCGATGATGTAAGCCTCAAACTGCAAAACGAATTCTACGAAAAGAGCGCACATCCATTGGATACTCCGCAATAGGCAGAGCGGCGAGTTGATTAATCCCACCGTGAGACCTTCCAGCTTCCGTCTGGAGATTTGGTGAAATGGAAGTTCTTGGATTTAGGAGCAACGTTGAGGATAGGCCCACTCTTGGGAATAATCGTGACCTGCTCCGTGCATGCCATGGTTGGTGCTTCGGCAGTTCCGGCCGGCGCTTCGGTGCAGGTTTCCTTGGCTTCAAAGCTCTTCGCTGATTCACACCAAGGAGCGAGCCGTTTCAGTAGGCCGCCGTATGCGCCGTTGAAGATGTTTTTGCATTCATTGGTGTTTTTGCCTGAGGCCTGTACGTAGACACTCTTGTAGGCATTCACCGCTACTCTCAAAACATCCGGATCGGGTGGTCCGGCGGCCTTGGCTGGAGTCGACGGAGCGGCCGCTGGTGGAGGTTGCTGCGCCACAACGGGAGGCTGGGCCTGAGGCTTGGGCCGTACCGTCACAGTGATGGATTGCAGGGTTACGTTGCCATTGGCGATAAGTTTGTAGGTCGTAGTCTGGTCCGGCTTGACGGCCCTGCTGCCGATTGGACCCACAGCGCCAATTCCATCGATCGAGACCGAGGAAGAATTGTTGACCTGCCAACTGAGATTGGCATAGTCCCCGCTCTCGATTGAAGTCTGATCGACCTTGAAGTAACCAACGGACGGTGTGATCGCGAGCATTTGCGCATTAGCACTCGCGTTCTGGCCAGCGACGATGCTTACCTGCTTGCCTTGGACCGCGGTGTAGCCATCGAGGACAGCTGAGATAGTGTGGTTCCCCGGAGAGAGTCCATTGACTGCGTAGTTGCCACTGGCATCAGCCACGCCGGCGTGCTGGCCTCCATCAAGCGAAACACGCGCTCCCGGGTTGGTTTGGATCATCAGGTTCCCAACCGTAGGCAGAGGTGGCGGCAGCGCGGTCAGATTGAATGTATCGGCGGTCTCTGCATTCAGAGTAATGGTGATCGGCTTCTTCGCGGAATCTACAAATCCGGGCGCCGAATAGCGAACATTGTGGGTTCCGACTTCCAGCGGGATGCTCTTTCCGTCAGAAACCATCCCTTTGTAGACATCGTCCACGAAGACCTTCACCTTGGGAACATTGCCGCGGACTGCGAGCGTGCCGGACTTGCCGACAGGCGGCAGCAGGGAGAGCTGGGCGGGGTCGCGATACGTTTCCCCGGCGCCGACAGTAATGTCGTCGCTGAAGGGCGAGTAGCCATCTTTGGATACCACCAGTTTGTGGGCGCCGGGTTTCACTGTGATGGATGCGTCACCCTTGGCATCCGCCTGGACCGGCGGGTAGCCTTCGACGGTCACCTGTGCTCCCGGGGGCGCTTTGGCGATGACGATGTGCGCGTCATTTGAGACTACGACCGGCGGCGTTTTTTGAGATTTCCACCATACGAAGCCACCTGCGGATGCCGCAATCACACAACCAGCGATGAGCATCCAGATCAAGGCGTTGCCGCGATGCTGAGGTAACGGCGCATCTGGGGTAAGTTGGTCGAGCGCTGCGGTCGAACCCTTGCTCGGCGTGCGCGCCAAGTCCTCTTTGGCGGACTTGGCAATGCGCTGCCAATCAGCCTGTCTCTTGGGATCGGCGTACTCCACCCATTCGGCGGAACCTTTAAGCGCGGCGAGAGCTGCTTCCGGCTCGCTTCTGAGCAGTGCGGCACGCGCCGCGTCGATAGACTTGCCTACAACTTCCTGCGCAAATCCGCCGCGCTCAGTTTGCAGCCGCTGAACCTCATGATTTAACTCGAAAGAATCGCCATACGCTTGCACAACTGTCTGGAGAGATTGCAACCCGGCGGCGAAGTCATGCCGCTGCGCAGCTTCCCGGGCTGTCGTGATGGCTTGAAGGGTGATCTGCTTCTGTTGGCGTTCTGCCTGCAGGGAAGTAAGAATTTCCTGAAGGGAGGCGTTCTTGGGAGCGGTTGCGAGATGCTCCTGCAGAAGCTGAATCGCCTCATCCAACTGACCCTGCTCGCGCAGCATGCCCACGCGCTTCTGCAGCAATTCGAGTTTCCGCGCCGCAGCTACCTGTTGTTCGCGAGCCTCCTCGAGCAAGTGGGAAAGGGAAGTGTCGTTCGTCGCGCGAATACCTGCTTCAAGAGATCGGATCGCTTCTTCCAGGCGTTCGTCGCGTAACAGTGCCCGCGCTTCGGCCATGCAACGTTCGACGATTGAACGGCGCTGCCTGCCTGCCTGCTCCTCCCGCGCGAAGGCTAGCAGATGCTCGATATCCGCCTGAGCGCCGAATTCGATCTGAAAAGTCTCCAGTATTCCAATAGCCTTATCGAACTGCTTGGCGTCGATCATCTCCCGCGCTTTACGTAGAGCATCGGCATGGAGCTGTTCTACGCGTTGTGCGTCGGATTGCTGCCGCAATGATCGCTCACAGGCGATCAGCCGTTCTTCGCCGGGCATTTCTTCGATCGCTTTTTGAATGAAACTCAGCGCATCCGCAGGAGATGTGGCAAAGAGGTCGCGCGCACTCGCGATCGTGCTATCCACAAATCGTTTGGCACTGAACTTGCGCGCCTGCGCATCGACATCCATCTTCAGCCGGTGCAACATGGTCTCTGCCGGCAGCTTGTCGATGGCGCGATTCAGCAGGTCTACGGCCTGGTCGTAATTGTCAGCGCGCAGAAAGTCGTTAACGCGCTTTTGAATCTCATCGAGTAACTGGCGGCGTTCTTCATGTTCTTTCGCCCGGGCCAGATCTCTGCGTAGTTCATCCACGCGAGGATGGGACGAATCGATGCCCTCAGCTTCTCGTAGAATTTGTTCCGCCTGCGCAAAGTGCTGTGCTGTCAACTCACGGCGGCCATTCTCCACAACTTCCAGCAGCTTGCCCAACTGGGCTTCAGCCTCGGCTTGCCGGACGATTGCTCCACGTGCTGCGAGCAACCTCACATTCTCTGAATCTTCCTGCAGCGCCCTGTCCAATATCCGTAGTGCGCCAGTGATATCACCGCGGCCTCGGACCACCTCGGCTTCGCTCAGAGCGCTCTGGCTCTTTTCGCTGCGGCGTTTCTTCTCTTCTACGGCTTGAATGCGTTCCGTGAGCTCAGGAAAGCTTGGATCGAGCCGTTGAGCATCTTTCAGGAAATTGATCGCGTCCTGAAAGTTGCCGGCCGCTAACGCCTGATCGGCCTGACCGATCACCTCGCGCGTACGCTCGGCGCGTTTTAGCCGTTCTTGATGCTCGCGCACGAACTTGCGCAGCTTGCGCACCTGAGTGTTCGCAGGGTCCAGCTTGATGGCTTCATCCAGCAGTTCCAGGGCAGGCGCGTACCGGCTCTCGGTCGTCAATCGCTCCGCATCGTCGAAGAGCTGAAAGACGCGGCTCTTCTTCAAATCTTCAATGACCTCGTGGAGTGCATCGGCGAAATCCTCGGCGGATGCGTAGCGGTCGAAGGGACTCTTGGCCAACGCCTGGTCCATGATCGCGTCCAGCGCCGGGGGATAGTTGTGCAGATGAGTTCCGAGCGAGGTGTGTGCCTCGTTCACAATCTTGTAGGAAGCTGTCGCCTCACTTCCCCCAAAGGGGAGATGCCCGGTCAGCATCAGGTACAGCATCACTCCGGCAGAGAAGATGTCGGCACGGCCATCGACTGCCTCGCCCTTGAACCGTTCAGGCGCAATGTAATGCAACGAACCGATGATCTGGCTGGTTTGGGTGAGCCCGCTGGTCTGGTCCAGATTCTGAATTTTCGCGATGCCGAAATCGATGATCTTGGCTATACCGTCCGGCTGGACGATCACGTTTGCCGGCTTGATGTCGCGATGGATGATGCCTTTTTCGTGGGCGTGTCCCAGTGCAGAGCAGACTTGCTCAATGATGCTGAGTTTTGAAATCAGGTCTTCCGGCTTGCCGGCGGCAATCATTTTATCCAGGGGTTCGCCTTCGACAAACTCCATGGCGATGAATGGAAGGCCGTCTTCAACCCCCATTTCATACACAGCGGGAATATTAGGATGACGAAGCGTCGCGGCCCGCGCTTCCACCTGGAACCGGGCAAGCCCTTCCTCCATGGCAGACTTGAAAGGCCTCTTGATGGCCACACGTCTGCCCAGATCTTCGTCCTGGGCTAAAATAACCTCGCCCATGCCCCCGCGCCCGAGAACTCGAATGATCTGATACTTGCCAATTTTTCCCGTGGAGGTTGCATCCATGATCTTGGCCAAATTCCCATCAAAGCAAAAATGGTTGCCGGGTAATCAAGATCAACGGTCCCGGCACCGAAAAGTAAAACATTCCCAAGCGCTGCAATGTACTCCCAAAAACGGTATCACGCCATTGCTCGAGTAGCCAATACAATCGCATTCGACGCAGTACTCTTGTACCCGAATTGCCAAGTTATTCCGGAGAAGTTGTCATCACTGGTACAACGCTTTACGATGACCATTCCGGAGTTTTCCCATGCGTCTCACACCCCCGATCGCTGTCGTCGCCCTGCTAGTTAGCTTCATCCCACTCAACGCGCAGCCGCCGGAAAAGGCGCCAGCTCCTACGGCGGAGCAGATCAAAGCCGCCGCGGCTATGCCTTTCCGCAACCCTGCGTTCTCCATTGAACAACGGGTCGACGATCTTGTGTCGCGTATGACTCTAGAGGAAAAAGTTTCGCAGTTGATCGATCGCGCGGCTGCTATCCCGCGCCTGGATGTGCCCGAATACAACTGGTGGAATGAAGGTCTCCACGGCATCGCCCGTTCCGGCTATGCGACGATGTTTCCGCAAGCCATCGGCAATGCGGCTACCTGGGACGCTCCGCTGCTTCAGCAGATCGCAACTGTTACCTCCACCGAAGCGCGTGCCAAGTACAACGACGCCCTGCGCCACGGCAACCACGAGCGCTATTACGGCCTCACCATCTGGTCGCCAAACATCAATATCTTCCGCGATCCGCGCTGGGGCCGCGGGCAGGAGACCTACGGCGAAGATCCATACCTGACCAGCCGGCTCGGCGTGGCTTTTGTGCACGGAATTCAGGGCGACGATCCCAATTACTTCCGCGCCATTGCCACGCCCAAACATTTCGCCGTCCATAGCGGTCCGGAATCCACTCGTCACAGAGCGGACGTTGAGCCGAGCGCGCATGATCTCTGGGACACCTATCTGCCGGCCTTTCGTGCCACCATCACTGAAGGTCACGCGGACTCCATTATGTGCGCCTACAACCGGATTGATAAGGTGCCCGCATGCGCGAACAAGGTCCTACTCGACGAAATTCTCCGCAAAGCCTGGAAATTTCCAGGCTTTGTCACCTCCGACTGTGGTGCCGTGGATGATTTTTCCGCGAGCTATGGCCACCATTACTCCATCAACAACGAAGCGGGTTCAGTCGCCGCTATCGAAGCTGGGACCGATACCGATTGCGGAACGGAATACAGAGATCTGATCAAGGCCGTTCACGACAACCTGATCAAAGAATCTCAGCTGGATGTCTCCATCAAGCGCCTTTTTACCGCGCGTATGCGCCTTGGCATGTTCGACCCTCCCGCTCAGGTTCCGTTCAATTCAGTTCCATTCTCGGTTGTGAACTCGGCCGAAAACCAAGCGCTCGCACTTCGCGCCGCTCGTGAATCGATCGTTCTGCTCAAGAACGAGCAGCATATTTTGCCGCTCAATCCAGCGGACCACCACAGGATTGCCGTGATCGGTCCGTTGGCTGCCTCACGTATGGTGCTCGAGGGCAACTACAACGCCATCGCACGCAACCTTGCGCTACCCGTCGACGCCATCGCCGGCGAATTCGGCAGTGATAGCGTGTTTTATTCCCAGGGCTCGCCATACGTGATGGGAGGAGAAGTTCCCGTGCCGCGTACGCTTTTTCATACTGCAGCGGATGCTGCGATGAACGGCCTAACTGCGGAATACTTCTCACGCCCAAGCTTCGATGGAGCGCCTGAAGTCACGCGCGTCGACAAAGAGATCGATTTCAATTGGGCTGACGCCAATCCGGTTCCGAGTCTCTCTGCCGATACTGGGAACGAAAGCTTCGCTGTTCGCTGGACTGGCACTCTCACCGCGCCGATTGCGGAAACGAATAACTTCCAGATCCATCTGCCCGCATGCTATCCATGCGGTAACAAGGTCAGATTCGCAATTTTTCTGGATGGCCAGCCGCTGAAGCCCCTTCCACCCGAGCCGCTTCCCGCTGGATCTAGGGTCCCGCGTAGTGAACGAGACCGGATGTCAAACCCTCACTATGCCATTGTCTTCAAAGACGACAAGCCACATCAATTCCGCGTCGAGTATATCCAAAGCGGCAAGATCCCCGAGGGTGGTATCAGTTTCGATTGGAACCCCAGGCGTCAATTACTGCAAGACGAGGCGATTGCCGCTGCGAAGAAAGCCGATGTGGTGATCGCCTTCGTGGGCCTTACGCCGCGCCTGGAAGGAGAGGAGATGCGTGTTAGCGCCAAGGGTTTTGCCGGCGGGGACCGTACCGACATCGTCATTCCGGACGTTCAGGAAGAACTCATTGAAGCAGTAGCCAAGACCAGCAAACCCATGATCGTCGTGCTGCTCAATGGGAGCGCCCTGGCGGTCAACTGGGCACAGCAGAATGCAAAAGCAATCGTGGAAGCCTGGTATCCAGGACAGTCCGGCGGTCAGGCAATCGCAGAAACTCTGAGCGGCAAAAATAACCCTGCGGGCCGGCTTCCCGTCACCTTCTATACCGGCGTGGATCAGCTACCTCCCTTCGAGGACTATGCAATGGCCAATCGCACCTATCGCTACTTCAAAGGGAAGCCTTTGTATGCGTTCGGTGATGGCCTAAGCTACACAACCTTTAGCTATTCCAATTTGAAGGTTTCCACTGAAAATCTCCAGGCAGGGAGTGCGCTCACAGTGGATGCGGATGTAACAAATACCGGGCCTCTCGCCGGCGATGAGATTGCCGAACTCTACCTCACGCCGCCGCAGATGCCAGTAGCACCAAAGCTGGCGCTCGCCGGTTTTAAACGGGTACGTCTCGATGCGGGAGAAACAAAGCATCTGACGTTCGAGCTTGATTCGCGAACTCTTTCCCAGGTCGATGACAAAGGGGTGCGCGCTGTGTTGCCGGGAAGCTATCGGGTATCGCTGGGTGGGTCTCAGCCTGATGGAGATGTTGCGGCGGGAGTCAAGTCAACCGACTTTTCAATTTCAGGAACACAGGAGTTGCCACGCTAATTTTCCTGGCCCGAAGTTTGACACTACTTCGGCTTGGAAGATATAGTTTGACTCGCCAATAAATGATTCGTTTCGAGTGAAAGCGATAACATTCAGCAATTCCTTCACTCTGATCGCGATGGAAGTTCAGCCCTCACCACATTCCTCATCAATTCCCATCGGCCCAGCTGGTGGCAGAGAAATCCGGATTAAAGGAATCAACTCAATGAGTTCTCGTTTATCTTCGTCTGCAGCTGCCGCAGGTACATTCATCATCGGGGGAGAGCTTGCTGTTAACCGTCTTGGCTATGGAGCCATGCGTGTTACGGGTCCGGGTGTCTGGGGTTTGCCACCCGATAAGAATGCGGCGCTTGCAACTTTACGACGGGTCGCAGAGCTGGAAGTCAACCTTATCGACACGGCTGACTCCTACGGCCCAGGCACGTCAGAGGAATTGATTGCCGAGGCGCTGTATCCCTATCCACCAGGCTTGGTGATCGCGACCAAGGGTGGGTGGGAGCGGCCCGGTCCTGGCCAGTGGACGCACAACGCCAGCCCCAAACACCTCATCGCCGCGCTCGAAGGCAGCCTCAAGCGTCTGCGGCTCGACCGCATCGACATCCATCAACTTCACGCCCCAGACAACGCCGTCTCCTTTGAGGCGTCTGTCGAAACGCTGGCCAAACTACGCGAACAGGGCAAGATCCGCCATATCGGCCTGTCGAACGTCACTCGGGAACATATCGAGCGCGCTCGCAGGATCGTTCCCATCGTCTCCGTGCAGAATCGTTACAGTTTTGCTGACCGCGAGTTTGACTACGTTGTCGACTATTGTGAGCAGAACAACATTGCTTTTCTACCCTGGGCGCCGCTCGGGCAGGCGAAAGAGGCACACGACGCGATCAATACAGTGGCGAGGGAACTCGGCGCAACTGCGCTTCAGGTCGCTCTGGCTTGGCTGCTCAAAAGATCGAAGGTGATCCTGCCTATTCCAGGAACTTCTTCGATTGCGCATCTCGAAGAGAACGTTGCCGCAGCAGCGATCGAATTGCCCCAAGGTGTTTATGACACGTTGGCCGCTGTGGGCCATCCGCCGGTAAGCCTGCGTGGATGAAACCACGAAACCTATAAAATCTGCCAGACGTATTTGATTTCTTGTCGATATGAACAAAAGCAGGCTTGTACCTGGAAAGAGTGTGATTTTGTGTATTCCTATTCAGACTCTCATCCCGTCACGCCAAACGTAGATGAGGCACAATTTGATTGAAACTTCGGCTCGAGCTGTATTTAATTGCGCTAGCATAATTAAATCGAAAACCGGCTGATGTGAACGGGTCCCTCTTATGAAATTAACGACGCGGCCCAAGGGCAGAGTTCGAGGAATCAAGCGCATCGACCTGGCGTACGTCGAACTCGCGTCCAGCGAGAATGCCCGTGATATCAATCGTGATATCGTTCTTGAGATCATTCGCTCGCAGCAGCCGGTCGCGCGTGCAGATCTGGCTCGTTCGTCTGGACTGCAGCCCAGCACAATTTCCGCCATCGTCGAGCAGTTAATTAAAGAGAAATGGGTCTCGGAAGGCGCGATATCACGCCTTCCTCGAGGGCGTCCTTCCACGCTGCTTTCCCTCAACGAAGCAATGGTCATCCTGGTGGCCGACGTGCGGCCCAATCAGGCGATTGTCGCCCTTATCGATCTCAATGGACGTTTTCTAGCTCGCGAGGCAGTTCCACTGGTCTCCGAAGCCGCGCGCTCTGTCGACAGGATCATTGAGTGCATGCAATCAATGCGCTCAGCTCATGATGGCCGTTCCTTTGAAGGTATCGGTATTAGCTTGCCAGGCCGCGTAGATCCAGAGTCGCAACGGCTCATTCTCGCACCCAACCTCAAGTGGGGTGACTACGACATCAAGAGAGCGATTGAGCGAAAGATGCAGTTGCAGGTTGAGTTGGCTAACGCCGCCAATGCCTGCCTGCTCGCGGAACTTTGGTCAGGCCGTCTTGATGGAATTCGCGACGCTGTTCTGGTGACGGTATCCGAGGGCATAGGTGGAGCAATTCTTGCCAACGGACAAATCATCACCAGCCGTAATGGTCTCGCGGGCGAATTTGGTCATAGTCCGATCGATCCCGCCGGGATGCTCTGCGGTTGTGGACAACACGGCTGCTGGGAGGTTTTCGCATCCTCGACTGCATCGCTTCGTTACTACAAGGAACTCAATGCCAGGAGCAAGATTGTCAGTGTTTATAAATTGCTTCAACTGGCAGACGAAGGAGATGTAATGGCAATTGCAGCCATTAGTCGTCAGGCCGCGCACATTGGTCGTGGACTCAGGCTGGTTACGGCCGCGCTTGCGCCAGAGGTAATTCTCATTGCTGGAGATCTCACGACCCAATGGAACCGGTTCGGTCCGATCATTCAGATGGAGTTGGAAAAGACAATGCTCGCTGGCTCCGCGCCAACTCTCGGTATTACCAAAGATGGAGAACTCTCCCGTCTTCGCGGTGCTGCGGCAGTCGTGCTTCAACGTCACTCCGGCTACAACAGGTCTTCTCACCCTACATCACGCAATCGATCGCGAAGCAAAGCCGCCGTCGCAAAATAACTTCCATTGCTCTTTTCATATTTCGGAGGTTTGCCAGCTATGCACTACCGTGACGCACGAACGATTGCCGGTTCGATTCTGTTGTCGTTCGCGTTCATTGGTCATGCTGAGACTGGCGCCGAGGGCTGGCTGCGTTACGCTGCATTGCCTCCGGGGGCAGCACAGCAGTACGAAAGAATTCCTCGTCATGTCGTGGAGCTTACAAACACAGCCTCGGCGCACAATGCAACGACCGAGTTCATTCACGGATTCAATTCGATGCTTGGATCGGACATGCAGCTCAGCTCATCCAAAGGTTTTGAAGATGCTGTCCTGATTGGAACTCCTGGCGAAATAGAGCGTATTCTTCCCGAATGGAAAATCTTACCGGTTCTTGCAGCCGAGTGCTTTTTGACCGCGCCTTTCGCCAGCGCCGGTCATAGATATTGGATCATCGCAGGCGGCTCCAGCCGTGGTGAGCTTTACGGTGTCTTCCACGTCCTCGAACAGATCGCACAACAAAAGCCACTCAGCGGCGATACGGAATGCCCGTCCTCTCCGATTCGCTGGGTTAATCAATGGGACAATCTCGACGGCTCCATTGAGCGCGGTTATGCGGGTCGTAGTATTTTCTTCGACCAGGGCCACGTTCGTTCCGATCTTACCCGTGTTGGCGACTACGGCCGCCTGCTCGCCTCGGTCGGGTTGAACGGAGTGACAGTCAACAATGTCAACTCCGACCTTCGCACACTCGAGCCGGAGATGATCCACGAGTTCGCACGTATTGCGGATGCTCTTCGCCCATGGGCCGTACGGATGTCACTCTCAGTCGATCTATCAAGTCCCGAGGCTGTAGGGCATCTCCCCACATTCGATCCTGTAGACCCCGCCGTCTCCACCTGGTGGCAATCCAAAGTCGATGAAATCTACAAGGAGATTCCCGACTTCGCGGGCTTCGTTATCAAGGCAGATTCAGAAGGCCGTGTTGGTCCATCGAAATACGGCCGCACTCCTGCGCAGGCGGCCAACACGGTGGCTCGCGCGCTTAAAGCTCATGGTGGAGTGGTGCTCTATCGCGGTTTTGTTTACAACAACCATCTGGATTGGAAGGACCTCAAGGCCGATCGTGCCCGCGCAGGGTACGACAATTTCCACGCGCTCGATGGAACGTTCGAGCCCGATGTCGTCATTCAGATCAAGCACGGCCCTATTGACTTCCAAGTCCGTGAGCCAGTCTCGCCGCTCTTCGCGGCTCTGCAGCATACCAGCCAGGCCATCGAACTCCAGGTCACGCAGGAGTACACCGGACAACAGCGTCACATGGTCTTCCTTGTTCCGATGTGGAAGACTGCGCTCGATACGGATCTCCGCGTACAAAATCGCAGCACGCCTGTGAAACAGATTGTCCAAGGTAAAAGCTTCCATCAGCCGCTCGGCGGTTTTGTCGGTGTTGCCAATGTCGGACTTGATGTCAACTGGCTGCATCATCCCATGGCCATGGCCAACCTCTACGGCTTCGGCAAGTTAGCATGGAACCCGGACTTGAGCACCGAGCAGATCATCGACAATTGGACCCGCCTCACCTTCGGCAACAACCCCAAAGTTGTCTCTACAGTTGCGGAGTTGCAAAGCAGTTCTTGGCACACCTATGAGCAATACACAGGCCCACTTGGCATGGGTACACTTACGAATATTTTGGGTGTTCACTACGGCCCCGGTATCGAATCTGCGGAGCGCAATGGTTGGGGGCAGTGGTTTCGCGCGGACGGCCAGGGCATTGGCATGGATCGGACAGTTGCCACAGGGACTGGCTATATCGGGCAGTACCCACCCGGGTTAGCCAGGATTTACGAGTCGCTCGCCAGCTGTCCTGATGAGTTGCTCCTCTTTATGCATCATGTTCCCTATGATTATGTGCTGCACAACGGCAAGACTGTGGTCCAGTATGTCTACGATGAACACTACGCCGGCGCCGCTACCGCAGCGATGTATCCAATACGATGGGAACAGCTTCAGGGTTTGGTCGACGATCAGCGCTATGATGAGATCCTCAACCTGTTGACGTACCAGGCAGGCCATGCCGTCGTCTGGCGCGATGCTGTGAATCAATGGTTCGAGCGCGTCTCCGGCATACCTGACAAGCTGGGGCGAGTCGGTCACTTCCCGGGCCGTATCGAAGCGGAGTCCATGCAGGCAGATGGATACACGACTGTTGACGCCACACCGTGGGAGACAGCATCAGAAGGGAAGGCTGTCGTATGTAATCGGCAAACAACGTGCAATCTTGCCGGCAGGCTTGAGCAGCAATCCGGCACATACAACATTGCCGTCCAATATTTCGACCTTCGTAGTGGAGCCTCACGATACGAACTGCTGCTCAATGATCAGCCCATCGCCCACTGGATAGCTGATGCCAGCCTCCCGCCAGCCGTTGTCGACAAGCATCTTGACGGAAGCACCAGCACACGCTTCACCGTTCACAATATAAGCCTCAAACCGGGTGACAGGATCACTCTGCGTGGCACTCCAGACGGAGATGAATCCGCGCCTGTCGACTATATCGAGATCACAGAGAAGTAGAGAGTCATTACTGCATGGGTGTCTTATCCGTGCGCCAGCTGACCACATGGTATTGTGCCGGCGTGTCTCCGACGTTACGCAGCCCATGCAACACATTTGAAGCGTTGAAAATTACAGAGCCCGGGCCAACTTTTTTCCATTCACCGTTTACCAGCGCTTCGACCGTACCCTTGTCTAAAAGCACCAGTTCTTCGTTCGGATGTTTATGCGGCGGGTGTGGTTCCTTTCCAGGATTGAGTGTCGTGACATGCATCTCCAACTCATCCAGTGTTGCGGTCGGTCCCTTGACGATCGATCGCATTTCTCCCACCGCGGTCTTCTGCGCTTTGAATGTATTCCAATCGAAGACCGAAGCTCCGATCATCGGTTTAGCCGCGTCGACGGCAGCCAATGCGCACAACGTTCCACTCACTGAAATGAGGCAGACTGCCCAATCCCTTTTTGAGAACATGTAGTTCGCCTTTCGTTGGAGTCGCTATGTTTTCAAGTGCGCCATTTGCGCCTTGAGCTGTGCCTGGATCACCAACTCCGCTGCCAGCAGACACTGTGCCTGATTCTGGGCAACATGTGTACGGTTCACAACGTCCGAGACAAACTGCGTGCCGAAGGGTAGCGTCAGATTGTTGCAGTCGATATATCGTGCTTCATTTCGATCAACAAGAAAAAGGTTGTTCCCGGATTTCTTCACGGCAACGTCGGTATATTTGCGCACTTCGATATACCCCTCCGTACCCAGTACGAATAAGCGGCCGTCACCCCACGTTCCCAGTCCATCCGGAGTGAACCAATCCAGGCGTACATAGCCAAACCCACGATCACCGCGCAGCATCATATCGCCGAAATCCTGAAACCGCGGATGGTCAGGATGATTCACATTTGCAACCTGAGAAGCCACCACTTCCGCTTTTGTGGATCCCGTGTAGTAGAGGAACTGGTCGACCTGGTGTGATCCGATATCGCAAAGAATGCCACCGTACAAATCGGGATTCCAGAACCACTCCGGACGGCCCGAGCCTCCTCCCGCGTCTCCATTTCTTTGCGTGATCTGATGCGGAGCAATGTTGATCGTCTGAATTACGTGTCCGATTGCACCCGCCTGGATTAACTCTCCTGCCTTGACCGCGGCCTTTACTTCAAGCCGCTCACTGTACATAATTCCGTAAATGCGGCGTGTTTCAGAGATCGTTTTGCGGACTTCGGCAAGCTGCTCCAGAGTGGTGATGCCTGGCTTGTCGCTGAGAAAATCTTTCCCATGCTTCATTACGCGCACGCCCAGCGGAGCTCTTTCATTGGGTATTGTGGAACTCAGAACAAGTTGAATGGAAGCATCATTCAGAATTTCATCTTCGTTCTTCACAAGCTTTGCGTCGGGATATCGCTTTACGAAGGCCGCGAGTTTGTCTGGTTCCTGTCCATATGCGGAAACCAATACACCACCACCGCGCTGCATCGCTCCAACCATTCCGTAAATGTGGTCGTGGCTCATACCGCACACCGCAAACTTGATCGAATTGCGCGGCGTAACGTCCGGCTCTGGTAGAACCGTCTCGTGAACGATCATGCTGGATTCCGGACGCCCCCCAAAGGCTCCTTCCGGAAGAGAACCGATCAGTCCTGCAGCGCCCATGGCTTGGACGAAGGAGCGGCGATTCAAGTCGCGATTTTTCATCGTTTCACCGTTCTGAGTTTTAGAGGATGTCAGGAATATTTGCCGTGCCAAACTTAATGCATAATGACACCTGCACTGTAAGTCATACGTGATACCTTCGGCAAATCTCCGTTATCGGCTCATGCACGTGATAGAACTAATTCTTGAATGGGACAACAAGGACTGGCCAGCAACGACTGAACCTTTCAGGCTTATCAACTCATCCTCTTGGGAGCAACGAATGAAAGATCAAATTCGTGTAGGCATTGTCGGTGCGCGCTTTGCGGCGCGGTTTCACTGGGAGGGATTACGCCGCGTCTATGGCGTTCCAGTCGTGATTGTTGGCGTCACGTCGAAGACACCCGAGGCTAGAGATGCATTTGCACTCGAGAAGGGAATTGGCTCTTTCGCAAGCTTTGAGGAGCTTTGTGCGGCAGTCGATGTCGTAGACCTCTGTACCCCGCCGTCATCGCATGAAGAACTTGCTGCGCAGGCGCTCGCCGCAGGAAAGCACGTCATCATCGAGAAGCCACTTACCGGTTACTACGGCCCGGGAACAAATGATTTTCAGGGTAATACATTCTCGAAAGAGATAATGTTGCGGGAGGCAGCGGCAAGCTGCGAACGCATTCTTGACGCCGCCAGATCCAGCGGTAAGCGGGTATGCTACGCAGAAAACTGGGTCTATGCTCCGGCTATCCAAAAGCAGAGCGAGATCATCGCAAAAAGCGGCGCCCAGATCCTCTGGATGCTCGGCGAACAATCGCACTCGGGATCGCATTCTCCGTATTACGGCTCATGGAAATTCTCAGGTGGCGGATCGATGGTCGGCAAAGCGTGCCATCCACTCAGCGCAGCTCTCTATCTCAAACGAGTCGAAGGGGAGGCACGGCAATCTACGCCAATTCGGCCGGCGACCATAAGCGCTCGCACACATGAAATTACCCGTTTGCCAACCTATCGTGACGAGGGATTTCTGCGCACATCGTATGAGGACATCGAGGACTACGCACAGCTCCACGTCAAATTTTCTGACGGCACAGTCGCGGATATTTTCTCCTCTGAATTGGTGATGGGCGGAGTTCATAACTGGCTTGAGGTTGTCTGCAACAATCACCGCACGCGCTGCAACCTGAATCCCATCGACTCGCTAGAGACCTACAATCCCAGAGAAGATATCCTTCAAGACGTCTATCTCATCGAGAAGCTCGGCACTAAACAAGGTTGGAGCCACCCGGCTCCAGATGAGGCCTGGCAACATGGCTATCCCCAGGAGTTTCAGGACTTCATGGAGAGTATCTATTACAACCGTGAACCGCTCTCGGGGATAGAGTTGGCGCGCGACACGATAGCGGCCATCTATGCAGGCTATCTTTCAGCCGAGCAAGGCGGCGCAGAAGTCGAGATACCCGCGTAAGTGGGGGTGGGTTTGATGCGAAAGCACCGATCGCGGGAACGACGATCGTCGCGGTCTCAATGTCTATTTTGATTATCGCCCCGTGTAGGGACGCGACGAGTCACGGACGACGAGAGTTGCGGGCAGACGCACCTTCGATACCGTTGAAGTACTGCCATGCGCAATACGTTCAAACAGCACTTCCACCGCCCTGTGGCCAATCTCATATGTCGGCTGTACTACGGATGTGATGCGGGGTTGGAAAAAGTCTTCCGCGATGAGTTCGTCAAAGGTGGCGAAGGCCATACTTTCCGGGGTGGTAAAACCCAGCGAATACATACTTTTCAGAGCGCACAAGCCCGTCACGCCGTTGGTCGCGAACAGGGCGGTGGGCTTGGGCTTTTGCCGTAAAAAACCTCGCTGGCAAACCGCATGGATATCGTCCATCTCAAAGCTCGCAGACCAGATAAGTGACGGAACCACGGGCAGGCCGGCATCTCTCAACGCGCGCCGGTAGCCACGAAGGCGCTCCTGCTCATTGCGGAGCGCAAGCGGACCGGTGATGATGGCAATCTGTCGATGTCCCAAGGAGAGCAGGTGCTTCACGCCAAGCTCGGCGGCGCCATTGTCATCAACGCACACAGAGTCTGTATCTAGTCCCTCAGGCAGGCGATCGACACACACCACTGGCGGCCCGGCAGCAATCGCCGCAACGCTTTCGGCAGACCACTTGAAATCTCCAGCCGTAACGAGCAGGATGCCGTCTACCCGCTGGCGCAACAGAGCAAGCATGTCGACTTCGAGTTCATGACTGCGCTGCGAATCCAGCACAATCAGGAAATATCCGCGTTCTCTGGCAGCCGATTCAGCTCCTCGAACGATCTTCGGAAAAAAGGGAATGGTAATATCTGGAACCACAATGCCGAGAGTGTGTGTGCGGTTCGTTTTTAGGCTTCGAGCAATCAGATTGGGCTGATATTTCAGGACGCGAATCGCTTCCAGTACTCGGCGACGAGCGTCCTCGCTGACCCGCGTCGAACCGCTGATCACATTCGAGACCGTACCGGCGGAGACACCGGCTAGTTTCGCAAGCTCTCTTTGTGTCACCATTGCATATCAACTGTACAGTGAGAATGACGTAAGCGAAAATTGGGGTCGGCGATGCGAGCGAATGCGTTTGACAGCAGCATCTCCAGCCTCATAGATTGATTGCGTGTTTGAGACGTCTCATATTGCCCTATTTTAATGTTTTCGACAAGTGACGCCTCAGCGATTGGAGAACATCATGGAGCACGAATTCATGGAAACGGGTCCGGCCAGGCTAAATCGTCGCATGTTTGGCGGCCTCGTAGCCGGGTCAGCAATGGCTGCAATTGCCGGCAGCGCATCCTCTCTGCGGGCGTTAAGTCCTGAAGAGCGCGGACTGGCCTCACGCTATGCGACCGGAAATGGGGAATGGTCATACGACGTTGTTCCCCACTGGGGGAAGCTTCCGGAAGGGAAGCAATTCGGGGGAACGCACGGCGCCATCAATAGCGATAAGGCAGGCAATGTATACGTCAGCACGCAGAGCGAAACTGGCGTACTCGTCTACGATTCAAATGGCAAGCTAGTGAAGACGATTGCCAACCAATATCCTGAGGTCCATTCTCTGCATTACAGTGTCGAGGACGGGAACGAATATTTCTACGCTACAGTGCAAAAGGGAACTCCGGCCGAGAACTGGCTCGTTGTGAAATTGAAGATGGACGGCTCGGTGGTACAAAAAATTATCGCTCCTGCTGAAGCGGGCTTCAAGGCCCCCAACGAATGGAGAGTGACATCGGTAGTCACCGGACCAGATGGCTCCATCTACGTTGCAAACGGCTATGGCGATTCGCGAATTTTTCGTTTCGATAAGAAGGGAAATTACCAATCGGCCTTTGCAGGAAAAGGAACCGAAGACGGCAAGTGCGATTGCAGTCATGGACTGGCCGTGGATACCCGTTACGATCAGCCGCTTTTACTCGTTTGCGATCGAGAGAACTTTCGCCTCAGCCATTTCGACTTCGACGGAAAGTTTGTGGGACACATCACGCATCATCTACGTCGCCCTTGCCAGGTGAGTTTCCATCACGATTACGCCATCGTGTCAGAGTTGCAGGGACGTGTCACGATTCTAGATAAAGACAACGTGCCGGTAGCCTTTCTTGGAGACAATCCGCAGAAGAGCCAATGGGCAAACTACGGACTCAAGCCTGCGGATATACCCGTCACCGTATTTAGTGCCGCCCATGGATGCTACATCGACCGTGACGCCAATATTTTCGTATCCGACTGGAACCAGACGGGCAGATTGACCAAGCTTAAACGAGCGGCGGTCTAGATCATCGACAGTGCGAAAACGCCTCAGTATACTGATATGAGACGTCTCATCGTCGACACAGGAGCAGATGTGAAATTCGGTCTAAAGGGTGAAGTCGTCAACCGCAGTCTCCATGTTGTCGCACTTCTGTCAGTGAGCGCGGGCGTGATCGCTCTTGCAGCAATGTCGATTCAGTCACCTGTCTCAGCAAGTCAGTCCGGCGCTCAAGCGCCTGTGCCGAGTGCTGCAGGGGATGCGCATCCTGAATTTCCTCAGGGCCAGGGGCGTGATGCTGTGCTTAAGCTCTGTGTCCGGTGTCACTCACCCAATATCATCCTAGCCAACGGTCAGGATCGCACCGGCTGGGAAAGCACCATCTCCAAGATGGTTCGGCTCGGTGCCACAGGCGATGATGAAGACTTTACCGACATCGCAGACTATCTTACAGCAAATTTTCCGCCATCTACGGTAGTTAAAATTTTTGTCAATATGGCCACCGATAAGCAGTTCGCTACAGCCCTGGGCGTGAGCGACGACGAAGGCAAGGCTATTGTGGCTTACCGGGACAAGGTCAAGGGCTTTAATTCAATCGACGATTTGAAGAAGGTTCCCGGCGTAGATACAAAGAAGATCGATGCCAACAAAGACCATCTGATTTTTGGTACGGTCGCTGCTAAACCGCCGGCCAACTGAGAGATTCAGGTAACGCATCTTCAATCTGACTTGTAATCCAATATTCTGCTTCCAGATGTCCATGGGCTGGAAGCCATTTATACGTCGGTGCATCCAGCAATTGGTTGCGTTCTACCATCTCACGGCGCGACTCTGGAAAGGGAGAGACTCCGAACTCCATTCCGCGCGTGATCGTGCGGCCGTCCCATGGAGAGCCTGAACGGCTGCAGTTTTCTTCCCATATTCCGAGCCATGGAAAGTTGGCACGCTTCCAGATATAGCCAAATGCCAGCTTGAATTGGGGCGCATAGGCTATGAAGTAGGCGTCGTCTCGTTGCGTGTCTGCAAGGTGCGCGGTATAGCCGCTCGCCGGGGCTGTTGGATGCATCTGGCGCAGGTCTGCCAACTCTCCGTCAGGACGAGGAGCCATCGGCCATATGAACTCGCTTCCTGGTCTAAGATAGGCAGCGAAACCTGGATCGGTCTCGGAGACAATAGAACGAACCATCGAGGCACGAAACTGCGTTGTCGCGGGGTCGAGGAAGGGAGGGCTCAGGGTCACGTGCTGTGTCCAGGCCAGAGGACGATCCATAGCGCCGAGATTGTCTACCGTCTCATGAATCCGAACAAGTTCACCGTGTAGATGAAGAGACCGTGTGAACTTGAGCTGTGCTATCGGGAGCGTTGTTTCAAGAAAAAGCCCGTCTGCTTGAACCGCTATTTCGTATCGATTTACGGAGCTCTCTCCATGGACTGTCAGGCCTGCCGCAGCCTCTTCCGGAGAAGGCCCTCCAAAGATGTCGAGACATAGATTATGGCCCATGATGCCAACGAGTAGCTTGGCGTCTGGACCGGTTCCAAACTGGCTATATTGATTGGGGCCGAAAGCAGAGGGTTCCACGGAAGTCCAATGTGGAATCCAGAGCGGACTGACGCCTGCTCGCTTGTCGTGTACCTCGGCAATATGGCCGCCCTCTTGGAGGACGGTCACACGCAAGATTTCGTTTTCAAGCTGAACGGCGCGACGGCATTTGAATAGAGCTTCTGTCACGATTGCGCGGCCTTTAGGGAAGATTCTTCAACCATATGTTGCGATGACGAATTTTGAGATCGCCGGGTCCTTCAATCTCCAGGGCGATCACCCCTTTCGCACGGCTGTACTTTGAATCCGTGTCGACCAGCACAGACATGATGTGCCCATTGATGATGTGAGTCAGCATGTTACCGTCAGCGATAATCTCAACCTGATTCCATTCACCGGGTTTAATGAATGCTTTCATCTCATCGCCTGTACCAAGCAAAGCGAGCAGCGTTGGTTTTTTGCCTGGCTCTGTGGCAACCACCTGGCCACGCCAGGCGATGATGCCGCGCGGTGAACTCTGCTCATAGAGCTGGCCGGTGTACTTATTGGCAAAGTCGAAATCCGCCTGATAGCCGGAGAGGTTCCACTTGGCATGCTTCTGGTCAAGGGCGAGTTGTTTCCGCCGACGCTCGCCCTGTGCCGGTGGTACGTCGTCGGGCACAGGGCTTAGGTTTGGCTCTACGTGAAAGCTGCGATATTGGACGCCTCCATTCGCACCCTGACCTTCCAGTTTCATTTCCAGCTTGAGTTCGAAATTTGCAGGCTCACCGCCGCGCCAGATGATATTCGTTGTGCCGGAAGGATTCGCGGGACTTGATTCACCAACGATGGCTCCATCTTCCACATGCCAGACGCCGGTATCTCCATCCCAATCCTTCAGCGACTTGCCGTCGAATATCTGAGTCCAGCCGTCATGATCGTCAAAATTGATTGGCTCAGGCTGCACAAAGTGAAAAACAGGGGGCCGATGCGTAGCAGGTTTTGCCTGCTGTGCAGTTGTCTGCGCTGCAGAAAACAACGCAGTGCCCGCAATCGACGCTGTCAACAAAATGCTGCGGGCCAATGAAGCTATCGTGCAAGAAGTTAAGGCCATTTTTCCCTCCGGGAAGGAACCGCAGATGCAATCAGGCAGTCGCGATCGTTTCCCACTGCTTCGTTTTTGCGGATTTCAACACTGCATCGGTAACATACTCGGTCGCCAATCCATCTCGGAAAGTTGGTGCCGCAGCGACACCTCCATCAAGAGCAAGAATGAAATCTGCCACCTGATGAATGAAGGTGTGCTCGTATCCGATCTGCAGCCCTGGAACCCACCAGTTTTTCATGTACGGATGGTCGCCATCGGTGATGTGAATGCTCTTCCAGCCGCGCAGTTGGCCTTCATCGCGATAGTCGAAGTACTCCAGCCGATGCAGATCATGTAGATCCCACGTCGCGGACGCGCGTTCGCCATTGATCTCCAGAGTAAATAAGGCTTTGTGTCCGCGGGCATAGCGCGTCGCTTCAAAGAGCGCCATCGATCCATTTTCAAATCGACATAGAAACGCGCTGGCGTCGTCGATCTTCACCGGTTCGACATGGCCTGTCAGGCTATGTTTCCGCTCTTTGATAAATGTTTCCGTCATTGCCGAGACTTCAACAATGGGACCGTTCAGCCACAGCGCCATATCGATGTTGTGTGCCAGCAGATCGCCGGTCACACCGCTGCCGGCAACGGATGCATCCAGCCGCCATAGACCTTCGCCGCCTTGCGGCAGGTCCTGAGAGATTGTCCAATCTTGCAGGAATTGGGAGCGGTAATGAAAGATGCGCCCAAAGCGATCTTCATCCAACAGCTTCTTTAGCATAACCACCGCAGGTACCCGCCGATAGTTGTACCAGACCATGTTGGGTACGTTTGCCGCTTCCACGGCATCTACCATAGCCCTCGCTTCTTCCGCGGTGCGGCCCAGCGGCTTTTCGCATAGCACCATTTTTCCTGCCTTAGCGGCAGCAATGGCAATCTCTGCGTGTGTATCGTTTGGGCTGGCAATATCGATCACATCAATATCCTGGCGAGCAACCAGCGCACGCCAGTCTGTCTCAATGGATTGATAGCCCCAGTTCTCCGCGAAACCCTTCGCGCGATCAGCATTGCGCGCACACACCGCTTTCAAGATCGGCTTGTAGCCGAGATCGAAAAATCGCGGCGCCTGCAAATATGCATTGGAGTGGGTACGCCCCATAAAACCGTACCCGACGATTCCGATATTCAAGTCTTTCTTCGACAAGCTATCTTCTCCGCGTGTTAGTCCCAGCCATGCGCATCGCGCACCAGAATCATGGTTGCCAGAATCTTCACCCATGTCTCAGGAGCAGTCATCATTGAGTTTGGGAACATACACCCATCCCAGCAGATATGTCGGTACGCGCGCGTAGGCGACCCATCTTCGTTGCGCATCCAGAGCCCGGCAATCTCGACGATATTCATCTTGCCGTTAGGATCGTCTGGCGGACAGTGGCGACCCGTCTTGTCATGGGATCCGGAGCCTTTCACGGTGCCATCATTCTGCGCAACATGGAAGTCGATCGTCCATGGCCGCAGCGCATCGGCTACTTTCTTCAGTGCAGCTTTCAGCACACTCGTATCGGACCAGTCATAGTCTGGAGGAAGTATCCGGCTCTCGGGCGAGTTGTAGCCCAATGTGTAGAGCATGGTGTGTGCCATGTCTGCCTGGAAGCCAAGTGTCTGCGGCCTGCCAACCTGCTCAAGCAGCTCGACCATATGCGTCCAGCCATGCATGCCTCCCCAACAAATCTCACCCTCGGCAGCGAGCCGTTCGCCAAAGCCTTCCGCGATAGTGCAGGCTTCACGAAAGGTCGAAGCAATACGCTTCGTGTTCTCTGTCGGATTTTCAGCCCACGCATGCGGCCCCTCGGCAGAGTCGATGCGTATGACACCATACTTGCGGATGCCAAGATCGCGCAGCTTCTTGCCGATAGCGCAAGCCTTGCGCACCTGCGTCAGAAAGCTCGCTCGTTCCACATCCGAACCCATCGCCGAACCTCCGCCGACCGGCGGCCACACCGGAGCAACCATCGACCCTGCAACGAGATTGTAAGAGGCCAGCTTATCCGCAAGCGCCTTCAGATCGTCATCGGTTGAATCGATATCCGTATGTGGCAACGAGAGAAAAAGATCAACGCCGTCGAACTTCGTTCCATCGACATCCGCAGAAGCGGTGAGCTTCAGCATCGTATCAAGGTCGATCGCTGGTTCAGCGTCGCCGCCTTTGCCGACAATCCCCGGCCACATTGCATTGTGCAGGGCAGGGAACTTGTGCTTTGCAGTGCTCATCGTCATTCCCCTTTAGATGTCCTTGCGCAACGGTTCTGCATCTGGATTGCCAGGACCAAAGTGCTTCAAGATCACCAGCGGATCGGTCTTGCTGGGGTTCACGATATGCACGCCTTCTTTCGCCGCCGCGGCGGTAACGAAAAGCTCATCCTCGGTGAGTTCACCAAAGCGAATCATCGACGGAGTTGCAACCGCGGTTCCGCCGAAATCGCCGTACCCCTGCGTCAAGATCAATCCATAGGCAGCGCCGTCTTTGATAGTTACACTGCGGCCTGGCAGCACGGTCAATTCTTTCGCGGAATAATACTTGCCGCCGTACGTGACCCAGACTTCGCGATATCCGGCATCTTTCATCTCTGCTTCGGCGCGAACCGGAACAGGATGCCGCTTGTTGGACTTGCCGAATTCCGGGTTCACATTAGCTTCCCAATCCAACATGCTGATCAGGTAGTCGAGATCGTGATGATATTCAGGCAGCACATCCTTTACCAACAGATCCCACGGCACGATGCGTCCTTCGACTTCTGACTGGAACATCGCGAACACATCGCTGTTTACCTGCGGCTCGTATGTCACAAGCGACCCAGGCGCATGCAGAATCCCCGGATCAATCTGCCAGCCGCTCCCCGGCTCAAGCCGGTAGGCCCGTGCGTGGAAGATGATGCCATTGTCGCCGCGGTTCCAGTTCTCAAGACACTTGCGAATGTCGTCCTTGGTAGTGCCCGGCTCGAGGCCCATGTAAGTATGCGGGAAGTTATTGAAGATCTGGTTGTATTGCGGAGGGAAGTAGTACGCCTCCGGCTTCCCCTTGAACCCAACCTTGTTGGCAAACTCATCGCTCTGGTGCATGTGGTGAGGAATCGGCCCCATGTTGTCGAAGAACTTGCAGAGCAGGTTGAAGCCGCCCTCGCGCTCCATCTCATCTGCGCCAAGCAAAAGATCGCCGGCTACTTCGACTGCTTCCTTCAAAAGAAACCGCTTTCCGGCGGAAGGATGCACATAGCTCAAGCCTTCATCAGGAGTCGTCGCCGGTCCATTCGAGGCTTTGGTGGTTGAGTAGAACCAACGCTCGTTGATTCCGCCCCGGTGTCCACCAAAGGCATATAGATCATCTGGATGAAGCTTCAATCTTCGGCCAGGAATCATGAACGAGCGCGGGACCCAAGTCGGCTCCAGCCGAAGCACTCCTTTGCCTGCGTTGACTGCATCCTGAACCACTGCGCGATCTAGCATTGCGAATTCTCCTGATGAATCATCTTGCGGTTTGTCGAGTCTCTGCTGTCAAAGATTGGTCTTAGTGTTCCAAGCCAATTCCGAATGAATACAGCACGTCGTTGTGGTCGGTAAAAAAGGCGTGGCTATCGCCGACTGCAACGCCTGACAGGTCAGCATAGGTGGGCACCTCGTCCTTACTGGAGTACAACTCGGCGCCGGTTTGTGCATTCAGCACATGCAAGATAGCGTGCGTCGTTGCGTTACCGCCCGCAAGAGCAACAACGATACCGTTAGCAACGCGCGGTGGAGCGGGGTTTACCATGTCCTGCGAAGCCCACACTGGCTTCAGCTCAGGCTTGCCGCCGGCATCTTCTACCTTGAACGCGATCACGCCTCCGTGCGCGTTTGTGCCGTCTGTTTTCACATTGCCATCGTTCAGTGAGAGGCCGGCGGAGAACGACGCCAGAACCCAGGTTGTGCCGTTCTTCTCAATCCAGCTCGCAAAGCCATCCCAGCCATGTTTCTCACCAGGCTTTGTCAACGCTGGAGTTTCGTACAGAGGCGTATGATGATCCGCTCCGCCCAGCGACTTGGCATCGAGTAGCGCGAGAGTGCCGTCTTTGCCCGGCGCCACCACGACCTGCTTTTCCTTGAAAGCAAAAGTTATCGGCGTGACGCCTGCATAACTAGCCATCCCACCCTCAGGTGTATACCAGTCATCCACCTTCATATCTTTTCCAATCGACACTACGCTGCCTGGATGAGTGTCGACGTTTGCGTCCGTTGTACCGGCGGCTGTAACCAGAATGGACGCTCCATCTGGAGTGATTGCCGGTCCTGTGATCGAAATTGGGCGCACTTTTTCTGTTGCGTAATGGGTGACAGGGTACTCGGTCGAGGTCAGGTCGATTGCCCACAATCCATTAGGCACTCCACCGCAATCGCGCCCGGTCTCGGTAAAGATTGTCTTGCTGTTGAAATTAAGGCCATACGCTCGTCCATTCGCCGCCGGAAGAAACTTGACCGGTGCAGCGAAGTCGGCGCCGGTGGTCATTACCTGTTCATGCAGAAAGCCATCAGGCGCCAGTACGTAGATACCTTTCAGTCCGAAGTAGCCTCCGCCGGGTGCGACGCCCAAGCGACGCTCCGTGGGCTTGGCTGCAGGTGGGTCAGGTGGCCTCGGTGTGCCCGGCGGACGCCGCCGCCGCGCCGCAAAGTTGATAACGATCGGCGGCTCCATCAGCATGTTCATGCTGGTAACACTGCATCCTGCAGGCGCCTTCTCGAAATTGAATTGCTTCTTCCAAACCAATGACCCCAACTCGGAGTCCACCGCGTAGACAGTATCCGCAGAAGCCCAGTAAACCAGATCTTTAAATCCCTGTGCATTGATCAGCCGGCCTGCAAGAAGCGGTTCACTGAACGAACGCTCGCCCTTCGGTGATTGTCCAAGCTTGATCTTCCAGAGAAACTTGAATTTTGCTGCGGCGCTCTCCGGCGACAGGCCCAACTCGTCTTTTTGCCAGCCGTTTTGCCCAATATCTGAACCTGTCAGGGGCCAATCACCCCGCTGGTCCTGGGCAAAGGTTGCAGCCGCGCAGAGAAGAGAACCGGCGCACAAAATTGTGCACGCCCGTCTCAATACTTTTCTATTCACGTGTAAGCCCCTCAATGGTTATCCGCCGAACTGGTGAATTTACTTCAGACCGAAGCAGTAGATCGTTCCATCAAACGTTCCAAACATGACTTTGTCTTCAGCTACCGACAGACCTGCTTGATGGAGGAATGACACAATCTGATTACCACTCGAATAGAGTTCTTTGCCGGTCACCGCGTCGAGAGCAAAAAGCTTCGCTGGGACGGATCGCTTGATGCGTTCTTCAGCGCTGAACAATCCGCCGACGGCATCATTGGCCTGGCCTGTAAACTCGCCGCCCGCCAGCACAAACACCACGCCATTCTCAACCACCGGTGGTTCAGCGGTCATCATATCGCGCGATTGCCATGCGGGTTCGAGTTCTGCCTTGTCGCCCTTCTCCTTCAGCTTCAAAGCAATAATCCCGCCGTTGGGTGTGGCGCCGTAAGACTTGGGAAACTTGACCGCGGTCTCGCCGCCGGTCGGACCAAGGATCCACCGGGTACCGCCCTTTTCCCAACTGGCAAGGCTGCCCCACGTTCCCTCGGTCTGAAAATTCACATTTTTGTTTGAGTAGAGTTCGCTCCGAAACATCGGCGTTTCATGGTCGGCGCCGCCCAGGGATTTACTATCCATTACGAAATAGCGCCCCTCTTTTCCTGAACCGACAAGGATGTCCCGCCCTTTGTACGGAAACACAACAGGCGTGGCATTCATATCCAGGTCGCGCCTGGTCAGCCACACATGGTTGCTCGGCGAGTAGTAGTCCTTCAGCGTCAGTTGATCGTTGGAAAAAGTGAAAGCTTCCACGCTGGTTGAGAGCCTTCCAGCAGCGGCATCATATGGACCGTCACCCGACTCAAAGTAGATCGTTCCATCTGAACCGACAGCCGGACCGGCTGTGCCCCACAAGCCGGCTTGCGGCGGTGCAGATACGGTGAGCTTTTTGTTGGCGAGGTTTACTGCATAAAGAGCGTTCGGCACGCCTCCGCATCCCTGGCCGGTAACGGTGTAAATGACGTTGTTGACCAGGTTCAGTCCATACGGCTTCCCATAGGGCAACGGAAGTACCTGAATCGCAGGATCGCTTTCCTCACCTGTCGAAAGATCGATCGTGCGCAGATATCCGTCACTGGTGAGCACATACAAGCGCCGTACAGGAGCATCGATAGGTGAAACCACCGGCGTTGCGCTTAGAGCATTGGTGCAGATAAAGCCACTGCCTTCACCTGGTTCCTGTGGTTTTTCGGATGCCCATTTCAGCTTCGTCTGCCAGACGACTTTTCCATTCTCTGCATCGATTGCATAGACATCGTTTACCGCTCCAGCCAGAATCGCAAGCGTCCGGGCACCATCTGCTGTTTTCACGCCGGAGACAATCAGAGGTTCCCGAAAGGTCAGCATTCCCATAGGCTTGGTGGGGACCTTTACCTTCCAAAGCAATTGCAGCTTGCCGGCATTATGCGGCGTGATCTTTGATCCAACGCGTTGCCAGCCGTCGCGCGCTGCGTCGCCGCTGCTCGTCAGCCATTCTGATGCCGACTGTCCATGCGCTTGACTGAGCCATAGCAGTGCACAAGCCGCCACGCCCGTTGACATAACGACAGTGCGCATTCCATTTTTAACCTTTGTAAAAGACATCAAGATAAAACCCTCTGATCGACATGTCCAACGCGACGCAACATCAGCAAACTCGCCCTGCGGCAACGCGGCTAGGAAAAACAGCCCATTTCAAAGTGCCAAATTCAGGCTAGGAAATCTTCCCGGTCCCAAACGGTTCCTCACAGAAAAAAACAGAAGAATATCGGCACATCGGCGAGCCCCGCGAAACACTCGCCGATGTGCCTGAAAGCACCGCAACGCTTAACAAACGGTGCAAAATTGAGACGTCTCATTTCGAGCCAAATACTAGCCGCCGTAGTTGAGAAATGTCAATCCATTACTTTTTCGTGGCTTGCCGGTCGATCCAAAAGGTGGCCCGGCGCAAGGGGTGGGACGATCCGTCGATGCATGGAATATTCTTCGAATTGCCGCCTGGAAAGAACTCATTGCCAGGGGAAACCAGAGGGTGGCCAGACTCAAGATGGGTGGAGCAGGAAAAATCAAACAATCCGGGGCATTCCCGCGCCGTCTGGTATATCGAATTCCCACTCCATTCCACTTGGCGCTACTGCCTGTCGTCATCGGGCTGCTGTTTCTGTCTGGTTGCAAGCCGCCGGTCCCAACGGGAAAGCCCGTCGGACCCGCCGTTACCATCACTGTCCCCCTCGGCTTGCCTCCAGTGCCGATACCACCCGATAATCCTCCTACCGGAAATTCGATCGCCCTCGGTAGGCAGCTCTTTTACGAAACCCGGCTTTCGAAAGACAATTCGCTCTCTTGCTCCTCCTGTCATCATCCGCAATTTGGATTTACAGACGCGCGCGAGCTCTCGTTGGGTGTCGGAGGTACATTGGGCGTGCGTCATGCGCCAACTCTGGTCAATGTTGCCTACATGCCCGCTCTCTTTTGGGATGGCAGAGCCAAAAGCCTCGAAGAACAGGTAGGTAGTCCTATCTCCAACCCCATCGAGATGAATCAATCTCACGATGCCTCGATCGCGAAGCTCGAAGGGGATCCGGCTTACAAATCGCTCTTTCGTAGCGCCTTCGGCACCGACGACATTACCATGGAGAGAGTTGAGAACGCCCTCGCCAGCTTCGAGCGTACGATTCTCAGTGGCAATTCGCCCTTTGACCAGTATGAGTATCGGCACCAGAAAGATGCTCTGTCTCCAGCCCAGGTACGCGGTCTTGCCGTCTTCAAAGACCCCTCGAAAGGCAACTGCGCTTCCTGTCACACCATCGGCCGCAACTATGCTCTGTTCACCGACGGCGAGTTTCACAACACGGGTGAAGGAGTTGGCGACAACGAAGATTTCGCCGACCTCGGCCGATTCGGGGTAACCAAGGTGCAGAACGATCGTGGCGAGTTCAAAACGCCCACGCTGCGCAATGTGGCCATCGCCGGTCCTTATATGCATGATGGCAAATTGAAGACGCTGAAAGACGTGGTGGATTTTTATGCGGGGCGAGGGAATTCCAACCCCTATCTGGACAAACGGATGACCACCATCACTTTGTCGGGGCAGGATCGAAGTGACCTGGTCGAGTTCCTGAAGTCTTTAACGGGAGACCTTCCGTCTAACCTAGGTCCGCCTAGTACGCTTGTCCAGACAAGATAGTTCGGTACCAGAAGGGCTTGCCTTGATGAAACTCTTTAGTTCGTTTTCTTTCTGTGGCCTTTGCTGTTGCTTTCTGCTTGCGATCGGCTGTTCGCCGGCTGCGAAGAAAGCCGAGCAGGCGCCGAGTCAGCAGCAGGAGCCAGCGGTTCCAGTCTTTAAGGTAGACGCCGCGACCGCGGGTTCAATTTCAGGAACCATACGCTACACGGGTAAGCTGCCCACTCCAAAGAGGATCGACATGAGTGAAGACCCAGCCTGCGTAGCCGCGCATCACGGCAAGGCTGTCGATGAGTCCCTTGTCGTATCGCCAAACAGAGCCCTGGCCAATGCATTCATTTACGTGAAAGCAGGTCTTGAAGGCAAGCGCTTTGAAACCCCTTCAACCCCCGTCACCATCGACCAAAAAGGCTGCTGGTTCCATCCGCGCGTCCTCGGTATCCAGACAAATCAAACCCTGCAGATTGTGAATTCCGATCCCGTAACGCATAACATCCATCCCATGGCGGAAATCAATCGCGAATGGAATCACAGCCAAGGCGCTGGCGATGCCCCCTTAGGCCGCAGGTTCGTCAAGCCGGAAGTCATGATTCGCGTCAAGTGCAACATTCACAGCTGGATGCATGCGTACATCGGCGTCGTAGACAATCCCTATTTTGCGGTCTCCAAAGATAATGGCAGTTTTACCATCGCAAACCTTCCCCCCGGAACCTACACTCTGGGCATTTGGCAGGAAAGCCTTGGCACCCAGGAACGCCAGATCACCGTCGCTCCGCATGCAAACACCTCGGTCAACATTACCTTTAAGGGGCAATGAATCCATGTCGACACGAAGTCTCTTCCTGCTGCTGGCAAGTGCCTGCGCAATTCTCACATCCTGTAAGTCCAATCCGCCTGCCCCTGCGGCAGAAGAGTCTTCCGCGCCCCGTATCTATGTCACCAACGAAGTCTCAGGCGACCTTACCATCATCGACTCAGGCACGCTCAAAGTAATCGCGACGGTGCCACTCGGAAAGCGCCCACGCGGAATCCACGCCAGCCCCGATCACAAGACTCTCTATGTAGCCCTGAGTGGCACTCCAATCGCGGGACCGGATGTCGATGAGAGCACATTGCCTCCTCCGGATAAGAGCGCAGACGGCATCGGGGTTTTTGACGTGGCCCAAAATAAGATTCTTCGCGTTATTCCCGGCGGTTCCGATCCTGAAAACTTCGATGTCAGCAACGACGGCAAACAACTCTACATTTCGAATGAAGACGTGTCTGCAGTGAGCATCGTGGACACCGCGACAGGCAAAGTACTCAACACGATAAAAATGGGCGGCCAACCCGAAGGCGTGAAAACCAGCCCTGACGGTAAGCAAGTCTTCATCACCTCTGAAGAAGATGGCACTATCGCCGTTCTCGACCCCGCGGCGGCCAAGATCGTTTCAACCTTCAAAGTGGGCCATCGTCCTCGTTCGATCACCTTTTTCCCCGATGGTTCACGCGCTTATGTCAACGCGGAAAATGATGGGGGCGTCGTCCTTGTCGACGCTGTGCGCCACACGATGCTTAAGCCGGTTTCTCTCGGTAAACCCGGCGTCATCAAGCCAATGTCAGTGTTGCTTTCGCCGGACGCAACCCGGCTTTACGTCAGCACGGGCCGTGGACAGCAGGTGTTTACCGTCGATACGGCCAACAATGCGGTGCTTGGTTCCGTGACGGTAGGGAAGCGCCCATGGGGGATAGCTCTCTCGCCAGACGGCAAAACCCTCTACTCTGCTAACGGGCCGTCGAATGACGTGACCGCGGTAAATCTGGCCACCAATACTGTGGCAGGCAAAGTTCAAGCGGGATCAGGCCCGTGGGGAATCGTCGTTTTGCCTCGATAGCCGTAGTTGCGATATCCGCACTTCTAGGCGAAGAGAGAGGGTCGTAACCCGCACTCTTCGCCATCTTCTTTTGTAATTGATACAGAAAACTAAAATCGTAGTGCCTATAAGACCTCAATCGGTATATAGTTTCTGCTTTGGATAATGAAGGCAAGTTTTACCGCCCGAAAAGGGCTAACCAATAATCGAGGTCTAAGTCATGGGGCTCACGCCTGGAAGTCGCAAAATTGCAAGCTGGACGATTGTTCCTCTTACGATTGCCGCATTCACCATCGGGATAGCGATGCACACCATTCGTCCGGTTGAGGCAGGCCAGACTGCATCGAATGAAGGACGCAGCATCACGTTGGGAGCAGCGCGTCCCGGCAACCTTTACGCAGTCACCCTGGGTATCAAAGATCCCGCGCAGCTTCAGGGCAACGACGCTGTTCATGTCACCATCAATGACGCTAAAGGCGAAGTCGAATCCAAGTGGCTGCACGCTGCCGACCTCGATTTTTATCTGACACTCAAACCACGCACGGAAGGCCCCGTCACCGTAAAACTGTCTTCTGCTTCAGGCGAACAGATGCCGGAGATCAGTTCTTCATTGAACAAAATCCTGCAGACTGCTGCCGTTGCCCCCGGCAGTGCTGAAGATCTGAAACGCGGCGTCATCGCAGCCTCGCCCAATGGCACATGGCAGGATGCGCAGCCCTTCGAAGTGGGGCAGACCATCTTCGGCAGTGACGACGAACGGCCCTACGCGCCCTCCAAGAGCGAAGATGCCTACGCGGCTATGGTGAAAGGCTTTCAGTGGTTTAAAGTCACCTTTCGTGAGAAACAGCCGCGTCTCGTTTACTTCGTCCTGAATGTGACCGATCGCGATGTCCCTCTCGACGTCGATGTTTTTCAGCTTGGCAAGGACTCGGATGGACATCCCGATGTCGTCCCCTTCAACGAAGGACAATTCGTCTACCAGGTCGAAGCGACACAGAATTATCCCGGCCTTTATAAGTTCCGTACCCGCATTCTGCAGCCCGGCCATGAGTATTACGTTCGGGTCGCGGCCAACCACCCGTCCTATCAGCTGCACACGTATGAATACAGCGTTCCGCCCAATAAAGACCCGCATGATGCTGTCCGTGCCGGCATGGACTTTCTCATCAACATGGGCGACACCTGGCTCTCCAACACGCCCCGCCGTGGCGCCATCGCCATGCGCACGACCATGCAGCACTCTGAGACGCAGCTCTGCATCGCCTGCCACCCCTCACAGTTCACTACACGCGGCTATCTGAGGGCAGTACAGAATGGCTACGCTCCGACCCAGCGTGCCAGCCTTGAATTCATCACCGATCGCATCTACAACAACACGCGTCCCCTGTACGGCGAACCCGGCACCAACTGGGTGCGCATGATCTACACGGCGCGCACAGAAGCCAGCCGTTTGCCTCTGATCGTCCATGCCTTCGAGCAGAACGTGACGCATGACAAGCCGCGCAAGAACTTCGATATCCCCGATGCGAACTTCCTCAAGATTCACTACAAAGGCGTAACAGTCATGCCCGGTGATGAGGCTGACGGTTGCGAACCGGATGTAAGTCCCTTCGAAATCGCCACGCAAAGCTGGCACACCTTCGATCTGGCCTACAACGAAACGCATCAGCAGGATTGGATCGCTGAGCGGGATCATGTTGAGAAACTGGCCCTTGCGTACGAGCCGAAAAACATGATCGATCTGAATTGGAAGATCATGTTCCTCTCGGAACTCGGCCGCGATAAACATGCCGCTGAGATCGACGCCTCCATCGCCAAGCTCGATGAGTATGAAACTCCCGAGGGCGGATGGCCCTATCCCTTTGACAAGACCGCGAAGCCGGCGGACTTCATCTCCTACAACGCAGTTCTCGCTCTGGCTGAGGCTGGCCGCCGCCCTGAATCCGATGAGCATTTAGGACGCGCGGTGAAAGCCATGCTCGCGGCTCAACGGCCTGAAGGCAGCTGGGAAGGCGATCCCGTTTATCAGGGCTTCAATACGCCTTTCCGTGCCACGCAATTCGCCGTCATGGCGCTGTCGACGCTCTACCCAGGCCCAACAAAAGCAAAGAACTGGGACGCGGCCTATCCCGCGCCTCCGACGGTGCTGGCCAAAAACGATCTGCCTCTCCTCCTGCAGCAACTCGACCAATATTGGGATCTCGCGCCCGAGGCCGAGCTGAAGCAGATTCGCCAGGTGCTCGCTACCAGCGATCAGCCGTTGGCTCGTGAGGCAGCGGCACGCGCACTCGGACACATGGCCGATCCAGCTTCGATGCCTGTTCTGATCAAGGCGCTGGGTGACTCCACCAAGATGGTGCAAACCTCCTCTGCCTACGCTATCCGTATGATCCTTTCGCGTCGGCAGGACGCAGCGCCGGAAGGCCGCAAGCTTCTGGCCGCAGCGCTCGGTTCGCCAGATGCCCGTACCCGTTGGGGTGCGACGCGACTCTTCAATCAGCATTTCCGCGATCTGACAGATGATCCTCAGTTACTCGCCGCACTGGAGAAGAACCTCAACGATCCAGTTCCATACGTCCGTTTTGAAGCTGCCGGCGGCGTTTGGCGGTGGTACTACTGGGGCATCGATAAGCAGGAAATGCGCCGTGGCACTCTTGAGGCTCTCGCCGTTCGCCTCAATACCGAAAACGATCCCATGGTTCGCCGCGGTCTTCAGGAGAGCATCTACGATCTCCTTGACGAAAACACGGGCTACTTATCGGCATGGGTACGCGCCAGTTCGCAGGATGTAGACAAGAAGCGCATCAACGATGGCTATGAAGCTGTAGCGCGCGATCAGGCCCAGGTGCTTGCCAAGGTTTTGCGCGAAGGCACTCCGCTCGGGCGTGAAGGTGTGCTCAACGCCCTGTGGGACTTCCACATTCGCCATTACGCATTGCCGGAAATGAAAGCGGACACCGTCTCCATCGGCCTTCCGGCGGTGCTCACCAAGTACATCACCGGCGTCCCCGACCTGCACCGGCCTGGTTATGAATACTCACCTTATCGTGAAACAGTCGACTTCAAGTACGACGTTCACAATGGTTTCTTCCAGACGCGCATCGGTAACGACAGCGATCTGATTCACTTCTTCAAGAGTTCCGGTCCGGAACTGGAGGACGCTCTTCTGGACTGCCTCAAAGACGCCAACGATAACGTGAAGATCGAGGTGCTCAAGGCAGGGAGCACGCTGAGCGAAGCCGGCGACGCTAAGTTTACACTGGCCGCACTTGATCTTTCACAAGACCCGAATGCTGAAGTCCGGCAGACGGTTCGCTATGTCTACGAAGGCGGCCAGCGCGGTCTTCTCAATCTTGACGCACCTTCGGCGCCATCGAAGCCGCTTGTCGACAAGGTAGTCGAGATTCTCAAGCAGGGCAATCCCGACAGTCAGGCTGTGGTTCTTCCGCTCCTGGCAGCACTGCCGGAAAACTCCTCGTGGGAACAGCAGGCGAGCGTTCAGGACGCCTTACGTTCACTTCTTGAAGCTAAGCCTCATCCGAAGAATTATGCACAGATTTTGGATGCAGCCTCATCCTTCCCCAGCCTAATGCATGAGCCCAAACTCCAAGAGCAAGTGCTCGCCGGCCTGCACTCCTTCAATCCGGAGATTCAACGCGCGGCAATCCGCGTCTCCTTTGAACATTTCCTGGGCGATCCACAAACCGCTCCCGCGGTGAAGACGGCTTTCGCCAGTCTCAATAGTTCGGCACTCGGGATCCTTATGGAGGAGGCGGGCAATCCGCAATTCCTCAAGAGGCGTCTGGGCGTTGCGGGCGGTGCTGTTTCGCAGGATCAGGACTACCTCAACCACCACACCGGCGGTGTGCAAATCAAAGAGCCGCTGGAATATCCCATCGTGGTCGATACCATCCTTGCATGTCTTCTCAACCCGGACGCGAATGTCAGCGCAGCAGCCCTGGATACTTTGCGCAAAGTGAAGGATGTTGAGAAGCGCCCGGATTTCCGTACGTCAATGGATCAGCTGCAGGCATCCAGCAACCCTCGACTCAAGCTCATTGCCACGAGTGTGCTGCAAGGCAAGGATCTAGGCGAAGCTCTGCGCGATGTGCAGCCCGGTTCCGTCCTTGACTTCAACTATTTCGTGACAAAAGTTGAGCCCATTCTCGCTAAGCCCGGTGCGGACGGAAAAGCCTGCGTGTTCTGCCACGCCAGTCATGTGATCTTTAAACTGGAGCCGCCAAACGCGCAGGGAGTCTTCTCCGATCAGGACAGCAAGGAAAACTATAAATACGCCATGCGCGTAGTAAACATCACAGACCCTAACAAGAGCCTGCTCGTCATCAAGCCGACTCGGCCCACGGATAGCGCCGGCAATGTTGGCGATTATCTGGCCACGCACAACGGTGGCCAACGTTGGCATGGCAATGAATCGAGCGACCAATATCGCACTATCCTGGAATGGATTCGCGGCGGTCGCCTGGAAGCAGCTAATCGTCCGAAATAGAGATACCGGGCGTGAGCCTTCCTCTGAAGGCTCACGCCCGTTTTAGAGATATACAAATAGAGATAACATCACGCTATTACGCCTGAATCCTGATGCATAAGCAATAACAGTACCGCTCTCCGGGATTGGAGATTGACGCGAATACTTGCGCTCTCTTAGCGTTCGCATGATGAGCTGTCACGGTTAAGTGCGAGAACCAGACGATGCAGCGCTTGACCGGACTGCCATACGGGAGATCGCCTCATGCATGATTCTTTAGAAGACCCTCTCGGGGAAAACGCTATAGGACGTTCCATACTGACACGGCGTCAGACCCTGCCGGTGTTGGCCGCATCCCTGGGTGCGGGATTGCTCGGTCGTAGCGTCCGGGCTGCTGAGCCAGAGAGGCCGGCCGCTTCACCTGTTTTCTCCAATGGTGAGGACGCCAAAGGCGCAAAAACGTATAACATCCGCACATATGGCGCAAAAGGCGACGGCGCCACGTTGGACACCGCCTCGATTCAGGCGTCAGTCGATGCCTGCAACAGTGATGGCGGTGGCACGGTGCTGGTGCCTGCCGGAACCTTTCTTATTGGTTCCTTGGAACTAAAAAGCAATGTGACGCTGCACATCGCAGCCAATGGAAAGCTGCTGGGCAGCGCACATGGCAAGGATTATCATGCCGTCGATGCGATTCCGCTCAAAGGCGATTCGACTCTTGAAGATGGCAATTGGTCTCTGATCTACGCAGTCAACGCGAAAAACGTCACGGTTGAAGGACCGGGAACGATCGACGGCCAGGGAATACAGTTTCATTCGGCTGTGCGTGGTACCCCGCCGCCGAGTGGCTTGGGAGGCCTGCGGCGTCCGTACCATCTGCTGTTCTATCGCTGCGAAAGCCTGCGTGTGCGCGACGTTGACCTGCTGGAGAGCGCCTACCACAGCATACGAGTTATCCAGTGCAAGCGCGTCCATATGGACGGAATTTACATTCATAATCGCGTGAATGGAAACAATGACGGCTTCCACTTCATCAGCTGCGAATTTGTCACAGTCAACAACTGCACCGTGCTTTCACAGGACGATGCCTGTGCTTTGTTTGGAAGCTGCCGCTACATCACGGTCACGAATTCGTCGTTCAGCACGCGCTGGTCGGTCTTCCGCTTTGGTGGCGGAGTAGCGCGAGACATCACGGTTTCAAACTGCGTTCTATTTCAGGTCTACGGGTGCCCCATCAAATTTCACGGCGTGCCCGGAAACCGCTTCGAGAATATGTCGTTTTCTAATCTTGTGCTGGATGATGTGACAGGCCCGATCCATGCCAGCCTTGGGCCCAGAACTCCACGCAATTCTGGAAGTGGGCCAACGCCAGTGGCTGCAGTACCAGAGAACAATACCGAACCGGCGGTAATGCGGAATATCTCTTTCAGCAACATTCACGGCACCGTCACAACCGATCCTCAGCCCTTGCCGGGTTATCCATTTCCTGGCAGCTACAATCCTGGCGAGCGTTTCTCCTGCATAGCCTTGAATTGTGTAGGCGGAGCAAAGATAGAGAATATCTCGTTCGACAATATTCATCTGAAGTTCGGGGGTGGCGGCACGGCGGAACACGGCGCTCGGCGCGGCCTGCCGGAGATTGCCGGCGAATATTTCCACCTGGGCCCCATGCCTGCATATGGATTTTATGCGCGCAATGCAAGCGGGTTGACTCTGAACAATGTGCGCCTCGAAGTGGAAATATCAGACCTGCGTCCCGCTGTGATTTTGGACCATGTCGAGGATGTCGCGATAACGGGGCTCGCGGTCCAAGGCAATGCCGATGCCGAATCTGCCGTGCGGTTTATCGATACGCGGCAAGTGTTGATGACTGCTCCTCGAGTACTCAAACAGGGTAAGGTTTTTTTGCATCTTGAGGGTGCCGCCACGAGAGGAATTATTGTGGATGGCGGTGACCTGACCAAGACCACGGAGCTGGTTTCTTTCAATAACGCTGCAGACAAAAGTGCGGTCAAGATGCGCACCAACTAAGCAGTACATCAACAGCTATCACTTCGAACAGGCGAAGTTACAGGGAGACAAATCATCGCGCGGAACCGCCCTCTCGTGTTATCCAAAGCAGCGGTTGGCGGATAGGATGATTGCGGATTAACTCGGGGACTGACGGATCTGGATCCAGGCGCCGCCATGCCTCCAGGTATCTCGTTTGCTCGTATGCCAGTCCTGCGAAGAGCAGGCTAGGTTGGCGCACAGGCAAATCGTCGAAATACTCGACATCATGGCGATAGGGCCAGAGAGATTTGTTTTCAATATATGGAAAGTAGAAGCGAAAACAGGATTCAAGGCCGCGTCCATCCGCAAGTTTGTATTTCCAGAGATTGTTCTTTTCGTCGGATAAGATATGTGCGCTCATGGCCAGCACATCGAGATTGAAAAGGGAGTAACTATAGGGCTTGGTGCGAGCCAGCTCCAACGGAAAGCTTCCGTCATTGCCGATCTGTTGTGGGAAGAGCTTGTTCGCAAGGCGCTCACGGCAATCACTGCTTGCCTTGTTGTCCCCCGTGTATCGTGCAAAAGTGGCAGTTTGCAGCAACCAGCATGAGCCATGATTGTTGACCTCATCGCGCTCCTGGCGGCCTCGGTCGGAGGTCGTGATCCACTGCAGATATTCAGCGAACCACGCATGAGTTCCCCTGAGGATATCGTCAGCGATAGCTCCTGTTCGCTCCAGCACAAGGGCGGCCTGAGCAACCTCCACTAAATGGAGCGTGTCGATGATGCCGATGCTGCGGCCAGTATCGATGCCATGTATCGCCTGCGCGAAGGCGAGGTTGGGATTCATCCGCGTGGCCGGAGTGACAAACCATGCCCGAAGATGAGCTGCGGCTCGATCCGCATAACTGTGGTTCCCGGTGAGCACCCAGGCAGCGGTAAGTGCCGGCATATGAATGCTGAGACGGATCAGGAGCTGCCGATGGGCGTTAAAGTTGGCAGGATTTGACTGGCCATCGCGACGGATATAGGGGCCGCCGGGATTCCTGGGATCAGGCCACCAATAGTCGCCTTCGGAAAAGTAATCGTGGATGCCTCCAGCGCTGCGCGAAGCGGGCTCGGAGGTGATGGTCCTTGGCTGTTCGTTAAGATAAGCACGCGCAGCCGCAAGAATGCGGTGTCTTTCGATCTTTGTAACTTCGCGCAGTGGAGATGGCCAGATGCGAGCCGGAGATGGAAAAGCGCCGTCTGGATCAAGCACAGTGACGGCTGCAACAGCGAGAAACCGGCGGCGTGACAACAGAACCATGAGCGTCTTTGGAGACAGTGCGATTGAGAGACGCGAATTCCGCGTCGCAAAAGGCGCATAGATGACATCCGAAAAAAGAATAAGGCCTGTCGGTCATCGTCGTGCGCTAAGCTGGTCCACATCTTCCCGCACAGTGGGATGAAAACAAAATTGTCTGAGGATAAAAGTCAGCCCTTCTGGGCAGGGAAGTCATCGTCTGATCCACCGCTGCACCAGAGAAAAAGCCGTAGCATGAGTTTCGTGATTCAACCTCCGCACCTGAATCGATGGTGTCGGAAAGTACAAAACAGTAGATTGAAACCATGTCTGGTTCACGCATGTATTTTCTAGCGTAATGAAGCAGCGTACCATCTCGTCTCTTCTGGCGAGACAAACTATTTAGAGCATTACTCATATTTCTGCAGGGATAAATCCTTTCACCACAAAGATATTCGCAAAGTCAGACAAAACTGCCGAAATGTGCAAAGAGACAATTGCACAATGATCTTGACAGACGTATTCCCAAATACATAAATTTCGCCTTCGATACGCCATAACTGCCGCTGCTGATTCAAGGGTTCGCCGAAGGTTGTCCATGAAACAGGGCGGGAGCCTATGGATGTCCTGCTGAGGTGGCGATCCCTGCTCCACGAAGAGAAGGGGCATCTGCTCAGGCTTTGCAGAATCAGGCATGTTGCGGATTTAGGAGGCAATTTCGGGCCACAATGAACGGCTCGAAACCATCAGGAGATATGGATATGAAAAAGCTGGCAGCAATAGTCATAGTCGCAATCGTGGTTGTCTGTATTTCTATTCAGGGACGCGCTCAGACGTCGAGCGCAACCATCAGTGGACATATCGTCGATCAAGCCGAAGGGATCGTCGTCAGTGCGGAAGTGAAACTCGTGGACCAGCACACCGGTGTCGCTGTCACGACACACGTTCGTGAAGACGGAGATTTCATATTCCCTGACGTGCAGCCCGGAACATTTACCGTGATCGTGCAGGCGCCCGGCTTCAAGGAGCTGAAACAGGTTGACCTGCGTCTAAGTGCTTCGCAGAACCTCTCGACAGGAACCCTCAGGTTGCAGGTTGGCCAAGTCTCGGAGAGCATCACGGTTCAAGCCGATATCACGCCGCTCCAGACCACCAGCTCCGAGCGCTCCGGTGTGCTCGACACTGAGCAGTTAGACAACCTTCTGGTGATCGGACGCGATGCGATAGGGATGCTTCGCGTGATTCCTGGCGTGGTCGGAGGCGGTGGAGCGAGCAGCTTGAGCACCACGACAACGCCGACTGTCAACGGCGTCAACAGCGCCTACAACCTCGCAACAGTGGATGGCGGCGTCGGTAATACGCGCGGAGGAGCCACCCTCGACACGCCGCTGAACCTTGATGCAGTTCAGGAAGTCACGCTGCTCGGGTCCAACTACCAGGCAGCCTACGGCGCTACCGCCGGCGGCAACTTCAATTTCGTTACAAAGAACGGCACGCAGAAATTCCATGGTGGCGTTTACGAATATTTTCGCAACGAAGATTTGAATGCCAATACCTGGGTGAATAAATTCGGTACCGACATTCCGCGAGCCCGTTACCGATACAACACTTTGGGAGGCACAATTGGCGGCCCAGTCTATTGGCCAGGCAAGTTCAATCGTGCTAAAGACAAGTTATTCTTCTTCGTCTCGGTCGAGGACTCGCCGATCAAGACTCCTGACGGAATCAAGTACTATCGTGTGCCGACTGCTCTTGAAGCGGCCGGAGACTTCTCGCAAACCTACAATCAAAACACTACAGCCGCGCAAGGCCCGGCCACACTGGTTCGCATCAAGGATCCAAGCTCCAGCGAAGCCTGCCCGGTAAACTCAGCTACTCCCGGTCCAGGCTGCTTTCCCGGCAATGTCATTCCCGCCGAGGACATCAATCCTCAATCCCAGCTTCTATTGCAGATCATGTATCAAAATACGCTCGCTGCCCATCCTGAAAATGCTTTTACCGACCTCAGCGTAAGTGGCAACAGCTACAACTATGTGACCAACAATTCGGCCGACAAGCCAGTAAACCAGGAAATATTCCGCATCGATTATGCCCCGACGGAAAAACTTCACATGTTTGGCCGCGGTAATCTAACCGCGGTCAACAACAATGGCTTCAGTTCTCCGGCAAACAATCTACCCTGGCTGATGCGGGTCAACTACAGAAACACCGAGCCCAATTTCATCTATAACATCACCTATTCCTTCTCGCCGACAATAGTGAACGAGCTCAACCTCGGCACCGCCGGCTGGAGCGAGCGTCAACTCTACGCCGCGTCCGATCTGGCCAAGGTTACACTCAGCACCAGTGGCTTCAACCTGCCTTCGCTATATCCAGGCGTCAATCCGCTGAATCTTTTCCCAGGCGTTAGCTTTGCTGGTACAAGCAGTCTTCAAAATGCGGCGACCTATGGATGGGATTCGCGTTTTCCCATGGCTGATCAGGTCAGGTCGTATGACGCTACAGATAACGTGACGAAAATTATCGGCACGCATGTTTTGAAGTTCGGCGTCTATGCCGGCACCGACGCTTATCTGCAGGTGAACCACAACAGGGTTGGAACCTTCAACTTCGGACGCGACTCCAGCAACAGCAATGACAGCAACTTCGCCTATGCCAATACCATCCTGGGCCACCTCGATACCTACACGCAAGACACTGCGTTGCTCAACTACGATCCGCGGACAAATGCCTTCGAGTGGTACGAGCAGGACACATGGAAGGTGAGACCAAACCTCACACTCGACTTCGGCATTCGCAATTCCTTGGCCATCGCGCAGCGACTGGCAAAAGGCAATAACTTTGTCCCCAGCCTTTTCAATCCAGCAGATGCACCGGTGCTCTATCAGTACAGCGCCAATGGAAAGAATGCCGTGGACCCAACCACAGGTGCAGGCGGACTTCCTAAAGCCTATGCAGGCCTCATGGTGCCCAACACAGGCAACTTGAATAACGGCGTTCTCTACGTCAATACCAAGGGGTATCCGCAGGGTACTGTGTATGGCAATGGAGTGCTTTGGGCTCCGCGTGTCGGATTCGCTTATTCCGTGCTGCCCAAGACCGTAATCCGCGGTGGCTTTGGGATGTTCTACAACGTTCGTTCAGGTTCCGGGCAAGAGGGCGACCTCACGAACAATGCGCCGACTACCAACGGCCCGACGCAGTACTACAGCAGCGTCAATGCCAACGCCTCCGACTACTATCTCAACGCGGGCAGCTTAAATGGCCCCTTCAGCATCAACCACGCTCTTCCCCTGCACGCGCCGGAGCTATACACGGAAGAGACGAGCCTGGGCGTTCAGCAGGAGATTCCCTACGGCGCAGTGCTCGACATAGCCTACGTCGGCACCTTCACCCGGCACGCTACAGCCTACTACCCCATCAACGAAGTTCCTTACGGAGCCGAATTTGAGCACCCCAGCCCCGCAGGCGGACTTCTCCCTGACAACTTCTATCGCCCATATCCTGGCTTTGGCACGATCAATTATCAGAAATATAACCTCACCGCCAACTACAATTCCTTGCAGGTCCGGCTGACTCGCCGCTTCAACCGGGGGCTTGAATTCGGAGGCGCGTACACATTCTCCCGCTCCATGGATAATGGGACTTGCACCACCACGGGCTGTTCCGATGCGTACAACTTCACCAGCGCCTTGTATCAAAATCAGCGCGCCTGGAACTATGGCCCTGCCAGCTACGACATCAAGCACAATCTCGTTGTGAACTATCTGTGGAGCCTGCCTAGAGCGAGCCGTGTTTGGAACAATTTTGTGACACGGAGCGTTCTGGACAACTGGCAGATTTCTGGTATCGCTTCACATCTAAGCGGCGCGCCTGCGGCAATCGGCCTCAGCCTGAGTAACGGTCAGAATGTTACCGGAGGCGGAGACGGAGCTCGCGTCGTACTGACCTGCGATCCGTGGCGTCACGCACCGCACAAGTTTGCGCAATGGTTCAATACCGGCTGCGTAGAAGCCCCTCTTGCGGGTACGCCTGCCACCCTTCAGAGCGCCAGCAATCCCAACGGAACCCCTGCAATCATGGCCTCGACAGGGTCCGGGGTATACGCGCGAAAGGCTAGTTTCTTCTTGCCGGACATCACCAACTTTGATACAGCGCTTTTCAAGAATATGCCGCTGGAAGGTAACTTGAGATTGCAGCTGCGGGTGGAAACCTACAACACTTTTAACCATACTGAGTTCAACGCCGTGAATGGCACAGCGACCTTTGCGAATGCCAATTCTCAGGATCCAACAATCAATCCTCAGACAAACTCAACTTTTGGCCAGTTGACCGGCACAGCGAATCCGCGTTACATGCAAATCGCGCTGCGTCTCGACTTCTGAACAGCGACAAGCTATCACTACAGTCAAAGACCGCAAATCAGCAACCGTGCAATAAGAAGGGCCGCTCCAGAGTATTCTGAGGCGGCCCTTCTGCTCTGATGCCGTGGGGATTTGAATGTCACTTATCGATCTTCGGCGTAAATCTCTGCGAAGAAGCGGAGGTATTCCACTCCTCATTCATGATCAAAAAAGCTCCAAGGCCGTGGAGATCGTTCGTATTGCGCTTACGATCCAAATAAAACTGCAGATCGCCGACGTTCGTGCCTTCGCATATATCAGTGAGGTTGGTCAGGCCATCGGGACCAAGCGAGATACGCGTCAATACGCCGCGATAACCCTTTTCTGCATTGGCATGATACTTGTGTGAGATATAACCATGCTTGACTGCGACGTCTATCACATAGGTAAACATGCTTGAGCTGGAGGTTTCCGTCCAGTTGCCCGGTGTCGTTGCCTTGTCGATCACCTCATACCAAAGACCAGTTTGCGGATCCTGATAGCGAGCCAGATCTGCGACCAGCGCACGCAGGATATGAATTAATTTGTCGCGGCCGGGCTGATTCTTCGGTAGCACGTCGAGAGTATCGACAAGCGTCATACCATACCAGCCGATCGCGCGGCACCAGAAGTAGGCCGAGTGATGTGTATGCGGATCGGCCCATGGAGCCTGGCCGCTCTCATCGTAAGCGTGGTAAAGCAATCCTTGATGCGCCGCCTTGAGGTGCTCGTGATAGACCAGCAACTGGTGAACGGCTTCCTGGTTAGCATAGTTGGCGTCTTGAAAGGTTTGCCCGTAGCGGAGCAGGAAAGGCACCGCCATATAGTTTCCATCGAGCCAGAGCTGCAGTTTGCGCGAGGGATTGTTGGCGTGCCAGAAGCCTCCATTGCGGGTACGCGGAAAGGTGTCGAAGCCGCGGCGAAAGGACTCTGCGGCAACCTTGTAGCGGGGCTCATGTGTTTCCTGATACAGCACGACGAATAGATTAGCCGCCAATACATCATCCAGCGCGTGAACTTGATGGTCTGGATGGCCCTCCGCATCGAGATGCGCATCGACCCAATCTTCGATGTACTTAAGGTAGTGGGCGTCGCCAGTACGCTTGTACACCATGTACTGGCCAAAGAGATAAAGGCCGCGTGGGTAGGCCCAGCTCCCGAACTGCCTGGGATCGGGATTGCGGGTTAGCGTAGAGTCGATAAGATGCTGCGACCAGTCCAGATCCGCCACACTCTTGGCTGGCTTGTCAGCTGGCGGCCCCGATGGCCATGGGTAGCCGACAGCGCTCGTAGTGCAGGCTAAGATCATAAGCATGGCAAGGTTTCGTTTTGAATTTCTTTTTTCGTTCAACGTTCTTCCTTTCACATGTCTCTTGCAGAACGGTGTTGCGAGAGATTTTTGTTAAATCAAATATCACGCAGGTTTTTATCCTTTTCGGCGCAAGACAACGTTAGCATTTTGTATTGATTTAAGGTGCTTTCTGGAATTTTCTTGCCTCAAATGTCCCCGGGAGCGGTACAATCGGTGCTTCTCAAGAGGAAGCCGATTTGAGGTAGTTGACAACCGAATAAGCGGAAAAGAAGAATCCATTTATTGATCCTCGACGGACTGCGAAAAATTGCGATTTGGCTTTTATTTACTGAGGTTACATGAGTATTTTGAATCGTTTTAAGCTTGACGGGAAGACCGCCTTGGTCACCGGTGCGGCCAGTGGCCTGGGCGCTGCAATAGCCTTGGCGTTGGCTGAATCTGGTGCTACTGTCGCCTGTCACGGAAACCGAAGACCGGCAGAGCAGACCTGCGAAACTATCCGCGCCAAGGGGTTTGTTTCTTATGCACTTTCCGGTGACTTAAGCGACCCGGAGAGCGCCGTTCAATTGTTCGAAGAAGCTCGAACCATGCTTGGCGATGTACATATCCTTGTCAATAACGCAGGAATGATTCACCGGGAAGCCGCAGAAGAGTTCGGCTCTGCAGCCTGGGCGACAGTGCTTCAGGTGAACCTGACCAGCGCCTTCCGGCTATGCCAACTGGCTGGAGCTGAGATGCTGAAGCGGCGGCAGGGCAAGATCATCAATATCGCGTCGCTGCTTTCCTTTCAGGGAGGCATCCGAGTGCCTGCCTACGCTGCGTCGAAAGGCGCCATCGCTCAGGTCACTAAGGCGTTGGCAAATGAATGGGCGGGCCGGAATGTCCAGGTCAACGCTATCGCGCCCGGTTATTTTCGCACCGCAAACACCTCAGGCTTGCAACAGGATGAAACCAGGAACAGGCAGATACTCGAACGCATTCCGGCAGGGCGATGGGGTGAACCCGAAGACATAGCCGGTGCTGCCGTCTTTCTTGCATCCCCTGCAAGCGACTATGTGAACGGTGAAGTACTCGTAGTCGATGGCGGTTGGATGGCTCGCTAACCGGAGTCGGAGTGATGGATACAGGAGACACATGAGCGGCACAGAAGCAAGTCCAATAGCACTCGCGGAAGTAACGGCATCATTTCCAGAAGATGGACTAACCCGCCAGGTGCTTGCATGGAGCGAGAAGATGATGCTTGTGCGGCACCTCATGCAGGCTGGGTGGCAGGGAACTCGGCATAGTCACCCGCACGAACAGATGGTGTACGTCGTACGTGGTCATCTTCGAGTCACATGCAGTGAATCTGTTTTCGATGTGATTGAGGGCGGCAGTTTCATCGTGCCTGGCGGGGTTGAGCATCAGGCCAGCGCATTACAGGAATCGGAAGTGCTGGATATCTTCACTCCGTTTCGCGAAGATTATGTTGAACGCGGAAACAACGCCTGAGAGGCCATCCCAAGTTGGCGCATGGCACTGCCTCTCGATTGAGAGATTCCAGATCGATCGTCATTGGTATGGAGGAAAAATGAATACGACAGAAATGAGATTGCGGCCTATCGCAAAAGGGGAGGGGCCCTACCAGCTTCAAAGCCTGGATCGAGCCGTTGCTGTGCTTGACATGCTGGGCGAAAGCGAGGTTCCTCTAAGCCTTGCCGAAATCTGCAGGCGTATGCCGCTTTGCAAGAGCACGGCTCATCGTTCATTGATGGTGTTGGAGCGCGCCATGCTCATTGAGAGAACCCCCGACAATCGCTTCAGCCTGGGTATGAAGCTCTATGACCTTGGAACAAGGGCGGTGGAGCAGGTAGATCTTCGCACCCGCGTGCGGCCTTTCTTTCGCAAGCTCTCGCAGCAGCTTGGAGAAACGATGCATCTCGGCGTTTTGCAGAAAACGTCCGTAGTCTACCTGGATAAAGCCGATACAAGCCGCAGAATATGTTCAGGATCGAAAACCGGCAGTTCCAACCCGGTGTATTGCACGGCGATGGGTAAGGCCATGTTGGCCTTCCTGCCGCCAGAGGCTGCTAAGAACGTGATTGATCACATCAATTTTGTTCGATTTACGAACAAAACACTCTGCTCGCGAGAAGACCTGATGAAGTCGTTGGAACGAGTGCGTCGGCGTGGATACGGGATCGACGATGAAGAAATTGAAATTGGTGTCCGCTGCGTTGCCGCTCCAGTCTTTGATGAGAACCACATGCCCATTGCAGCCATCAGTGTTTCCGGCCCTTCCGCGAGAATCCAGGTACATACGGTCCCAATGATTGCTGCCCAGCTTCTTCGCTGTTGCGGGGATATCTCTGCTGCGCTGCGTCAGCGGCAAAGAAGAAGCACACAGGCAGCATCCGTTCTCTTGGAACAACGCGGAGCCTGATCGGTGCGCGGGAAGCGACGAGTTCTACGCGCGTATCTTCACCACGAAAGCACTGAACAACACGCCCTTGGCGATCAGTAATTGATGTGGCGTTCCGGCCGGGACGTGAATGATGTCGCCGACAGAAACGGTCTGTGTCACGCAATTGAGAATGCTCGTGCCTTTACTCTCGCCGCCGCTCTCAGTATGCGGATCAGCTAACGCGCCTCCCGTTATCAAAGTCGCGCTACCCTCCGTCACCACGAGTACATCGTCAAAGTGAGCGTCAATCTCCCCCCCACTCGACGATCGAACCGATAACTTGAACGCATGACTGTCGAAGTCCCGCAGCGTCGCGTCGCTTCCGCCCTGGTCCTTCGCCTGGCCTGCAAGCTGCGCGAGTTGATGTTGACTATCCGCTTTGGAATAAACATTCTGCTGCGTCATAGCCGCCGTGGCAAACGCCAATAGGGCAAGCGCAGTAAGGTTTTGCTCATGTGTTATCTCCCCTAAAGCAATCCACTGACTGCAACAGCATCCATATCTGAGTAATCCTGATTTTCGCCGCCCATGCCCCAGCAGAAACTATAGGACCGGCTGCCTGCACCGGCATGAATTGACCACCCCGGAGAAACTACCGCTTGCCGGTTAGCCAAGACGAGGTGCCTGGTTTCATCCGATGGTCCCATGAAGTGAAAGACCCGGTCTTGTTCCTCAAGGTTGAAGTAGAGATAAACCTCTGAACGCCGCATGTGAGTGTGCGGAGGCATAGTATTCCATACGTTTCCCGTTTGTAAGTGCGTAACACCCATTACGAGCTGGCAACTCTGCGTGCCCTGGAGGTAGATATATTTGCACACCACACGACGATTGGCGTTTTCGCTGCTTCCTAGCTCGACCGGGTTTGCTTCTTCCTTTCGAATCAGAATGGTTGGATAGACCTGGTGGGCCGGATAACTAAGCAGATAAAATGCCGCTGGCTCGGCAGCGTCGTTCGATTCAAATTGGACCTCGGCATTTCCACGCCCGATATAAAGGCAATCGAGGTTACCCATGGCGTAGCTCTCGCCGTTCACGTGAATCGTCCCACTGCCTCCGATATTCAGTGCTCCCATTTCGCGGCGCTCCAGAAAATAGTTGGCTCTGAGCATGGAATCGTTCGGCAGTGACAGCGTTTTATCCAGAGGGTTAGCCATACCTAGGATTGAGCGATCGAGATCAATATAAGCAAGGCGAACCTCCCCGGGGGCCGACAAGGAATCCATCAGAAAATGTTCGCGAAGTTCGCTCGACGTCATGCGCTTGTATCGCACAGGATCGGCCATCAGATAAGTTTTCATTGGACTCTCTTGACCCGAAGCAGCGTGGAACTATGGTGAACCTAGTGCGAGGTTTGCGAACTCTGCTCAAGAATCCAGCGAACGAGCTCTTTTCCCGCGGCGAAGTTGTCGTATTCCAGCGGCAGTATGCGGCCGTCTGAATATTCGTTGTAAAGCCATGGATCGGCCACCGCCAGCACCATTCCCTTGCCGTACTTCGCCGTAGCGATCAGCGTGTCGCCTTTGTACTGAAGCAGCGGACGAGCCTCCTTCGTCAATGCGAGCGAGCAGGTATCCTTCATGTACAAGACATGAGGATGTGTAAAGGGCGGACTCACGGTTTGAAGCTCTATGCGGCCCATCGTGATGTCGTTTCCAATCACATGGTGCGTAAGTGCATTGTTGAAATGCAATCCAAAAATGTCCGCCAACAGGTCGAGGTGCGGAATATCGGCGTTGTCCGGATCGTTTTCAAACATTAGCAGCACGCCGCCCTGCTTTACCCACGCGGCTACCTGCTTGGCATCTTCCGCGGTCACGTAATGAGGATCGGGATTTTTTGCTGGGTTGTCTGGAGAGACAATGACGTAGAACTGCGCGCCATGCAGATTTTTCAGCGTAGGAGCGCTATAGAGCGTCTCCGTAGCCATGCCGTAGCTGCGCAGCATCTCTCCGAATAGCGAGAATCCAGAGTTGCTGTAGTCATTCCATTTGTAATGAAATGATTCCATCTCGCCTGCCGCGTTCTTCCGCGTCTGACTGTTGAACCATGCATCGAGTAGCACTTCATTTCCGATGCCTGCAGTCGTGGCCGGCCGCAATTCCGTTTCGCTCGCAGCAAGCAGGAGCGAGCCAATTCCTTTTGGATCGTTGCTAACCACCGGCGACGAGACGTAGTAGTCATAGCTGCCATCGCGATGATGCGCTCCGCCCAGGCCGATAGCTTGTACTGTCCCCGTGAGTTTCACGCTACCTTCGCTGTCTGTCTCGATAAAGTGTTTCTGGATTCCTTTCCAGCTTGACTCCGCATGAGTCGCATAGGTTTGCGGCAGATAGCCCAGGCGTGCGCCTTTGGCCAATGCATAAGTGAACATGCAGGCCGCCGAAGACTCAAAGTAATTTCCCTTGGCGCCCGGCCTATCGACCACCTGATACCATAGCCCGGTCGTGATGTCTTGGTGTTGAACGATCGCATCTGCCGTGCGATGGAGAATCTGCAGCAGCGCGGCCCGTCCCGGATCGCTTTCAGGGTAGTACTGCAGCGTATCCACCAGCGCCATCATGTACCAGCCCATGCCTCGCGCCCAGAAACTAGCAGAATCGCCACTATCCCGGTTGGCCCACTCCTGCTGCCTGGTCTCATCCCATCCGTGGTATAGCAGTCCGGTCTTTGCATCGCGCGCATGTTGATCTATGAGCACAAACTGCCGTGTGATCTCAGCGAAGTCCTGCGGCTCCTGAAATATCGACGCGTACTCCGCATAGAAAGGCTCCGCCATGTACAGCCCATCCAGCCACATCTGGCCGGGATAGATCTGCTTATGCCAGAATCCTCCCGAGGCCGTCTTGGGCTGCATTGCAAGTTGTTTTCGTAACACTGAGGCAGCTTTGTAATAGCGCTTATCCTGGGTTACCCGATAGAGCAGCAATAGCTGTCGTCCCAGCAGGATGTTGTCCAGCGAATATGCTTCGAATTCGTAAGTCTTGATCGATCCATCAGCCGAAACGAACTCATCGACGGAGCGCTTCAAATACTGGTAGTACTCGCGGTTCGCCGTCTTGTACCACATGGCGTCCATGCCTTCGAGCAGCGTTCCCAACTCGTAGTTCCAGCGCCATGGAGCATCCGCCGCAACAAAGCGGCCATCCGGCCAACGCTTCATCGTCACTTCGGCGACCTGCTGCAACCAGGGCGCCTGCTCAGCCTTTACATGCGCTCCGCTGCACGCCAGGAGCAGCGCCAAAGCCAGGCTGCTCAGAAGAACGCTGTGCGATGCTGAAGCTCGAAGTACGGAATATCTCGTATGCGCGATCGGCAACCTCATTCAGAACAGACTCCCACGCGTCTCTCGACCATCTTGTATTTATCAGAACGCCCATGCAGGTGTCGCGGCAATCTGCAAGACACGTTCCGCTCTGCGGGAATGTGTGCCGGATCAAAGAGGCATTCCGTTCGCAACCATCCGGCGCAGGCATCGCCTCTGAAGCGCTGTCGTATGCATTTCTCCGCCTAGTACGACTGTTCCTACAGATGCATCTCCACGCGGTATCTTGACGGAGTCATCTTTGTCCACACCCTGAAGATGCGGTAAAAGAAATGCACGCCTGAGAAGCCGCAGAGCATGGAGATATTCTGAATGCTCTCTTCTGACGTCCTCAAAAGCATGCAAGCCCGTTCGATCCGGCGCTTTTGCAAATAGCGAATAGGGCTCAATCGAGTTATCTGGCGAAAGAGCTTTCTGAATTGCACCTCGCTCAACGTTGCACATCGTGCCATCTCCGTCACTGTGTATCCCGAATCGCCAAGGCGTTGTTCAATCTGCTCAAATACTCTAAGAAATCGAGGCAGATCGGTTAGAGAATTCAGCCGCGGGTTAAGACGATCACCATGGGTGCGGAGTATGGAAAGAAGCGTAGCGCTGATTTCGAGATTCATCAGCGTTTGCCAGCCCGGAGCCTTGCGTGCAAATTCCCGTGACAATCGTTTTGAAGTAGAGCCGAGGTCCAGATACTCGGAGCCTCGGATCAGAATCGGAACCCCAAGAAAAGTAAGCGGATTCATCACTGAAAAGAGATGCACATTAAAGTGCACCGCGTATACATGTGCGGTAGCGCCCTTGTTCTGATCAATAAAGTGCTCTACGCCCTGCGGGATCAGAATTGCATCACCAGCTTCATAACGGAACCGGTTTTTCGCATCAACGGTCCACCCGCTTCCACCGCCGGATTCGAACCAGAACCACATTGAATCGTTCACAACGCGCGGACCTACGCGCCAATTCTCTTCCCAGAGCCATTCCATTGCGGAGATCGCTTCGACGCCGATCGCCTGGAATAGACGCCCCTGATGAAGAGGGTCAATCCCTGCCATCTTTGGGAACTCTGGAAAACTTTCCGCATCGCGGAACATGTCCCCTTTGGAGCAGGGGGTGAACGTTGGTTTCAGCATGGATTGAAAAATATAACAGTGGTTCTGCACTCGTCTAGCAGCATCGTCTTCTGGTGCTCGTTCAGAGGCCGTAATCGTAGAGACCATCTAGTAAGGTGGAAGGCCGCCCAGGTACATGTAGCTCAACGAAGGCGCCTTCGCAATCAATGAGGAAATACCGGCATCTGGAAATCGCTTCACGTACACTTTGGCCCAGCCGATCTCCTCCCCCGTGGGTGGTCCATTCGGCGCGTCTTGCTTGATGCCGGCTTGTTGATCGAAATACCCGCTCCCTGCCAATCCCGCGGTTGCTCGTTGCACCAGCAGTCTCAGCGCGCCGTTGCTTTCCCCGTATAGGTCAATCCCGTTGTCTTCGCCAAATTCTGCAATGTAGACTAGCGGCGAGGCCGCGTACAGATGATAATGCAGCGCTCTCTGCCCTCTACGCATTTCCTCCGGCAGTGTCCCTTCGGGGGTAATCTGGCGCACCCCGTTGCGATACGCGGCCAATGCCCAATCGAACATCCTGCGATCATTTGCGGCAATCGCAATTGCTCCGACCTGCACGCCTGCCCAATAAAGATGGTTGTTCCCGTTCTCGCGACCTGGTTTCGCCAACGATGCGTCGTAGTAGTCCATCGTCTGTTTTGAAACGGCCTGCATCCATGACGTGAGCAGCTTCCTATCTTCGCCGCCTACAACACCACTGTCGCGTATTTTGAGATAGGCAATTCCCAAAGCTCCAATCACCCAACCCTGCACGAAATATGCTTGATTGGATGACATCTTGCCCGTAAACACTTTGTCCAGCGCGGCAGTTTTCTCGAGCCGCAGTACACATTCCGCTGCCTGTTTGCTGCCTGTTGCGCGGTACGCATCGGCTGCTGAAACAGCCAGGTCGCCCAGTTTTTTATAGGGACCGGCAGACTCTGAATACGCCTTCCATTTCACCGGATCGATGATCGAGCTTTTGCTATCAGAATAAAAACCAGACGTAGTCAGATCTGGAGAAAGATGCAAAGGCTCCGGACAGGCATAGGCAGCCTTCGTCACTTGAATCTTCTGCAAATCCCACGGCGAAAGCAAAACCTTTTCCGCACGGCACAATATCGGTGTGGCCAGGCCCGCGATGCAGCCAAGAATTACAGGAACAATCCGATTCATGAATATTGTCCTTGAGATCGTCCTCTTACAAAAGGCCATGCACGGCTACACGCCCATGCGCGGTTTGTTCTTTCGAACGAAATCAGTATCCTGATGCGGCTCCGAGTCGCACTCAATCGCGATCGTCGTTAATGGCGAATCAGGAGCCTCGATCGGCAGGCCTGTGAAACGTACTCGGAATTCATCCTGCACAAAGGCCACTATGTCTCCGGTCTTCACCAGCTTCGCCGACTTCACCTTTGCCATTAAACCTGAGATAGCCACATAGTCGCCCGGCCAAAAATGTACATGCATGTACAGTGTGTTGCCGTTGCGCGTAAAGCTCGCATAGTTCGAGCGCCGCACCTGGCAAAGATCGGTTCCGTAGATCGTGTGCCCATTGCGGGCAAGCCACTCACCGGCCTCGCGCAACGCGCGAACACTCGGCTCAGGAATAGATCCATCCGGCTTGGGACCGATGTTCAACAGGTAGTTGCCACCGTCGCGTACACATGTGATCAGATTACGCAGAATGGTCCGCGAATTTTTCCAGTTGTCGTCCGCTGCCTGGTAGCCCCAACTATCATTCATCGTCATGCAGGATTCCCACGCTCGTCCGCCAGTTTCGGCTACGATCTTCTGTTCCGGCGTAGAAAAGTCTCCTGTCAGCTTGTTGCGATTGTTGACGACGATCTCCGGCTGCAACTCAAAAATCATTTTGTTCATCCGCACAGACTCCCATCCCTTTGCGTCCAGAGGCCATGCCACGTCGTACCAGAGCACATCGATCTTGCCGTAGTTGCTCAAGAGTTCGCGAATCAGCCCGTGCGTGTATTCGACAAATCGCTTGCGTGCGTCTTCATCCGCCGCACATTTGGCGCCATCTGGATGATGCCAGTCCATCAGCGAGTAATAGAAACCAACACGCAAGCCCTCAGATCGCGCAGCCTCGACATACTCTCGCACCACATCATGTCCAGGCCCCTGCTTCACTGCGTTGTAGCTGGTCAGCCTGGTGTCAAAATTGCAGAATCCTTCGTGATGCTTGGTAGTAAGTACCATGTATCGCATACCCGCCTGCTTGGCCAGTTTCGCCCATGCGCGCGCGGCACCCACCCGGGGATGAAAGTTCGCCGCATGGGGTGCGTACTCCGCTACTGGAACAGCCTCGTCTTCCATCTCCCATTCATGTCGTCCAATCGTGCTGTACACGCCGAAATGGATAAACATGCCAAAGCGCGCAGCCTGCCACCATGCCAGCCGTTGTGCACGTGTTTCTTCACCGGGCTCCGGCGCATCTTTCTTGGCATCTTGAGCCACAGCGGTCATGCCCGGCGTGCCCGATGCAGCTATCGAGAACATCGCAGCGCCTGTACCCTTCAACACATTGCGGCGTGTTAATAATCCCTTTTCCATGGCTGGTCCTCCTCCTGAGGAAACATCTCTTTGGTTCCTACATACGCACAAGGCATCAGCGAGGGTATCAGCGGCTTGCCTTAAGAACGCGAACTTCCGAACCTGCCAGTAAGAATGCGCCTACACCATACACATAGCTCGATGTTGGTTTGAACTCCCCAGGAGCTGCCCCAACCGGCTGAATGCATCCCAATCGTCCATCTTCATAAATGTGCGCAATCAATCCAGCCCACGCTTTTGCAACCACTGGTTCGTATTTTGCCCGGTCGAGCAAATGATGATTCACACCCCACGCCAGGCCGTACACAAAGAAGGCGGACCCCGAGACTTCAGGCAAAGCGTAATCTGACTCATCGAGCAGGCCTGACTTCCAGAGCCCATCGGGCTGCTGTAACTCCGCTACGCGTGCAGCCATTTGATTGAATTGCTCGACATACTTACCGCGTGAAGGGTACTGCGCGGGCATATCCGTCAGTACTCGTGCCAATCCCGCCATCACCCAGCCATTGCCACGCGACCAGAAAATCTTCTTTCCATTCTTCTCGCGCTTATCGAAGTACGTAGCATCGCGAAAATAGAGATGCTCGTTCGGATCCCAAAGCAGTTTTGAAGTAATCCACCATTCGTGGTCCATGTAGTCCAGATACTTCGTCTCGCCCGTCGCCTTATAGAGCCGCGTCCACACCGGCGGCGTCATAAATAGCGCATCGCACCACCACCACACAGGTTTTGTAGGGTCATCTGGAATTGTCATGACTCGATCCAATTGCGTGCGCAGCGGCGCAATCCGCGCTGGATCGTGCTTCTGCGCATACAAACCCAGGTAGGTTTGCCCAATCGCCTGGTCATCGGCATGAGTCTCGCGCGGTCCCAGCTTCCATTGAAACTTCTGGCTCATCGTCAGCATCGCGTCACGATATCGTGCTTCATGCAAGGAATCCCCCGCGGCCATAAGCCCTGTATACAGAGCCGCAAAGGTCCAATCCTGGCTCCAGTGCTCCTGCGCGCGAAGCAACTGCCAGTCCGCTACCTTCCGCATCGCGCGATCGACGCTTGCCCTATCTATATTTGCGGACAAGTCCTTTGCCAGCGGGCCAGATTCCTCACTATCGCCCGCTTGTGGATACCGTTCCCGCGTCTGAGCCTCATTGCTGCTTGAGCTGTTGAGTCCCTGCGCATTGAGGCTTGGCGTAATGGATGCGATTGCGATCAACAACGTCGCTACGGTGATCACCTTCGGATGCATCGATCGAAAGTTCTGAATACAAGCACCACGGCGCAAGACATAACTCTCATTTGAAGCAATGGGAAGACATTTCATAAAATGCAATTCACTCTTCTTGAAAAAGCAGCTTTGACAAACGTTGTCCAATATCTTTTCCCAGCCACGGGATTGTCAACGGTCAAGGCTTGTTCTATGCTCCGCCTGCACTCATGCGCCTACGTCTCACTCGGCAACTCCACTCAGATCAACAGATTAGGCCAAGGCGCGCAACACTTCGACCGTTCCGCTCCGAGGGACGTTCGAAGCATGTGATTGGAACTCATACCAATTGTCGAGCCAAAGTCCTCTTCGTCCGGACGAGCATGAGGTAGAACAGGGCGCGCGTGAGTCACGTTTTCTTGTGCCGGTACACGATCACCGGCTGTTGCGCATTTACATGCACTGCGATTCGACCAGCCTCAATCTCGAACGCAGCCGGAGTGCGCCTGCCAGCGCCTTCGTCGGCAGAGAGCGCCATGGCCGACAAATCTTCTACCTTCCAAGTCGCAGGCAATGCAACGCTCAGCTTTTGGGCCCGCGTCGAATAAAAACAGATACGCTGATTGTCTAATACACAATACGTGGCATCTTGATTTGCCGCCTCAACGCCATTGAATATCACGCGATAGCTCCTGGCTCCCCAATCAATCTCTACCCGGTTAGCACCTTCAAAAGATAGGACCACCCGTTCGCCATTGCGCTCAAATCCCACTACCTCCCGCCGGTGCAGATGTATCCATGGCACAATCATCATGTAGTACACATCCGTGATGTGCTCACGGCTGGTCGCCGCACTCATGATTTCGTGAGCCTGCGCGCCCCAGAAAAGATGCCGCGCACGCAACTCGAAGCTCAAAGCGCTAAGCCCTCCTGAAAGGCCCCATATTGCGCTTTTACCGTACACCACCGGCAATAATGGAATCGGCTTTCCGCCAAATGGACAGGTCTCCGATGTCTGTGCATACCAGGCACAGCTCATTCTGCCGATCATCGGATAGCGCAACCCTTCAGAAGTGATGTCCACGCCATGCCGGGCAAATTCCTCCAGCACACGAAATCGTCCCTCCCTGAGGTTGCGGATTCCACTCGCTGGTCTTTCAGGATCCCAATCGTTACGGATAGCGTAGTAGGAGAGCACATCAACATGAGAAGTGAAGGGCAGCTTATAGCGCTCGCACGTAGCACGGACACGGTTCACTCCAGGCCCCTCCATATACTTTGCGAGACCCAGAATCCAGGAAACTTCGCCAGTCCACGGCCGGCTCTGCCACAGCCCGCCATCCGGCCTGCGCGCAATCATCGCGTCATCCCAGGCCGGGCTGCTCTTGTACGCATCGTCATAGTTGTCAGAGAGCGCAACGGTCGCATTGTGAGCACGCCCGCGCTCCATCAAGCGCATCATTCCGTCGTAGCCACCAATGCGCTCATCGACAACATCGACCGCAGGATAGCCGGTATCCTTGCCCTTGAATTGCCATCCCCAGAGATGCACAATTTGTGGCGCGCCATCGGTAAGCGCGGCCACCTCGGCAATCAGATTCTCACACTCCTCGAAGGTTGCCGTTGGCCTCTCAAAGCTGGGCTCGTCGCAGCGAATTCCATACATGTATGCGTTGTGATAGAAGTCCTTCGGTATCGCGGGCATTCTCTCCCGTATCCTATGCGCGCCATCTATCCAGGCATACTTCGCCGCTCCGCGCACAGAGAGAAAATCCAATCGACAAGAGGACAGCTCTTCGACCGGGAGATTCGGCGTAGCGCGATTGCCGCAGTTCAATGGCGCGCCTCTGCCAAGATTCAAGTTGTAGCATTCACCGCCGTGCACGCGATGAATCTTATCGCTGCCAATCGCCACACGCTTCACCGTGCCTGGCTTGCTTTCATCTTCATAGACGAAGATCTCGGTTGTGTCCATGAAAGCAGTCGTCTCCTGCACACACATGATGCGATCCGTTCCTACCATCACGACCGGCAGCGATCCATAAATTTTTCCCCAGAAGCTATTCGGAGCGACTCCTCCGGCCTTCGACTCATGCAAGCTTACCCAGCTTCCACCCGAATCTCCATGTACCAGCCACGCTGCTCCATCTCCCTCGCGCACAGTAACCAGGCGTGGCATATGAATAGAGATCAATTCATAGCCCTCATGCTCTTCAACGTTCTGCATAGTCACTGTTACGGTTGCGCTATCCAACTCATACAGCACCTCAAACGACGCGCATGTCTTATCGCCATCCCGCACAATGAACGCAAATGCATGAGCATCTGCTCTGGCATCGATTTTCTTGCCAGTGGTGTCCGCATCTGTTTCGAAGAAACGCCATGGTTCTCTCTGGCAAATCGTCGCCGTGATCTTCCGGCCAAAGTCCTCGCCACGCATTCGTGCGTTTGCGGCAATCAGTTTGTACTCCCACGGCAATCCATCGTTCGGATCAAGTACAACCTCCAACTGGGCCGAACACAGCACGACAGGATGCGCAGGCTCGGCTCGATCCGTCAACGGAATTGAAGCAGCAGCCTGTGCCCAACCAGAGTTCGATCCAGGCCACAGCACATTAGCACCGCCAGCTGCCAGACCAGCACCCAGCTTCAACAAGCTTCGCCGTCCTATCTGTTCCGGCTCATCTTGCATATCAGCCTCTCCAGGAGTTCCGAATATTATTGCCGACAACGATGGCCAGCACACACGATGACCGTCAAGATAGACGCGATCCAAGGCAACTTTGTCCAATCAGTAACCCTAGGCTCAGCGTCACAATCAAGAACATCTCCCACGTCGTTACCCGTAATGAAAGCAGGCATACACCGAGAATCATGATGCAGGTTGCCGCCAGCCGTGACGCGAGATGTGTCTCGCCGAAGAACATCCAACCCAGCAAAACTGTGATTATGGCTCCCGAGCGCTTGACTGTGATGGCAGACGCTACCTGTGTCCACTGAAATGCGAGAAACAACAGCAGCAGGCTTATCGCGTCGGTTACACCGGCGGCTGCCGTCCATGGCCATGCCTTCCTCGTTAGTTGTAGATGTCGCGCCTCTTGCATGAGTTGCCAGCCAAGCAGAATTACCGCCGATGCCGCGCTGTAAATCGTGGCATACAGGTAAGCTCCGTAGTGCCCAACCAATTTCTTGTCTAAGGGATTCGTCACCGAATAGATCAATGCCACCACCAGCATGGCCTGGCTACCACGGTCGCGCATCAATGCGGTCCACAACGCGCGCAATCTCGTGCGCAAGGTGTTCACGGAGTCTTCTGAGGCCTGCCCTCTCTGTTGGTTTCCGTGAATCAGAATCGATCCGCCGGCAACAAGCACTACTCCCACAATCTGCGCCATCGTGGGCGCTTCGCCCAGCATCAGAAATCCCGCAGGCAGCAGAAATACAGGTGTGAATGAAAGCATTGGAATCGTGACTGAGAGCGGCGTCTGTTGCACAGCTCGAAAATAGAGCGCCGTGGCAATAGCAATCAGCGCTACATCTGCCGCAAGATACACGGCGACGCTTCTCATCGAAACCACGGAGTGAGCATCACGCCCCAACGCCATCGCTATCTGCGGCGCAAATTGACCGCCGTGATCCAGCATCGCGTATCCCAACCAGATCGCGACATAGGCTGCCACCCCTACCACACGAAACCAGAAGGCAGTTGCAATCGCATCGTTGCCCGCCACGGCCTTTTTGCGCAAGGCATCGGCAATCGCATTGGCCAGCGAACTGCAGCCGGCCATCAACAAACCCATAACGCCAGAGGTGATCAACGCAGGCACCTTCGGCATCATACGGCAACCTGTTCAGTTTTTGCGGAGGTTGTCCCTCGAGATGCCAAGTCAAGCATTCATCTAGGACATCAGACCTGGAATGTTAGAGGGCTCATGGCCCATGACAATCCCCCCGTCATCACTTGCACTGGATTGTGCATAACGGAGCAATACAATCTTCGTTAAACCGTCGCCAACCGCGCATAGGATGGAACAGGGAAGCGAAGACTCCAGGCAGAGCCGCTTTCACTTGTATCTTTAACAACACGCAAAAGGAGAAACACAGCATGGAAAAGCAATCCAGGAGAGGCCTCCTCAAAAATGCAGCTATTGCAGCGTCAATAGGCGGGGTAGCGGCATTGACTGAAACAGCGTCGGCTGCGACAACGCCCAAACAGGAAAAGAAGAGCTACCCCGCTCCAAAGCCCGGCGAAACCCCTTTATTCAGTGGCGCAGTCTCATACGGCAACCTGCTCTTCCTTGCCGGTGTCGGAGCTCACTTCCAAGGAACAATCGAAGAGCACACCAAGCATGTCCTCGACGAGTTGGAGAAGAATCTGATTGGCGCTGGATCATCTATGGAAAAGGTGCTCAAAGTCAACGTTTATCTCAATGACATCAAGGACTGGGAACGAATGAACACTGTCTATAAAGGCCGATGGGGCAGTGTCCCGCCCGTGCGCACCACCGTAGCTCCAGCTGGCGGAATTCCAGGAAACTCACTAGTTGAGATCGATCTCATCGCCTATATCTGATACTTTGTTGAGACTAAGTCTTCCTGGTAAGAGCGGCGCGGATGCGGCGACCGACGATTTCGTCTTCTCCCGGTTGCAGCATCCACACGCCAACCACGAGCGTGTTCGCATCCGACGGTATGCCCTGGTTAGGCGCATGCCCAGTGTTGGGATTCAGCTCGATCGAGGGCTCGCTATCCCGTAGCGCTTTCACAATCTCCTGAGTTGTAATGCCAGTTACCGCAGGATCAAACCGGATCAGCAGATGCGGAACATGGTTTGCAATCTTCGGAGTCACTGTTTCCGTACGAACCGACGGAATGCCTTTCACCGCTGAAGCGATCAAATCCGCACGTCTCTGATAATCCCCCTGCATCGATTCTTCCGTATGCGAGAGCACCCAGTCGACTGCCGCCACCATTCCCACGATCTGTTCCTTCGCAACTTTCATCCCGCGTCCAACGCCGTCCTCAGGATTGTTGTTTTGATGAGCCAGGTCTGTCAGATGCTTCTTCCCAAGCAGCAGGCCTGCGTTCTGCGGACCACGCATGCCTTTGCCTCCGGAGAACGCGACAAGATCGAAGCCCATTCCGGTGTACTTCCAGAGATTGGAGATAGGAGGCATATCTGCCGCAGCATCCAGGTGGCACGGGATTCCGTGGTCGTGCGCAACGCGCAGCCACTCCTCCCGTCCAATCTGTGCTGTACCGGCTTCTCCATCTTCTTCTTCGGCCGCATTGAAAAAGTTGGTCATGATGGCATTGCCGGCATCACATGCGCGTTTGTAATCGTCAAGCGTCAATACCTCGGTCACCCGGGCTCCGCATAAAAAGATGGCGTGGTCATAGCCGTATCGATGTGCGCGCTGTACGATTACCTGGTTCTTCGTGCCCTCGATCGCCTGCGGCATGTCGAGCGGTGTGATGCGATTTCCATGCTGCATGCACGCGGCAGTGGCCAGGCTGATTGCGCCCGAAGCACCCGATGTCACCACTGCGCCCTCGCATCGCAAACGCTTCGCAATGTACCCGCCTGCCTTTTGCTGCAACTCATGCAGTCGCACCGGATGAAGTGCGGCCTTCTGCACGGCGGCAAGTACTTCCGGCGGCATACATGCCGCAGTCAGCGTGGTATATGTACCGGCTGCGTTGATGATCTTGGACACGCCCAGCTTGTCGTAGTAGTCCTCGCCGGCAGTAGATGTGGGCGAAGACAAAGGAGTCTCCGCAGCGGCGAACAATGGCGAAATCCCCAATACGGCTGCAACCGAACTAGTCCAGTGGAAGAATCCACGACGGGAAATTCGGCCTTGATTCGGGCCAATAGGAGAGAGGGGTCGGGTCATGAGCTGCTCCATCATTTGCTGCGAATATTGGGATTGCTGTTGCGAATATCGATTCAAGAAGATGCTACATCAAGGGCTCCCGGAGTAATAGGTCCCCTGGTAAACGAGGCGCGGCGCCTCTCTACGAGGACTCCGCGCCCGAGCTTTTCGTCAGCGATCAAAAGAAGTATTTCAGTGCCAGTTGAAGCTCGCGATTATTCAACGCCGTGGATTGCACCGCGCCAAACGTGCCGTCGCCTAGGTTTGCATCCGGAGCCGCCCATTGCGGAGTGTTCAGAGCATTGAATGCCTCAAATCGCATCTGAAGACGCTGCAGTTCGCCAAAGGGCATCTGAACGTCTTTCATGATCGCCAGGTTCACCGTGCGTGTCGCCGGAGAGACCAGTGGATTTCGCGAAGAGTTTCCGAACTCGAGAATGCTGGGCGCGAATGCTGCGGTGTTGAACCAGGCGTCGATAGAGCGGTTAGAGGCACCTGGTTTCTCCCCCGACACTCGGTTCGGACGCTCCCATTGGTTGTCCGTATTCTGGGTATCTGAACTCTCAAGAATGTCGTATGGATTTCCAGCGGCGATCAGTGCCAATCCGTTCAGCGTCCATCCATTCACGATGCGCCCCAATACGGGTGCGACCTTCGCGCTTGGAAGCGCCCACACATACCCGATCGCCAGGCTCTGACGCTGGTCCGTAGTGCCGCTTGCCCACTCGTGAGGATCGCGCGGATTCTGGCACCCGCATCCACCACCGTTGGTATCGAACGCTTGGTTATCGAGTTCATGTGACCACGTATAGGCTGTTGTCAGGCTTAATCCATGCGTTAGCCGATGTTCGAAGTGCGCCTGCAACCCGTTGTAATTCGAGGCGCCGCCGAAGTCCTGGTAGCGTATGCGGGCAAATGTGTTGTAAGGCCGCCGTGGCTGAATGTCGCCATCTCCCGGCGCTGGCGAATTGAAGTTTTTGATGCTGCTGTCGATATTGCTGCCTTTTACTCCCACATACGAAACGTCTAGAACATTCGAACCCAGTTGTTTTGAGACAGTCAGATTGTAGGTTTGCAGCATCAGGTCCGGGTGCTTGCGATCCGCAGGCAGGGTGACTGCGTTGAAATACGGATTCGCTGGATAGAGAGAGGCTGGAACGGGATTTTGAATCGTTGCCACCGGATTGGTATTGGGGTTTGTGATTGTCAGGCTTCCTGCGGTGGGAGGATTCAACTGCAGGATGTTGATGTTGTCGAACTGGCCACTGTAATAGGTCAACCCATATCCACCGCGAACCACTGTAGTTGGAGTAAGCGAGTATGCAAAGCCCAGGCGTGGCCCAAGGTCCTTATGCGAGATCGTCCAAAGTGGGCTTAAGCGGCCGCCTGCATTGGGCACGAACGTCGGTGTCGATGTACTGAAGTCCAACGTTCGGCTCACGTTGTTGATATCCACTGGCGGTGCATAGATGTCATAGCGAAGACCCAGGTTAAGTGTCAGCTTCGGACTTGCTTTCCAGTTATCCTGGACAAACTCAGCGGTCTTCCATTGCCGCGCCTTGGTGATCGGAACCCCTTCCGGCGTCAACGATGTGCGAGGGTAGCCCATGATGAAAGCAGCCGCTGGATCGCCCGAAATGTCCGAAGTAAAATTCATTTGTCCAAAGGGAGTATTGTTGGTCGTCGCATCATCTTGCACGTGGCGAAGATCGGTACCGAAGATCAGCGTGTGCTTTCCTTTAGTCCATGTCACCAGATCTGCCAGCTGATACGTGCGGCTGTCATCCAGATTCGATGCGGCCAGATCGTCTCCCATGCCCATATAGCCGGAGATTTCTAGAAGCGGAAACCCCTCTTCGTTGGGCTTAAGCGGACGACCGTTAGGTCCGCCCACTTTGAAGCCGTTGATACCGAGCGACTCGATCGTGAACGATGTCCCGGTCCGTATGCTCAACTGCTTTACATGTTCGAGGTCGGTGCCTAACCGGAGCTCATTCAGGAGTGACGGTGAGAAAATATGCAGGTATTGAAGCGCTGCGTTATGGATCGGATAAGTGCCGGTAAAGTGGAACGACGGATTGATCTCTCTATCCGGGAAATTGCGGAATGCGTAGATGTAATGTACGAAGATCTGATTCTTATCGTTGAAGCGATGATCAACGCGAACAAGATATTGATTTACGCTAAGGTTACCCTGGCTTGATCCAGCATAGTTTCCGCCGCCGGTATCGGGAATGTTGGGCAAAGGCATATACGTGTCGATGATTTGTTGAGAAACCGCGTTGACTGGAACCTGATTATTGGCGTAAGGCGCGCCGCTAAACGGATCCGTAATAGCTGTCGTACTTGCCGAAAAGTCGCCTTGCCGCTGCTGCCGGGTCAGGACCTGTTGCTTACTCGGGAAATCCTCCACTGATCGAAGCCCTTCGTAGCTGAAGAAAAAGAATGCACGGTCCTTGATCACCGGTCCGCCCAAAGTCGCCCCGAATTGGTTCTGTTTCAATACGTTCTTCGGAATAGGCGCCGGGATGAAGTAATTGCGCGCATCCGCAGCATCATTGCGGATGAACTCAAATGCGCTTCCGTGGAAACCATTCGTACCCGACTTCAGTTGAATGTTTACATTCGATCCCGCGCCTCCTCCGTACTGGGCCGAATAATTTCCCGTCTGCACCTGAAATTCCTCGATTGCATCGACAGATGGATAGAGGTTTACATAAGCGTGACGATTGTTAACCATCGTCACGCCGTCCACATTGATTTGCCCCCACGTTGATCGGCCACCGTTGGAACTGATTGTCGAGCCATCCGAGCTGGACGAATGTAAGTCCGGGTTATATACGCTCACCCCTGGAGTCAGCACCGCAAGATCGTCAAATTTGCGGCCATTCAATGGCAGATTTTGTGTTCGCTCGGGGCCAATCACTGCGCCGAGCGTGGCATTTTCGCTTTGCAGCAAAGGCTGTGTGCCTTGCACTTCAACTACTTGCTGTGTGCCGGCTGCGCCCAATTTGAAATCAATCTTGTCCTGCTGCCCCAGCTGCAACACGACGCTCAAATGCGACTGAGTTGCAAATCCGGGCGCCGTCACCTTCAAGTCATAGCTGCCAGGCTTCAGATATCGAATCTCGTACTCTCCCTGTGCCCCTGCAGTTACGGTTTTCGTGAAGCCGGTAGCAGGGGACGTGACGGTAACGACCGCGCCCGCCAGTGCGGCGCCGGATACATCCGTTGCAACGCCTAGAAAACCGGTATCTACAGTCTGGCTCCAAACCGAAGTAGTCAGATACAACGCTGCAAGCAGGACGCAGTACATTGAGCGACGAAATGCCATGTGCAATCTCCTGAAATACGCTGCAAATTGTGGAGAACGACCCCGAACCCGAAGCCTTGCTCAGGAAAAGTCCGGGATAGTCCCGGATGAGTAGAGGTGTGGATTGAGGTCGCCCGTGATCAAAAAGTGGACGGGCTTCCGGGCTGATGAAAAATATTCCACAGTGAATTTACAAGTCTGTCATCTGGCAAGTGACCTATCTTAATCATGGTCTGCAGACCTGCTTGCCCGGGAATCTACGCTACTCTTTTGAACAGCCAGTCGTTGGCTCGCAGGAAAGCAGTCGTTACACAAGCCCAGCTCTGGAATCGATCACCTAGAGCGCAGATCCGATTGCTAAATGGCCATGACGATTCCACCGAAACACCAGTGCTTGTCGACATGGAATGGAATGGCACGCCTCGCAAGTTGTTGCTTGAGGCCAATCGCAACGGCTTCGTTTACATCCTGGATCGCACCAGCAGAGCTTTTCTGTCTGCCACGCAATTCTCTCCCACCCAAAACCGGGCAAGGGAATTGACGAGCATGGAAATTCATTTGATGCGGTTGATGGTGTCACCGGCAAGTCGCTATGGCACTTCAAGAGGGGACAAAGTCCCCCTCCTCGCCAATGAGTATGCAATAGAAGGCAAACAATATCTCGCCATTGCTGCAGGCAGTGATCTGTTCGCCTTTGCCCTTGCGTAAGGCAAACGCCTGGGAACCATACGCGTCTACGCGGACGCCGTCGAGGCTTGCTCTAGGACACCGGACCTATGGAAAGGCTGGGTCGCTGCCTCATGACAGTCCGATAAAGACACCGTTAAATAAGCATCAAGTCCCGAGACGTCAGTGCCGGCATCGCCACAAATTGCCATCGAGACCATCGGCAAGTTTGAACGAGAGCCAATGCCTCGCAGCACCAAAGTCTGCCCTTCCTCATTTACTCGAAGCGTCATCTACATCGCGAAAGGACACCAAACAAATGGCACATCGTTGTTTCCATCTCAGGTTGCTAGTGACGGTCGTTGCAATTGCTTTCATCTCTATCGGTGCTCGAGCGCAGATCGCCAACAATACCGGGCTCGTCGGCAATGTAGTGGACGCCTCCGGCCTGCCGGTCGGCAATGCCAAGGTCACCGCGGTAAATGAAGAAACGAAGGTGGTTTATCCAGGTCGCACCAACGGCGAAGGCTACTACGCCATTACGTTTATCGCGCCGGGCTTATATGACATTACGGTTGAACAGTCCGGTTTCGCCAAACTGATCAAGACCGGCTCAATTGTGCCTGTCGATCAAATGGTGCGCACTGATTTCAAGCTACAGGTCGGCTCCGAGACAACGTCGGTGACCGTGTCAGCCAACACGCCGCCCGTTCCTACGGACGATGCGACATTGGGCGAGACATTCGAGGCGAAAGCGGTTGAGGATATGCCGCTACTGGGCCACAATGCCCTGGAGTTGGCTGCCACGGCTTCAAACGTTACCATCGGTCCAACGACAAGCTATACCGGTGTTCCTCCCGGAGAAGACTTTATCGGCGCCGGACAGCGCGAGTTGCAGAACAGTCTTACCCTGGACGGGGTATCGATCTTGAATAACCTGATCAGCCTCGCGCCGTCTCGTCCCAGCACGGACATGATCTCTGAAGTTCAGATGCAGAGTGGCAACTATCCCGCGCAGTATGGATCGTATCTGGGTGTTCATATCAATTTGGTCACCAAGTCGGGCACCAACCAGTTGCATGGTGCCATGTATGACTACATTCAGAACACCGCACTCAATGCGCACAGTTTCTTTGATCCTGCGGGTAGTCCCAAACCGATTCAGCATTACAACCAATACGGTTTCGATGTGGGTGGTCCCGTCTTTATTCCGAAGCTTTATAACGGTCGCAATAAGACCTTCTTCTTCGCGTCGTGGGAAAAAATCAATCAGATACAACAAGCATCCGGGGTATCTTCCACGCTGACGTCTGCAATGGAAAACGGAGATTTCTCAGCACTCTGCACGGTGTATAACGCGAGCGGGAAATGCGTCGATGGAAGTGGCACGCAGCTCTACGACCCCACAGTCGAAGGAAATCCCTTTTATGCGAACAATCAGATTCCGGCCAGCGAATTGAGTACTTCCGCTGCCCAAATAGCCAAGAAGCTGGAGCAATACATTCCGGCGCCGACACAATCCGGCATTGTCGACAATCTTAATCTGCCTTATCCCAACAACCTATCTATCACGCAGACGATTGATCGCATCGATGAAAACATCGGTGACAAAGTCCGTCTCTTCTTTCGTTATGACTGGCAAAACCTTACCTTAGTCGCTGGAACGCCGGTGCCTAGCGGTGATTCCTTCGGTCCTACAAATCAGCGGAATTCGGCATTCGGCTATACGCATATCATCACCCCAAAACTGGTCAATGACTTCCACATCGGCCTCAACACCGTTATCTCGAATAATCTCGACTATTGGGCGCAGAATAACCTCAAGGACGCCGGGACTGCGCTGGGTATACCAGACTTCGATTCCGATACCAAGTACAACAATCCAGGTATACCCTCTATCTTTTTCAATGTCTATAACATGCTCGGTAATTCCGGAGCGAACTGGTATCAGGGTGATAGGACGATCGATGGCTATGACCAGCTAAGTTACACCTTCGGCAAACACGACATCATGGTGGGAGCGGAATTGCGCAGGTTGACGATCAATCGAGAAGCCGCCAACGATGCTCGTGGAATCTTCGATTTCACCGGCACCCTTACCGGTAACGACGCGGCCGACTTTGTCCTTGGCTTGGCCAATGACTCTCAGACGCCGATTCTCCCGACGAATGGCTCTATTGGCGAATGGCGCGACGGGTTCTTCGTTCAGGATAACTGGCGTCCCTTTGAGAAGCTGACGCTTAACCTGGGCCTGCGCTATGAATTGCCAACGGTGCCCTATAGTCTCAATGGATATGCACGCATCCTCAATGCTTCAGAGACGGCTCTTATTCCAGCGACGACGGCGACTGTCGCCGCTGATTTTACCCCGGTGCCCGGCTTCAAATTCAATAACCCCAATCACAACGACTGGGCGCCGCGTATTGGATTCGCCTATCGCGTCACGAACAAAACCACCCTGCGTGGCGGCTTCGGAGCCTACTACAACGCAAACCAGCTCAACACCTACACTTTGACTACGCAGAACTATCCTTTGGCGGCGGTTGTCGACTACAACACGGATACATCCGATACAGCCAATCTGCTCTCTTTCTCGAACCCCAAACCAGGTGCAGCGGGAGCCTCGCCGGTCGCCGGTGATCCAAATACGTATGTGAACGTCACCACGGTAAACCCCTATCTGCCGACCCAGGCCCTCTATCAATGGAATCTCTCCGCCGGCAGAGAGCTATGGCAGGGAGCGGGCTTCGAGCTCCAGTATCTTGGATCGCACGGTCTTCACCTGGACCGGGATTTCTTTGATAACTCACCTTTGACGCCAGGTTCTGGAAGCATTAACTCACGGCGCCCCAATCAACTCTTCGGCCGCATCCGTAAAATTCAGAACGATGAGTACTCTCACTACAACGGCTTGACCGTAATTATGCGGCAACGCGAAAAACACGGTCTTTCCGGTACTCTGAGTTACACCTGGTCCCATGACCTGGATATATCGGATAACTCCAACAGCAATGGAGGAACGACCATGGACCAGTACCACATCGCTCTCGACTACGGAAATTCGAATTGGGATATACGCCATCGTTTTGTCGGGTCGGGAAGTTACACGGTGCCACGTCTTTTCGCAAAGAACGGAATCGCGCACGAGGTTGTGGATGGCTGGCAGACAGATGCAATCGTTACCCTCCAAACCGGCATGCCGATTTTCGTCAACCTCGGATTCGACCAGGCGAACGTCAGCGAGCCGCGCGGACACATGCAACGGCCCAACTTTATCCATCAGGCATCTGCACACTGCGGGCTCAAGGATTACATCCGGACAGGAAACGCCACCTCGTGCATCGATACCACCGCCTACGCTATCCCGGACGCCTATACCTTTGGAAATTCAACGAGAAATTCGCTCCACGGACCGGGCTATGCCAATGTGAACTTCTCCCTCTTCAAATCGTTTCCAATTTGGGAGCGCGCGAAGTTCCAGCTCCGTGCCGAAGCGGTCAATCTATTCAACCATCCCAGCGCGGGTGCGCCCAATTCGGAGATCGACACGGGGTGGCAAACCGGTCAATCAGAAAACGATGCAGCATTGGGTTTCGGCACCATCACCAGCACACAGTCCACGCCCCGTTCGATCCAATTGGCGGGCAAGTTCATTTTCTAAAACCGTGGTTGGCCACGGCCGCATTGCGGACGCGGCCAACAGGACGAAATCACCCGGCAACCGGGGCAGCGTGTTCGAGCAATTTACTTCAATTTTTGTATGAGGAATGAATCGTGTTCACTGGACGCTGGTTGCGAATGGTCGGGATCACCTTTAGCTCATTTCTTTTTGCTGGAGTGGCCTATGTCCAGCAGTACGACATGATCCTTCAGGGGGGCCACGTCTTCGACCCCAAAAACCACATCGACGCAGTAAAAGACATCGCCGTAAAGGATGGTTTGATAGCCAAGGTTGCCATGCACATCGATGGCAAAGAGGCCGTAAAGACGATCGACGTGAAGGGATTCTACGTCACGCCCGGGCTCATTGATCTGCACGTACATGTCTATGCCGGAACCGGCGAGCGAGACTCATACGCCGGGGATAACAGCGTTTACCCGGACGGATTTACCTTTCGTTCGGGAGTCACTACAGTTGTCGACGCAGGCAGTTCCGGATGGCGCAGTTTCGAGGATTTCAAAGACAGGGTGATCGACAGATCACAGACCCGCGTCCTCGCAGATCTCAACATCGTAGGCGCGGGCATGCGCGGTTCGAAGTACGAGGACAACCTTGACGATATGGATGGCGAAGCCACCGCAAAGATGGCTTTGAAGTATCCGGGACTAATCGTGGGCATCAAGAGCGCGCACTTTACCGGTCCTGAATGGAAGCCATACGAGCAGGCGGTCAAGGCCGGTACTATTGCCAACATACCCGTCATGATTGACTACGGTTCTTGCCGTAGCGAACGCCCACTGTATGAATTGCTTGCTTCAAAACTTCGCCCCGGGGATATTTATACGCATGAATACTCGGGCCTGCGTGGTGAGCAGGATCCCGCAACCGGTAAAGCAAGCAAAGCTATGCTCATCGGGCGCCAGCGCGGTATCTATTTTGACGTTGGACATGGTGGTGGTTCATTTGCCTGGAGCGTGGCGGTACCGATGATGCATACCGGTTTCGGGCCGGACTCTCTTTCAACCGATCTGCACATCGAAAGCATGAATGCTGGAATGAAAGATCTGCTGAACGTGGCCGACAAATTTCTTGCCATGGGCCAGACCATTCCGCAGGTGCTTACTGAAATGACCTGGAACCCAGCCCGCGAAATCAAGCAGGAGCAACTGGGCAATCTATCCGTTGGGTCGCCGGCGGATATCGCCGTGCTGAGCGTGGAGCACGGGCAATTCGGCTTCGTCGATATGTACAACAAGAAGCTGATGGGAACGCAAAAGCTTGTTTGCCAGTTAACCGTGCGGGCGGGCAAAGTTGTTTTCGACCTGAATGGAATTTCAGCCGATCTATGGAACGCCGAGCCCAGTAGCGATGAACGCCAGGCAAGTCGCTGGACCGTGTTTATCGAGCAATAAATCCAATCCGGAGTTGGTTGCTGACAGGCGAATCATGTCTCTGCGTCCGGAGGGCCTTCTCTCGGTTTGTCAACATTCCCTTTACATTGGTCTGCGCTTGTGATGTCGTAGTGGTATCACGAAGAGCATGTACTATTCGGTCTCATCCCTGCGCTGCCTGAGCCGGGCGACCCCTTCGATGTCGGCTCGGTGGGCTTTTTTGCTGTTCGTCGCCATTACTGCTCTACCGCCATTGGGACAGACAGAAACTATCCGCCTCTCCAAGTACCAGAAGCAGAACTGGCAGGTCGAGGATGGCCTGCCGGAAAACAACGTGCGCATGATCGCGCAACGCCCCGATGGTCGTCTCCTGTTGGCTACATCGTCGGGACTTTCCAGCTTTGATGGCCTGCATTTTCAGGCATTTCCGCTCGCCGGAGCCACAGACGGCGAAGCCGTAAACGCGTTTCTGGAAGAAAGCGACGGCACTCTCTGGATTGGAACGGATGGGCGCGGTGTACTTCAGGTTAAGCCGTCCGGTTTACTGCTGAACATAAGTGAAGCCTCTGGACGCATGAATGAGCGTATCCGCAATTTCTATCGTGATGCCTCAGGTGCGCTATGGATTGCCACGCAAAATGGGATCGAGCGCTATCGCCATGGAAAGCTTGAAAGCTTCGATGCCGCGGGAATGATTTCCGGCGATATCACCACGCCATTCGCGGCAGATGGCCACGGCGGAGTCTTCTTCATTACCTCAAAGGGACTCTTCGACTGGAGTGGCGATCGTTGGAAACCCTACCGGCTGCGTGATCGCACCCTGGGTACCCCTGTCGCCGTCTATCGCGATTCCCGGCTCCGCCTCTGGGTTGGCACCACCAAAGGTGTCGTCCAGTTGATTCCGCATGACGCCGGTGGATATGACGAAGTGCTTCGCGCGCGCATGACTAACCCAGTTACAGTCATGGTCGGTGATGCCCAGGGCAATCTGTGGGGTGGAACCCAGCAGGGAGGCCTATGGCGAATTGACCGCCAGGGTGCAGAATTCTGGACCTCGCGTGATGGTCTTCCCGACGATTCCATCTGCTCCATGTTTGTCGATAGCGCGCAAAATATTTGGATCGGAAGCCAGACCGGCGGTCTCAGCCGCTGGCGCGAAGGCGCTTTCGCATCCTACGCCGAGCCCAGGGGATTGCCCGCCATGAATGCCGCCAATGTCTTCGCGGACAGCCACGGCGATCTGTGGTTGGGGACATGGGGACAGGGTCTCTTCCGCATCCATAACGGACAACTGATCAACGCCACTCCTCCTGCTATGCCGGTGGCCACCGCGATTCGAACCATGGCCGAAAACCAGCACGGTCAACTGTGGATTGGAACCTGGTTCGATGGCGTCTATCGCTACGATGGAAGCTCGTTTCGGCATTATCTGCTCGGTACTGAATCTCCCGGTAATGCGGTAAGCTCCATTCTGGTCGATCGCAGCGGTGGCCTGTGGATCGGCACCTACACTGGCCTGCTCTATTTCGCCGGCGGCGAGCCGCAGGCGAAGCGGTCGCTTCTGCTCGATTCCAAACTGATTACCTGCATGACCGAAGACCGTGACGGCTCAATTCTCGTGGGCACCAGCACAGGCCTATTTCGGATACGCGGCGGCCACACGCAGCCGATTAAAGGTCTTCCCAATCCACATGTCCTTTCCATCACTACCGATAGTCTCGGCTACACCTGGATCGGCGCCAAGACCGGAGGATTGACGCTGCTTCGGGAAAATCACGTCGAGACGATCCCTTGGAAGAACGGTTTGGAAATGCTGCCCGTTCACACCGCGATCGAAGATGGAGATGGAGACCTGTGGATGGGTACCATTCGCGGAATTGTCCGCGTTAAAATTTCCGCACTCCACGATGTAGCAGAGGGCAGGGAATCCTCTCTGACCCCCGTCTTTTTCGGCCGTGAAGACGGCATGCGTTCCAGTGAGTGCGTCGGCACATCCTTGCCCGCCTCCACTCGCACGCGCGACGGTACGCTTTGGTTCGTTACAGCCAAAGGCTTCGTGCATACGACCGATGTTGCTGAAAAACTTATGCACAACACGCCTCTGGTACCGAGTCTGGGGTGGACTCTTTCAGACGACATGGACCTCGGCCATGCCAGCACCAGCGACCGCATCGTCATGGCGCCATCCCAGCCCGATGTGACGTTCCTCTTCAATGTCATCGATCTGTCTAATCCTTCGCAGATCGAGTTTCGTTATCGTCTGGTCGGCTATGACCCTGATTGGATCAGCAGCCGTGCGCGCAACGTGCGCTACAAAAGACTTCCGCCAGGCAGTTATCACTTCGAAATTCAAGCCCGTCAAAGTGGCGAGCCTTGGGGGCCGTCTGCAACGGTTCTTCAAGTCACACAGAAGCGCCATTTTTATCAAACCTGGTACGCCTATCTCGGCATGTTGATCTTCGCGGTCTTGCTTGTCGCACACGCATTTCGTCAGCGGGTTCAGTTCGTTAAAGGCCAGATTGGCGTCATCATCGAGGAGAGAAATCGCATTGCCCGTGAATGTCATGACACGCTGATGGCTGGCCTCGCCGCGGTCTCCTGGCAGCTGGAGGCGACATCGAAAATATTCCGCAATAATCCTGCTGCCGTTGCACGTGCGGAGCATTCCTGTGAGGTTGCACGCAGCATGGTCTCTCATTGCCAGGTCGAAGCCCGCCGTATCATCTGGGATCTTCGCGATACAGCGGAGATCACCGGCCTGCTCTCCCGGGCGTTATTGCGCACCATCGCAGCGCACGATCCCGGTGATGTCGTTCGTATCGCATTTCAACTCGAGGGAGACGAAGTGCCGCTCGCGCCCGGCGACATCCATCACATTGTGTGTATCGCGCAAGAAGCAATATCGAACGCCCTCCGTCACGCTTCTCCCACGCAGATAGAGGTAAACCTGCGCTATGAAACGGCTTCTCTCAACCTCGCCATTCGAGACAATGGATGCGGCCTGGCCGGAGCTTCCTCCAAAGTCGGCCACTTTGGCATTCCAGTAATGGAGGAACGAGCGCGAAAAATTGGCGCTATCTTGCGCTTGCAAAGTTCGCGTGATGAAGGAACGGAGGTCTCAGTGAATATTTCCTTCAACCCTGTCGAGATCATTCACCCGGCGCAGGCTTACGTAGTTCCCTGGATTGGCGTATAAATGACTGCCGTATAACTGGACAGGCGCACAACCAAACCAGCTTGTAGTAGATCGGCACAGCAAGAGGATCGGCATGATCAAACAGATTCGCGTTCTCCTCATCGAAGATCATTTCCTGGCGCGTGTAGCGCTCCGCGCCGTGTTCTCTGAACACGAACAGATCTCCATCGTCGGTGAGGCATCCGATGGAAGCGAGGGACTCGCCAGTTATCGCGCTCTTCAGCCAGATGTCCTGGTGCTCGATCTGCAGCTCCCACGTCTCAACGGATTTGAAGTGATCACACGTCTGCTCGCTGAATATCCCAAGGCGCGCATCGTCGTTCTCTCCAACTATCAGGGCAGTGAAGACATCCATCGCGCCGTCCGCTCCGGCGTTATGTCGTACCTGACCAAGGACGCCAGCGGAGATCAACTCATCAACGCAATCGAGTGCGCGCACAACGGTCAACGCTATCTCCCGCACGCCTCACTCGACCGTCTCGCGGAACGTATTCCAGCCCCCGATCTGACCGCGCGTGAATCGGAGGTTCTCACCTGCGTAGCGCACGGAAGCTCCAACCAGGAAATAGCCGACCGGCTGGGCATCGCAGTGAAAACAGTTCGCCTCCACGTCTCTTCGATTCTGACCAAGATGGGTGTGCGCGACCGCACCCAGGCCACCATCAGCGCCCTGCATCGAGGCCTGGTACACCTTGAATAGTCATTGCAACGTAGCGTGCGGATATTGTAAGCGTTAGTGGTCTAAACTCGATTCCCGATCGTCGCAATGCACCGTGTCCGTTCCACCGGAGCCATCAGTAAAGGCTCTCCCAGACGTCCGCTCTCCGCGGAGGTCATCTCCGCAACGCCCAGATCCGTTAACAGTGCCAGCTTACGTCCATCCGGATTTATCATGAGCCCGTGCACCTGGCCTATTGAAGCGACATCCTGCGAATCAAGCCTGTGAAGATCTCCATTGGCTGATTCAATCCGCCACATCGTCACCGCATCCCTGCTTGCCGTATAGAGAAACTTTCCCGCCTGGTCCATCACCATAGCCTCGCAAGAATTGCTATACATCTGCCATAGACGATCCGTAATCGTGCCCGTGTTGGCATCGTAGGAAAAAGCAGAGAGCGCCCCATCCAGAGCGTTGCCCACGTACAGCAGACGCCCCGCTGGATGAAGCGCCAGGTGCCGCGGACCGCTCCCTCCCGGCATCTCATATCGAGCAGCCACTTCGAGCCCCTGTTCAAGTGACAACACGCTGATCCGATCGCCCCCTAAATCTGTAGCAATCACGCGTCTTCCAGTGGTATCGAACAACGTTGCTTGTGGATGCGCCGCATCCTGATGCCCCGCCACCGGCCCGCATCCCGTCTCTTTCAGAATACCTGTCACGCGACCAACGCTTCCATCCGCCAGAATCGGCAGCAGGTTGTACGCACCCCCACCATGCACCGCAACCATCACCGTCAACCCATCGGGAGACACCGTCAGATGGCGTGGCATCGTCGCCGAGAGCGACAGCCCTCTCCTGCCGAGCAGATCGAGCCTGCCGCTCTTTGCATCCACTGTGTAAGTCTCAACCGATCCGCAAGGCAAACCTTGATGCTCGCTCACTCCATTCAGCACATAGAGCCATCGTCCCGAGCTATGCAGCGCCAACGAAACAGGCGCCTCGCTGGCGACAATCTGTCGCAGCCGCCAGGTCTTGCCATCGGTTGCATAAACGTGAACTCCTGTTCCAGCTGCGCCTACAAATGCAAATCGGTCCTGCTCAACTGAAGCCGCACCGGAGGCCCGTAGCATTCCCGGCCGAGCCGCCAGTGCCGTCATCCCAGCCAGCTTCACAAACCTGCGACGGTTCAGCGATCCAGACTTATACATAGCCTCTCCTCAGGCCGGCACGTCAAATGCGTACCGACATCGCATGGTGAAAGATATTGTTCGGATCGTATTTCCGCTTTACCTCTTGCAGAAATGGATAGAGATCGCCAGTCCCGTAATACAGTTGCGGCCAGTAACGATAGTCAAGCATGTCCTTGTCTGGATAGTTGATATAACACCCTTCATAGCGATCGCTTGGATAAGGTGTTCCCATGTGCTGCGGATCGGCGTCCGGGCCTGAAAACAAGTCCCTATAGAACTCATGCAGCCATTTGCAATGCGCCTCTTCGTCCTTCGGATCGCTCCAATAAGTCATGGGCTGCATCTTGATCACCGATGATCTCTGTGCCGCAGACGTAGCCGCCGCCATCTCCTTCCGATTGATCGCTCCACCATATGAATCGATCTCTATCACCGATCCCCGCAAATCGGTCCCGGGAATCGTCTGCTGCAAATGTTTATACATGCAGCGCGCTTCGGCCTCGGTAAATCCACGTTTCATATAGGCTGACTTGTACTTGGCACGAGAGCCGCCCGGTCCTCCGGCTTCGTCTCCCGTGGCGCTCAGCCAGGTACGTCGCCGCATCGTATGCTGCCCCACGCAAACCTCGTCCGCTGCAGTGTGCTGGGCGCTATTCGAACGATTGGGATTCGATATTCCCAACGGAACAGGCTTCGTCGTCACGCCTCCACAATGGACAAAACGATCCAGATACTCGTTCAATACGGTCAGATCGCGACAGGTTCCATCCGGATTGCAAAACTGCACCGACATCCCAAATCCATGGCTCGACTGATGCGTCAGTACCAGGATCGAGAACATCCCCCACGTATCCGGCTCCTGGCCTCGCGTCTCCCAATACTCTCCAAATGTTTTTACAATCTGCAGAAACCGTTCCTCGGTCGTCTCCGTCCAGGGAAACTCCATATGCGCCTGCATTACTTCCACTGGCGCCGGCGGCAGTTTGTCGAAGACATATCCGGTGATTAAGCCGAAATTTCCACCACCCGCACCTCTGCATGCGCGGAACAGATCGGCATCATGCCCTGCATCCACCGTTCGCGTGGCCACCTTGCCCTTGGCGTCCACCGTCAAAATCTCCACCGCGCTCAGCCAGTCGCAAGTCAGCCCGTGCAGCCGTGACAGCAGTCCATATCCGCCGCCGCTGATATGCCCTCCAGCCCCTACCGTCCCACAGGTTCCCCCCGGCAGGGTAACGCCATAGCGCTTGTACAACTGGACATAAACCTCCCACAACAAGGTTCCAGGTTCGATCCGATAGCCGCTATCGATCTTGCCGACCGCCGTTAGCAGGCTCATATCCAGAATCGCCCCACCAGGATTGTTTGCGACAAAGTCTTCATAACAGTGGGCTCCGCTCCGCACCGTCGGCCGCAGTCCCGCACTCACTACTTGCTGCAGCGCCTCCGCCGCATCGCGCGTACTCTCGCACAGCACCACACGCCCTGCGCCCTCCTCATCCGTGACCGGCCAGCGCAGGTTGTGCCCCCTGCTCAACGTTTCGTAGCGCGGGTCCTGACGCGAAACCACAATAGCCATCAATCTCTCCCAATCGACAGGTTGTTTCTCTTTAAAAGAATTGGATATCGGTAGTTACCGCCAGGTCATCAGACCTTTGTCGCATCTCTCCTTAGGACAAGAGACCAGTAATAAAACATGCAACCCGCAGAACTACATCTCTACCATGTATCACAGTCTGCAAAGCTTGGTCTTCCTTCATATACAGAGTCAGCTGTCGCCTGTAGCCTTTTCGGTTCGATGATAAGCGCGCAGTTTAACCGGAACCAAGTCGGCGGGATGGTGGACGGAGCACCCAGGACGCTGTTGTAACGCCCGTCATTATGATCGGATATGCCATGGTACCCGCATCATTCAGCCCTGATGCCCACAGCGACGCAACAGCGCCCGTCAAGTCGAAGATCACACCGGCATAGGCCCACTCCTTGAGTCGCGGAAACCGCGGAATGACCAAGGCGATGGCGCCAAGCAGTTTCCAGATTCCTAGAATCACCAGAAAATAGAGAGGGTAGCCCAACCGTTCGATGAGGTCGCGAACCTGAGGCACACGCAGGATATCCCATACACCTCCCAAAGCCAGTTCGAAGACGACTAGTGTGGTTGTGACCCAGTAAGCAATGCTGTGAAAGTGTGAACGAAGATCAGTCATGGCGTTGATCTATTGATTTGAAGGTCGCGATGGGCTCGTCTGGTTCCTAAGCATTATATTGACCGAAGCGCGATCAGTCCCATGCACCAGATCCGTAAGGGCTAATACGGAACTGACATAGACAAATCATTTGGAACAATTGGTTCTGTCTCAGTTCAAAGGAATCGTCATTCGGAGAAAGTGCAATCGGTAGCACGTCTTCATATCTTCTCTAAAATTGTTGACTTTAAAGGACTATGGCGGAGAGAGTGGGATTCGAATTATACCACTGGTTTCAAACGACTTGTGAGCCAATCATCAATGTCTACGCGGTGTTGGCGTATCGATTCGTACTCGGCTGTAACGCTTTGTACAAATCGAATCTAGCACAAGTGGTAGCGAGTTGGTAGCACGGGGTGGCGGAGAAGTGGATTTCTCCAGCCAAAAACAAACCTGGCCAGGGTGGCCGGGGCGGTAGCAATCCTGATCTCTCGGCCGTCAATTATTGCTTGGCGGAAGGGCGCCTGTTGGGTGTGTATAGGTAACGATTTCAAATTTTAGTGGAATTGTCTGATAACTCATTCATTCGATTTCGGGCGAGTTGCCCGGAGTGCCTTGGTTGCGGTGTAGCTCGCAAGAGTGTGATCCCTGACCTCACACCGCTTGTATCCCAGCGCCTGGGCTTGGAATTTGAGCGACCTAATCAGCGCATCCCTCTCACGGATGGTTGCCGAGTCGCCCGACTCAAATGCCATCTGCTGATACTCGCCAAACGTATCGACACCATCCCAGAGGCATCCCACCCAGACGTTGTACTGCGTGGTCATCAGACCGTTATTGGTGCGGCGCTGCTCTAAATCTACGGTGATGATGCAGTGGTCGGATGTGCGCTGGAATCCGGCGCGGCGGACTGGGCGATTGCTTCACTGGTCATGGTGTTGCTCTCCTAATAGACATGTTGGGTAGTCGGTTTGCTGCTTAACATCTATGCTGCGCGTTTGGGCGGCGCCGTTGCACGGGCCTCAAGCCAGTCCGCAATCACCTGGGGATCGTACAGGTACTTTGCGTTGCCAGCGCGTATAGCAGGTATGTGCCCCAGTCGCACTTTAAGACACAAATTATTGCGACTATAAGAAAGTAAGGCCATCGTTTCCTGGGTTGTGAGGTACGTCTTGCGTTGTCGCAGATCGTCGATCAAGCTCATTTTGTGAAGCTCCATACCTCTTAGTACCGAGACCACGGTCGCGAGGAAGCTTATTACCGAAAATAATTTGAGCCTTGACTACACAAGGCTCAAATCCTCATCTAAGGCAAATTCTGAATCCTCGTGTGCAGACAGATCGCTGTTGTCCTCAGTGCCATCAAACTGCCCCAGGTCGAGCGGCGTCTCCACCTCTCTGGCTTTCTTATCGGCCTCTCGTTTCTCTAGCCAAGCAAGCTCAAAGGCCGGCAGTTGCGCCTTCATATCCCGAATCAGATCGGGATTCACGCGACGCCAAACTTTCTTTCGCTGGCTAAATGGCTTCGGGATGCAAATTAGGAAGCCCCTCGCTGTCAGTTTCTTGATATGACGGTCGAAGGTGCCGTCCGCAATGCCCCAACGGTGCGCGAGTTTGTCGCCGCCCGTGAACCTGAACGCAGGGAAATTTCGCTTGGTGAGGTTGGCAAGCCGGTCACGAGTGATACGCCCATAGCTTTGCTTGCGTCTGGTCACCACGGTCGGGATCGGGTCGCCATTCTTGTCTTTAGTCCTCATACACCTGGGTCTTCACCGAAAATCTGGCGATATACCCGGCTTGAACTTCGTGAATGCTGTGTTGCCATTCCAGTGTCGGCCCGGCTTGTCAACACTGGCAGTTGCATCCTCCGCGAGGGGGCACGACGTCAGGGGAGGCTGGTGTGTCCATCAGTATCGGATCATTGCCGATTCATTGGACGCTGGCAATGTCGGCGTTCCCCCTCACCCATTGAACTTTTAGGTTAGGGCTGCTCAGGCAGTACCACACGATGTCTCAAGCCTAATCAGAATTGAATTCCCTATCGAGTCTTCGTTGTGGAGTCAGATCAGTGGACCGGACACCGTTACATTTGCTGACCCGACACAAGCATTGACCACGGCCTCATTCACCGAAGCAGGAAACTACGTCCTGCAATTGACTGGAAGCGACACCGGCGTCAGTAGTTCGGTTCAAATCAACGTATTGGTGAGTCCGGTCCCTGTTCCGCAGATACCGCAGGGATGGGTAGGGAGTCCTGTATATGGCTCCGCGGTTTCAGGTCTTGTCCCTATTACGTTGGCGCCTGGTGTGAATTTAGCGAGCGGCACGCTTGAGTATTACCCTGTCAACAATCCCACCAACGTCGTTATTCTGAACTCGAATACGACCGGTTCTGGTCAGATTGGAGTTCTTGATACAACAGCGTTGGTGAACGGCACATACCTACTACATCTTCAATCCACACAGACGAACGGGGACTCAGAACAAGGTGTGGTGCTCGTCACGGTGATAGGGGACTACAAGCCCGGTCGTGTGACGTCTACGGTGACCGATCTGGTCGTGCCTGCAACAGGATTGGCGATTAACATTCAAAGAACATATGACAGCTTGAATGCGTCAGCCAGCAGTGACTTTGGCTACGGTTGGTCTCTTGGAACCACCGTTGATCTGACTGTAGATCCAAAGGGGGATGTAACATTCACACTCGGGGGGCAACGAAGAACATTCTATTTAGCTCCTCAAACAACTGCTTGTGGCCCATCGCTCATCGGCTGCATTTTCCTGCAGTTCTATCCACATTTCACTCCCGAACCAGGAATGCGCGGTACCTTGACCGATGGCGGCACAGGTTGCGGCGTCTCGCTAGATATCCTTGTCATAGATGGCGGGTTATGGGAATGCGTGGGCGGGGCTCCCTTTGTTCCTACTCAATATGTCTACACCGATCCGAACGGTACTCAATACAACATCAGCGCTAATGGAAACCTCCAGTCAATCACAGACCGGGTGGGCAACTCGCTCACGATCACACCGGCAGGCATCACCAGCACCACCGGGCTGTCTGTCCCATTTGTGCGCGATACTTTGGGCCGCATCACGCAGATCACCGATCCGCAGGGACACGTCTACCAATACGCGTACGATGCTTCGGGAAACCTCTCCACGGTCACTTACCCGAATACTACGCTGCCAAGCACGTACACCTACGATGTCAATCATCTTTATCTGAGCGGCACGGACTTCCGCAACAACCCGTTGCCGTCATCGTCGTACTTCACAGCCACCGACACAGATGCCAGCGGCAACTCGCTCGCAGGCCGCTTGAAGAGCGTCACCGACGGGCTAGGCGAGACGACCGGCTACGCCTACAATCTGGCAACCAACACCACGACCGTCACCTATCCGCAGGATGCCAGCGGCAACGTGGGCACAGCCACTCTGGTCTACGACAACCTCGGAAATCTTCTTTCCACCACAGACCCGCTGAATCACACGACAACCAACACCTATGACAGCAACCGGAACAAGCTTTCGGTCACCGATCCTCTGGGGCACACAACCAGCTTCACCTACGATCCGAACGGAAACCAGACGTCGAGGACTTATCCCGCTACATCAACCAGCACCAATACCACCAGCACCACGGTGTACAACCAGTACAGCGAACCGACTTTTGCGACTGACGAACTCGGCAATGTTCGAGCGTTCAACTATGACGGCAACTACAACCCGCAAAGTATCACTGACTCTCTAGGCACCCTGTCCAGCTTCCTCTACAACGCAGACAGTACGTTGGCAGCCGGGGCTGTTGGCTATGACATCACCGCGCAGCCTTCCAAAGCATCCCAGTTTGCCTATGACCTCAACGGCAACATGACCAACCGGACGGACGCTCTCGGGCGCGTGACCTCCTATACCTACGATTCGCTGGGCCGCAAAGTAACGATGGTTCAGCCGCCTCTCAGCGGCACCTCCAGCGCTGCTGCAACGACAACCTACCAGTACGACACACTGGGTAACCTGACGCAGACAGCCGCGCCACTGGGGCGAAACACGAGCTCGCAGTTTGACGCGAACGGCAACAAAACATCGGACACCGATGCGCTGGGACACATCACCACCTACCAGTACGACGCTCTGAACCGGCTGATCACGATCACCTATCCAACTTCGCCTGTCACCACGTCCTCCACGAGCTACGACTTCCGAGGCAATGTGGTGAACGAAACGGATCAGGCCGGGAACACAACCCATCACGTCTACGATCTGGCGGGCAGGGAAACGTCTTTGACTAGGGCCTATGGCACATCGAATGCTTCCACCACGGCATATACCTACTACGCGGATGGAAAGAAAGAGACCGAAACCGATGCCCTCGGTCATACCACTACCTACAGATACGATGCGGCAGGCAATCCTACCGGCGTCACCGGTGTGGCGGGAAACATCCAGTATGGCTACGACAATGCCCGCAACCAGACTTCGATCACCGATGCCAACGGGCACACCAGGACATACCTATACGATGCCCGCAAGAGGCTCAAACAGACCACTTTTCCTGATTCCACCACAAGGATCAACGCCTACGATGGTACTGGCAACTTGGTCAGCGTCACCGACCAGGCTGGCAACGTAGTGCAATATTCTTACGATGGAGCCAACCAACTGAAGACCGTGGTTCAGGCAAACAGTCCGAATACATCGCACAAGACCAACAATTATGGATACGACAGCGACGGTAATCTGGCAGGTATCTCCGATGAGAACGGCCACACGACGCAAAATGCATTTGACTTGCTATATCGCTTGACGTCGAAGACGCTGCCCGACGGTTCGCTGACCGAGTCACGTAGCTATGACGCTGCAGGCAACCTGATCTCGCTAACCCACTTTAATGGTAAGACGACAACCTACACCTACGACAGCCTCAACCGTCTGTTGAGCCGCACACCGGACCCGTCGCTGAGTGAGCCGACGGTCAGCTTCACCTATACTGCTACGGGCAAGCGCGCCACCATGACCGACGGCAGCGGTACCACTACGTATTCATATGACAGTCTGGATCGGCTGACGACGAAGGCTACACCGGAAGGCACACTGAACTACACCTATGATGCGGGCGGAAACTTGGCATCAATGAGTTCTACGCATACCAACGGCGTGTCGGTCGAGTACACCTACGACGATCTGAATCGGCTTAGCACCGTAGTAGACAACCGCCTTGGTTCAGGTGCAAATACCACAACCTATACCTACGACCCGGCGAGCAATCTGGCGACAGCTACCTATCCCAACGGCGTGCAATCCGCCTTTACCTACGATTCATTGAACCGTGTGTCCACTCTGGTCTCGCCTGTCTCGGGCTATGCCTATCAATATGGCCCAACGGGGAATCGCAGTACAGCAACTGAGATCAATGGCCGCACGCTCACCTGGAGCTACGATGGAATCAATCGGCTGACGAACGAGACTATCGCAAGCGCTCCTAGCGGCAAAAATGGGTCCGTAGCCTACAGCCTCGATCCTGTGGGCAACCGGCTGTCGGATAGCTCGACGCTCATCGGCATAGGCTCAAGCACAGCAACATTTGATGCCGACGACCGGCTCTCGACCGAAACCTACGACGCCAACGGTAACACACTGAGCGCGGGTGGCAAGACCTTCACTTACGACTCGGAGAACCGGCTCACTTCAATGAATGGAGGTGCAGTCACGCTCTCCTACGACGGGGATGGCAACGGTGTGTCCAAGACCACGAACGGGGTGACAAGACAATATGTTATCGACGACCTCAATCCAACAGGATACGACCAGGTCGTCGAGGAAGTTATAAGTGGGACTGTCGAGCGGGAGTATGCCTATGGTCTTCAGCTAATCGACGAGAACCAGGTGAGTAGCAGCATCTGGACGCCAAGTTTCTATGGATACGACGGTAGCGGAAATGTCACATTCCTTGCTAGTGCAGCTGGATCCGTCACGGACACAAATGAATACAATGCGTTCGGAAATCTAGTTAGTTTCACAGGAACAACGCCAAACGTCTATATGTATCGCGGCGAACGATACGATTCAGATCTTGGCTTCTACTACCTCCGCGCCAGATATTACAATCCTGCCACTGGAAGGTTCGTCTCCAGAGACCCCGAGGAGGGCGACTCCTCCAATCCCGCCACACTTCATAAATACCTGTATGCCAACGGCGATCCGGTGAACTTAAAGGACCCGACCGGTCGAGGAGCTGCGGCTGAGACAATAGGGCTTGACCTTCCTGACCTTAAAAAGGTGGCGCTTGTGATAACAGTCGGCCTCGCTATCGACTGCGCATATGAGTTTCTGGGCAGCAATACAAGCGCGCAGGTGACAATCGGCCTGTTTGAAAACGGGGATTCTGGGAGTATTACCCGGACAGGACCTTGCTCAGTAAAGCCGAAATGCGATCCAGGCGAAGATAAGCATCACATGCTGCCCCAACAGTTTAAGAAGGAGTTCGCTGAACAATGCAGCATTCAAAATATCGATCTTCCCCAATATTTGAGGTGCGTACCACGGGATTGTCATACTGGGGGCGGCGGGCTTCATTCAAATCAGAATGGTTCCGGAACAAGTTGGAATGGTCGGTGGGCAACATTTCTCAAAGAACAAGGGAAGAACTGTACCGAGCAAGCGGTTCTCGATTTTATGTACAAATTGGAGGGGGAATTCTCGAAACAATTCTTGTGCATTGGAGGAGGGCCGTCTTAAGGCAACTATTATGAAATATTTCAATCTTTTAGGTCCAGCCTCGGAGAGGCTATGGGCGGATCACAACAAGGGCTCACGGGCGTGCGTGAAGACTCCGTGTCCAGTAACCACCGAGCACAATCGTCTGGGCGGGGACATCGGTGATCTCTATCTTGAAGTAAAGCATAACCGCCGCGATGAGCTCATGATCTGGGCTTGGAGCGTAGGTGTTCATGAGCAAGTATTGGAAGGATTCGAGCGTGAGGGCTTCACCGGTTATCGAGTCAAGCCAGCACTAGTTCGCTTCAGGGATGGCTCAACGTCAAACGAATACCATGAACTGATTGTGACGGGTTGGGCGGGAACCATTTCTCCTGATTCAGGAATGAAACTTGTAAAGAGTTGTCCAGGGTGCCATCATCGGGAATTCAGCGCTATAACGAACTATGACAAGTTGATTGATTGGAACCAGTGGAATGGAGAGGACTTTTTCCGGATCTACCCACTACACCGATACCGCCTATGCACGGAGCGAGTGGCTGCATGGCTTCGTGCAAACAAGGTGAAGAGCTTTTGCCTTGAGGAGGGCTTTTCGCGTCGAGCGAATGATTCAATTATCTCGAAGATGGGGATTGTTGTTGGAGAACTGTCTGAGTGTCTGCCCGATGACTTGGCAAATGTGTATAGCAAGTCCCTAGGCCTTGAGTGACGGAAATGGTCCCACGATCTGGTTCTTAGAGGCATGATGGGCGATATCGCTCAAAATTGTACTGCTGTTTGGAGAAAATTATGTCTGAAGCGGATTCCTTCGCCCAGCTCAAACGCAGTCTTCCGATTCAGGAAAGGGTGACTGCTGCTGTTGAATTCTTGAATTCTTCAGCTTCGGACGAGGCATTGAAACGGGCGCTCGCTGCCTGCCTTGAGCTGTGCTCCGATGGCAAAGTTCAACAACATGACCTCAAATTGCTGGTCTCCAAAGTCCTTTGCCTTTGGGCAAAGGTATTCCAGCGGGCGGAGTCTATGCAGGGTCTCGCTCATAAGCTGGAATGGAAGATGGACGAAGACTACAGCGAAGCTCGGCACATGGCAGGATTACTGTTGGACTTGATGGGCTATCTGCCGATCCAGCAGGTCGAAAGTGCTCTTCGAGAAGGGCTTTCGCTCGCAGATCAACGCCTCAAAATGTTCGCGGCCTTGTCTTTGCTTCGCCAGTTACAGCCAGTTGATCCCGATGAATTGGAGAAGACTGCGGCCAGTCACGAAGTCCGCATCTTGCTCTGGGAACAGCTCAGATTGCAGAATATGGACTGGTTGATGCCCAAAGCGTGGTCCGGCCGCGAAATGCTGGCTGCTTCCGAGCTTTCCCGTTGGGTAGCGCACCCAATGGAACTCGGCATTCCGCCAGAGGAGATCGAGCTAATGGGAATATTTCCAGAAACCACCGATGCGGGGCTCGCGGATGTTTTCCTTTTCCGCTTTCGCGAATATCCAAAACCTTGGGAGCCTGGCGAAGGCTGGAAAGCCGGGATTGCCGGTTGGTACCGCGAGGGGAATGCGATTGGTTCCTGTTGGAGTGCCTTCGAAAACTGGCATTCCCGGTCACCGGAAGAACATTTCCGCAAGCTGCAGGGGAACATTTTCTGATTTGATCGGGTGTGGCCCCCCAAAAATGTCACTCTGTGGTTATGTTGTCGGCAATCATGTAAAGCTGGTTCATCGGCACGTTTGGTGAAGAGGGTATTGGTCAGAGGGAAAGTTTTTGGGGCGGTATTCAAGCGGTGTTGAGGACGCGAAGTCTAAGCAGGCCGAAGTTGGCACGCCCGTACATCTGCCGTTTGATAAGTTTCAGACGGTGGAGGTGGCGTTCAACCGGTCCGTTGCTCCAGGGCAATTGCAAAGCAGCCAGCACGGCATCCTGGTGTCAACGCTCACTTAAAACTGACCCCTTTTCGATCGCTTAGAATTGACCCCCTTAGGGTGAGTTGAGGGACTTCTGGGTGAGGCTTACATGGGTTGTGCTACCTCGATTCCGGCGGTGGATTTCTTTGCCTGTCGTTTCTCTTTGAGCCTGTAGCTGTCGCCGCGGATGTTGATGACGGTGGACCGGTGCAGCAGTCGGTCGAGCGCTGCGGAGGCAGAGCATCAACGCACAGCTTTTGACGCAGACGCAGAAGCAACCAGATCCCATTTCAGAGGAGGGTGTCCGGTTGCTCATCGATCGGAAGCTCTCGGAATTGCAGGCGATACTCACTGGTGATTCCATACTGGCAAAGCAGCAACTTCGCAAGTACGTGGACGTATTAACGATGAAAGCAACTGATAGTCCAGAATGCGCCACATATGAAGTGAAAGGTGATATTTGCGTCTTCGCTCCCGGTGATCCAGACGATGTATTGCTTGCAGGTTCTCTTCAAAGAACCTGTAAGCAATACACCTCAATTTCAATTCCTTTTGAGGCTACATTGAATGCGAGGTCGGCTAAGGGCAGGAATCGTAGCAGTGTGGATGGCCGTTATGTGAAATTGTCTTAAGGAATGTTAGACGTGGAGGTCGCAGGTTCACTGTTTTTGACCACTAGGCGCTACCTGTGCAGAACAGATGCTTCTGGCGACCGGACTTTGTTGCTCGGATGGGAACACGCACATGATTTCAATAACTCACGAGTGTTGGTAAACTTGACACGCTAGAGGTCGGCAACAGGGTCGCGCCGTCCTGTTCGAGCAGCAAGGGACTCAGTGGTGCCTTATACCTTGGGCAATATTTTCGATAAGAGCGCAGACTTCAATTCCACAACCTCACTATCTAGATGACCTTATCCCTTGAATCCGCACATACGGAAATATGATTTCGGAGTTAGGAGATGGTGTCAGCAAGAACTGGCATACGAAGTCAAAATTCATGTCAGATATTCTCGACGCCATGCAAATCTTGGTCCTGAGGAGCTAGAGTCCTTTGATGACGAACCCGTTAAGACCCGATTGCCGTAGACTTATCACCGCGGAGAGTGACGTCTGGTGAATGCAGATTTGACTTTGCTATTACAAGAAGATCCAGGCGACCGCCTGAAGTTCGAACGAGATCATCAATTCATGCAGGAAGTCGTCTTCGCAGAGCTCCAAAACCTGAATACTGGTTTCGATTCGCCTTTGATTTCTCACTTCTCTCCGTCAGATTTCTTAACGGTGATTGACCGGTGCGAACACAAACAAATCCTGATCACCGGTATAGAGGTGTTTGAGGTCATCTCTGGCTCGGCCGAATTTTTGGAAGTCGAGATATCTCCCGATGATGGGTATGGATGGGCCCGCAGATTGGTCCAGGCGTACATGGGTAAACCCAATATCACTCTCAGTGCGACGTTCAAAGTACCCGACGTTTTGCTCATCTAGTTAGATGACTCACGCTCGGGGGAGTCGAAGGACCACGGCTTGCTGATTTAGATCCCCATCGATTCCGAGCAGCGCAGCATTGACAAACATCGTGTCTTCAGAGCTGACCACACCGTGTGCCCCGTGTGCGTGTCCAAAGATGTGCAGCTTCGGTTTTAGCCGTCGGACGGCGTCAAGGAGCTGCGGGCACCCGGCGTGATTCACAGTGCCGGGAGATTGATCGAGAATGCCAAAGGGCGGTGCATGGGTAATCAAAATGTCCACGTCACTTGGAATCTTGGCCCATAGTTCCATTCGATCCTGAGGTGAACACATCCCGAAAGCACCTCCATACAGCGGAGTGGCTGGAGATCCCCAAATCTTGAGACCCAAAATCTCCACCCCCTCACTGATTAGCATGGTGGCGTTGGAGATCAGTCTGCGTCGAGACGGATCGGCTTCTAGGAAAAATTCGTGGTTTCCTGGGATGCAGACCTTCCAGCGATGAGGCAGTTCGCCAAGCCATTCATTGAAATCGAGGATGGCAGAAGCGCTCTTCGAAAACATGGTGAAATCGCCCGCGTGAAGGAGCAAATCGCCAGGGGGCACATCAAGCTCGCGATGCAGTTCGTGGGTGTCCGAGATTGCCACGATGGTAAGCGAAGAAGAGGTCTGATCCGTCTCCGAGTGCCGATTTTTTGTGTTGGTCATATTGTGATCTACAGAGCCAAGGGCAGGGAGGGGAAGTATTATTCTGAGAAATCTTCAAAGTTGAAAATGAATCAAGCCAGAGGATTCAACCTCTGAACGATGTCTGCACTGGGCACCATGCGCAGTTCCTTACCGTGCGCCCAGTTCAACCGAACTCGTTTTTTGATAACGACGGTCTTTGGGGTTGCATCTTCATTGTCGGTGATCGCCTATGTAAGGCGATAATCAACGCTTTGAAACTCTGATGATATTGAGTTCTTCTTCCCGAACGATCTTCCAACCCTCGGGAAAACGGTCGAAAGTGAGGCTTCCAATTTCCTCTCCCGTAAAAATCTTCCCATCGACTTGCGTGGTTTCCCAAGCCTTATGGAAAGTCGCCACAGCCTTGCCGCGACTGATCCCGTCGTCCGCTTGGTTCTTAGCTGGCAACAGTTCGATTTTGACGTCATTGACCTCGTAACTGCGAATGGCTTCGATGTGGGCGAATCCAGATTCGATGTTTCGCTGAACCTCTTCACGGCTCAAGTGCTCTTTGCGGAAGTACTTCTCAACTACGGGAGCATAGGTTGCTGCCAGCGTCGCCGATTTCTTCGAGCGAAATGCCTCCACCCATTCGGCCACGGTTTCTCGCACCGCATATTCATCGTCGGGATACTGGCTAGATGCACCCGTTGGCGCTGCAGGTGTAGAACCTTGTCTTTCGTATTTGTCTCCAGTAAACATATAGAGTTCGTGATGGTTGGCGGGCACAACAGCACCCCGGTCTGAATACTCGGTGCCGCTTTGGTCCACCTCGATATCGAACAACCCATGAATTGAGTTGAGGAATCGGACGGTAGATTTATTGTGATAGCAGGGTTCGAGTCCCGTTGGTTCGCAGGTATCGGTACTATCGAGTTCGGTCACCAGCATCAAAACCGGAAGATACTGATCCTTTATTGGAGCCACAAATTGTGTGGCTGTATCCTTCACTCCTTGATTCATATTTTGCCGCGTCAGAGAGAATCCGAATTTGTCCGGTGCGAACCTCACCGCCTGTGCATGGTCCACCATACCGAAGGTCCCGAACCGAAGCGCCTCTTTCTCCGCGATCTCGACGATCCAGCGTCCATCGAGGTTTGAAAAAACATACACACCGATTCGCGCCCCGCAAGGATGGCACTCCATCCCTGGCATCTTCATTGAAGTTACGACCAGATGTTTCTGCTTACCCGCTTGAAAAAACTGACTATCCGGGATAGCGGTCACCTGTGCCTCATTGCCGTCAGCAGAGTTCTCTTCGTTTACCGAGGATGTGCTGCTGGAGGGATCGTAGTTCCCGAATAAGGCAGTGAAGGCTTTCTGAATGGTGAACTCTCCGCCGATTCCTAGAACCAGTCTCATAAACATTTGCGGTTGCCGTTTGGTGCATTCTGGAGTTGCTCTGTGTTTCTCAGCAATCGCGTATGGCGGGACGTTGGGAGTTAAGCGAAGAACAGTGGTTGGTTGT